>Ga0214923_10001543_pt1 | contig 32606 bp, 36 predicted proteins | sample LL1510_MetaG_FD_177993 | JGI IMG/M metagenome (GOLD analysis project Ga0214923, IMG submission 177993) | Freshwater microbial communities from Lake Lanier, Atlanta, Georgia, United States - LL-1510 | ecosystem: Environmental > Aquatic > Freshwater > Lake | place: USA: Georgia | collected...
TGGCCGTAGCTGCTCGCGGGGGCGTACCTAATTACCTGGCCGTCGACGATTTGGCGAAAACGCTGTTGACCGTTCGCCGCCGCGACGTAGGCTACCGGAGTGTGCATCGCGGACAGCGGAGCATGTGCCAGGGACGGCACTGCCTGCCCGGTGTGCGGAGGCGTCGTCCCGCCTTCGCTCGGGACGAGGCCGCGCAAGTACTGCTCGCCGCAGTGCCGTCGCGAGTGCAAAGCCGAGGCCAAAAGGCTACGCGAACGCACTGTCTTCAGGGTCTGGCAATGCGTTAGATGCGGCAAGCCGTTTCAGGCGTCGCGACAAAAGCAGCACTGCTCGCGGCAGTGCCAGTACAACGGCGTCGGCAAGAAGCACGGTGCCGTCATCGCCTGCAAAGGCTGCGGGGCCGAGTTTCGCAAGACTCGCCAGACAACGCTTTATTGTTCGGCGGCTTGCAGCAAGTCTTCGTCTGCGCAGAAGTACAAGTGCCTCAACTGCGGTGTGGAGTTCAAGAAACGAAAGTATCCCAGCGGCGCGACGTCTTGCCAAACGAAATACTGCTCACGCGAATGTGCATTCGAGGCTCGCAGACTCAAAAAGCCATGCGCCAAACGCCCGCTTGAGGTCGCGAAACGACTCGCGAAATGGTTCTTTTCTTGGGGCGACGACCAGTGGCCGCTTACTGCGGCCTGCGTCGGCTGCGGGGTTAAGTTCAACGCGCAAGCCAGCCCTGAAGGCGTGACGCACGGCAAATGCGAGTCATGCAGGGATCAAAGGCTGTGTCCAGGCTGCGGTTGCTTCCTGAAGCGTGGACGGCGATTCTGCGACCCCTGCGCGGATGCCAGGCAGAGGGAATACCGCAGAAGCTACAGGCGTCGTCACCGAAGAAAGCACGGCAGCAACTGCACTTTCCGTCAGAGGTGCAGGAAGTACGGCGTGCCGTACGAGCGGGTCAGCAAGCAGGCTGTCATGCGTCGCAACCGCTGGAGGTGCCAACTCTGCGGCGACAAGCTGCTCAGGTCATACGAAACCATCGCCGGCACCCGCACTCCGCACCCAAGATCACCAACGATCGATCACATAATTCCGCTCTCCCGCGGCCCTGGATCGCCGGGCCATGTCTTCGACAACTGCCAGGCGGCGTGCTATGCGTGCAACTCCGAGCGCGGGGCCGAAGACCTTGACTCATTTGCACGGCGCAAGGGAAGAAGCAGATACTGTTAGGCATGGCACGCGGACCAGCACCAACGCCGAAGCACATCCTTCAACTGCGTGGCAGCAAGGAAGCCAAGTACCGCGAGGAGCTCGGCGAGGCCGTTTCGGCGATGCCGACTCCGCCGGAGTGGCTGCGTCCAGCCGCGAAGGAGATGTTCAATTTGGTCTGCGGGTATGCCCTGGGCATGGGCACGCTCGCTAAGAGCGACTGCGAGGTCATCGCTCGCTACTCGGCCATCTGGGATCGGTGGCGCGAGGCAGAAATGCAGCTTGCCAAGGATGGCTGCGGTTACGTTGAGGTTCTTGCCCCAGACGGCACCCTCCGTTTTACGCGGCCCAGCAAGTGGCAGTATCAAGCCAACGTCTGCCACGAGCAGCTTCGTCAACTTGAAACCGTCCTGGGTCTCACCCCCGCAGACCGCACCCGCCTGGGATATGGCGCGGTGAAGGTCGTCGCCGACCCCGTGGACGAACTATTCGGTGACACGGCGACAGGTTGATATCAAGCAGTTCGCCGGGTTACTACGGCACAGCGAAGGCGACTTCGCCGGCAAGCCGTTCACGCTCCAGCCCTGGCAGGAGCAGTATCTGGAGCGGCTGTTCAACACCCGCAAACCAGACGGCCGCCGGCAGTATCAGCGGTCGCTCCTGGCGGTGCCTCGAAAGGCCGGCAAGACTGCGACCTGCGCTCTTATCGGCGCATACGAGGGTTTCTTTGGCGACGAGGGCGGCCAGATTCTGATCGCCGCCGGCGACCGGAAGCAGGCCAGCCTCCTGTTCACGGCGTGCTCGAGGTTCATCGAGTCCTGCCCCGGCCTGCTCAAGCGGGCGAAAATCTACAAGAACTCGATCGTCATCCCGCACAAGAAGAGCACGATCCAGTTCCTTTCCAGCGAGCACAAAGGCAAGCACGGCTTTAACCCGTCAGTGGTGATCGTCGACGAGTTTCATGTGCAGCCCAATCGCGATCTGGTCGATGTGCTGGAGAGCGGCATGGGCATGCGGGCCGAGCCGCTGGTCATCTACGTCACGACGGCCGGCATGGACCGCATCGGCCCCTGCTTTGACGAGTGGCAGCGGGCCATCCGGGTTCGCGACGGCCTGATCGACGACCCGACGTTTCTGCCGTGCATCTACGCCGCCGACCCGGAGGATGACATCTTCGCCGAGTCGACCTGGGCCAAGGCCAACCCGAACTACGGCGTCACCGTCCGCAAGGAGTTCATGGAGCGGGAGGCCGCGCTGGCCCGCGAGAGCGTCGCCCAGGAGATCAAGTTTCGGACGCTGTACCTGAACCAGTGGACGAGCAACGGCAGCAACAAGTTCTTCCGCACTGGCCTCTGGGAGAAGTGCGGCGCGCCGCTGCGAGACCTCTCCGGCAGGTCGTGCTACTGCGGCCTCGACCTGTCGTCGACATCGGACACGACGGCGTTCGCGATGGTCTGGCCCGGCGTCGATGAGCACGGCAACTTCGATGGCACCTATGACATCGCCGCCCATCTGTTCATCCCCGAGGCCGGCGCCGACCGCGACGAGGCGCCGTATCGCCAATGGGCCAAGGATGGATTCTGTACAATTACGGATGGTGACGTGACCGACTACGACGTGGTTCGCGACTATGTTCTCTCGTTTTGCGAGAGGAACATCGTTCGCGGTGTAGCCATCGACCGCTGGAATGCCACTCACCTGACGACGCAACTGACCAACGAAGGCATCGAAGTCAAGCCTTTCGGGCAGGGCTACGCCTCGATGTCAGCGCCGACGAAGCTGCTTGAGACACTCGTGATCGGCTCGAAAATCCGGCACGCCGGCAATCCGGCCCTGGCACTACAGGTGTCGAATATGCAGGTGAAGGTCGACGACGCCGGCAACATAAAGCCAACGAAGCAGCACTCTCACGCCACAGCCAGGATCGACGCCGCCGTCGCCCTGATCATGGCTCTGGGCATCTCCAGCGGCGAACTGCCCAGCACCGACGAACCCATGCTCATGGTGATCTGATGGCGGAGATCGACCTCGCCAGGCAAGCTGCCGCCGCGGAGGACGAGGCCGCCGGCGTGGGCGATGTCATCGAACTGCGCAGCAACCTGGGCCGCATCTTCGAGGAGATCACCAACACCCGGCGAACCGCCGCCGGCGTGACCGTCAGCCCGGAGACGGCCCTTGAATGCAGCGCGGTTCTGGCCTGCGTCCGCGTCATCTCCGAGTCGATGGCTGCGATGCCCCTGAACGTCTGCCGTCGCCTGCCCGGCGGCGGCCACGAGCTCGCCACCGACCAGCACCTTCACGAGGTCTTGGCGTACCAGCCCAACTCGTGGATGACCAGCTTCGAGTTCAAGGAGCTCATGCAGTCCTGGCTTCTCCTCTGGGGCAACGCCTACGCGCTGATCAAGGGCGGCAGCAAGGGCGGCGTGACCGAGCTCATCCCGCTTCACCCCTCCCGCATGGAGGTGAAGCGGCTCGAGAACGGGAAGCTCCAGTACTCATACCGGCAGCCGACCACTCCCGAGCAGCCGCTGCCCGAGCCCATCAAGTATCGGCAGGACGAGATTTTTCATTGCCGCTGGCTGAGCTCCGATGGCGTGACCGGATATGTGCCGACGGTTCTTTCCCGCGATGCCATCGCGCTGGCGAGGGCGACCGAGATTCACTCGGGGTCGTTCTTCGGCAATGGCGCGCGGGCCGGCACCTACATCGAGACCGATCAGCCGCACAAGCCCGAGGCTCTCCAGCGGTTCAAGCAGCAGTGGGACGAGGCCCACCAGGGGCCGGACAAAGCCTTCAAGACCGTCGTCATGCCGTATGGCTTTCACAAGAAGGCCGACGAGGTCCGCAACGATTCTGCCCAACTGCTCGAGACACGCCGCTTTCAACTCGAAGAGGTGGCGAGGTGCTACCGTGTCGCGCCGCATTTGATCGGCGACCTGACCAACGTCCGCTACAACACGGTCGAGCAGTCGGCAATCGACTTCGTCACCTTCACGCTGATCCCCTGGTGCCGGCGGTGGGAGATGGCCTGCCGCCGCGACTTGGTCGTCGACGACAAGAGCTACTTCGTCCAGTTCGACATCAACTCGCTGATGGCCGGCGACTACGCCGCCCGGTCGAAGTTCCTCCGAGAGATGTGGAACATGGGCGCGCTGGACATCGATGAGCTCCGCGCCCAGATCGGCTACAACCCGCTGCCTGACGACCAGGGCAAGAAGCGGTTCGTGCAGGTGAATATGCAGCTTCTGGAAGCCTTCACTGTCGACAATCCGACGGGCCAGAAGAAGACGGCGGCCCCGCCGCCGGCCGGCATCGGCGAAGGCGACGGCGACTCGTTCACCATCGACCAGCAGGCCAGGGCGGCCGCCGAGGTCACGTTCAAGACGACGCTTCGGCGTCTCGCTGCCGTCGAGGCCGCCGGCGTGCTCGACCGCCGCAACAAGCCCGAGAAGATGTCGTCCTGGCTGGATCAGATGACGGCCAGGATGCGGGACGAGCTCAGGGAATCGGCGGAGGCCGCGGGCCGCGACATCGATCAGTTCGTTTCCGAATGGGTCGGCCGGTCGCGAGAGCTTTTGCTCGAGTGCCACCGCAGCGGCCAGAAGTACGAAAGTGTCACCGAGGACTGGTGCGACAAGCACCTAGCTACAGATGCCCCAGCCACTTGACGGCGTCGTCGAAGCCTTGCAGGCGTCCCTTGCCCTCCACTGGTCGCAGGCGGAGATGTACGACCTTCAGGCCGTGCATCTGTCCCGCTGGGGCTATGCGTCGCTGGGGAAAACCTGGGCGGCGTATGCTGCTGAAGAGCGGAAGCACATCAAGAAGATTTCCAAGCGACTGGAATACTTCGACGTGCAGCCGTCGCCGACGCATCTGGAGCCGGAACTGCCGCGGCACGACTTCGAGATGCTCTTGGACTCCAACTACGAGGCCGACACGCAGGCCGCCGAGGTCGAGCGGGCCGGCTTCATGCAGTGCATTCTTGTCGGAGACTCTGTCACGGCGAAACTGTTCACGAAACTGCGCCGTGGCAGCGAGGAATCGATGGCGAACATCGAGGCGATTCGGAAGGTGATCGAGCAGATTGGCATCGACAACTACTTGGCGAATCAGGTGACCGCATGAGCAGCGAAATCGAGCGTCGGACAACGGTTCAAGAGGCCACTGTCGAGTATCGCGACATGGGCAACGGCGAGAAAAAGCCCGTGATTACGGGCTACGCCGCCGTCTTTAACTCCGAGAGCCGCAACCTGGGCGGCTTTGTCGAGACGATTCACCCGTCGGCATTCGACGAAGTGCTCTCGACGAACCCAGATGTCATCGGCGTGTTCAACCATGACCGCAATCTGCTGCTGGGTCGCACCGGAAACGGCTCGATGCGGCTGATGAAAGACCCGTATGGGCTCCGCTACGAGATCATGCCCAACGAAAACACCTCCATTGGGCGCGATGTGGTGCAGTGGGTGCAGGATCGGACGGTCGTCGGCAGCAGTTTTGCCTTCGCGATCAAGCGAGACGGCGGCGATTCGTGGTCTACGGACGCTCAGAAGGGCATTCGGCGGCGTGAAGTGCGAAATATCGGCCTGCTCGAGGACGTCGGGCCCGTGGTGAGGCCCGCCTACGACTCCTCCAGCGTGGTTGTGAGCCGTCGAGCCATCGAGATGGCGCTCGGCGAGACGTTTCGGCCGATTCAGACGATGGCGAACGCCGCAAAGCGCGGCCTCAAGCTCGCCCAGAGGCATGAAAACGTCGATTCTCGCCTGATTTGCATCGCCGAGAGGCTCGCCGCCCGCGAAATCGTGTCTGTCGAGGAGGTTTCGTACCTCTCCGGCGTCTACGAGCGGTGCGTGGCGGCGAAAACGACCGGCTGGTCGGGATCGCCGGCCTGGATCGAGTGGCAACTGGCCGGCGGAGACTCCGGCGAGAAGTGGATCAGCCGCCGGATGTCGTCGATGGGCTACGAGGACGACCAGATGGACGATCAGTACCGCGCCGACATGGTCGAGGCCGGCGATTTCGTCTCTTGGGACGAGGGAATGGGCCAGATCGAGTACATCATGCAGGAGGGAACGCTCCAGGGCCAGACGGCGTCGGCCGATTCGCCGCTGGCGGTGATCACTCCGTTCGACGACGGCGAGCCCGAGGACTACCTCGTGGTCGTCGGCGTGTCGGAACTGACCAAGGTCGACGATCCCGAGGAGGATCGGATGGCCGGCGACAAGTCGCAGTCGACGCCCGCGCCCGAAAAGGACCGCGTGAAGGGCAGCGACACGAACCCGGCCGGCTCGGCCAAGAACGCGGCCGGGAAGATCAGCGTCTCCAATGCCGTTCGTGCTGGCCTCCAGAACAAGGTCCGCGACCACAACAAGGCCATGCGAGAGGACGACAAGCCGGCGTGGACGAGAACGACGCTGGGGCAGCTTCTGGCGGTCTATCGGCGCGGCTCTGGCGCATATTCGACGAGCCATCGCCCCGGCGTCAGCCGGGCTGCCTGGTCGATGGCGAGGGTCAACGCCTACCTGTACCTCCTGCGAAACGGCAAGCCGCAGGATTCCAAGTACGTCAGCGACGACGACCTGCTGCCCTCCGGCCATCCGAAGTCATCGAAGGAGCGAAGCGTCGAGGTTGAGGTCGAGCAGCGGGAGGTTGACCTCAAGCCGACCAGCGGCATGGCCGCCGCGGCCAAGCGCGGCCTCGAGCTTCACGCACAGGGCCGGGCCGGCGACGGCCTGATGCCTGAGACGGTGGCGAACGCCAGGAAGATCGCCAACCGGGAGAACCTGAGCCCCGAGCACATCCGCAGGATGCGTGCCTGGTTCCGCCGGCACAAGGTCGACAAGCGGCCCGACTGGTCGAAGAAGGGCGCGGAGACCCCGGGGTACACGGCCTTCATGCTCTGGGGCGGCTCGGCCGCCATGCGATGGTCTGAGGCCAAGGTCGCCCAGATGGAGCGGGAGAGCGGCGCTCGCGACATGGGCGAGGGGATGGAGGAGAACTACCCCGGCACCATATCGCAGCCGTTCCTCGAGCTTGCCCAAGCTCAGGAGGCCATCGTCGAAAACAACGGCCAGTGGAATCAGGGCTACGTCAACGGCGCACACTACATGGAAGCCAGCCCGTTTGCCAAGGATGGCATCGCGTGTGCGAACTGCATTTTCTACGAAGGCGGCGGCGGTTGTGAGATCGTCTCCGGCGAGATCAACCCCGCCGGCGTCTGCAAGTTTTGGGTCATCCCCGAGGAACGTATGTCCGAAGAACAGGCGGCATCGAAGACCGAGAAGCCGGCGGAGACGCAGCAGCCCGCCGAGCGGTCGAATGACGAGAGCATGGACATGGCCGTCAAGCTGGCCGCGCTGAAGGCAACAATTCTTCAGACTCAGTTGCACGGCGCGAGTTCCGGTCAGTAGGCTACAAAAAGACACATTGCTTCGCGGCGGACGTCGCGAAGATCAGTGCGAGCGCTCTGCGGATGCATGAGCGCGGCGCGCTAGCGGGTACACCCGCCGGCCGCCGCACTGTCGCGTTTGGCCGGCTCAACCAGGAGCAGGCCAAATCATGGCGTCGAACCTCAAGCGTCTTCAGGACCGTGCCGCGGCTCTCGCCGCGAAGATGACGGAGCTCGTGAACCTCTCGGAGCGTTCCGAGGAGCAGAACAACGATCTCAAGAAGCTCTCGGTCGAGTGCGACGCCATCAAGGCCGACCTCGACTTCGAGAACCGGATCGCCGCGAAGGAGGCCGAGCTTCGGGCCGTCGTCGAGCAGGCCGCCCCCGCCCCGGTCGCCGCCCCCGTGGCCGCTCCGGCCGTCGAGGAGAAGAAGCTCGACATCCGGGCGATCCTCCCCCACCACACCCAGCTTCGTGCGTTCAACGAGCGGGCCGAGGACGTCGAGACGGCGTACAAGATGGGCCGGTGGCTCCGGGCGAACATCTTCAAGAACGCCGAAGACCTCCGGTGGTGCAAGGATCACGGCGTCGAGAGCCGTGCCCTGGGCGAGAACTCGCAGTCTTCGGGTGGCGCGCTGGTGCCCGAAGAGTTCGCGGCCCGCGTGATTCGGCTCGTCGAAAACTACGGAACCTTCGCCGCGTCGAGCGTCGAGAAGGTGACGATGACCCGCGACACGATGATCGTGCCGAAGCGTGTCACGGGCACGACGGCCTACTTCGTCGGCGAAGGCACGGCGGTCAGCGAGAGCGAGCCGACCTACGCGAACGTGCAACTCATCGCCAAAAAGCTGGCGTGCGGAACGAGGCTCAGTTCGGAGGTGTTCGAGGACGCACTCGTCAGCCTGGCTGACGCGGTGGCGACCGAGTTCGCGACGAGCCTGGCCTACAAGACGGACCTCTGCGGCTGGGTCGGCGACGGCACCAGCACCTACGGCGGCATCCAGGGCATCGTGTCGAAGGTCGACGACGGCACCCACGGCGCTGCGGTGGTCACGGCCGACTCGACCCACACCTCGTTCGAGACGCTGACCATCACCGACTTCACGAAGGTGATGGGCAAGCTGCCGCTCTACGCCCGCCAGGGTGCCGAGTGGTACATCAGCCCGGCCGGCTACGCCGCGGCGATGGCCCGTCTCCGCTACGCGGCCGGCGGCAACACCGTCGCCGACCTGAGCGGCGGGGTGAACGAGACGTTCCTCGGCTACAAGGTCAACCTCGTGCATGTGATGAACAGCACGCTGGGCGCCGACGCCAGCAAGGTCAAGGTGCTGTTCGGCAACCTGGGTCTGTCGAGCATCTACGCTCGCCGGCGTGACTTTTCGGTGCGGCTGTACGATCAGGTCTACGCCACCACCGACCAGCTTCTGCTCCAGGGAACCATGCGGTTCGACATCGTCCATCACTCGCTCGGCGATGCGTCGGTCGCCGGCCCCGTCGTGGCCCTCAAGACCGCCGCGTCCTGAGCCACCTAACCCCTCACCGGAGAACCCTGAACCATGATCCACTCGCAGATGGAAAAGGTCGTCGGCACCCTGCCCGCGACCGGCTCGTCGGCGGTGACGCTCGTCACCGATATGCTCGGCTTCGACTACGCCAGCTTCACGGTGATTCGCGGCTCCAACGCCTCGACCGTGTTCGCCAGCGTGCTGAAGATCGAGGAGTCGGACGACAACTCGTCCTACTCGGCCGTGACCGGCATGACCGGCGGCACCGACTTCACGATCCCGACCGTGGCCGACACCAGCGCCACCTCGATCGTGAAGCTGGACGTCGACTGCAAGGCCCGCAAGCGTTACCTGAAGGTCACGGCGACCCCCGCCGTCTCCGTTCCGGTGGCGGTGACCGGCCGGCTGTCGCGTGCGGAAGTCGCCCCGACCTCGGCCACCGAGGCCGGCGTCATCGGCTGGGTCAAGGGCTGATCGAGTTCCCCGAACAAGCCCCGGCGGGAAGCCATCTGGCTCCCGCCGGGGTGTCAATCAAGCGGGGCGGCCAATGACGGCCGGCAAGACGCAGGGAAGCGCACCCGCTCCTTTTTCCAGAGGAGCGTAACGTGTTTCTGCGAATCGGCTCGTGCGAGGCGGAGATCAAGGTCGCCGCCATCATGTCGACGCCCCGCCTGGGGTTCACCGACAACTTCTTCTGCGTGGCCTCGGCCCTGGCACCTCACTGCATTTCGCCGACCAAGATCACCGGAGTCTTCTGGGGCCAGTGCCTCCAGCGGGCAATGGAGGGCGTCGTAGATAAGCACGACGTGATCCTGACCATCGACTACGACACGGTCTTCAACGGCAAGACGGTCGAGGCGCTGCTCGCCCTTCTGATGCACTCCGGCATGGACGCAATCGCCCCGCTTCAGACCAAGCGGGAGAGCAACTCGGTCATGTTCGCGTTGCCCGGCGGCGACGCCGACACGAAGAACACGGTTTCCGGCGACTTCTTCTCCAAGGTGGTTCAGCCGGTCGCGACGGCGCACTTCGGGCTGACGGCCCTCCGCACCTCTGCCCTGCGGAAGGTCAAGAAGCCGTGGTTCTTGAGCCAGGCGAACGACGAGGGCACATTCACCGGCGGCCATGTCGACGAGGACATTTACTTCTGGAGGGCGTGGGAGCGTGCCGGGAACACGCTGGGCCTGGCGACTCACATCAGCGTCGGCCACGCCGAGCTCATGGTCACCTGGCCCTCCAGAAGCATCGATGGCGGCAAAGTGCAGCAGCACACGACAGAGTACTGGACGAACGGCCAGAAGGCTCCAGAGGGCGCCTGGGGGGCTGTATCGTGAAGGTACGGATACTCAGGAGCTTCGACTGTTACGAGCAGGGGCAGGTCTTCGAGGACTGGCCCGACGGCATGTGCGAGCTTCTGATCGCCCGCGGCCTGATCGAGCAGTTCAAGCAGCCGCCGGCGGTCGAGGCGGCGGTCGAGGAACGCGACGCTGAGACGGCAGACCTCTCGCCACGCAGGACGAACAAGAGGACGCGCTGATGGACACGATCGTATTCGGCACACCGACGCCGCCGACGGCTACGATCCTGCCGTATCGCAGCCTGGTCCGCATCGTCAATCCGGTCGTCGAGCCGGTCAGCCTGGCCGAGGCCAGGCGGCACTGCCGCGTGGATACCGAGGCGGATGATTTCTACATCCAGAACCTGATCGCCGTGGCTCGGCAGTACGTCGAGGATGTGCTCGACATCACTCTGCTGACGACGGTGTGGGAGGCGGCCTACGACCTGTTTCCCGTCTGGAACATCAACCTCCCGCGGCCGCCGATGATCTCGGGCGAGGTGACCGTCACCTACCGCCGCGGCGACGGCACCTACGGCACGCTGACGAGCACCGCAGGCGACTTCCAGGTCGACTATCGGGTCATCCCCGGCCGCATCTACCCCAACTGGGCAACGGCGTGGCCGCCGACTCGAGGCGACGAGAACAGCGTCATCGTCCGCTACTCGGCCGGCTACGGCACCACCGGCAGCCAGGCGCCCCCGGTGGCGCGACATCTGATGATGCTTCTGGTAGCCCACCTCTACGACACGCGGCAGCCGGCCGTCCCGGGCGCGGTGAATTCCGTACCTCAGACTTTCGACACGCTTCTGGCCGCCAGCGGCCTGGGGATTTACCGATGACCTACCGCTGCCGCATCGACGTCGACGCCGTGTATCACGATGTCACCGACATCAGCCTGACCGTCGGCTCGCTGGCCGATCACCTGCTGACGACGCCGACGACGGCTTCGCAGTCCTCCGGCACCGTTGGCACTGCGGCGATCACGATCTCGGGCACGACGCCGCTGTCGACCCTGGTCGTGAAGAACGCCGGCTCCGGCACGCTGCGGCTGGCAGGCGCCATCGACGTTTCGGCGGGTCGAGTCGCCGTACTGCCGACGACCGCGACGATCACGGTGTCGGCCCCGGGCGGCGGCGGAACGTACTCCTGTCTCTGGATCGGATGATGATCAACTCCGGCCAGATGCGAGAGAGGGTGCTGGTGCAGTGCCCCGTGGACCGGCAGAGCACGTTCGGCGAAGCGACCCTGGAGTGGCAGGATGTCGCCGACGTTTCGGCATCGGTGATGAATGTCAGGGCCGCTGATTACTTCGCGGCACAGCAGGCAGGGGCGATCATCACCCACAAAATCCGCATTCGATATTTGCCTGAGTTGACCTTTCAGTGCCGGCTGATCTGGCGTGGCAAAATCATGGAGATCGCCAGCATCATGGAACGCGAGACCCGATCGATCCACGAGATTCTCGCCAGGGAGGACGTGGCGCAATGATCACCATCGGCGAGGGCGCAGCCCGGATATACGGCGAATCGACGGCCAAGTCGCTGGCCGAAGGGTTCGTCACGATCCGAACCGCCGGCATCCGCGAGTTGGCCGAGAAGCTCCAGAATCTGGCCCTCAAGGTCGGCAAGCCGGACAGGCTCAAGTCGATCGTCACCAGTGCCGCCAAGCTGATCGAGCGGGAGTATGCCCAGCAGGTCGGCGATGTGACCGGCGGACTCAAGAAGTCTGTCACGACCCGCAGCAAGGTTTATGAAAGCGCCGCCGTGGCGATCACCGGCCCGCGCCAGACGGGGTCTGTTGGATCGACAGACACGCAAGCATCGGGGAATCACGCCTGGCTGGTCGAATTTGGGAGCGGGCGACGCCGGCCTGGAACCGAGGGCCGACGGACATACATCAACGTCCACCAGATGATCAACAGGCGGATGAAGCGGCACTCTTCGGCGAACGACCGGCAGTTCGCGAACATGGGCCGCGGCTACTACTTTTTGATGGGTTCCATCAACGAGCCGACGCGGCGTGCCCGCGAGGGCATCGGATACCCGCACGACTTCGGCTACTCCGGCGGCAGGCAGCACCCGATCACGCTGCACCCGGGCGAGGACTACGGGGCCATGCCCGCCAGGCACCCGATGGAGCGGACGATCAATTCGCAGCAGCAGCCCGTGTTCAACTTTCTTCGCAACGCGATTCAGAACACCATCGATAGCCTGAGCTAATGGTCATCTCGCCCGAGAAGCACGTCTTTCGACGACTCATCGCCTCGCCGGAGGTAGCGAGGCTGGTGGGTTTTCAGATTTACTCGATCGCCGTACCGAAGAACGCCACGCTGCCGTTTTGCGTCTACAAGCGGGCGAACATCACCCGAGAGTCGACTCTCGCCGGCCCGGTTTTCCTGCCGGTCGTGAGCCTCCAGATAAGCTCCTGGGCCTTGTACTACGACGCCGTCCGCGAGCTCGCCGATGCCGTGCGGCTCGTGCTCGATGGACACACCGGCGAAGCGGCCGGATGTATAATCAGCGATATGAGGCTAGTCTCCGAAACGGATGACTTCCTCGACCCGACGGCCGTCGGAGCGCAGCTTCCTCCGGCCTACGAGGTGCGTCAGCTTTACCAGATTCGCTGGAGTGAATCCGAGGCATAATCATGGCAATTCCCGTCTCGCAGGCAGTCACGCTCTCGCTCAACGGCCTGGGCAGCGTCACCGAAGTCGTGGTCAACGAGACCGCGCCGAACCTCGACACCTCCGACCTCTCGCTGGCCGAGGGTTCGACGAGGACGTACATCGCCGGCCTCAAGGATGCCGCCGAAATCACCGTGAACCACATCGGCGGCACGGCGACGATCGGCAACGTGGCCGCCGGCGTCCAAGTCGGCAGCTTGTCGTTCTCCTACGCGACCGTCATCTCGACCGACGTCAACTTCCGCGTCGGTGAGCTCGTGGCCTACACCACCACCATCCGCGCGTCCAACTGACGCCATACGCTACCCGATAACACAAGGAACACCCTCAGATGGCAGCCGCTCGCTCCAGTACTACGGTGACGTTCGCCGCAGTCACCTACACCGCCACCAGCGCGTCGGTGCGGAAGTCTCGCGATCAGGTCGACGTCACCTCGCTGAACGACAACCAGCGTCAGTACATCGTCTCGCCGCTGTTCGGCACCTCCGAGGTGCAGCTTGAGTTCCTGGGCTACGGCCCGCGAGCCGGCAACAGCGGCTCGCTCGTGGCCGCTGGAGTGTCCGCCGTCGGCACTGTGGTCAGCAGCAGCACGACCTTCCGCGTGAATGAGCCGATTCGCTCCCAGGCGACGATCCAGTTCACGTCCTGATGCCCGGCGCGATCCCCACCAGCGGCAAGTTCACGTTCCTCGGACGCTCTGCCACCGTGGTGTCGCTCAACGTGGAGTCGCCGGTCGCGGAGGTTGTCGACGCCACCGGCGCCTACGACAGCGCGACGTCGGTGGTAAATGTGCCGACCGGCGCCTACAAGTCGTCGGGGCTGGTAAGCGTGGAGTACATCGGCGCCGACAGCTTCTCTGACTTGGTGACAAAAAGGGGTCTGCTCTTATTCCTGTCCGAAGCAGCAAGCGTATCCGTCAACTGCATCCTTGAATCTGTGACAATGGAAGTACGCACCGGAGAGTTGGTGCGTGGCAGCGCGAAGTTCATTCCGACTGACTTTTACGGCTCGTAACATCTGGAGTTTCGATGGCTCTTTCCAAGTCGAAGATTCTGTCGGCCAGCGACGTCAAGCTCGAGAAGGTCAACGTGCCCGAGTGGGGCGACGACGTCTTCATCAAGACCCTCTCCGGTACCGAGCGGGATATGTTCGAGGACGCCTACTCCCGCGACCGGATGAAGAATTTCCGCGCCCGCTTCCTCACGCTGACGCTGTGCGACGAGGAGGGGGACCGCTTGTTCGAGGACGGCGACGTCGAACTCCTGGGCAAGAAGTCGGCCGTCGTGCTGAACCGGCTATTCGAGAAGGCGTGGAGCCTGAATGCGTTCCGCGGCGAGGACGTGGAATCGCTGGGAAAAGATTCGCCGAGCGACCAGAGCGACGCTTCTACTTCAAGCTAGCCCTGGCCCTCGGCAAAACGGTCAAGCAGTTACTCAGCGAGGTCGACAGCGAGGAGTTAAGCGAGTGGGCGGCATACGACCAGCGGTGGCCGCTGCCTGACTCGTGGTGGCAGACCGCCAGGATATGCCGGACGATCATCTGTGCGTCAGGGAACTACAAAAGCCACGACATCCCGAAGGAACAGGCTTTCATTCCGGCGGCCGTGTGGCAGTCCCAGACAGAGCAGGAGATGCTGGCGGAGCTCGCGAAGCTGAAGCAGCCGCAGGGGTGAGGCAATGGCGAGCGGCTATCTCGGCAAAATCAGCGCGATCGTCTCCGCGAACACCGGAGACTTCAACGCCAAGCTGAGTGCTTCGGCCAAGGAGGTCGGCCGGTTCGCCAAGACCGTCGAGTCGACGCTGGGCGCCGCCTCTAGGCAGGCCGCCGCGAACCTGGCGAACATCTACACGCCGCTCCAGAAGTTCGAGCGTGCTCTTCAGGCGGCTTCCACGATGAAGCTGTCGTTCTCCGGGTTCGCCGGAGCGATCAAGAACATCGATCAGTTGAAGACTCGGCTTGAGTCGATAGGCGATCGCCAGATCGGCATCCTCCTCAAATCCAGCGGACTCAAGGATATTTCGACGTTCCGCGAGGCTCTCAGCGGAATTCGGTCGAAGGAGTTCGACCTGCTTGTGAAGGTCGGCGGCGCCGAGAAGCTGACCGAGATTCGCAAGCAGATCGCCGCTGGCTCCGGCGAATTCAAGGTCGTCGCGGACATGCGTGACGCCGAGCGGCAGGTTGTCGACCTGACGCAAAAGATCGAGGCGGCCAAGAAGGCCGGCACGCTGGTCGAGGTGAAAGTCAGCACGGCCGCGGTCAGGGCCGCCAAGGCCGAACTGAAGGAGTACGTCGCGGAGATCGCCAGGGCCGAGGGGATCAGGGGCAAGCCGACCTACGAGAGAGTCAGCGAGTCGCTGAATGCCAAGCTGGCGCAGCAGGTTGCGTTCCAGGCATCGGCGCAGAACAGAGTCGCCTTACGCGACACGCTGCTGGCCCAGGTTCCAGAGTCCGACACGAAGGCCCGCGCCAACATACAGTCCAACTACAAGGGCGCCGACGAAGAGCTCAAGACGCGAACCGCGGCCGTCAACGAGACGACCGCCGCCCTCGCCAAGCTAGCGGTCGCCGAGGCCGCCGTCGCCTCCGCTCGTGCCGGCAGGCCGACGGGCGACAGCCCCGAGTACCAGCAACTCAAGGCCCAACTGACCGAGGCGACAGAGAAAACCAAGAAGCTGCGGGCTGAGGCGGAGAGGAAGATCAGCCTGGCACTCGGGGTCGACGTCTCCGTCGAAGACATCGACAAGCTGCTTTCCGACACCTCGACCAGGGGCGAGGCGCTCGAGAAGATTTTCGCCCAGATCGGCGTGACCGGGTCGAAGGCTTACGAGCTCATCAAGGCCGCGGCGTCGAACCTGGGCGAAGACGACCTGAAGCGGACGGTCGAGCAGGCCCGACAGATGATGTCGGTGTCGGAGCAGATCACCAAGCCCATCTCGGAGCTCGCAAAAAGGCTGGGCGCCGCATCCTACGAGGTGCAGTCTGGTCTGAGTCCAGCCTTCAAGCGGCTGCAAACGCAGGCCGAGTCACTGGCCGCGGTGGTCAGAAAGGGCATCACCCCCGGCAAGGACATCGCGCCTTATTTCGCCGAGGTCGAGGCCCGACTCAAGCGAACGGAGGCGGCGATCAATCGGGTGCTCGAGGCCGAGGCCAAGCTCGGCACCCTCGCCAAGGGCAACGAGCTTCAGTTCGCCGCACCGGAGATCAGCGGCCCGATTGGGCGAGCCGCCGACCTGTCGCAGCGTGCGTCGGCCCTGCCGGCGGAAGCGATCCAGGCGAACCCGCAGATCGCCCAGTCGCTGCAAGAGCAGTACGCGCTGGTGACGAAGCTGATTGCCGCGTATGCGAGGCTTGAGGATCGCAGAACACTGAATCTGGACACCTCTAGGGCGGAAGCCAACGTCCAGCGGCTACTCGGCAGGATCAGTGGCGTGCAGGGCGGCGCATCCGGGCAGATCGATGCCGCCTTGGCGGATGTTGAGCGATCCGCACGGCGCACTGCGGACATTCAAGCCACGCAGCGGTTCGTTGCTTCGGACCTGCTGCCGTTCATTGACATAGGCGTCGTTCGCGCAAGGGCGGTCGATGCGAAAGAGTTGCAGGCTGCTGCGACCCAGATCGATGTCGCCTTGGCGGATGTTGAGCGATCCGCACGGCGCACTGCGGACATTCAAGCCACGCAGCGGTTCGTTGCTTCGGACCTGCTGCCGTTCATTGACATAGGCGTCGTTCGCGCAAGGGCGGTCGATGCGAAAGAGTTGCAGGCTGCTGCGACCCAGATCGATGTCGCCTTGGCGGATGTTGAGCGATCCGCACGGCGCACTGCGGACATTCAAGCCACGCAGCGGTTCGTTGCTTCGGACCTGCTGCCGTTCATTGACATAGGCGTCGTTCGCGCAAGGGCGGTCGACGAGTCCCAGCGACAACGAGAGGATGCCGAGTCTCAGATCGCCGTGCCGCTTGAAGACTTGAGGCGTAGCGCGGCTGGCTTGCCAGATGCCTTCAGGGGCGTGTCGCTGATGTCGCCGCTCCGGCAAGTCAACCTCCTTGAGGGCGGCATCAACTCAATGATGTCGCAGCTAGAGAGGCTCCCGCTTCCGATCCGCCAACACTTCCTGCCGGCGATTCAGGCGGCAGAGCAGGAGTTTATTCGGCTCCGCGCCCTCGGCCCGGCGGCGACGGCAGAAGAGATCGAGAACGCAGCCAACAATATGCGAGCCCTCGGCGCGGCCGCGGGCCGAGCGACGCAAGGCGCTGCTTTTGCGGATCGGCTGGGCGGCCGAAACCAGCAGGAGCTAAATCTCAACATTCAAGCGCAATCACTCAACGGCTATCAGGCGCAACTGCAAATTCTCATGCAGACTCTGGGAAGAGTCAGCCAAGAGGCGAGAGGGCCGGCGGTTGCGTCTTTCCTCCAATTGCAAGCGGCGATTCAAGCTGCGTTCGAGAACGGGACTCTTGATACACAAGTCGTTCGGGACCAAATACGTGCGCTGACGGCAGACACCGTTCAAGCAACTTCACGAGTTGCGAACGTGGGACAGAGAGGACTTGCAAGGCAGCTTGAGCGTGCCGGCGACGTTGGTCGCCGCGGCATCGACAATTACAGCCTCGCCTTGAACCAGGCCGCTTACGCCGTCGACGACTTCTTGTCTTCGACGGGTGGCATCGAGTTCAAGCTCCGCGCCATCAGCAACAACGTCACGCAGCTTGCGTTCATCCTCGGCGGCACGACGGGCCTGTTCATCGGCCTAGGCGCCGTCATCGGCGGCCAATTGGCCGTCGGGCTCTACAAGTTCATCAACAACGGCCGCACCGCAGAGGACACGACCAAGGCGCTCAACGACGCCTTGGCTCGTCAAAAGAGCCTCGCCGCAGAACTTGCCCAGGCGTACCGCTCCCTCGGAGACGCCCTTTCAAGAAACACATTCTCAGCCGGGGCCGAGCAGGCCAAATCGTTCACGAAGCAGCTTGATGAGGCTCGAGACAAGCAGCAGGCGATTCGTCGCGAGCGGCTGGCCGGCGTGGACGTCGGCGTCCAGGGTGAAAGAGCACTCCAGAACGCCAGGCAGAAAGCGCTTGAGGCGTCGTCGATTCCGGGCGAGCGGGCAGGTATTCAGGCTGAGATCAATCTGTCCAGAAACCGAGAGCGGGGCTTGACCGAGCAGGCAGTCAGGCGTGCCGGCCAATCGCCAAATGTCGAAGACATCCGCGAGGCGCTGCTTGAGTTTGGCAGGCGGCAGACCGCAATAGACCAACTGCGCACAGAAGGCACGGCGACGCCGTCTCGCGAGCAGCAACTTATCGATCGCATCGCCGCCGAACTGCGGCCGGGCGACAATTTCGGCAACTTGAGCCGACTGCAAGACGCGAGGGGAGTGCTTGCACGCCAGGCTCAAAAGACATTTCTTGGGTTTAGAACACCCGATGCGAACAACGCTGCGCAGACTCAGCAAGACATAGCTGGGTTCATTGCAAGCATCGAGTCATCGCTTGAGTCAGGCATCAGCCGGTCGGCGAACAATCTCATCGATGCCTCGCGGCGGCCGGCGTTGCTCCTTGCGCGGGCTCAGTCGGATGTCGCGGCTGCCATAGAGCGCGGCGTCCCGAGCGCCGGAGAGTTTCAGAAGAGGCTTGACGACCTCGCCGAGAAGCTGGCATCCGCGAGAGAAAAGCTGGATGTGCTCGCCAATTTCGACCAGGCCACGGCCGAGCAGCGGACGAGGGTGCTCGGGAAAGAAACGCTGACGCCGCAAGAGCGGAAGGCCGAACTTGATAAGGCATCCGCCGAGGTGGAGGCCGTCAACAGGCAGCGGGCGGCGGTTGAAGAGGGGAGCAGGGCCGCAAGGCTCGGCAGGGGCTTCGGCGGCCAGCGGTCAGAGGCCGCATTGTCTGGCATCCAGAACAGCGAGCGGTTCGAGAACGAGCGGACATCGACAACGGCGAGGCTGGTGGCCGCAATCGACGCCGAGAAAGAGGCCCGCGGGCGACTGTCTGATGCGATCGCCAGCGGCAATGCGGCCGAGACCGCGGCCGCAAGGGCTTCCGTTGACCTCGCCGCCAAGCTATCCGATGCAGCCGCGGCCGCCGTTGAGTTCGCCCAATCGCTAGAACGCTCCCTGGAGCGAACCCGCAAGATCGGCCAGGGCGCACTAAGCGCCTCCGAGCAGGGCGCGGACGCCGCCCAGCGCGCTCTTACAGAGAACCCGCTCCGCACCGGCAGACTACAGGCAAGGGATGAGGCCGAGCAGCAACTGATCCGCGACCGCGCCAGGATCGGCACCAGCAATAACGCCTTGGATCGCGCTCGTGCCGAAGCCGCGGCCGACCCGAGGCTCCAGGCACTTCAGGCCGAAAGAGAGCGCATCAAGTCGGAGATGAAGGACGCCGCAGCGGCCGCTGCCCAGGGCGGCCCCGCGGTTGACCAGGCCAAGGAAGAGGCCCAGAGAAATCGCCTGGTGCAGATCGAGGCACAAGAGGCGACGGTCATCCAAGAGTTGACAGCCGCCCGCCGGCGTGAGCTTGACGCCATCGCCGCCGCCATCAACGCCCGCGAGAAAGAGCTTGAGCGGTCGAGGCAGCGAGACGCTGAAGACCCGACGTTCAAGCGAATTCGTGGGCAGGCTGACCAGGCTCTTGCGGACGCCGAGAAGCGTGCCAGCGAGGCGCAGGATCGATTCTTCAAAAATCCGACGGCAGAGAACAGCCAGCGGCGAGATGAAGCGGACAGGCAGCTTCGCGAGCAGCGTGGCCGTCAGCAAGAACTCCAGGACGCGGCGGATCAACGCCGACGGGAGCTTGAAAACGACCCCGTCATCGCCGCCAACAATGCCCGGATTCAACAAATCGCCGCCGAGCGGGCCAGGATCGCAGAGCAGTCCGCCGGCAGGCCGCTGAACGCTGGCGAAAACGCCAGGCTCAACGGCGACGTTTTCAATGAGGGACTGATTGCCGAGGAGGCTCGCAGAAGAAAGCAGAACGAGGATCGCATAGCGGCCGGAATGAAGCCGATTCAGGATCAGATCGAGGCAGACAACCGCAAGCAAGCTCGCCGCCAGCAGGCCGACTCCGGCCGCGACCTGGCCCTCACCGAGCGAGAAAGGTTTCGCAAGGACATTGAAGAGGGGCTCGGCGCGAACATAAGAGCCAGGGGCGCAGAGATTCAAGCCGGCGGCGGCGACCCAGCGGCATACATCAACAAAGCCATCGGCGAATCCATCAAGACCGTCGCGCCGATGCTTTACGAGTTCGATCAAGAGCGCCGCAACGCCCTACTTCAGGGACCGTCGCGAGCCCGCCTCGACGCCTCCGACGTTTCGACGACTCAAGGACGCGCAGAGCTCAACCGTCTTCTGCGTGGCGAAGACTCGGCGAAGGACGTGAACCTCGCGGAGCTTCGCAAGCAGACCGATCAGCTTCAAGAACTTATCGAGGTCGTCAAGAACAACCCCCTCCCGGTCGCCGACTTCCAGTAACACATGGCACTCGTCAAAGAAATTGCGCAGGGCAACTCCTTCTCCGAAACGTCGGAGGACGGTCGCGGTGCATTCTCGGCCACGCGGGCCTGGAAGGTCGTGCTCACCACACCCGGAGAGACCTGGAACATCAACGAACTGACGGGCGTCAACATCGGCGACCCGTACAGCGAACAAAATCCGATCCCCTGCGTGAGCCTCGAGGGCCGCGCCGATGGCGACTCGCGTCTGGTCAAGATCATCACGGCAACGTACCGAGCCACGCCTGGGTCGGTGGTTCAGGGTGGGGGCGGGACAGACCCGAAGACTCAAGAACCGACCGTGCGGCCGCCGCTGTACTCCATGAGCGTTGCGCTCTCAGAGATCGCGGCCTGGGGCGGCCAGAGATACAAAAATGGGGCATGGGTCTGGAGTGCTGCAACCAATCCGGCAGGCGACTTGGTCGATGGAGTGTCGCGGCTGGAGCCCGTGGTCACGATCAACATCGACCAATACTCACAAACCGACCAGAGCAGCCTCTTGGGGTACGCCGGCTATGTCAACTCAGACGCTATCTCGTTCTCGCAGCTATCGATCGGCGTTCACTGCTGTATGTTTCAGGGGTTGAGCGTGAACCCGGTCGTCGAACAGTTCGGCTCAAGAACTTTTCGCGGATTCAAGATCACGTTCACCTTCGGCGTGAGGACGCACTACACATACACTCGCGACGGCAACATGGCGATCGGATGGGGGATAGCGATACCGCAGACCGGGTTTAATTGCATCAACAACGGCCTCGGAAGAGCCGATGTCGACCAGCAGGCGATTCATCTTCAGCACGACAACGGCTTTGTCATCGACCCACCCGCAATCGTCGGCAGGACGGTCGGTCAAAGAGTCAGGGCAATGGTCGCCGTGCCTGCAAGTGAGAACAAGCAGTGGGTGCAAAGAGTCGCCGCGCAGCCGGTGGCGCTCAACGATGACGGCACGCCTCGTGCAAGCACGGCCAGCCCACCGGTGTATGTCAACCGCATCTGCACGCAGCCGTCGATGTCATTCGGCAACGGCTTTTCCGCGTTCGGCATCAACTCGATAGGCTGACATGGCAGAGCAAGTGAAGGGATACCTGCTCGGCCCCGGCCTGGCATCGAAGATCAGGCAGACGATCGCCACGGTCGACGGCACGCCCGTCGGCAGCGGCGTGAGCAAGATACCTATCGACCTCTCCGGCGACCCGGCGCCGCCGGTGAAGGCGTTTCGCATCGCGACGTTCACGGGAACTTGGAGCCTCGGGTCGGACAAGGCCGTCACGCTCAAGAACGTCGCAGCGACGCCAAACACGGTCAGCGCAAAGAACCTGTTTTTCGATATCACCGCCAATGGCACGGCCGACTGCGCAATCGCGAAGGACGGCACAGTCTGGTATCTGGTGCAGGACGTTCACACTACCGTCGAGGTCGTGACGAACGTGACGCTCGGAACCGCCGGCCTTCAGTTCACTAAGACGCTTTTGACCGTCGTCAGGACGGCGACGGCGAATCCAACGAACATCGGAACAACGGCCTGCTCATGACAATCGCCACGAAGAACGGCGCGATCATCGTCAAGGACGGCAAGCTCGCGGAGAACTGCGGGTGCTGCGGGGATTGGTATTGCGACCAAGACTACGGCGCATGTTGCGCAGGAACGCAATGCGAAAACAAGTATCGCTGCGATTGCGCGTCGCCGAGCGTATTCAAAAACTCTGTGCCGTGCGGCAGCAGCGTCTGTGCCTGCGTGTATCCAACGCTTGAGCCACTGCCAGGGGCGATTACTAGCGGCGACAATCCGATGATTGGCCGCCGCCTGCCGATCGCTTGCACGCTCTCAGACGGCAAGCACACGTTCAGCGGGAACTACTACAATATCCAAACCCCTGACTACGCAAGCCTTCTTGCCTTCTACGGCTCAGAGGCGTCGGGGTCATTGGCAAGCGATCCGCCTTACTCTTGCGGCAGACCCTGCGCTTACCAAGTCCAAGGAGTCTGGTTGCGGTATCTTCGCACGCCGTTCACATTGTCCGGCCCGTTCGCTGGCCCATGCTGCGGAGATGTGGTGGATGGAAACACGTTCGTGAATGGATATTTCTCTTGCAAGGCCGACGGGTCATGGCTCCTTGATTGGAGCGTAGCCATGTGGTGCTACGCCTGGACTAGAGATTCGTTTTACGGCACCTACTCATACGTCATCGACAATTCTCATTTGTATTCTGACGGAGGCTCAATTGTTATCCCTGCTGCTGAAAATGGTTTGCCGACTGCTGGCACGCACTCGCTCTCGTCAGGCAACGGCTCCGGCACTCCTTGTCAGGGTTATATACTAGGCGCATCGATTTCGATTTCTCATACCTTGTGATAGCGAATGCCTTGCCACCAAGTATCAAGCGGCAATAACGCTCTAGGCAGTCGCCCAACCTACGCTACTGAGGCTCAGTGCCTTGAGAGGTGCAAGGAAGGCGCGTGCTGCCAAACCGTGAACGGCGTCACGACGTGCAGCGTCAAGCCGCAGTGCCAGTGCCAGGGTGCGGGGAAGACATTCAAGGGCGTGGGGACGACGTGCGAGTCCACCAACGGGGCGTGCTGTCGTGGCAACTCGTGCAGTGTCAAGCCGCAGTGCGAGTGTCAAGGCAGTGGAAACACATTCAAGGGCGTGGGGACGACGTGCAGCCCGAATCCGTGCGTGTGTTATTGCCCAGACGGCCGAACGCTGGTGCCGGACACGCTCGTGTTTACGCTGTCCGGAGGCGTCGGCGTCAAACTTCCGCAACCATGCTTAGGAAACGTCACGGTCGAAGAGTCTGATCTACATGCGTTGGATTGGTATTTCCCTCAACTCGCAGGAACGTATGCGTTTCAAAAGGTCAACTGCGACCCAAGGTGGGAGTGGCACGGTGACTCTGGTGGAACGGCGGCAATATCTACTAACGGTGGGTTTGGGCAAGAGTACTACGATTTTGAGAGTTTTCTCGTGCCAATCATTTTGCCGAACGGCACATCATGCCTGACGGAATTAAACAGCAGTTGCGGTGGCGGCTTGGGGAGGCGTATTACATTTTTGAACGATATGTGCAGCGGTGGCTCGCGCCAATCCTGCGGAGCGCTTTGGTGTCAGCAATTTGTACAAGGGACTAATGTGGCTCCATACCAACCCTCCATCGCAATCCACGGACGATGTTCGTATCCACACTCTGATTATGTGCTTTACGTGATGGATTTCACGTTGTCGCCGGCGTGATGAGGGAGTAGGGTTATGCCCGCGCGATGCGCTTTTGTTATTGACGGCGACGCTGATGGAAACAGGTGTTGGGTGCGCTGCGAAGTATGCGGCGCACGGTTTAGGGTTAATCGGGCTTCCGTACCGACGCTTAATGGACACTGTTCTGGCCGCAGTCGTGGCGAGCCGCAGGCGACACATCCAAACGTCGGGCAGTTGATCGCCCGCGGCCCCGGAACCGAGCTATCCAAGCTCTTGAAACGTTTCGGCATCGAGCCGACGCCGACGTGCCCGTGCCGCGACAAGGCCGCGCAGATGGACGCCTGGGGGCCAGACGAGTGCGAGCGGCCAGAGCGGATCGACGAGGTCGTCGCCGTGATGCGAGCCGAGGCCCAGGCCCGCGGCCTGCCGTTCCTCGACGTCGTGGGGCGGATGCTTGTCAAAAAAGCCATAAAAAACGCCAGAAAATCGCAGTCGTAGTGTCGCCTGCGGCCGGCGGATATCTGCGAAAATGGGGGTATGCAATCTGGTCTTGCACGCTCGTAGGCTACGAGGTGAGATATCCCCATGCCCGACAAGCCCGACTTCATTACCCCGGCGGACGACGATGACGATTGCGACCACCCGTTCGGCATCCCCGACGACGACGGCTGGATGTCGGTCAAGCGACAGCCCGGACCTGGCGAGCCTGATCCTGGCGACGGCGACCGAAAGCGCAGCCCAAAGGTTAACAGGGTGGCGAGCAAAACTAAGCGACGAGCATCGCGCCGTCCTCGATGACGTCAAGCGACGCTGGGCCGCCACCAAGTCGTCAACCGGCATCACGGCTGCTCATCTCGCCAGGACGATCTACGAGCAGATGTCAGACTGCAAGCTCCCGAAGCCAAAGCATCTCGCGGCATGGCTGACCAGCAATCAGTGAGCATCCTGTCCGCGGCAGCGGCCAGCGTGACGCCGAAGCCCGCTGCGGACGCCGAGCAGGTGACGCAGCGGCGTGACGGCGACACGCTCGAGGCCAGGAGCACGTCGAAGCGGATCAAGACGGTCGAAGACCTCCTCGAGCACATCGAGGCCGACCTCTCCAAGTACGAAGTCAGCGCCTCGGAGGCGACCAAGTGGGAGGTCGCCACGGCCGGCGACGACGGCGAGCCGACGGTCACCGAGCTTCACCGAGTCTGGGTGCGACTCAAACCCAGGGGCGGGCCGGGAATCAAGGAATGTGTCGAGGCCATGCTGGCGGCCGCGTCGCTGCCGCGGGCGAAACAGAAGCCGCACAAAAGATCGAAGCGAAGCGATCTGTGGCAGGTGCTGGTCGTTTCCGACTGTCACCTGGGCAAGTACTGCTGGGCCAAAAGCACCGGGGACAAGGACTTCGATCTGGCGATTGCCGAAGACCTGATCTCCAGCGCCGCCGGCGAGCTCCTTGACGTCGGCGATTCGATGAAGCCGGCGAAACGCACGATCCTGTTTCTCGGCGACCTCTTCAACTCCGACGGCCCCGCCGGCATGACCACCAGCGGCACGCCGCAGGACAACGACGGCCGCCTCCAAAAGATGATCAAGGTCGGCTGCGACACGCTCTTAGGAATCGTCGAGCGGTCGGCTGCGACCGTCCAGACCGACGCGGTCGTCGTCAACGGCAATCACGACGAGACGCTGACATGGTTGTTTCAGCGAATCCTGATCGAGCGGTTCCGAAACGATGAGCGGGTGCATATCTCCGACAAGTACACCTCTCGCCAGTACTGCGCATACGGGTCGAACCTGATCGGCGCGGCCCACGGCAACAAAGCGAAGAAGCGGCTGCCGCAGATCATGGCGATCGAGGCCGCCGCAGACTGGTCTCGCTGCTGGTATCGCGAGTACCACACCGGCCACTACCACTCGCAGGCCGCCGAGTGGCAGCGGCCGATCGAGACGCTCGACGGAGTCATCGTCAGGACGGCGCCTTCGATCAGCCCTGCCGATCAGTGGCACGCCACGAGCGGCTACATCGGCGCGAGGCAGGCAATGGAGACGTTTTTTTATCTACCGGAGGGCGGCTTGCAATCAATGTACGTCGCCGGCCCCGTCAGGAGCCCATCGTGAGCGACGTAGAGCGGCTGAGAGAGGCGTGCCGGTATGCGGTGGAGCGGTCTGACGACCCGCGCACGCAGGTGGGGGCGGTGCTGGTCAGCGCTTCAGGGCGGTCGCTGTACGCCGCCAACCGGCTGCCTGCGGGGCTCGCCCGGCACGACCACAGGAAAGAGTCGCCGGCGAAGCACCTGTTCGTCGAGCACGCCGAGCGGGCGGTTCTCTATCGGGCGGCGGCCTGCGGGATTCCGACGGCCGGCGGACGTCTGTACGCCCCGTGGGCGGCCTGCCACGACTGCGCCAGGGCGATTATCGCCTGCGGCATCCGCGAGGTGGTCGGGCTGATCGTGCTGAGAAACGCCACGCCCGAGCGGTGGCGGGCCTCCATCTGGACGGCGGATCAGATGCTGACGGAGGCCGGCGTCGGCATCCGGTGGATCAATGAGCGCATCGGCGTGACGGTGCGGTTTGACGGGAGGGAGATCGAATGCTGATCGGTTTGTGCGGGCCGGCGGGCTGCGGGAAAACGACGATCGCCGAGTGGCTGCGGGATCATCGCGGATTCAAGATCGTCTGCTTCGCAGACCCTCTGTACGACGCGATCTCTGTCATCACCGGCATCCCGGTAGAGGGGCTGAAAGATCGAGCCAAGAAGGAGGCCGAGATTCCCGGCTTGGGCAGGTCTCCGCGGTTCCTCTTGCAAACCCTGGGAACCGACTGGGGCAGGGACATGGTCAATAGCGACATCTGGGTGCAGGCGGCTATGGCCCGCTCCGGCGACGACGAGGACGTCGTCATGGCGGATGTCAGGTTCGACAACGAGGCTGCGGCCATTCAGGCCCGCGGCGGCCAGGTCTTCTATGTTGTCCGACCTGGATGGAGATGCCTGGAGCCAGACCAGGCGTCGCACTCGAGCGAGCGTGGCATCGACATCGCAAGAATCGCCGGATACATCGACAATTCAGGAACCGTCGATCAGGCGGCGGCAAATCTGCTGGAGACTATAATCCAGAGATAGACTACAGGTGCAGTGATTGCCCGCCCAGGGAGGGGCGCCATGAGCGAAAAGACGCCCCTTACGGCCTGGGAGGCCGCTCTCCGGGCCGCTGAGCGGTTCGGTGTTCCCGTCGTGCTCTTGGGCGTGCTGATCTGGTTCCTGCGAGACGCGGCAGTGACACTCCACGGCACGGTTCTCGTGCCGATCGTAAAGTCGCATACCGAGTTCCTTGACTCGACGCGGGAGACGCTCGAGGAGATGAGCCGCACGCAGCAGCAGCAGGCGTCGACCATGCAGGAGCTCGCCGCCGGCCAGAACGAGATCAAGTCTGTGATCGTCCGCAGGGTCGGCCAGGAGTCGAAATAGCCGTGCTTTTTACGCAGCTTCCAAGTGACTTGGGCTTGAGCTTCGTGACAGGCGATGAGCTTGCGATCACGCTGGATTTTGATCGCTCGCTGGTCGGATATTCAATCACCGCCCCGATCTATGTGACCAAGGTCTATGCCTCTCAGGGCGGCGGCCAAGGGTTCGTGACGACGGTCGGCGCAACGGCGACGAGCTTCGTTATCCAGAACACGGACCTGGCGGCAGGGCAGATCACGATCGGCCTGTCTGAGCAACAGACATCGTCGCTGTCGCCGGCGATCGCGTACCGCTGGTATATGCGCTGGGTCGATCCCGGCATGGTGACCCGCACCGTTCTCTCGGGCGACGTCACGGTCGTCAGTCCATGAGCGACATCAAAGTCACGATCGTCGCCGCCACCAATGTTTCGGCGGCCATCGTCAACAACGACGTCGTCAACGTGGAGCTCGGCGGCTCCACGGCCGTCAGCGTGACCAGCGGCCCGTGCTACGGCATTGGCGGGATGACGTCGCTGCTTGTGCAGGCCGGCGCGAACATCACCATCACGACCACTGAGGGCGCCTTCACCGTCGCCGGCCGGAATATCCCCGTAACGTCGGTGCAGGGAAGAACAGGCGTGGTCGTGCTGACCCGCGCCGACCTGACGGCGGCCGCCGCCAGTCACACGCATCAGATTACCGACATCGCCGGCCTGACGGCCGCCGCGGCGTCAAGTGCGCCGGTTCAGTCTGTGCAGGGGAGAACGGGATCGGTCACGATCGTCGCGGTCGATCTGTCCGACTTCGCAACCGAGGCAGCGAAGTACGGGCCGGTGACTCAGGTTGCCGGCAGGACGGGCAGCGTCACTCTGGCTGTGGCTGACATATCCGACTTCGCCACACAAGCAGCGAAATACGGGCCGGTCTCAAGCGTCCAGGGAAAGACCGGCACTGTCGTGCTGACAAATGTCGATCTGACCGCGGCAGCCGCGACGCACACTCATGCCTACGCCGCCGTCTCGCACACGCACGCTACCACCGATATCGTCGGGATAACGAGCATCGCATCGGCGGCAGCGCCGGTGCAGTCGGTGCAAGGGAGAACGGGTAACGTCACGATCGTGGCGACAGACCTGTCCGACTTCGCCACACAAGCAGCGAAATACGGGCCGGTCTCAAGCGTCCAAGGAAAGACCGGCACCGTCGTGCTGACGAATGTCGATCTGACCGCGGCGGCTGCGACGCACACTCATGCCTACGCCGCCGTCTCGCACACGCACACGACGGCCGACATCTCCGGCCCGCTGGTGACATCTGTCAACGGGCTGACCGGCGGACTGTCGATCGTCGCAGGCAGCAACGTCACCGTATCGACGGCCGTTGGCAATGTGATCCTGGCGGCCGCGCAAGGCCCGCAGGGGCCGGCGGGATCATTCGGCGACCCGCAGACGATTCAACCAAAAACAACGTCGTATACGCTGCGACTGACTGACGTCGGGACGCTGCTGACGTTCGCCGGCGGCACATCGGCGATAACTGTGACCGTGCCAAACGAAAGCTCGGTCGCTTGGGCAGCAGGAAGCCACATTGATGTCGCCAGGCTTGATTCGTCTCCGGTGACCTTCTATGGCTCCGGCGGTTCGTACATATACGCGACACCAGGCCCGTCGCTGAGGGACTTGGGCTCTGGCGCGTCACTTGTCTACCTGGGCAGCGACAAGTGGCTGATGGTCGGAGACCTCGCGTGAAGGGTCACTTGGGGTTTCCCTGCCGAATTTGCGCCGTCCCGAGTGCGCCGACAAACCTGCGTCAGGTGGGGGTTGGCACTCTCGGGAGTTCCCTTTTGGCGACGCTGGCCTGGGACGCGCCGAGCTTGATTGGCGGAGGCCCGATTCTTGGCTATCGCGTTGAGCTTGCGACGGATGCGAACGCGACTGCGTGGACAATAGCAACAGAAACCGAGCCAAACATTCGGCAGTTTACGTTGTCGTGGTGCGCTGGGCAGGGGCTCGTGCGAGTCTCCGCACGCAATCGCTGCGGCTGGGGCAACTCGGATCAGTTTAGCGACTGGGTATTTTCCTCTGCTACCGCGGTTACGCTACTCACAAGCTCCACAACGCTGGTGCCGCCATGCTGGGCGACCAGCGTGAAATTCTGGTGCGTCGGCCGTGGCGGGACATGGCCCGCCGGCGGTTCGGCCGGAGGGCTTGCGTGGAAGACATGGACCCGGGAGCCGACCGATGCGTGGGGCGAATTCGTGTGCATCGTCCGCAACGCACCGCAGGGCGATCAGAATGCGTTGTCCAGCGTCTCGCACGCCGGCACGACGGTCATCGGCTACGGCTCAAACGGACCCGACAGCGGCTACTACTCCGGCGGAGATGGCGGCGTGAACGGCACGAGCGGCGGAAACGCATTTCAAGCTGGACTGCCGTCGATCACATATCCATTTTCGGGGGCCGCTCAATACAGCGGAAACTACAACTTCGGCGGCGCAATCGGCGGCGCTGTTGGCACAGATGGCACGGGAGCCTCGATCTTTCAAGCTCCGATTTCGCCGTGCTACCGTCACTCGGCAGTGAATCGCAGCGGCCTCCTCGAGGCCGTCTCGCTCCTCGGGCTTCGCGCCACCGAAGAGTGCGTCGAGGAGGCGGCCTTCGGCTCGGGCGGCATCAACTTCACGATGTCAGTCTACGGCGGAACGCAGCGGGTGGACTTTTCCGCGGGCTACGGCGGCGGCGGTTTTGATTCAACAAACCCCGGCGGGCCGGGATGCATTGTGGTGAAATACTCGTGAGCATCGCGGTCTGCCTCGCTTTCTACTCGCCCTGTGACTACGAGTTGCCGAAGCGGCATCTCGCGCGGACGCTTGAGTGGCTCGCAGGCGAGGGCGTAGAGGCGGTACTGGCTCAAGTCGTTCTGCCAGGGCAGGCACCGCAGCCGGTGCCGGCTGGCATCACGTCGCTCGTCTACGAGTCGGCGGATGTCATGTTCTACAAGGAGAATTTGTGGAACCAAGCGGCGAAGGCCGCGGTCGCAGACAAGCTACTGTTCCTTGACACAGACGTTGTCTTCAGCGCCGCCGACGTCATCAAGCAGACGGCGGCACTCCTTGACCGGGCCGATGTCTGCCAGTCGTTCGGCACGGCCGTCTGGCACGACCGCGACCGCAAGATCGTCAACGCCCGCCGCAGCGCCGCATTCGCGATCTCTCGTGGCTACGAGCCAAATGGCAGGTACTACCATCCCGGCTTCTCGTGGGCGATGACTCGACGAGCCTTTGAATTCATGGGCGGCTTTTACGACCGCCACATCCTCGGTGGCGGCGACCTCGGGATGGCATTCGCACTTGATCTGCGGTGGGTCGGCGTCGACCTGCGGACCAGAAACCCGCTTGACGCTCATTTCGCGGCTTCGCCGAGCTACGGGATGTACCGGATGCGGGCGGCGAACCTCTGCCTGCGTGTCGGTTGCCTTGAGGACGTCGATGCCATTCACCGCTGGCATGGCGATTCCGATGACCGGCAGTATTGCTCCAGGGGCACTTTTCTGCCGCTGGAGCCGGGCCAGGAGTACCCGCTCCGCTACCGCGAGGACGGCCTGCTTGAATGGACCGACTCGACTGCGTCCGAGGCCGTGCAGAAGTACTTCGCCAGCCGTCGCGAGGACGGCTGATGGACAGCCTGCGGTTCTTTCCCCGCTGGCGGCCCGATGATCCGTATCAGGTGATCGGCCTGTTGCGCATGATCAACGACATCCTGGCGGCCAACCCCGCGGCCTCCAGGTGGCTTGAAATTGGCTCCTACCGAGGGGAGTCGGCGACCATCTTCCTCGGTTTTCCGCAGATCGTCACGCTTGACTGCGTCGATCAGTTGGCCGCTGCGGCTGATATCCTGCGGAGCAAGTTTCCCAGGGAGATCGCCGCCGGCCGCTGTCGCGTTCGCCAGATGTCATCTGCGGCGTTCGCCAGGCAGGCAGGCGAGCTTGATGTCGTCTATATCGACGGCGATCACAGCTATGAGGCTGTGCGGGACGATATCGCGGCCTACTCGGTCAAGCTTTCGCCGGGCGGCTTCCTCGCAGGCCACGACTATCACAGCGGCTATCCGGGGGTGATAAAAGCGGTCGACGAATGGCGGGAAAACAGACCCATGTCGGTCTACGGAGATGGGAGTTGGTGCGTGCGTATGCCCATATAATGAGGCTATGGCCGCGACATACTCACAACTCCCAGGCGCGATGTCGCTGGCCTTCAGGCGGGCCAACTCATTTGCTACGGCTATAGACTTTGACGGGGTCGCTTTGACCGGATACACGGTCACGGCGACAGTCGTGAGCCTGGTCACAGGCACCGCCGTGGCGTCATTTGCGACCACAGTGACCGATGCCGCTGCCGGCCAGGTCAATGTCGCCCTGAGCGACACGCAGACGGCAGCCCTGGCAGCCGGCACATACGCCTGGCAGCTTGACTGGATCGCCCCGGGAGGCGTCCAGAGGACGGCCCTCTCCGGCACTGTCGAGGTGGTGGCATGAGCGGGATCACGGTCAGCGTCGTCTCGCAGCCGATTGCGGCCAGCGCGAGCAGTGGCGGCATCTCGGCGAAGGTGACCTCAAGCACCATCTCTGCCGCGGCCAGCGGCGGCGTCGGCCCTCGGGGGCCGGCTGGAACAGCCGGCGCAGGGCTTGGCGATCTGGTCGATGTCAACATTGCCAGCGTTGCGGAGGGCGACCTGCTTCGCTACGGCAGCGGCAAGTGGAGAAACTTCCCCGAAGCGAACGTCGTCATCGACGGCGCTAACTTTTAGCGCAAGGAGGCGCTGTCGTGGCAAATCAGATCAGAATCCGCCGTCGAGTATCGGGCAACGCAGGCGCGCCTGCCACTCTCCTGAATGGGGAGCTCGCATTCAACGAGGTCGAGGGCGTCGGCTATTACGGCAAGGGATTGGGTCAGGACGGCAACGCCACGAGCGTCATCGCCGTCTTTGGCGACGGTGTCTTCGCCACCAAGTCGTATGTGGCCTCTGCCGTCTCCGGCCTTGGCGGTGTCACGAGCGTCGGCCTGTCGCTGCCGGCGATCTTCACCGTCAGCGACTCGCCCGTGACCTCGAGCGGCACGCTGTCGGCCACGCTCGCCACGCAGACGGCGAACTACGTCTGGGCGGGTCCGACGACCGGCTCCGCGGCAGCGCCGACGTTCCGCGCTCTCGTTGCCGCCGACATTCCGTCGCTGACTGCCGCGAAAATCAGCGATCTTGCCACGGTCGTGCAGGCATATCGCCTGGATCAGTTCGCAGCACCCACGTCGAGCGTCAGCTTCAACTCGCAGACGATCACGAACCTCGCCGATCCGACGAACGCACAGGATGCCGCCACGAAGGGT
>Ga0214923_10001544_pt1 | contig 32601 bp, 30 predicted proteins | sample LL1510_MetaG_FD_177993 | JGI IMG/M metagenome (GOLD analysis project Ga0214923, IMG submission 177993) | Freshwater microbial communities from Lake Lanier, Atlanta, Georgia, United States - LL-1510 | ecosystem: Environmental > Aquatic > Freshwater > Lake | place: USA: Georgia | collected...
TTCATTTTAGTCTCCTTAGGCCAAATTTTATCGCCGTTTCCGGCCGCCCTAAAGCCCCCAGATCTGGGGGCTTTAGGGCCTAGGTGACTCTCTATCCTTTGGGGATTTCTTAACTGGGGGCAGTATAGAATATTCATCGGAAATAAAATGAATGTTATGACCCGATGACGTTTGCTTAATCGCTACTATTTTTATTAGAAGCTCCTTTTTGAATGCGTTTTAGTAATAGCCGAACTGATTCAATATCTTATATTCGACATCGATTAGTGGGATGACGTTTGGCCCTGAATTGACCGTTTGGGTCCCATCGTTTGAGGTGTACCATAAACTCATATTGATCTATTTTTCAGGGGGCCGGTCGCCTCTAAAATCCCAAACCGATAAACTAATATCAACATATTTCTAATGCAATGGATCATCACAACCACCCAAATATTTTGAGTCTTTAAAAATACCAGCCCCAACACCGCTGAAAACAATAAAAATTCAGCTATTCGACGCTTCTGGTGTTGAAATCGCCCTCCATGCGTAGACGTAAAAGCCAATGCGGTTAACCCCACCCCAACCTTAGGCCCACTAAACAAGACTAAACTGGATTGAATACATAGTCTCCATAGCCATTCTTCATACAATGCAGTGAGTAACGCCATCTGTACCATGGCTTTAACCAGTTTAGAGAGCCGAATTGCGTTAAGTCCGGCGAATGCCAGCCGGCTATTTTCGATGAGCCTCGGAGTGGTCAGTGCAAAACTGATGACACAACTCGCGATACCCATACCACAGGCAAGCCCTATTACCATGATACTGGGGACTTTAAATGAGTTGAAATTCCAGATTTTTAGGTAATATGAATAAACGGCTAAACATAGATCCCCGAATAACAACACCCCAAAATGCCGCCCCCAACAACGACTGCCCCAATTTAAACTAATTAAGCTTAAAACGATTAAATTATTGAACATGGTCGAATGAACATCTCATTTCAGGACCAAACACCGTTCCCGAAAAGAACACGACTTTTTCATCAGAGTTTCGAACCCGTAAAACGATCCATGTTTGGGCCGGTTCTTCTGACTGTTGAATCGTGTATCGATATTTTAATGTCGTCACGTTTTTAGAAACGATCTCTTCATAGGGCACGCCCAGCGCTTGAATGATTTGCTGTTTAGTGGGTAACCATTCTTTACGAATCCAATTTTGTTGCGAGCTTAAGGACCGATCTTGGACACCTACTTTAGAAGTCCCAATAGTCGATAGTAACTGAGATACCATCTCGGATGGAAAAAGTGCAGTGAACTGAATCGGATAAACGCAAGATTCTAGTCGATTTTTCTCATTAAACTGAAGGGTGATTACGAGATTGGGATGCGCTTCTTCATAGGGAATTGCACGTGAATATTGTTTTTTCTGAATAAACTGCCATGTTATCTTCCCTTGATTTAATGCGGTCACGTTTGGGGAAGTACCTTGGGTGATTAATAGCACATCAACTGGCTCTAAGACTGGGCGAAGACATCGGATAATTGGCCCAGAGTTATTTACCTCAAATCTGAAATTAGTGCTCACTTGGCTTAATTGGCTTTTGAATTGCAACAGGCGTGCGTACTGACATCCCGCTACAACGCTAAGCAATCCAAACCATACGCTCATAATGCCACATTTTAAAGTGCGATTTGACCGAATACAGAAGCTCATAACGTGTCCTGATTCAGAGATTGCGAGATTGACAGTAACGGACTAAACATCCCTGTTCGAACAAATTTTTTGACAATACCGTTTTGGTGAGTCGTTAAAAATTCTTGAAAATGACGTCTTAAGATTGAAAACACAACCACATCTTGATAACTTCCTTTGCGATAAACATGGTTTTTTAAAGTCCCATCTAGTGTTGCCGCAACATGATTCAGCTTATACGCCGACGAATTCGTGGCATAGGTATACCCATAAACCTTGTGTAAATTAAGCTCACTAAAAGCATAACTGAGTCCCAACAGATATAAATCGGCCCCATACAATAATTGCCGGTAGGTGTGACTACCAATTGCGTTATTCATTTCAACATTACGGTGTTTCCAATTGAGATTGTGAAACATCAGGAGGCCAACCGGTTCATTATTAAATTTTTCCGCAATCAGCGTAATATTTTGAGTGGTATCCTTAGCATTTTGATTAAGAATACCGTGAATTCTTTTTATAACGTCTGGATTTGTTTGATGGGGAGTCCCATATAAATGATCAATAAATTGGGGATCGTTAAACCATTCGGCCATGATTGGAATATCCTGCTGTTCAGGCTTCCTAATCTTCAATAGCAATCCATTCATCGTTTTGTCCCCCAAATTTCTAAATTTTGATAGTGTCCGTTGATATAAAGATGCTGACCTAACACAACCTCTTGTTGAAATTGTAATATCGAACAAACATCTTTGATGGCCTGCTCATGTGGTTGGCAATAGATATAAAATCGATTAATACCCTCATATTGGATCAACGAATTCAGTAACGACTGAACTTCATTTGCAAATTGTTGGAGTTTATCTTGTACTTGGATACCAAGAATGACACGAAGAGACCGGTCAATCCAATTTTTTTGATCTAACCGAATACAGCCAATAACCTCGTCATCAATTAATACTAATTCCTGTTTATAGTCGGGATTAGACTTAGTTTCCTGTGATAGCTCAGTAAACGAATATCCATGAATAGAGCTTAAAATCGAATATGTACTGATCCCGTTAAAAAAGCGAATGTAAATCTCATATAGTTGCGAGTCTGACAGTTGAGAAAATGGTGTTAGCATCGTCACTGTGCAGGTACCAATTGTTCCGAAATATTAATTAAATCTCGAATAGACGTAATTTTACCTAAATCTTCTGGATGGAATTCGATCTGAAAGTGTTGTTCGATATCATAAATCAACTCAACAAAATCCAAACTATCAATACCTAATGCTTGGACTGAGTCATCTAAGTTTAATTCAGAAAAATTAAGTTCCGGATTCTTTTTTGAAATGATTTGTTGTAAAGATTCGATCACTGAGCTCATAATTACTTCCTTTATTTGTATTTTTTAAAGACCAAACAGGCATTGTTATTACCAAACCCAAAACTATTTGAAAGCACCGCTTGTAGTTTTTTTGATCGTGCGACCGGGACATAATCTAAATCACATTCTGGATCAGGCACCTGAAGATTAGCGGTAGGAGGGATCGTATTGGTATGAAGTGCTAATACTGAAAAACAGGCTTCAGCAGCCCCTGCGGCACCAATCATATGTCCTGTTACGCCCTTAGTTGAGCTAATTGGCAACTCGAAAGCGCTTGAACCAAAGACCTGCTTGATTGCTTTGGTCTCAGCCAAATCATTTGCCTTAGTTGAAGTGCCATGGGCGTTAATATAGTCAATATTATCTAATGGCACCTGGGCATCCTTAATTGCCAGTTCCATCGCGGCGGCGGCATCACTTCCATCAGGCTTTGGGGACACCACATGAAACGTTCCATTATTCGCACCATACCCAGCCAATTCGGCATATATTTTAGCCCCTCGTCGTTTAGCATGTGCCTCTGTCTCTAATACCAAAGTGCCCGCACCTTCACCCATTACAAATCCGTCTCGGTTTGCATCGAATGGACGAGATGCGATTCGAGCCGTACTACAGGTTGACATCACTCGCATTGCATCAAACCCAGCAAACATCATGGGCATAATGGGGTTTTCTGCACCACCGGCGATCATTACATCGGCTTTGCCAGTTTGAAGCATCATCATTGCTTGCCCAATAGAGTGTGCCCCTGATGAACATGCTGTTGAAATCGTAAGGTTGGGGCCAGAAAACCCCCACTGAAGTGCCACTTGAGTGGCAACTGCATTTGAATTAACGTTGGCTACAGATAACGGGTGTATTCGTTTTGGCCCATGTTCTAAAAGAATTTTAAATTGCCCTTCTTTAAATACCGTTCCGCCCATTCCGCTGCCAATAATCACACCGACTCGATTTAAGTCTAGGTTAGATTCGAGTAATCCGGCGTCGTTTAAAGCAATTTTAGCAGCAACCAAAGAAAATTGATGCACTTTATCTAATCGCTGCATATCTAAAGATAACCACACTGCTGGATTCCAATTTGGAATTTCAGCCGCGATTTTGCATCGGTATAGCGACGTATCAAAATAAGAGATTTCGTTGGAAGCAGATTTCCCCTCAATAATTATTTTCCATGGATCTGATATTCCGATACCTGCTGGGCATACAAGCCCAAGACCGGTTATCACTACCTTATTTCTCATTGGATATACCTTTCATTTGTTTAGGGGGTATACTCAATCGTGGGGATAGTTCTGTCCGCAAAACATTCACTACCCCCAACGAAAGGACTGTCTGAGAATTCTCAGACAGTCGACCTAAAAACTAGCACTTACTAGTCCCAGATAACTCTTTTGCAAGAGAAGGCCCTGAAGTCACTTTTTCTAACGTTAATTCCATTTTTTCACCTCCTTCCTAATATGCATTCAATCATCCGACCACTGTATTGTTAGTCGGATAAAGCGAATACACATTAAAATTTCAATGTGATTCCAAGAGCATCATTTACGATATATAAAGGGATATCGGTATCATTAAAGATGCGATATAAAGTCCATCCCGCATGGGCAACCATCAGAGCCGCTGGGATCGCCGGATTTCCGCCATTCTTCTCATAGAGCCCTAAATCATTGTCTTTTTGGCCAAATACATAATATCGAATTGGGTTACTCAAATTGACAACAATTCCCAAGCTCATCCAGCCTAATGCAAAATCATTATGGTGCCAGTCCTTTTGATTGATGATGACTTCTGTGGCTAAGCTTTGCGCAGCATATCCGCCTAGCGCAAAAATTCTCATTTTTGCGGCTTTTTCATCAGCTCCAATGTTTCCAAAATCCACACCAACTCCCTGAAATTCAAATGCTTCAAGACTACCACCCTGAGCGATACCCGTTGCCGCATGCCCAAGCTCATGAAAAACAGTTCCAGCAGCAAAGCCGGCCCCAAACATACCCAATTTGACTAAATCTACACCGTAGATAGAAGAGTAACGACTACCAATCACTATACTGATTCCTAAAATTAATAGTTTAAAATTTTTCATTATCAATCTCCTTTAATTTAATAATGTTAGTAATACCTTCAGTTATTTCCGAATCATGAGTGATAACGATGATGCTTTTACCTTCTTCAGCAAGCAATATGCTTTGATGCAACCTAATCTTTGCGTCATTATCTAAATTATTAGAAGGCTCGTCTAAAACAAGAATTTGTGGATCTGTGACTAAGGCTCTTGCAATTGCAATTTTTTGTCGCTGCCCGCCAGATAAAAAGCTTCCTTTTTCTCCTACAAGTGTTTCAAACCCGTCCTCTAATTGGGAAACCATCTCTTTTATGCCAGAGAGGTTACACGCTTTTTCCCATAAAAATTGGGATACGTCCCTACCCATTAAAATATTATCTTTCAATGTCCCTTGAAATAGAAAAACAGTTTGAGGAACGACGCCAATCCATTGTCTCAATGTTGAGGCGGGGATATCCGAAATATTATGGCCATCAATCATAATAGCCCCTGAAACTGGATGGATCATTTTAAGCAAAAGAAGAGTCAATGTTGTCTTGCCTGATCCACTAGGGCCTAAAATACAGTTCGTTTCGCCAGGTTGTATTTGAAATGAGATGTTTTTTAAAACAGGCAACTTTCCTGGATAAGCAAACGACACATTTTTAAACTCAACATGCCCTTTAATGGGGAGGATATTGTGATTAGAATTGCTTTCAACAGTATCCAAGTTATTTAGCCACATTATTCGCTCAATCGCAGTCAGTTCAAATTGTAACGTGGAAATATCGTGAAAAAGAGCAGAAAATGGCCCAAATACATAATTTACCGCATAGCTAAACCCAATAATTTCGCCAATACTCATGAGATGATGTAAGACCATCCAGCCACCAATCCCCCAAATAATAAAGGTTCCCATCAGTTGAAACACCACTATATTGTTTTCAAACTTTGCTTGTTGAATTTGCAACTGGGCATTGGCAGATTCACTTGTTTCAATCAATTGATTCGCTTGAATTCGTTGATGAGACAGGGTGTTGGTGAGCTGGATTTCTTTAATCCCATCCATTTTTTCTTGAATATTAGCCTGCATTTGAGAATAAGAATGATGGCTAGTTTGCGCCAGTATTTTAATTTTCTTTTGTGTGATGACAAACAACCAAACAAAGACAGGCAATGTTAATGAAAGGCCCAGCGTCATTTTCCAGTTCAACATGAATAAAACGAGGATAAATCCCAAAGATAGTGTTGAATTTTTAGCTATATTTCCGATTCCCCCGGGCAATAAGCATTTAATAGAATCTAAGTCTTTAATTAATCGAGACGTAAGTTCGCCAGACATATATTTTGAATATTCTTCAAAAGGAAGAGCCTGAATGGACTTAAACAAAGATTGTCTCAGCCCATTTTTAAATCGGTTATGCAGTTGGATTGTCATTACTTGATTTTTAAGGTTTAGAAAGTTGCTTGAAGCAATTATAGACAACAAGATAAACACCCAAAAAACCAATTCCCGCTGGCTACCACTTACTAATACTGTATCAACTAGGTATTTAAAGATGAGAGGCAACGGTAATTGAAGGAATGCGGCTATTAAGGCGATACCTGATAATCGCAAAATCAAAAACAAGTAGGGTTTTAATGTGTCAGAATAGGTCCTCATTCTTTATTCCAGGCTAGCGTCAAAATACCCCAACTATGCCATTGTCCAGGGTTACGTTTCACCCATGTTTCAATATGAGAAGCAATCAATTGAGACATTAACATGGTTTTTTCTTGAAATCCCGATGCGGTGACTAAAAGCGGATCAATTGGGGGTTCAAACGTTAACATGTAATTTTCTTTAGAGGTGTTAGAAGATTGAGACACCACTAGAGGTAAGATAAGTGCTTTTGTTGCGATTGCTAATTCTACCAGCCCGCAATGAAAATGTGCCGATTTACCAAACCATTCTACAGATACGGTTTTTCCTAGTTTGGGATTAACATCACACATAATAAAAATCAAATTTCCAGCTCTAAGCTGTTTTAAAATTTCGAGTGCAGGATTTTCATTTAAACGGATAACTGAAATATTTGCCCCCAATTCTTTAAACTTCGCATATGATTGGATTTCTTTGGGTTTCTCTGAATTGAATTTAATAATAGCTACATGACGTTGAGATGGAATCAATTTGCAAAGCTTTAATACCCCAATCATAAAGCTATCCATATGAATCGAGGCTAAAATGATAGGTCGATTAGAATTAATTGAATCTTGGATATGATCTAACCCAACAATATTGGTGGTATCCATTAAATCTGATACTTTTTTAATCGAAGCAAGCGCCATAAATTGATAATCCACTAAAAATACACATAAATTTGCAAACCCATTTAATGCAATTTTTTTAGCTTGTTTATGAGATACTGATAGCGCTTTTTGAATGGTTTTTGTGTCAGAATTAAAAAAATATCTAAACAACGTGATATATAAAAAGAACGACATACACCGTGCAATTTGATGAGTAAATTTACGAGGAAAAATCCCAATACATTTATCAAGAAACCAAGTAAAAATTGAAAAGAGTCTATTCATATCTGAGCGCCTCTACAGGAGACTTATTCGAGGCTTTTAACGCGGGATATAACCCAGAAAGTATCCCTGTTAAAATAGATACACTAACTCCCCAGATAATATATTCAGCGGGAAATAAAAATGAGCCGGGTAGTATCAGGGTACCTATAATCCCCAAAACACAACCTATTCCGACACCAATTATCCCGGCAATCGATGTAATCACCACAGATTCCATTAAAAACAATTTGAAAATATCTTGAGATGTGGCGCCGACGGCTTTTCGAATGCCGATTTCTTTGGTTCTTTCAATTGTTGCAATCGTCATTACGTTTGCAATCCCGATACCGCCCACCATCAACGCCACCGCAACCGCCGTACCTAACATTAGAGATACAATGCTAGATATACGGTTAAAAGAATGAATATATTGGCTCATGGCTAAGTGGGTGTACTTGAACTGGTTATAGTGCAGTTGATTCAACCATCTTAACGTTTCAGCTACGGCTAAATCAGAATCTTGGGTGGTGATAGCGGCCAATTGAATATAATCAATATCTTGAATATCAAAGGTATTCAGCGCAATCGATATTGGGAGGACAATGCGTCCGCTTTTTTGAGTGCCCACCCCAATACTTTTTAAAATATCTCGATCTTTTTTAGCGAGTATGCCTATGATTTGACAGTTTAAATCCCCCACTAACAGTGATTTACCTACAGGGGAATTTTGTCCAAATAACTTCTCAGACAACTCTTGGTCAATGACGCAAAATGGTCTTGCTGCTTCAAATTCAGACTGAGTCCATAGTCTTCCTGATAAAATGGAGTCATTTTCAATTCCAAAAAAGGAAGGTTGAACGTATTGTACTCGTGCTGATACTGCTTGATTTTCGTCATGAACTATTATTTGATTTTCGATCACTCCCGAAATAGCCTTTATATGCTTAAGCTGCTTTGATAGCACCTGAACATCTTGCCAGGTAATCCCAGTTCCACCTGTAACAATTTGGCTAGTGTCTGGATTATCTCGATAAATCCAAATGGTTTGTAATCCAAAAGTCTTAATTTCATCAAAAATGAGTTTTTTCCCATTGGTGCTGACAATGCCGATTATCATCACCCCCAAGATTCCGACAATAATTCCAAGCATAGCAAGGATGCTTCGATGGCGATTAAGTTTTAAATTATGAACAGCCATTCCAAATATTGAATTAAACATTAGTAATTAACCCATCTTTAAGACGAATGACTCGTTGAGATTGCTTTGCAATAGTCTGATCGTGGGTAACCATCACGATCGTTTTGCCACTCGCATGAATCGATTTCAGCAAGTCTAAAATGGCATGACCCGATTCAGAATCTAAATTACCGGTAGGCTCATCAGCCAAAATCAAGTCTGGGTCGTTTACTAACGCTCGGGCGATTGCAACACGCTGACGTTCGCCACCCGATAGTTCAGCGGGCAAGTGGTTGAGACGATGGCGTAACCCAACGTGTGTTAGGAGGACTCTAGCCGTTTCAATCGCGTTAGTTTGTACGCGTGTTTTCTTAAAAATATCCGGCAAATAATTTAGTCCGCGTTTTCTATCCGCACCGTATATTAAAGGCAGCATGACATTTTGAAGTGCCGTGTAATGAGGAATTAAATGGAAACTTTGAAATATAAATCCAATTTTCTGACTTCTAACTTTGGCCAAGGATTGAGAGTTATAACGGGTGACGTCAGTAGAATCTAATAAGTAGATACCTGAACACGCCGAATCAAGGCATCCCATAATATGAAGCAAAGTAGACTTTCCCGAACCAGAGGCGCCCATAATGCTCACCCATTCGCCGGGTATAATCGAAAGGGAAATTCCATTGATTATGGGTAAAATGGTGTCTCCAATATTATATGATTTCGTAATTTTTTCGAGTTGAATCACAATATTTGCACCTGATCGTTTGGGGATAGCCCGTGAGTCACTTCGATAAAATTAATATCTTGCAGACCGACCTCAATTGACTTGAAGTAAGGTTTTCCAGATTTGGTGTTTACCTTTACTTTATAGCCGCCATTTTCATATAAAACCGCGCTTAAGGGTAAGGCCCAAACATGAGCGGATTCCCCGGTAATAATACGAACATCCACTTGAGACCCTGGTTTTAGATTGATGTTTTGAGACGAAATGCAAATCGTGACTTTCATCGAATAAGTATCACCTATTTTTTCCAAAATAGGTTGAATTCTCGCCACTTTTCCAGATAATCTTTGACGGCTATTTGCGGCTGTAATCCATGCTATTTGGCCTAACTTAATCGAAGGGGCATCAAACTCTTTTACCCTAATATCCACTTTTAAGTGTGTCGGATCTATTAACTGCATTAATACTGTTTCAGGAGAAACAACCGATCCTTCTTCAACCGAAATTTTGGCAATTTGTAGTCGTTTATCGGCTATGTATTGCTGATGATTAAATTCAGTACGGGCCATTTCAGTTTTGGCTAAACTGATTTCATGATTTGTTTTTGCTAGCTTAAATTGGTGCTCAGCATTATCTACATCTGCTTTTGAAGCAGCCCCTGATACAAATAGTAGTTGTTGAAGTCTGACGTTTTCACTGGCTTTGGTTTGCTCAAGACCGGTTATTTGCTGGTTAGATTGTGCCTCTTTTAGTTTTTGGAGAGATAATGACGTATCCATTACCACTAACGGCCGACCCGCGTTTACCCAATCGCCTTCACGAACCAAAATTTCTTTTACGATACCCACTGACTTTGCCGTAATAGTGCGTTCAGAATCGCTTTGTATCCTTCCTTTTTCAACAATAAAAGCGGTAATGGACTGTTTTGTTATACATACAGTTTGAGTTGGGGCGACTGATTTTTTTTGAAGCCATAGCCATGCACAACTGAGTGCAACACTTACCACAACTAAAATCCATTTTGATTTGGAACTCATCGTTGCTCCATATATTTCAACATAACGTGTTTTTCTTTCGACCAATTAATCAAGGCCATTTCGGCGCTAATGGCTGCTTTGGTGTAATTAAGAACGCTTTTTTGTAACAGGTCTTTTGAATCAGCCAATTGATTTTTAGATAATTGATGGGCTGAATATTTCTGGGCTTGGACTTCATATGTTTTCTCAGCCAATAATTTGCTACGTTCAGTACGGTCGACATCTTTGATTGCTGTTTCAACCGTCGTAGTGAGGTGCGATAATTCAATAGCGGCCGTGTCTTGTTGGAGTGTTAATTCCAACTCTGCAATTTCAGTTTCAAGTTTTGATTTTCGAGACAACGAGAGATCCTTAAACCCATTAAATATATTCCATTGCACCGTTACGCCGGCGTACAGATTGCCGTAATTAAGGTGATCAAATGAAAATTTGGAATTATCTAAATTGAAATAATTGACAGCTGATTGAAATGATATTTCGGGGAAAAATCGGCTGTCTTGAATTCGTTGTTGAAGTTTTTTACCTTCAATCACACATACTTGCTTTTGTTGCTCAAGCTGAATACCACTTAGTCCATTCAGCCGCTGCCATGCCTTTTTAATTTCAGCCGAAGACCGTATGGATATATTTTGTGATGTCGACAACGATAAGTGAGTTATTTTTTCTAAATCTTTTTGTGCAGCGGTCGATTGTGTTTGCGCATTCAATAAGTCTTCTGTAACGTTGGCGATTAACACCCCCAATTCTAAATCTTGAACAGGGGTTGTTTGGCCTTCTTGTTGTCTAACTTGAGCTGACTGATTTTGACCTACAGTCTTATCTAACGCTGATTTGTAATAGTTCACCTCTGCAATCGAACAAATCCATTTCCAATACCGCTCCGCAACCGATGACAACAATTGATCCTGGGCGATTTGATAATCAATTTTGGATTGTTCGAGTTGAGATTTTGCCAGGTCAATCGTGGCCATAATTTTTCCGCCAGCAAAGAGTATCTGAGTCAGAGTAATATCGGCACCGTTTTTATAACGAGATGGTTGGAATGGATAGACCAAAACAGGAGTCATTCCGACATTAATATTTGCTAATGGATCGCGGCCGGATACGGCATAGTCGGTATAACTCGCACTATATTGGGCATCTAATCGAGGGTACAGCTCTGATGTTGCAATGGTTACTTCGCACGCTAATGCTTCTATTCTCTTCGCTTGTTTTTGGAGTTCAACCGAATGAGCAACCGCTGATTCAGAAACGTCCGCCAATGAAATGGCATATACGACGGTATTTCTCGTCCCTACAGTAATTAAAATCAACAGTGACAACCCAATGTTATATACGAGTGTTTTCATCGAATGAAATAACGCGCCTATCTAAATCAATCTAACGGACGATCGAATAATAGAGTTCCAGGCCCCTTTCTAAAGGCTGATGTTGACACAAATTTTCAGTGTACGATTTTATGACGCTTGAAAATAACGGGGAATTGATAGAATTTAACAGTATTAAATGAACGCTGTAAAGGACGTCAGGGCGGTATAGCCGTTACTTCCACGACTGCAGTGTCTCGAGTATCCCCAGTCTTGGTAAGCGCCGCATTGTCCGAAGATTGATTAGCCTTCGTTACACAGGGGGTGACGACAGTGAGACCTACTCAGCGAATTTTGAACGAAAAATAATAACCAAGGTCTCCGTTTGGCAGCGATCCCGGGCATACGTCAGCAGGGCCTAACTGCGATAGAACCACAATAAACCGATTCGATATATGGTCAACACTTGCCAAAAAAGTTACTATTCCTGTCAACAAAAATAGATTCCAAAAGGATTTGTCATGACCATTCAATCGATCGAATTGGGCCTCACGATTTTGACCCTGCTAATTATTTTGTATAACACGATCGTCATTGTCGGCGGGCAGGAGTTGGCCATCGTCGAGCGACGCTGGTTTGGTCAGAAAATAGGGTCCAATCGTGTTATTGCCTTAGTATATGAAGTTGGGGTACAGGCACGCACGCTCCCGCCTGGCCTACACTTTTTGATTCCGTTTTTATATGCGGTCAAAAAAATTCCATTTACGGTAATTGGCGAAGCTGAAGTCGGTTTAATCGAATCGATCGACGGGAATCCGGTACCTCCAGGGCGGATTTTTGGCCATGTAGTTGCGCAACATGATTCGTTTCAAAACGGCGAAGGATTCCTTAGAAATAGCGGTCAAAAAGGGCCTCAAATTGAAACCCTTCCCCCTGGAACCTATCGCATTAATACGGCATTATTCAAAGTCCGTTCGGTCCCTTCAATCGTGATTGAATCCGGGAATATTGGCATCGTCACCGCAATGGATGGCGCGGAAATCCCGAACGGTCGACTATTGGCCCACCAAGTTTCCAATCACTCGAATTTCCAAAATGGAGACGCGTTTCTTCAACAAAATGGTCAAAAAGGGCCCCAAAGTGACGTTTTACTTCCTGGAACCTATCGGATCAATACCGATATGTTTAAGGTTGAAATTGTGTCCGCGACGGTGATCCCCGCCGGAAAGGTGGGTCTCGTCACGGCATTAGATGGAAGTCCGCTTCCAGATACTGAGTTTGTGGCCAAATCAATTCCCTCCCATCAGGATTATCAGTCGGTGTCGTCGTTTTTGGGGCAAGGTGGGCAACGTGGCCCGCAACTCGACGTGCTAAAACCGGGCACCTATTACCTCAATCCATTTATGTTTAAGGTGGAGTTGGATGATGTTGCACGAGTTGAAAGGGGCCAAGTCGCCGTCGTGGTGTCCAATATTGGAAATGAACCCACAGAAAAAGATATTCACGGACTGGGCGTCATCAACCCGGAGCATCAGCTCAATCATAATGAGCGGTATGTTGTACCCAAAGGATATCGCGGTATTCAGAGAGAGGTGGCAGGACCTGGGATTTATTATCTGAACCGTCGGGCCTTTATCGCCTATATCGTGGATACCACCAACATCACGATTGATTGGGATGAAACATCCGATACCAAGTTCGATCCGCTCAAAGTTATTTCACGAGACGGATTTGAAATCAGTGTATCGGTCAAAGTTATTATTCGTGTCCGACCGGAACAGGCGCCCTATATGGTGTCGAAAATCGGGTCGATTGACAACCTTATTAACCACGTCATTCACCCCATGATCGACTCCAGTTTTCGTAACCAGGCATCATCGACATCTGCGATGAACTTCCTCCAAGATCGGCAAGACGAGCAAAGTAAAGCGGAGACGAAGGCTCGGGTAGAGCTTGAGCGTTACCATGTTGAATGTGTATCAGTGCTGATCTGTCAAATCAAACTGCCTCAAGAATTAATGGATACCCAAACATTCAAAATTATCGCCCAGCAACAACAAGCCATGTACGAAGAACAACAAAAAGCCGAACAAACACGAATTGCTACCGAAAAAACCCGATCAGAAGCCGAGCTACAAAAATCCCTTGTTGAAGCAGAGATAGGGGTAAAAATTGCCGAACAAACCAAAATCAAAACCATTCGTTCAGCGGAGGGCGAGTCGGAAAGTGTGCGAATTCGTGCCGAGGGGGAAGCCAAAGGAATTGCGGCGATGGGGGAGGCCGAGGGTCAAAAAATATTAGCGATCGGTGAGGCGACCGCCAAAGCCTATCAGCTGCAACACAATGCGCTGAGCCAAGAAAGTGTGACGGCAATCGAAGTCGTCAAACAAATTGCCGGGGGAAACATCAAAATTACACCGGATTTTCTGATTCAGGGCGATAGTGGATCATCCAATATTCTCACGGCGTTTCTCGCGCAACAACTGCAAACAAAATCTCAAATTAATCCTGACAATGTGTCAGCGTCGGTGAGCCCAAACTAATACTGAGGATGTTTCAGTTCAGCCATGATGTTTCATTGATGATTCGCTCCCTGATTCGGAAAACATCCGTTGCGGTTGGAGCTAGCCTTTTATTGGGCGTTGCCTACGTTATCTACCAAAATGCCGCACCTCCAAAAGTGGCTAAAATAAACTATGACGGCGGGTCGATCACGCAAGGCGTCCAAATTGATGACGCGAGTGGGTTGAATAAAACCTGGGTTAGTGGAGTGGTTCATGTGGACAGTGAAGCATCCGTTCGGGCTGCGTTGACGTTTGCGCGTCACCATCACCTTAAAGTCAGTATCGCGGGAAAACGGCATAGTATGGGTGGTCAAACGTTGGTTCGGGATGGACTGGTGTTGGACATGACTCGCTTTAATCGCATTCGAGTCGACAAAGAACATCGCGTGGTAACGGTTCAAAGTGGCGCTACATGGGTCAATATTCAGGATGCACTAAACCGGCAAGGATTGGCGGTGAAGGCCATGCAGTCGATTTCCATCTTTTCGGTTGGGGGGACGCTCAGTGTGAACGGCCACGGCGTCGCCCACCGACCGGGCCCAATTGCGTCAACCGTTCGATCGATGAAGGTCATGCTGGCAGACGGGAGCATTGTTCGGGTGTCTCATGACAAGAACCCAGAACTGTTTCGCCTCATTATCGGTGGATATGGGCTGTTTGGGGTAATACTTGAAGCTGAGCTTGAGGTGGTGGATAACGCGTTTCTCCGGCATTCGACGACCTACATGAACTATACTGACTTACCTCACTTTTATGCGAGGCATATTGAACAGAATTCTGATGTGCAAATGGTCTATGGCCGGCTATCGGTGTCGCCAGACAATTTTTTGAAAGAGATGGCGATTCATTCGTACTTATCGGCACCCGAGCCCCTGACATATCGGCCGATGTACCCCGAAACGCGGGTGTGGCTCAAACGATTAATTTTTAACCTGTCCAAAATGGGGTCGGCGGGTCGATGGATGCGTTGGAAATTGGAGAAGTACGTGGAACCCGTATTGTACCGAAATCCCGATCGGGAATATCCGCATTTAGAAACGAGAAACCAAGTGATGTACGGCGGCATGGCGTTTCTGGATAGTCGATTACCTCGAACGGACATATTGCAGGAATATTTTATCCCTCCCAACCAGATGGTTCCGTTTGTCGACGGCCTGAGAGACATCGTTAAGCGCAACCACGTAAATTTGTTGAATGCGGGATTTCGGGTAGTTCATCGTGATACCATTTCGGTGTTGAGTTATGCACCTCAAGATCGATTCGCGTTCGTATTATATTTCAACCAAAAATTAACAGATGACGAGTCGGCTCGATTAACAAAAGCAACTCAGGAGTTAATCAATCTGGCCATTTCTCTGGACGGTACGTTTTATTTGCCTTACCAACTGGTTTACACTCCAGCTCAATTACATGCCGCCTATCCATCCATTAATTATTTCTTTTCCATGAAAAACAAATATGACCCGGACACCCGGTTTAGCAATCTATTTTATGAACACTATGGCCCCAACAAAAATAAATTGTGAAGTGGACAAGTGACTATCCGGATGCGTGAGTAATCTGTTCGTTAAGAATCGTTGAGACCCACCAAACGGTAGAGTCGAGAACTTAGTAAACATTCCAATGCCTCGCTAAGGTCGGTGCGTTAGCGCGTTGATCGAGTGCAGTTCGGATTAAATCAATCGACCCGAAAATCGAGTGAGTCGACACGGAGCGGTAACGCCAGAGGTGGCTCCTTATGGGCCTGTTGCAAAATGGCTTATTTTCAGAAACAGCGATGTTGCCAAATAATTCAGATGCGCCGTTTCTCGCTCGACGTGGTGGAGCGGAGCGATATGAGAAGAGCGAAAATGGGGCAGATGGAGCATTTCGCAACAAAGCGCTGATAGCCTGCCGATTTCATACCAGTCGTTAGGCCATGAAAAAAAAATGAAATTTACTGAATATTTTTTTCGATAACATATTAAGTTAACCGATGTCATGAGTTTTGATACACAATCGAATACCAGGAGATACGATGCCGAACCCATTGAGTGAAGATTCCCCACGCCAAACCCGTCAACCACAGACTACGTTCAGGTTACCCCCCGTTCTAAAAGGGTTGGTGTGGGTTGGCGTAGCCTCCAAAATCGCCGCCTCTCAGACCGCGAGTCGCCAATTAGAGCTCATGATGGACGGAGTTTCCCCAATGCCCCATCACGTGAAATTTGAACCGTATTCGTTGGACGACTTTAAAACAGTGACATATCCGGGGGGCGGATACGATTATGGCCAAATAATCGATCACCGGTTAGAAGGAGTGGGCATTCGGGTATATCCCAAAGCCACCGATATTCGTAGTGGCGAATTCCACGACAATGAACTCAATGGGAACGGCGTGGCCGTCGATACAGACTATATCGAGATTGGACAATTTGTGGATTCACGGTTTGAGGCTGGCGAGAGGATTTCACGAACTGAATTAATCGTCGAAAAAGGACGGTTTTCGGGCGGAGCATTAGACGATGGAATTCGATGTCATGAAAAAAATGGGATATTCTGTGGAACGCCGGTCACTCAAACTCGTGAAAGCAACGACTGCATTCCGGATCCAAAATGTTTTGATCCTTACCGCCCACAAACAAATCACGACTATGCAAGTTGGTTTAGATTGTTTCCCAAAACAACGATCGAGCAGGGGCAGAGCGTCACGACCGGATATGCCGTGGCCGGCCGGGTATTTTTTGGCAACATAACGTCCGATGGATACTCATACGCCGGATTTTTGGGATGGTCCAACGGCGTCTATACCCGTCATTTTATCGGATCTGCCAATTTCAGTACCCACCACGTAGTCGAATCGGGCCTGTTTAATAGCGATTCGTTTATCGCTGGTACCCGACTCGAAAGGTCAGACAAGATCGAGGTGGGCCATTGGATAAAGAATCAATTACACGGGGAAAATGAATCGCTGACCCTACCGAGCCGTGGACAAACATTTCACGGGCGATTTGAAAATGGACAGTTTAAACAAGGGCTGCATCGTTTTACCGGCGGAACGTCGTCTGAACATCCGATCGTGTTCCCTTTTCCATTTAAATTCGAGCCATCGGTTGAGAGATTACCGGATCAGACCTATCGATTCCGGATTAATGGGCACCCAATTGGGAACACCAAAATTCCGCCTAACACCGATTGTGCAGAGATTATTTTCGACCAACACACACCGTATTTTGATAATCCGATATCAGTACACCAAGCCAAAAGGTTCATGGCAAGAATGGACACCTGGATAACCAATCAATGGGATGCCTATCGGGATGAACTTCCCAGTTTCGCCCCTAAGGGAAAATCGATTATTCAGTCCATTTTGGGCCATAGTAATTTCAACCCTTATACCGAGTGGACGACACTTGGAACAGAGCTGGAGCATCGACCATTTCAGGACACCCGATCGGTGCTCCATGCACTCAGCGATTTATACAGTCAGAGACGTCCCATAAATCCCGATCACGTACAGAAAATCCAATCGATCGTGAGAGACATGTTTTCGCGCAACGCAGACGTACTCATGGGACTGCGAATAATGTGTCGAGAAGACTATAAATTGATACCCCACCCGCCAGAAACTGATCCCATACACGTGCTAGGATTTTTATCCTATCTCGAACCCCGAATATCGCAGGTAATGCCTCATATTGACTGCTTTGTTAGAGTTGCGATTAAGCCCACTCCGAGTTTGGTAACATTTTCAATATTTTTGGTGAATCGGGAACCCGCGCAGGCGGTATTTAACGCCACTCTGGGGCAATCACATTCCCTCGAAAATACGCTAGATATTTTAGAAAATGAAAATGTACGTGTCGCGGAACAAAGTAAGATTAGTGGCTTTTTGTTTGGAATTCCAAGGACAGCCGTCAAAAATTTTTGGGGGGACAACGAGCCCATATATTTTGGTCCAAATGCCTTTTACAAAGTAAAAGATACGATCAGTGATCAGGATCGGAATCACCTGGCTCGGTGGAACGGTTGCGCTACCCAGATACTACAGACGGCCAACACCCCCCTCACATGGTGGGAGCGGTTTTCGGCGTATTTTCAGTAACGAATCACCCCACCTCCAGCCAGTGAACGCCGGCCGATACCGGTTTCATTCATCTGATCCCTGGTTTACAGTACAATAAGTAGTCAAGGGCACGGTGGAACACGCCGCCGTCGCTCATTACACACAACGGAGTCTCATCGTCGTCATGAACCAGTTTCCGCTATTTCAGGAATCATCCAAAAACCGACGGCCCCTGGCCTTCCGACTAGCGCCGCTATCCTGGAACGATTATATCGGCCATGCGTCAGTGGTTGGGCCAGACAAACCCCTTCGAAAAATGATCGATACCGACCGGTTGGCTAGCCTCATTTTTTGGGGTCCCCCCGGGTGTGGCAAAACATCGTTAGCACGGCTAATATCTCGAACCACCCGGAGTGAATGTATTGCACTCAATGCCGTTCAAAGTAAGTTGTCGGACATCAAGGCCACCATCGATTCCGCCAAAGCGGTGCCCCATCAACGAACGATTGTATTTATCGATGAAATCCACCGATTTAGCAAAACCCAACAGGACGCCCTACTCCCCGATGTCGAGCGCGGAGTCATTACGCTCATTGGCGCAACCACCGAAAATCCATTTTTCTCAGTGATTCCCGGATTACTGTCACGATGCCAGGTCATCGAATTATCCGCGTATTCCTCGGAAGACATGGAGAAGCTCCTCAAGCGCGCCCTCAAAAAATCTGGATCCAGTGCGCCATGGACTCCTGATGCCGTTGAGTTGGCCATCCGCCACTGCGGTGGTGATGCCCGAAAACTGCTCAACCTGGTGGACTACACATTACTACTCGACTGCGGCTCAATTACCGACAGTATAATTACCGATTGGAGCCAGAGTTCGGGTATCGCCCATACGACCGATGCCCATTACGACCTCATATCTGCATTGATCAAAAGTATGCGTGCGTCGGATCCAGACGCCGCCCTATATTGGCTGGCACGTCTCCTTCGTGGGGGTGAGGATCCCCGATTTATCGCCCGACGACTCGTTGTATTTGCCTCCGAAGATATCGGGAACGCGGACCCGAGTGCTTTAGCACTGGCCGTTGCCACATTTACAGCAACCGAAACCATCGGCATGCCTGAAATTAGAATCACACTCGGGCAGGCCGTGATATTTTGTGCCACTGCACCTAAAAGCAACGCATGCTACTCCGCAATAAATGCCGCGTTAGAGTGGGTGGATCAGGGACATATCGAACCCGTACCGCCGTATCTACGCAGTCCATCGACCGCCAAAAACGGCATCACCTATGACTATCCGCACAGGAACGTCCCCGCTCGATCCCCCCAACCATTGTGGAGTGAGTCCACCACATTTTATACGCCGAAGCCGGTGGGACACGAAGCTCGGATTTCGGCCGAGTTATCCGATTGGGCTCAATGGCGTTTAACGGCTCGTCGTGTTCCACAATCGGACAACATCCAAAACGTCGATTAGAGAGCGACACACCGCATCCGGATTATAGCTCTCCAATACTGATTCCGAACGATAGCCATAGGTAACAGAGATCGTGAATGTCCCCGCCGCCTTCCCCGCTCGGACATCAGTATCCCCGTCCCCAATCATCACGGCGCGTGATGGGATGATCCCGCTGTCCTGAATAATGCTCAATAATCCGTCCGGTGACGGCTTGGTCGACTGGTAGGTGTCAGGACCGGCAATAATGGAAAAATACTCGGCGATCCCAAAATGCCCCAATACCCGCCGAGCCGGCAACTCCGGCTTATTGGTCAATACCGCTAAGGTATACCCATCCGAAATCAATGCCTTTAGAACGGTGTCGACTTCGGGAAATAGCCGAGAATTTGCGTCGGTTTGACCGTGATAATGCTCACGATACACCGCTCGAAACTCCGAAATGCTGACCGAAGAATTGGGCCCCACCGCAAGCCGCAACATATCATCAACCCCATCGCCTATCGCATTGATCACGTCGGTACGATTCATAGCTGGCAAGGAAAAATTATCCAGGGCTTTATTTAAAGCCAGGCCAATATCGCCCACGGTATCCACCAAAGTACCATCTAAATCAAAGACCAGCAGGGGCGTCAGTAAGGGTGACTGCGAGCAATTCACGACACGCCCCCAAATTGGCCCAAGACAGGAACCGATCCAGGGGTAAGTTTCGGGGGTGTCGATTGGGGGCGACTCCGACTTACCAACCGATCCATTAATTCGGCGTGTTCAGTGGCATTGACTAAAAATTCAGATCGCCGGGGATACCGCTGGCGAGTCACTTCAAATAACATAATGGCCGCCGTAACCGACAGATTAAAACTTTGAACAAGCCCTGCCATTGGAATGGTAACGGCCATATCCAGATGCTGGTGCGCAATATCCGACAATCCACGATGCTCATTTCCAACCCAAATGGCCCATTTTCCAGTCGAAAAATCCGCCTCATATAGCGACACCGCATCCTCACGAAGCGTGGTTCCAACCAGAGTATAGCCGTCACTTTTCAATCGTTCGATAGCGGATATTGTGGATCGATAAGTTTCAAAGTCCAACCACTTATTCGCGGACGACGACGTCGATTTCCCGACTTTTCGAGGATTAAATGGTGGCTGCTCTTGAAAAATTAAATGCGCAGTTTGGACACCAAATCCATCACAACTACGAAACACGGCTTCGGCATTATGGGGATCGTGAATATCTTCCAACACTATCACTAGGTCACGTTGACGGTTGGCCGCCATAACGTCCAACTTAGCGTGCCGTTCAGGGGTGATGCGTGCCGTCATGATGTTGGCAAATACTCCTCGTATGATTTCTCTTCGACGATCGGCGACTCAAGATGGATATTGATTTTCTTTTTGACGGCTGCCCGTTGATCGTTGGTCACATACACGGCCCGAGCCAATTCAATAAATCGATGGTCAAATTGCTGCGCGCGTTCACACACTCGAATATCATCCTCGATTTGCCACAGCGCCGAATTGATAGCGAACAGCTGGGACTTCAAGTCAGCAATTACCGTTTGGTCATCGTAATGATCGGCATACAACTGGTTCAACATCGCCAATTCAAACTGAACGTTGGCCCGTTTTTCGGGGTCTGTAATATGGGTGGATTTGATTTCTAAAATAGTAATTTTATCGATTAATTCGCCGGGGGATCCTGGGATTTGAAGTACTGACATAAACACCTCCTATACGTGTTTTTCTTCAAAGGCTCGTCGATATCGATTGGGAATAGAATCGGGGTGTTTAACTGTCCAAATCTGATTGATGACCACGGGTGGATTAAATAATTTTAACGATACCAATCGCGCCCTGAGTGCCACATAGAACCGCCGCTTACGACTAAAATTGTGAATAATTGTGACGTCGTTTTCGACCAACGCTTCAAACAAATTAGGTGCCAAAACATCGCGCCGTATCACGCGAATACCCTGAGTCTTCAATTCATGCTCAAATTGTGACGCCAAATACGTAGACTGTGTATCTTCGAGCAACAACACCGACATACTCGCACGAAACCACAGATTAAATTGATCTGATGCGGATTGAACTCCCTTCCCATCGAGTAGAGCCAGGGTTTTATCCACCATATCCGTTACCCGAATGTTGTCCGAGCAAATGGTCCGAACACATCCTTCATGGGGACAAAAATATGAACAGGTTTGACTCTCCCGAACGACAAAATGGCGATTGCGCCACGGCGCCCAACGGGTCGGTTTCACTTTCCGAGATGGAAATATAGCCAACATTGGAACTCCCAACCCCACACCCAAGTGAAACGGTCCCGTGTCGACACTGACAAACACATCGGAATGACTGATCAGACCCATTAAAGTCGTAATTGGGGTATCTGGAATTACCAGCGCTGGACCGTTTAGGTGACTGAGAAAGCGGGCTGTAAATACTTTTTCTTTTTCAGAGTACGGGGAAACCCATACGTCCAGGTCAGTTTTCTGACGCAACGCGTTAATGTATTCCGCATATTTTTCAGGTTCAATCGGTCGATTTCCATACCCAACGCCGATTTGAATACCGATTAATGGGACGCCTGCCCGACGCCCTTCCTGGGTTAACAGCAGCTCAGCACGATCACTTTCTCCCGGCGGCAACGGAATATCGATTTTGCTCTCTGGATCTAATGAAATTCCCAACGCACGTAATAACTGAAAATTGTACTCAACCACATGCTTGGTTTGGTCAAACGTTTTGAGGAAAGTGCCATACTTTCGAAACACCGGCCACAACCCAATTTTTGCGGTATCCCCGATATGATACGGAATACCTGCAAACACACATGGCCACACGGTTTCCGTCTCGGAATAGAAATGAATGGCTAGGTCGAACTTTCGGGATCGTAAGTACCGAATGAAGTGCAACTTATCCCAAAACGAATTAATTTTCCCATTGCGCTTCCAATCCAAAAGTATATCGTCAATTTCAGGAATATGCCGGACTATCCGAGAGTTGTAAGGCGATGCGAGTAAAGTAATATGCCAGTGCGGATATGCGGCTTTGATCGCTCGGATACAGGGCACCGTTAGTACCATGTCACCAATGGCATCGGGTCGCACGATGAGCACTCGCTGAATACGTTGGATAGGAACCAATCTAGGCATTGGGTCCCCGAAAGGCGTTCATATACGGTAACCGAGCGGCCGTCGCTTTAACGAGGTCACTATTCGCCGACAATAGAGCGGAAAAATTCCAGGTACCGTTCAAAAAAGCATGTCGTCGAGCGGCCGGGAGGGTGATCGGGTAATCGCGTGTCCCAACCCGTACCACCATATCATCCAAATCAATCATTGCCTCGATAGTTGGATGATCGCTTAACAGTCCCTCGAGTTCCTGTCTCACATCTGGCGTCACCGATACCGCGGGCATCCCCAATGACATGCAATTACCGGCAAATATTTCTGCAAAGGACTCGCCTATCAACGCACGTATTCCGTACCGCTTGATCGATTGCGGGGCATGCTCACGTGACGACCCACACCCGAAATTCCGCCCCACAACCATAATCGATGCCGACACGTATCGCGGATCATTTAATGGATGATCGGTTAGGGTTCCATCCGGATTATAGCGAGCATCCGCAAAAAGGTAGTCCCCCATTCGTTCAAAAGTAATTTCCTTAAGGTACCGAGCTGGAATTATCCGATCCGTATCAATATCGTTACCGGGTATTGAGACCATAGACCCACTGATTTGTTTTACTATTGTCATTGCTATGTCCTTATATCCACTTCCGGACGTCTGTGACGTATCCCGTAATCGCGGCCGCCGCGGCCATCGCTGGGCTCATTAGCAAGGTCCGACCCGTTGGACTTCCCTGTCGACCCATAAAATTGCGATTACTGGTCGATGCACATATTTGATCGCCCACCAATTGATCCGGATTCATCGCTAAACACATACTACACCCCGGGTTTCGCCACTCGGCACCAGCCTCCGAAAACACGGTGTTCAATCCTTCAGCTTCGGCTTGATCTTTAACCTGTTGACTCCCGGGAACAACCAAGACCTTGACCTTAGGGTGAACCTTCTTCCCGTTCAAAATTGCGGCCGCTTCACGCAGATCACTGATTCGAGAATTAGTACACGACCCAATAAATACCACATCGACACCCACCCCCTCGATCGGCTGCCCTGGCGTCAATTTCATGTATTTAACAGCATCCCTCGCCGTTTGTACCTCGGCGTCTGGCACCTCGGACTCACGCGGAATGGTGCCATCAACCCCAATCGATTGACCGGGGGTAATTCCCCAGGTCACCATAGGAGTCATCCCCGAAGCGTCAAAATCCACCACATCATCATATTCTGCATCAGCCGATGATTTGATGGATTCCCAGTACGCGAGAGCTGTCGCCCACTCCGCATCACCCGGTGCGTATTGTCGCCCCTTGATATAGTCGTAGGTGGTCTGATCCGGATTGACGTACCCAATACGAGCACCACCCTCAATACTCATATTACATACGGTCATGCGCTCTTCCATCGACATGCGATCGAATACTTCCCCACCAAACTCATAGGCATACCCAATCCCGCCCTTGACCCCCAACACCTGAATAATTTTCAAAATAATATCTTTGGCGTATACCCCTTGAGGTAACACCCCGTTAAAATTGATACGTCTTACTTTAAGGCGACTTAGTGCTAGAGATTGGGTCTCTAACACATGCTGAACTTCGGTAGTTCCAATACCAAATGCTAGTGATCCAAAGGCCCCGTGAGTACTGGTATGACTGTCACCACAGGCAATCGTCATCCCGGGTTGGGTAATCCCCATTTCAGGTCCCACCACATGCACAATACCTTGATGGCCGCTATCCGGTCCGAAATAGTGAATCCCGTACTGGGCCACATTGGCTTCTAGGGCTGAGGCCATGGCCTCAGCTTGCGAATCAAAATAGGGACGCTCAGTCGATTGAGTTGGGATAATATGATCCATCGTCGCAAAGGTACGGTGGGTAAATGGAACCGATTTACCCGCTTCTTTTAACGCTGAAAACGCCTGAGGAGTAGTCACCTCATGAATGAGATGCAAGCCGATTAAGATCTGATCCTGGCCAGATGGCAAGGTGACAACTCGGTGGGCATCCCACACCTTGTCATACAATGTATTCTTTGACATTCGAATCTCCTAGAAAAAAATTATCGAGTGGCTCCGGCCGATCGAATTCTCTTCTGTTGAGTTAATGAACGTTACGAAGGAACGAGGGAACATCCAAATCATAGTCCTCTTCCTTCGAATCGAATCTGAAAAACGATGAACCGGAACGCTCTTCTCGTTTTTCCTCAACAGAAGAGCTTCTCAGTGATTCATGAACCAGAACTGGGGTTTCGGCGGGAGTTTCCTGAGCCGCCGCCACGTCGACCGGGGTGGGCATCACAGGAATTCCAGCTAGGCCTGAGGCACTTCCCGATTGGGGTGAGACCGCGGGGCGACGGAACCCAGTAGCGATAACAGTTACCATAATTGAATCTTTCATTGACTCATCAATCACAGAGCCAAATAAAATATTGGCATCGGGATCAACCGCGCCATAAATGACGTCAGCCGCATTATGCACTTCATGCAACGAAAGGTCTTCCCCACCGGTAATGTTCAAAATAACACCCGTGGCTCCATGAATGGTTTCCTCCAGCAATGGGGACGCGATGGCTTGATTGGCCGCCTCGGTCGCTCGATTTTCACCGCTCGCACGTCCGATCCCCATCATCGCTGATCCCGAGTTAAGCATAATTGTTTTTACGTCCGCAAAATCAAGATTAATCAACCCCGGCACAGTAATTAAATCGGCGATTCCCTGAACCCCCTGACGCAACACATCGTCGGCAATCCGGAATGCATCCAACATCGATGTCATCCGCTGAACAACCTGCAGCAACTTGTCGTTCGGAATGACAATTAAAGCATCTACTTGTTCTCGAAGACGCTTCAAGCCTTCCTCTCCTTGCCGATTACGCACCGGACCTTCAAATCGAAATGGCTTTGTCACGACACCAATCGTTAACGCCCCCAGATCCTTCGCAATTTTGGCAACAACTGGTGCCGCGCCAGTTCCAGTTCCACCACCCATGCCCGCGGTAATGAAAACCATGTCCGCACCCTGCAATGCGGCTTCGATATCTTCCTTACTTTCCTTCGCGGCTTGTTCGCCGACCGCCGGAATAGCGCCGCCACCCAACCCCTTAGTCAACTTATTGCCAATCTGAAGCTTGTTCTCCGCCAACGACACATTTAATGCCTGAGAATCCGTATTTACAGCCCAGAACTCGACCCCTCGGACCCCCGAGCCAATCATCCGGTTAACAGCGTTTCCACCGCCACCGCCCACTCCCATAACTTTAATATTTGCAAAATTCATTAAGCTCTCCGATGACAAGGCGAACTCCTTACCCAATAAAAAATAGTTGAGCTAGTGTATCAAATCCAGTCGCAACCGACTACCTATTTATGGCCTGATATTTTTCGATGAAAAGATTTGGGTGGATAACGGGGATTCAACGTACCGCCAATGCCAGGGTTCATAGCCGACACCCTGCCAATTTTGCGGAGGAAACGACAATTCAAACCCGTGCATATTGGCATTATTTAACAACCATTTTGCGGCCGGAGTATTCTCAAAACCCGGCTCATCATCACATTCGGGACAGTGACGATCCGCCAGGTCAAAACAAAAGCCGGTATGATGCTCGGAGTGCCCCGGAGGAGCCACCCATGTTGATCCTCGGCCCGGCCCGTAACGCCGCTCGGCATCTTCGAACAGCGTCTGTTGATACTCGAATGATCGAAACGCGGATATGACCACGATGTCCACGCCATCGGTTTCAGCCAACTGGATAAGATGTCGTAGCGGAAGAATCGCTTCAATGTGACACATAAATTCCCCGTGATCCCGACACAAGTCCTCAGGAATCCGGATCAGCGAGTCAGTGGGGCAAACCTCATAGCGAAGGTGAATCGTTTCCATAAATCCGTTTTACAATCCAATACACCGGTATTCCAAGAGCCAACACGACCAACCCCCAAGCTGAATTCAACGGATCATGAATCACCGTTGCAATCACAATAAATCCCATTATGGCAACAAACACCGCCGGCAACACCGGATAACCGGGCATTAAAAAGGGATCCGCCGCCTCATCGTGCCGATGGCGATGTCGTACCACAAACAGTCCGATTACTGTGATGGCTCCAAAAAGGACACTAGGCACGGTTATAAAATCAAGCAACCGATCGAAGGTCCCGGTCAGCATCAACAGCGAGGCCCAAAGACCATGTACAACAATCGCCAATCCAGGGGTCTGGAATCGCGGATGAATCCGAGCCATCCACGGGGGGAACAATCGATCCTTAGCCATTGCATAAAACACACGAGGCCCAGTCAAAACCGTTGCCGCCAGGCACCCCAACACCGATATCGAGATCAACATACCGACCACATGCCCGATAACGGGAGTAAATAATACTCCAGCCGCCGTGGCCGCAATCCGCCGGGTCGGCGCCGACAACGGCAATGCGAAAATATACAGCGCGGTCAATAAAATATAGGTCAACATCACGAGACTAGCACCCAACACCATCGATCGAGGGATCGTGCGACGGGGATTCGTAATTTCTTGAGCAATGTATACAGTCGCATCCCATCCCGAATAGGTATACATGATCGGGACCAGCGCCAGTGGAAGTGCCACCCAAAGCGGACGGGTCAACGGCAAACTGCTCTCAAAATGGGCCCAGCTACCATGCCCCCACCCAAACCCAGCACCCACTAAAGCCACAATCAACCCCCATTTTAGGACCATGAAGCCATCCTGAAGCACCGCACCCTGGGTAACTCCCCGATAGTTAATCCAAGAAATACCGGCGATCAGAGACAGGCCAATCATTCGACTCACCAACGGATCGACTACGCCAATATACCGAGTGAACCCCATTGCCAAAAACGCCGTTGTTCCGGGAATCGTGATCATGCTGGACGAGAACCCGGCGAGGAATCCCAACATCGGACCGAATGCTTCCTTCTGAAACACATAACCGCCCCCGGCCCGAGGGAAGCGAGTCGCCAGTTCGGCGTACGCAAGACCTCCGATAATCGACAGCAATCCGCCCAATACCCAGGCACCTAATACGAGCGCCGGATTGGGTATCACCTGGATTATTTTCCCCGCCGTCACAAAAATGCCGATACCGATCATATTCCCTGCGACTAGCAAGGTAGCAGAGCGGGTCCCTAATGCGCGCTTAAACGAGTTCATCGAGGCCGAGTATACGTGGTCAAAGCGTCAATCTCAATTGTGCGTTTTCCACCGATTACAAACGTCACCTCCATCGAAACTGGATTCTCGTTGCCGTTTGTCGGACAACCTAGTTAAAATTGAGTAATGAATATTACTATTTTGGACTATGGGGTCGGCAACATCGGTAGCGTCCACAATGCATTAAAGCACCTCGGGTATTCGACACACATCACATCGAATCCTGGAGACATCGATCGATCCCGAGTACTCGTGGTACCCGGGCAGGGTGCCGCAGGCGACGCAATGGCGGCATTACAGCGTCATCAATTAATCCAACGGCTTCAGTCTTACATTCGCAGCGAAAGGCCCTATATTGGGATCTGTTTAGGATTTCAGTTATTGTTCGATCATACCGATGAGGATGGTGGGGTCAATGGACTTGGCATATTCTCAGGTCAAGTCAAACGATTGTCAGGCCCCAACCTAAAAGTGCCGCAGATGGGCTGGAATGAACTTCTCGTCAATCATGATCCGTTAGGCCTGACGTTGGGACTTAATCACCCAATCACGGCGTATTTTGCTAATTCGTATTATGCTCTACCATCAGACCGCTCTATTATTTTTACCGAGACTGACTACGGTGTTCGGTTCGCTTCTGCGATACAAACCCAAACGGTACTTGGATGCCAATTTCATCCGGAAAAAAGTGGCCAAGTTGGCCTCCATCTATTACGAGAGTTTTTAAAAAAACATGCACACTGAAATTAAGGTGTTGGGCGCCAAAGTCCACAATTTAAAAGATATATCTGTGACTCTTCCCCGCGATGCACTCATCGTGTTCACCGGCTTATCTGGCTCGGGGAAGTCGTCACTTGCATTTGACACGATATTTGCCGAGGGCCAGCGGCGGTATATGGAGTCGCTATCATCGTATGCCCGGCAGTTCCTGGATCAAATGGACAAACCCGACGTCGAGTCGATCGAAGGGCTGTCCCCAGCCATTTCAATAGATCAAAAAACGACGTCTCAAAATCCGCGTTCAACGGTGGGCACAATCACCGAAATATATGATTATTTTAGACTAATGTTTTCAAGCATTGGTCGTCCGGTGTGCCCGAATTGCACCACCCCAATTACCGGTCAAAGCATTCAGGAAATGGCCAACCATATCCATTCGACGCTTGCAGACCAATCGATTACGATACTCGCCCCCATCGTTCGAAATCGAAAAGGTGAACAAAAACAGTACCTCGAACGTTTAAAAGCCGACGGGTTTACTCGGGTTCGGATCAACGGAGATATTTTCCGAATCGATGAAGCACCTCCCCTCGACAAGAAAAAATCGCACACCATCGAGATCGTAGTCGATCGACTTACGGTCAATGCCGATAACGATTCACGGCTATTCGAGTCCATCGAAACCGCTGTCCGAAAATCAGATGGATTGGTAATCGTCGAATCGGAAGGTAGTTCACTCCTGTTATCCGAACACCTTGCGTGTCCGTCGTGTGGGACATCGGTACCAGAAGTTAGTCCACGATTGTTCTCATTCAACGCCCCAACTGGCGCATGTCCAGAATGCAAGGGGCTGGGCCATCGACTGGATTTTGATCCCGAGTTAGTCATTTCGGATCCGCAGGCTCCCCTTCGTCACTGCGCACCAAAAATCATGAATTTGGATGGAACCGGATACTCCTCGTACGTCGAACGGACCGCACAGGATTATGGATTTGATCTCGACACACCGTTTACCCACCTGAATACCACCCAACGAAATATTTTTTTATACGGCACATCCAACGCGGTCGATGAAAATCCATTCATCCACACCGAGGTGGGCCAGGTCTTTCATCGACGAAGTTGGAAGTGGGAGGGAGTCATTACTAATCTCCGCCGTCGATATTTCCAAACCCAATCCGAAGGGATGCGACTTTTTTTCCAAAACTATATGTCGGCCAAACCATGTTCAGGATGCCATGGCGCACGACTTCGTCCCGAGGCACTGTATTTCCAAATTAACGGTCGTACCCTCCATGACTTAATGGAGATGAGTATCGGAGACCTCGATACATGGATTTCCACACTTCTGCTGTCGCCCAAAGACTATGAAATCATATCAAAGGTCCACAAGGAAATTTCTGAACGCCTTCGATTTCTTAAAAACGTCGGGCTCCATTATCTATCGCTCGGTCGCAAATCCGGAAGTCTCAGCGGTGGTGAAGCCCAACGCATTCGATTAGCCACTCAAATCGGATCCGGATTAACCGGCGTACTCTACGTATTGGACGAACCCAGCATCGGGCTCCATCAGCGTGACAATATGAAACTGATCGAAGCCTTAGTCCGCCTCCGCAACTTGGGCAATACACTCATTGTCGTGGAACATGATGAAGACATGATTCTAAACGCCGATTATGTGGTGGATATTGGACCTGGTGCTGGCCGTCATGGCGGCCACATCGTTTTTAATGGAACCGTTACCAACCTGCTAGCAGACCCCAACTCATCAACTGGACAATACTTAAGCGGTCGACTGGAACTCACCGTGCCGACTCGTCGGCGCCCGGCGGATTGGGCCCGTAGCATCACCATTGTCGGCGCAAATGAAAATAACTTAAAAAACGTCACTGTCACGTTTCCACTCGCGCAATTAATCGCCGTAACGGGCGTATCCGGATCAGGAAAAAGCACCCTAATTAACGACATTTTCCATTTGGCACTAATGCGGCATTTTCATCAAAGTAAAGAAAAACCAGGGAATCATACTCGTATTGAAGGGCTCGAGCACCTCGACAAAGTCATTACCATCGACCAAAGTCCAATCGGCCGAACACCTCGTTCTAATCCCGCGACGTATACCGGACTTTTTGGACCAATCCGAGAATTATTCGCCGCTACTCGTGAAGCAAAAATTCGAGGCTACGGCCCGGGACGATTCAGCTTTAATGTAAAAGGCGGTCGGTGTGAGGCGTGCGAAGGTGACGGGGTCGTCAAAATTGAAATGCATTTTTTATCCGATGTGTATGTTGTATGTGACATTTGCAAAGGGAAACGGTATAACGATCAAACGCTCGAAGTGCGGTACAAAGGCCATTCCATCTCGAACGTACTCGACATGACGGTCGACGACGCCGCCGAACTATTCACTGCGATCCCAGGCGTTATGAATAAACTGCGAACCCTTCAGGATGTTGGTCTTGGGTACATTCAGTTAGGACAAAATGCCACAACGTTAAGTGGCGGAGAAGCACAACGCATTAAATTAGCCAAAGAATTAAGCAAGCGAAGTACTGGGAAGACCATGTATTTATTGGACGAACCCACAACAGGGCTTCATTTTGCGGATATCGCCCACTTACAGTCCGTGTTAGATCGTCTAGTTAATGCCGGAAATACGGTCGTCGTTATCGAACATAATTTGGACATTATTAAAGCAGCGGATTACATCATCGATCTCGGTCCCGAAGGTGGAATTGGTGGTGGACAGATTGTCGCCACCGGAACGCCCGAAGAAGTTGCGGCCAACGGCCACTCTCATACAGGGTATTATTTAGCTCAAAAATTACGGAAAACCGAGGAAAACAATGTACATCATTAAAGGAAAACATGCGGTCTCGGAAGCCCTCAAAACAGGCCAGCACGTTGATTCAATCCGAATCGCAAATTCGGCCACCCACCACCCCGATATTAAAGCGATCATGCAAAGCGCCCGAGAACGCAGCGTCCGAGTATCCCTCGTCACCAATGCGGAACTGGATAAGCAAGCCGGGGAAGGTAATACTCAGGGGGTCTTGGCCTATGTCCACTCACGAAAACCCATTACTCTCGACCAACTCATCAGTCACCAACATCCGCTATTACTGGCCGTTGACCACCTCGAGGACCCATTTAACTTTGGAGCAATTCTTCGATCAGCTGAATTGTTCGGCGTCAAAGGCGTCGTGTTTCCCAAGGACCGAAATACGACCTTATCCGCAGGAGTCGTCAAGGCGTCGTCGGGTGCAATTAATTACATCGATTTAGTCAAAGTCACCAACATTGGAAATGCGTTAGACAAGCTAAAATCTAACGGCTATTGGATCGTATCGACCGATGTAACTTATGGGGAATCTCTGCCCACGTTACAACCCAATTTCCCAATGGTACTAGTGGTCGGTAATGAGGGCCGAGGGGTCTCGATGCGAGTAAAAAAACTCGCCGATCAATTACTTAATATCCCAACGAGTGGTCAGCTGGATTCACTCAATGTTTCCGTGGCCACAGGTATTATTTTGTACCATTTGTCACTCGAATTATCGAAATAATGCCAAGCCCTGACGTTTTTTTAATTGTTAAACGTCAATACG
>Ga0214923_10001545_pt1 | contig 32597 bp, 27 predicted proteins | sample LL1510_MetaG_FD_177993 | JGI IMG/M metagenome (GOLD analysis project Ga0214923, IMG submission 177993) | Freshwater microbial communities from Lake Lanier, Atlanta, Georgia, United States - LL-1510 | ecosystem: Environmental > Aquatic > Freshwater > Lake | place: USA: Georgia | collected...
CTTTATTACTATGGATTCTACTTCTTATACAATGGATTCATTCTAAAGAGACAGAAATGGCATCATTTATTACAAATAAACTTAGAATTAATTCTGCAGAAACATTTATAGATCAGTTTAACGTAAATGCTAACAAAAATACACCAACTGATATTAATTTAGCTGGTAATTTTGTCGGCAATAATACAGATTTTATAACTGAACTCTATGAATATTATTTCGGTAGAGCGCCTGATACTCCAGGATTAAATTATTGGGTTAATGTATTAGACACAGACTCTGCAACTAGGCGTGCTGTTGAATTAGATGCTTTTTTGTCAGGGGAAGGCAATACTACCAGTGCATTATATGTTTTTACTGGTATGCCTTATTCTTGGACAAGTGAATATATTGGAAATTTAAATATATCTAGTACTTTTTCTGGTTCTAATACTGAATTCGTTTCAAATCTATATCAATCATATTATAGACGAGAAGGCGACGAGGCAGGTATTGAATATTGGGTTAGTATGTTGGATAATGGTATTGCTACTAGAGCTGGGATAGAATTTGAAAATTTCGTATTAGGTGAGGATAAAAATGAAGTCCAAGATATGGGAATCAAGGATTTTGATTATTGGGATGATATGATAGCTTTAAAAAGAATTTATTATACCGATTTAAAATTGGTCGTTCCGAAATTTATTTGGGAAAATAATACAATTTTTTCTCATTATGATTCGCAAGTAAATACGTATGGCACTAATTTTTACGCGTTGAATTCCGAATTTAATGTCTATAAATGTATTAATAATAACAATTATTCCTATTCTACAGTAGAGCCATCAGGGACAAGCACAAGTATCATTACATTATCTGACGGATACAAATGGAAATATCTATACAATATAGAATCACAGGATAGAGCAAGATTTATTAACAACAGTTATATGCCTGTGGATACAGATCCCACTGTAGTATCAGCTGCAACAGATGGGTCTATAGATTTCATACTTTTAACTAACGGTGGACAAAATTATAATAGTAATTTGGTAACAGTAACTATTACCGGTGACGGTTCATATGCTAATGTCCAAGCAGTAGTTACTAATAATGTTATTACAGGTTTTAATATAATTAATTCTGGTAATAACTATTCGAAAGCCAACGTAATTATAAATGGCAATGGGCAAGGTACTGGAGCTAAAGCTAGGGCAATTATTGGACCTAAAGGCGGACATGGTAGTAATCCAAAAAATGAATTAGGTGCTTTTTATGTTATGGCATATAGTAAAATTGAATATTCTACAGATGATTTTCCTACTGATGCAAATTTCAGAAGAATTGGTTTAATTAAAAATCCTATTGATTCGGCATCCAATTTAATAGCTAGCGTTTCTACTTTAAATGCTCTATATGCAATGAATGCTAATAGTGTCGTTGGTACTTTCCAAATAAACGAATTTATAGAAGGAAATGTATATGGTGGTAATGCAGTGGTTGTGAGTAAATCATCAGACAATAAATATATTAAATACATACAATCTACGGCAACGTCCTATAATAATTTTAAGAAATTTACTGTAGGCGAATTGATAACAGGAAAAACTTCAGGTGCCACTGGTGTTATAGAACAATTACATATCCCTGAAGTAAAGCATGATTATGGCGATATTATTTTTGTAGATAACAGTAGTGTTATTACTAGATCTCCAAGTCAATCTGAAATCGTTCAAGTTGTAATTAAATTCTAAGAAGAGAAAAATGCCTGTAATAACTAATAATTATCCGTACTATGATGATTATGATCCTTTTGATGGGTATCATAGGATTTTATTTAAACCTGGTGTTGCGGTACAAGCTAGGGAATTGACCCAACTACAAACTATTCTCCAAAATCAAATCAATAAACTTGGGGATAGGGTAGTTGATGATGGTGTTGTATTGACTGGGGCTGTGGTTAATGAAAAACCATTGGCTAGATCAGTTAGATTACAATCAACATTTAACGGTGCGGATATTGACGTTAATGATTTTCTAGGAAAATACGTAGGCGGCAAATCTTCTAATGTTGTAGGTAAAGTTGAAGCAGTATTTGCTGCAGATGATCCAATACAAGGAGATCCTCCTACTATTATTATTGATTGGAAACAAACTGGTAATCCAGGTAGATCTAAAAGTGGTATTTTTCAATCTGCTGAAGTATTATATTTCTATGATTCAATCAATGCCGCAGTCAATGCGCATATTGTATCTAGCGCTATTGGCGCTAATACTGTTTCTAATGTAATTATTACAACAACAGGTAGTATAGAGGCGTACTCCAAAACTGTTACTTTAAATAGTGCAGTTACAACTATTAAACCTGGTGATTATGTTCACAATAATTCTTTATTGGTTAATGATTATGATACTGAACTATATGTATCAAAAGTTGTTTCTAGCACAGAATTGGAATTAAATAAACCAGCACAAGCTGCTGTATCAAGTGGTACTATTTTATTCATTAGAGAAAATACACAAAAGCCTCTATACTTAACTGCCACACCTGGTGTTTTCTACAAAAATGGATTTTTTGTCCAAAGTGGCAATCTGACTCTCACAGCTGATAAGTATAATGCTAATCCTTACAAAGGTGTTGGCTTAGATGTTTACTTTGAAATTGTTGATTATATTGATGATGCTAATCTTTTAGATCCTGCAGTTGGATATACAAATTATTATGCTCCAGGAGCTGATAGATTAAAGGCAAATGTTTCTTTGGTCGCGGTTGATTTAACTGCTAATCTATTACCAAACAGACAATTATATGATAATTTTATCGGTATAAAAAATTATACTGGTGAATTCGTGTATGACGTAAATAGAGTATCATATGAAAGTGGATTGTCAAAAGAATTATCGGAAAGAACTTATTTAGAATCAGGAAACTATACTGTTTCTAGAATCGGTTATACCTCAAATTTTGTGGCAAATAATACTAGTGTAAATTATACTACTAAGGGTGGTGTTTATTTTATTGGTGGTAATCTTGTTAAAGTTAATCCACAAACTTTTACTATTCAGAAAGGTAGAAGCACTAAGAGAGTAACACAAACTGATGTAAGTACAAAGTATGGTTTATATTCTATGGTGTATGCTCCTAAAGGGGGTTTAGCAGATCCAGGTGCTTTAGGATCATATGCTAATTTAGAAATTCATACTACAGTTACTCCAAGTAATACATCTACTAAAATAGGTCATGCTATTTTCAAAATGCTAGAGTATGATTCAGGTTCTGGATTGAGCAAATTGTATAAGTTACATTTGCATAATCTTAATACTATGACTGACAAATTCGCTAATGCTAGATGTTTTATTAATATAACAGGTGGATCTTACTCTAGCCCTTCATTTCAAGCCAATATTATTACTGCAGGTCCGGGCCCATTACTAAGTAATAATGCTACTCTATTTGGTACCAAAACTTCGTCATTGTTTCCATTGCCTAATCCAAGAGTTGCTAGTGTATTAGCTAATACATTATCATACAGTTATAGAACTACTTATGAAAGTACAGCATTCACTAGTGGTGTAGCTACTATAACTTTAAGCAATGCAAATGAAACTTGGTATGGTGGCACAGGAACTATATCGGGCAGCACATTAAGTACTAATTATACTGCTATTTCGAAGTCTACCAATTCTGCGTATATAAACGGTCAGTATATTGATCTGGCCGCATCTGGTACTACAGTATCTGTGGATGGAACAGGTAAAGTTTTAACAGTGACTCTTCCTGGTGCGAATTTTACAGGCAGTGCGGACGTTCTAACAACTATCGAAGTAGATGGCCAAGTAAGTGATGTAACGTTCAGAACAAAAACAATGGTCGGTAATGCCTTTGCTAATGTTACAATCTCGGCAGTTAATACTTATTATAGTTTATTAAAGAGCGATGTGTATAGAATAAATAAAGCATGGGTTCTGCCAACAGGAAATGCTTATGTAGGTGCTTGGTCTAGCTCACAAAATTATTATATAGGAAACGTGGTAAGTTTCTCCAATGCTGTTTATAGAGTTAACGTAAATCATTCATCAGCAGCAGTTTATCCAAATGCTAGCCCAAATTTTAAATCTATTACTGAAGATAGTTTAAGTAAATATGTACTTGATAATGGGCAAAGAGACAGTTATTACGATCATGGAAGAGTACTTTATAATAATACTAATCCAGCAGGCACAGTTGTAGTATTATTTGACTACTTTACTCATGCGGGCACTGGGCCAATAGTTAAAAATTCATATGATTCTGCAGGACTATCATATGAAAATATTCCAATTTATATAACTGAAGGCGGCAGTTTCGCCCCATTATCTGATTATATAGATTTTAGACAAAGAAGAACTGATGATGTTTTGACATATACCTTTCCTAATTCTAATATGCCTACTGCTATAGGAACGGTAGAAACAGACCTGTATTATTATTTACCAAGAACAGATGTCTTTACATTAGACAAATATGGCAAAATTAAAGTTATACAAGGTTCTGCTGAAGCATCAGCACCAGTGCCCGTTACAAAATTAAATGATAAAGAGGAAATTCTTTTAGGATCCATTTTTGTTCAACCATATACGATGTCTAAGAGTGAAATTGCTATTAATTTAGTTAATAGAAAAAGATATACAATGGTGGACATTGGTAGATTAGAATCAAGAATAAACACTCTTTCTAATCTAGTAGGTAGATTGCTTTATGGTAATAATATTGCAGATGTTATAACTGATGATGATGGTACAGCATATGATGTGAAAAGTTATTTTGTAGAAGATTTTAGTAATGGATATAAATATGCTGATCTTTTAAGTCCTGAATATTCTGTAACATATGAAACAATATTTAAAGCAATAGGTCCATTACTATCACCTAATAGCGTATTGTTTAATTTAGATTCTAATACAGTAGATCATCATGGAACTTCTAATGTTATAACTATGTTATCTACTGAAGAATCATTCATAAATAATTTAGATGCGACTGCAGATGGCCCTGTAACAATTAATACATTTGAATTAGCATCATTACAAGGAAGATGTATTATTACACCTCAATCCTCACCATTAGTAAATGATCTCTTATCTGTTCAAAAATCAACTGAATCAGTTTTAGTTGGTTCTAGCAAATCTAGTTCTTTAACCTATGGAAGTATCGGGGCAGTTAATGAAAATCTTTCTACAGGCGTTACTGCAGTTTTAAACACAGCAAATGGTAGTGAAACAAATGCTGTTAGTTTACAAAATAATCTTAAATCTGCTACTAGAGCAGATTTTAATGCTACAACATTCTTGGGCAATGATAACAGGCCAACAATAAAGCTTGTAATCACTAGAGGCAACGAATTGTTTGTTAATTTAGTCGAAGAGTAAGGGGAAAAGATGAGTGGAGATGGCGCAGGCGGAGATGGCGGAGACGGCGCAGCAGACGGAGATAGTGGTGTAAGTGATACAGGCGGAGGTTACGATACCGTATATTCTACTTCTGTAGCAGAATCTGTAATTATTGATTGGGAAGTAACAAATCTTCCTCCAAAGACTGTTTTCTATCCTTACATCAATAATACTTTAGTTTCTAGTTATACCAAACCTGCAAATGGCGCATTTGGAGATACAATTAGAACAGACGTGTATGGTGATGCCACAGGTACTATGGTAGTGCCTAGTGATACTGTAACTAATTTTACTTCAGGTACTTTACAAATACAATTTGGTGATAACCCAAATACTTTTAGATATAGTAAAGCGTTTGCAACAGCATCATTTCAAGTAAGATCTAGTACAGAGGGATTAAGAGGATTTCAATCTTTATCCAGCGCTGCAGACAGTAATAGTGCAGATTTAAATATTGTTGGAAGAAGAACAGTTGGATCAGCAAATACTATTGATCCAATGGCACAGACTTTTGTTATAGATGGTTCTCTATATCCTAAAGGTGTTTTTATCTCTGCTCTTGATTTATTCTTTTATACCAAAAGTAATGAGAAACCTGTACTAGTAGAAATAAGACCAACATCATCAGGAAAGCCTGTAACAAGTGGTTATATAAAAGGTTCTTTAGTTAAAAAGTTGCCAACTAGTATAAATGTGCCAGCTATACCTTCAGCAGGTTTAGGGCCAGCAACTAAATTTGGATTTGATTTTCCTGTTTATCTAAGACCTGGTATATATGCCATTTGTATAACTACTGATTCTTCAGAATATTCTCTATACAGTTCTACATACAATTCAATCAAGTACAATAGTACAAATAAAGTAGGTAGATTACCATATGTGGAAAATCTTTATAACTACAATGATTATATAAATCCGGATTTAAATACTGATATTTGTTTCACTTTATACAAATCGAAATTTACTACAGGAACAGCAGTATTTGAATTATCGTCTAGAACTGGTACAGATATAGGAACATATAATTCATTAAAATTTAATGGCGCAGCTTCAGAATTTAGTGATAGCAGTCTAGTATCATATGCTTTGAAAACTAGAAATACATCAAATACTTTTAGTACATCTTATACATCCATAGAATCTAATTATGAAAATATTCTGGAGGAGATGAAAAATTCTTTATCTGCTGGAGATATTTTAGTACAAGGAACTTTTACTAATACTGATAGTAATTTATCTCCGGTTGTAGATTTAGAAACAGTAAATGCTACAGTTACTAAAAGAACAGTCTCAGGTAGTTCAGCACTATCTTCGTATATATCTAAAATGATTACAGTGGAGGATGGCAAGGAATTCTCAGGTGTTAGTGTAGAAATGTTAATAAATAAACCTGCTGGAGTGGTTCCAACAGGCACTAATCCTGTAAAAGTGTATGTAAAAGTATTAACACCTGGCGACACAGACATAGATTCAAAAGCTTGGATAGAATTATCTAGAAAAGATGATATATCGTTATTAGATGTTACCGGTCCAGATGATTTTACAAAAGATATCTATCAGAAGTTTAATATAACTTACGGCACAGCCAACTTTTCAAGATTCAATAAATTAAAAGTGAAGATTAATCTTTATGCTACCTCTCCTGCTAAAGTTCCTTATATTTCTAAAATTATCACTAGAACGGTATAAATAATTTCTAAAAAGGATAATAATGCGCACAAGTAATGTCCAATTAATTTTAGTAGGTACGAATGCAAATGATGGATCAGGTGATCCAATTCGTACTGCTGGTCTTAAGATCAATCAGAATTTAAGTAATCTTTATAATTCTGGTCAATTCGTTGCTAATATATCCGACTACTTAGAAAAACCTGGTTATACCTGGGAAAATGATAAATCTACTGGGTTTTATAGAATAGGCGCAGGTAGTCTAGGAGTTGCAGGTAATATAACAGTAAATCAAACAGCAGTATTTAAAAGTAATGTATATCTGGATAATGTTGGGCATACGGGTATCAATAGTGTAGTTACATTTTCTGAAGATATTTGGGCTATTCCAAGCGATGTTAATATTCCTAGTTACAGTACATCTAATTCAATTAATGTAAAAAGTTCTCCATATAGTGCTTTGGGTAATGGAGTAGCGGATGATACTGCAAACATCCAAGCTGCTATTAATCAAGCACAATCAAGTGTTGGTGTAGGTGGGAATACTTATGTTTCTGTTTACATCCCAGCTGGCACATATATTCTAAGCTCTTATCTTTATATTAGTTCTCCTAATGTAATTATATTTGGAGATGGTCCTACATCTATTTTAAGAAAGAAAAACAATCCTCAGTATAATTCTTTAATGAAGATTGTGAATACTGGGAACATTATTGTTTCAGATTTGTTTTTCGAAGGTAATAAACTTAATGCTAATACTGATATAACAAACCCAGATTATAATAATGTATTTGGTTTATTATCGTATACGTCAAATACCAATATTTTTAGAAATTTAACTTTTGCTAATGTATATGGTATTGGCTTAGGCGTCGCTGTTGGATATAAAAATTATGTTTCAAATGTTACTGTAAAATATTCTGGAGATCAAAAACCAGGTTTTTGGACAGCACATACTGATCTAGGCAGAAAAGGTGAATCATATTTTGTTAATTGTACTGCTTTTAGTAATGATCTAGATGGTATAATTTTGTCAAATAGTAACGTATTTATTTTAGGTGGTGTATATCAACTAAATGGTAGAGTAACAGCTCCTGCTTTAGTATCAGGTGCTTTAGGCGCATCAGGTATCTACACTCAAATTCCCTCAGGTGCAACAACTGGCCAAGTAAGCAACGTTACTGTAAGAAATGTTAAGGCTTATGATAATACTGAAGATGGTATTCACCTTAATGGTAATAATATATTTGTAGCTAATTGCTATACTGCAAATAATTGGTTATCTGGTATTAGAATTCAGGGTTGGGCTAATAATATATCTATTCTAAATTGTAATGTTATTAACAATGGTGCTAATACTGTTGTTACTGCTAATCCTCAGTATTGGACCAAATCTGGTATCGCATTTGATGGCTCAAGTAATTTAATCATTAGAAATAATTTAATTACTGATACTAGAAGCAGTTCAAATGCAACACAAAAATATGCTATAGAGTTTGGTAATTCTGGTGCATATGGTAACTCAAGATACGTAACAGTCTTGAATAATTATATGATGAATAATAAAATTCGTGAAAGTAATATTGTACCAGGTGTATTCACATATGCTTCATTATCTAATTTGACGTATGGTAATACTACTGTTGTTACTGCTAATATAGGAATTCAACAAACTGTTTTAGATCAGCTTATTCGAATTAGCTTATTAGATAATAGAGGAGCAGTACATTTATCTGGTAATTTATTAGTAGGTGGATCTGCTAATGTAACTAATCTTATTATCAACAATACTGGTGCTGGTAGTGCAATTAATTTTATAGATGACTCCGGTTCAAGCTTAAACACTAGTATTTACTATCAAAATAATATTGATGCAATAGTTACAGCTGTTAATGGCACAGACGTTACTAAAGTTTATAATAACAAAGTAGACGTGATTGGTGATCTGTCAACCACAGGTAACGTTAATTCTGTTAATTTAGTGCTCAAAGATAATGGATTAGGATCAGCAATTAATTTTATTGACGATGTTAGTAACAAATACGACACTAGTATTTACTATCAAAACAATACAGATGCTCTTGTTACAACTGTTAATGGTACAGACATCCAAAAAGTTTACAATAATAAAATAGAACTGTTAGGAAATGTAAATGTAACTGGTGTAGCAACATTTACAGGTGGAATGTATTCTATAAGTAATGCTTATAACTTTGGATATGCTTCTTATGAGGGATCTATTTACTTTTCTAAATCTTCTAATGTATATGGTTTCACTAAATCCGCACCAAATACAAACGATGTGGTAAACTTTTCGCCTTCAGGTATCACAATTGATGGTGTAACTTCATTACCAAAAGCTACAGGTTCTACTTCATTGTATCTAAGAGCAGACGGAACATGGGCTGCTGTTTCTGGTAATGTTGGTGGTGTTGGCGGCAATGTTACGTTAGATACAGAACAAACATTCACCGCAATGAAGAAATTTAGTGCCGGTGCTAATGTTACAAGTCTAATTATCAATAACACTGGAACAGGTAGTGCAATTAATTTTATTGATACATCGGGATCAACCGTTGATACAAGTATTTACTATCAAAATTCCATAAACGGCATCATCACTGCAGTCAACGGTTATGATGTACAAAAGATTTATACTGATAAAGTCGAAGTATTAGGTAATGCTAGAATTACAGGCAATTTATTAGTAGGTGGATCTGCTAATGTAACTAATCTGATTATTAATAATAGTGGTATTGGTGGAGCAATCAACTTTATTGATGACTCCGGTTCAAGCTTAGACACTAGTATTTACTATCAAAATAGCACAGATGCTCTTGTTACAGCTGTTAATGGTGTAGATGTACAAAAGATTTATACTGATAAAGTCGAAGTATTAGGTAATGCTAGAATTACAGGCAATTTATTTGTCAATGGTTCTGCTAATGTAACTAATCTGATTATTAATAATAGTGGTACTGGTGGCGCAATCAACTTTATTGATGATCTTGGATCATCACTTGATACTAGTATTTACTATCAAAATAGCACAGATGCTCTTGTTACAGCTGTTAATGGTGTAGATGTACAAAAGATTTATACTGATAAAGTCGAAGTATTAGGTAATGCTAGAATTACAGGCAATTTATTTGTCAATGGTTCTGCTAATGTAACTAATCTGATTATTAATAATAGTGGTACTGGTGGCGCAATCAACTTTATTGATGATCTTGGATCATCACTTGATACTAGTATTTACTATCAAAACAATACAGATGCTTTAGTATTAGCAGTTAATGGTGTAGATGTACAAAAGATGTACAATGGTAATGCTATTATTACAGCTAATATCCTACCCATAACAACTAATACTTATGATTTGGGATCTCCTGCATATAGATGGAGAGATTTGCATTTATCTGGTAACACCATTAGATTAGGTGAAGCAAGGATTTCTGCTATAGATGCTGCTGTAAATTTACCTGCGGGATCCACAGTTAATGGTAGTCCTATTGGAACAAGTTCGGGTGCAATATCTCTAACTGCGGGTACAGGTTTAACAGCCACCCCTACCACTATTGTATCAACAGGGACATTCTCAGCAGATACTTCTTATTTAGCAACCTTAGGAACGTCACAAACATTCACAGGTGCTAAAATATTCGGTGGTGTTTATTTCTCAACTAATTCAATTAATTTTGGGACAACAGCAACAGAAGGATCTTTGTATTTTACCAAAGCCACTAATACATATGGTTTGACAAAAGATGGTGGCAGTGGTGATGTAATTACTATAACTCCTTCAGCTATAACAATTGATGGTACTACTACATTACCTAAAGCAACTGGATCCACGTCTAATTTCTTGAGGGCAGATGGATCTTGGCAGACACCACCTGGAACAGGCGATGCAACATTGGCCGGTACACAGACGTTTACCGGTACTAAGACATTCAATGGTGTTTATTTCTCGACTAATGGTATAAATTTTGGTACAGCTGCTAATCAAGGTTCAATGTATTATACATTAGCCACTAATACATATGGATTTACCAAATCTAGTGGCGGGGACGTATTAACAGTAACACCTAGTGGTATAGCAATTGATGGCACCACTACAGTACCTAAAGCAACTGGATCCACAAGTAATTTTTTAAGAGCTGATGGTTCTTGGCAGACTCCCCCTGGAACAGGCGATGCAACATTGGCCGGTACACAGACGTTTACCGGTACTAAGACATTCAATGGTGTTTATTTCTCGACTAATGGTATAAATTTTGGTACAGCTGCTAATCAAGGTTCAATGTATTATACATTAGCCACTAATACATATGGATTTACCAAATCTAGTGGGGGCGATGTACTAAATGTTACACCTAGTGGTATAGCAATTGATGGCACCACTACAGTACCTAAAGCAACTGGATCCACGTCTAATTTCTTGAGGGCAGATGGATCTTGGCAGACACCTCCGGATACTAATACCACATATAGTGCAGCATCCGGAGGAGGTTTAAGTTTAGCTGGGACTGAATTTAGTGTTGATAATACTGTTATTAAAACTACAGGATCTCAAACTATTACTGGTACTAAGACATTCAATGGTGTTTATTTTTCAACTAATGGTATAAATTTTGGTACAGCTGCTAATCAAGGTTCAATGTATTATACATTAGCCACTAATACATATGGATTTACCAAATCTAGTGGGGGCGATGTACTAAATGTTACACCTAGTGGTATAGCAATTGATGGCACCACTACAGTACCTAAAGCAACTGGATCCACAAGTAATTTTTTAAGAGCTGATGGTTCTTGGCAGACTCCCCCAGATACTAATACTACCTATAGTGCAGCATCAGGTGGCGGCCTAAGTTTAGCATCCACTGCATTTAGTGTTGATAATACTGTTATAAGAACTACTGGGACACAAACAATCACTGGAACCAAAACATTCAGCGGTGTTTATTTCTCGACTAATGGTATAAATTTTGGTACAGCTGCTAATCAAGGGTCTATTTATTTTAGTTCTGGTACAAATTTATATGGTTTCTCAAAGAATGGTGGCAGCGGAGATGTATTATCAGTAACACCATCAGGATTGTACATTGATGGAAGTCTTGCGCTTCCAAAACCAACAGGCTCTTCGACCTATTTCTTAAGAGCAGATGGATCTTATGCTGCTCCTCCTACAAATACTGGACCTCCAGGACCACCAGGAGACGGTGGTTCACAAGGACCACCAGGAACACAAGGACCACCAGGAACACAAGGTACTCAAGGACCACCAGGAACACAAGGTACTCAAGGACCACCAGGAACACAAGGTACTCAAGGACCACCAGGACCACCAGGAACACAAGGTACTCAAGGACCACCAGGACCCCCAGGACCAACTGTTGATCCATTTACAAACAGCATATCATTATCGGCAGGAAAAACTGCGGCATTGAGAGGCACAAGCTTTGTTGACAGTTCTTGGGTGATGAATAATAACACAGGATGTTACGAATCTAGTGGACATTTATTCCTATACACTGATGGTACTAGCGATACTTGGCAATTTAACAATAATGGTAACGCATATGCTAATAATGGTTCCTGGATTAATTCCTCAGATAGAAGATTGAAAGAAAATATTCAAAATTATTCAGGCGGATTGGATAAAGTTATGCAGTTGCAGCCTGTATCATTTAAATATATTGGTAAAGATATTCCACATCTAGGATTTATAGCTCAAGATGTTCAATCTATAATACCAGAATTAGTAACTAATACTGCTACATCAACCGGAGATAAATTAGGTTTAGCTCTATCAGAAATGGTTGTTGTTCTAACAAATGCGATTAAGGATCAACAAGCATTGATAGAACAATTACAAGCTAGAATAACTTCATTAGAAAATAAGTAATTAATAAATATTGATTACAAAGGGTTCTATATAGAACCCTTATTTGGCTATATAGCAAGGATATAATGGCTAATCAATTTCAAATTAAACGATCTTCAGTATCGGGAAGAGTTCCTGATGCTGCCAATGTAGCCGTCGGCGAACTGGCGGTTAATCTTGCTGACCAACAACTATATACTAAAGATGGTAATGGTAATATATTTTTACTAGGTGCCGGCAATACTGATCGTTTGACAGAAGGAACAGCCAATCTATTTTATTCCAATGCTAGAGCAAGAAGTGCTATTACTGCTGCAAATGGTATTAACTACAATCAAACTACAGGTACAATTACATTAGGTTTAAGTGTACAAGTAATTAATACATCCAATGCAATTACAAAAGCAGTTGCAAATGTAAATACATTACAATTTGATTCAGATTCAGGATTTGATTTAGTAGATCGTGCAAATGGTATTGCGAAGGTTCAATTAAATTCTACATTTAAATATTGGAATGTTCTTGGTCAAGCTAATCTTGTAGCTTCTGGTTTAGATACCGTAAGATTCATTCCTGGTAACAACATTAGTATATCATTGAATGCTAATGCTACACCTCAATCTATTCAGTTTGATGCTAATTTAACTGGATACGCCAAAACAGTAGATTTAACTACTGCTAACGTAGTAGAACTTACTAATTTATATTATACTAATGCAAGAGTCTATTCCAATGTAATTTCTTTATTGCCTAATTATACTGGCAATATAAGTGTCGGTAATATAAACGGTACTGTTAGTAATACTTTAATAATATCTGGTAATAGCACTTATAAGTTTGAAAATACTGGTAATTTATTAATACCCAATGCCGTAAGATCTAATGTACTTCATGCCAATACATTATTGATTAACAACTTAGCTAATATTTCTGGCCCACTCGTTGTTGGCGGAGAATTAACTATTGGTTCTGTTGGTGGCGATGAGGGAGCACAGTTAAATCTTGGTGGAGCACTTTCTAATAGTTCCTTGTCAGGAACCACAGTAACAATTGATATCTATAGAAATCAAGTACGATTTTTTGAACAAGGTGGTAGCACGCGGGGTGCATATATTGATTTATCAACCTGCGGTGCAGGTGTAGGGACTAATCTACTATCTGGCGGAGGCGGTGGAAGTGTAACTTCAGTGGGTGGTGCGGTAGGCGCTGTTTCTAATGCTCAGCTTGCTTCTGGTATAACTGTTTCTGGGGTTTTAACTACTGCTAACGTAATAGAGTTAACTAATCTTTATTACACTAATGCTAGAGTTTATGCTAATGTGAATCAGATTGGTTATGCGTATATTTCCCAGGTAACATCTAAAGCAAATATAATAGATTTGACTACTGCTAACGTAGTAGAACTTACAAATTTATATTACACTAATGCTAGAGTGTATTCTAATGTAATTTCCTTATTACCATCTTATACTGGTAATGTTGGTGGCAATTTAATTGGTACAAGTGCGAATACAACAATTATTGCTGGAAATTATAATTTTACTTTTGATAATACTGGTAATTTACTTATACCTGTAGCACTCAGATCAAATATAATTTTTGCTAATGTAATACAAGGCATAACAACATCTAATATTGCTGAAGGCTCTAATCTTTATTATACAAATGCTAGAGTTTATGCAAATATAAGTCCATTATTGACTACTGCAAATGTAGCTGAAGTTACAAACCTTTATTATACTAATGCTCGTGTTTATGCAAATGTGACATCGTTATTACCTAATTATACTGGCAATATCAGTGCTAATTTAATAGGTGCTTCAGCTAATACCACGATAATTGCAGGTACTGCAACCTATGCTTTCTTAAATAATGGTGAATTGCAGATACCCAATTTAAGAGGCAATATCCTTATTGCCAATGTAATTCAAACTAGTAATATTCTAGCTAATATTGCTGATTTATTAGATGTAGGTGCTAATGTACCATCTGTTGGGCAAGCATTAGTTTGGACAGGTTCATTATGGCAACCAGGTAATGTTGCTGCATCCTCATCATCAAGTAGTGGTAATGTAATTTTAGTTGGAACACAACAAGCAATTAATTATGTTGCTAGTGGTTCAGTAAACACATTTACTCTTGGATTCACTCCAACCAATGCCAATAATATTTTAGTGTTCGTTGATGGTGTAGCGCAAAATTCACCTAATAACTATACAGTATCAGGAACTAATTTAGTATTTGATGAAAATCCTTCGGCTAATTCTGTAGTTTCAGTTAAATACTTTGATGCTGATAGAGTATATAATGCAAGATTTTTCCTTGGTACTACAACTAATGAAGATTTTGTAGCAAATGGAACTAGTAATACCTTCACCATGGTTGCTAGTTCGCCTGACCAAAATCAAACATTTGTATTTGTTAACGGTATAATACAACAACCAAATATACATTATACTTTAGCTAACTCTGTTATATCTTTTAATGGTACTCCTGATTCTGGTTCAAATATTTTTGTTAGAACATTTTCTAATTCTCAAGCTGAACTATTACTTGGGCAATTAAAAAATGTATCTAATGCCGCTCCTACTTCAGGCCAATCTTTGATTTGGAACGGATCTAATTGGACGCCCGGCACACCTACATCTAACGTATCAATATACCAAAGATATACTTATGTTGCTGCCAATGCTCAAACTAATTTTTCTGGAATAGATTATAATAGTCAAGCAATGGTCATACCTAATGCTTCAAGAGCAGAGGTATTTTTAAATGGTATTTTATTAGAAAGAACATTAGATTATACTGCAAATTCTACATCAGTTGTTTTAGGACTTGCGGCTGAAGCTGGTGATATTTTAACTGTTACTAATTATGTTGATATAGGACCAGGGTTTACTGTTGATTCATTTACAGGAAACGGTTCCAATACTCAATTTACTTTAAGCAGAACACCAGGAAGCGGTGCTGGATTATTGATTACTTTAGATGGTTTAAAACAGCATCAAACTGAATTTTCTTTAAATGGTACAACATTATCATTTACGGAAGCGCCTGCTCCGAATGTAGCAATTGAAGTAACACATATGGGAAATGCCCCTATAGCTGTTGCTAATGAAATTTGGGTTGAAGTATCCGGGACTGCAACTGCCATACCTGGTTATAAATATATTGTTAATACTGCCGCGTCTGCAGCATTTATTAATCTGCCTCCTAATCCTAGATTAGGAGATTCTGTTTGGTTTTTAGATGGGACAAGTTCTTTCGACACTAATAATTTAACAGTACAAAGAAATGGCAGCCGTATAATGGGCCAACTAGATAATTTTATATCTGATGTTGAAGATTCATATTTTGGATTTGTTTATTTTAATGCGACCTATGGTTGGAGGCTTCTGAACTAATGCCATTACAGTATTCTTCATCTGTTGTAAAAGAATTACTATCTAATTCAGCAGTTTTATCTTCAGTAACTATTGCTAATCTGATACTCAGTGGCAATGTGACCGTTACAGGGTCTGGCGGAAGAACTGAGGATTACTTAGATGATATATCACCTTATTTTGATGGCGTTACTAAAAGTTTTATTTTAAGAGTAAATAATTCCCCAGTTACTCCATACAGCCCACATTCTTTGTTTATCTATATAGGAAATGTTCCAGTATTTCCATCTGACAGAGATAAAGATATTTTTAATTTGCCCTACATACAAGCATTTGATAAAGGTTATAGTATATCTGGATCTACTATAACCTTTGCCACACCTCCATTAAGACAAATGACATTCAATGGTATAATAAGATACCTGTCTGCACAAAATTTTAGTTATAAACAAACCCCATTTAAACCAATAAATATAATGTTGGGTTATTAAAGGAATTAAAAATGGCAAGAAGAGTTCTCACTGAAACTGATTATACATTTACCCCTTCTACTAGGACAATAACTTTTACCAGAGCAGTCCCTAGAGAAAGGCTGTTGCTTATCACTAACGTGACTACAAATACAGTCATTTTTAATTTTAGTGATCCTACGTTAACCGCAACAAGTTATACGATTGCTCAAAATACAAATGTAGTTGCAGCAACCACTACTATAGTATTATCCTACAATACGACTAGTATGTCTGCTAGTGATAAATTGCAAATTACTATAGATGAAATATCAGAAGTACAAAGACCTGCTGAGGAATATATCGACCCGGTAGGTAAAATGAGAGTATCCATCCCTCAATCATTGATCGACACTGACTTCGAATATGGTCTGCAACCTACAAAATGGGAAACCATTACTTTATTAAACAATAAACCAGACTTTTTTGTCAATACACAAAATCCTATCACTGTATCTAATGTAACATCGACTGCTAACTCAACAACTGTCACTGTATTCACAACTACTCCACCAGCAGTAGGCACTCCAATTCTAATTAATGATACTGAATGGTCAGGTGCTAATGGCAAATTTATAATTACCGCCAACTCTGCAGGAACATCCTTTACATATACTGCAAGATATCCATTTACAAATTCAATATCTGCAGTTATGGATACAAGAATATATAACGTAGCTTTGACTAGTGTATATTCTGGAACTTTTTATTCAAATGCTAACTATATGCTAGCAACACAACCAACCTATTCAGGAAACGTTGTTACTATTCAAACCGTAGAACCACATGGATTATCATTAAACAATGGTATTTACATTGCTGGAGCTAGTGCTTCTACTAATCCCCCTAATGGATCTTGGTTCGTATCTAGAATTTTATCCGCAAATATATTTGAGATTTCTGCTGATTTAACTCCTACTGGGTCAATATCTGGCGCAACGGTATATCCAAGACCAGATGGTTATTATATCCATAGAGCATATGATGGTGGTGTACAATTTACTACAGGCAATCCAGGACATTCTTTACAAACAGTTAGACAAACAAGAAGATATTTTAGGTATCAATCTGGTAAGGGTATTCAGATTAGTACCGGTACAATTTTGAAACCCAATTTCAACGTTGATGACATGTCATCATCTGGTACTCTTGTCACTGTTGTTACAAAGACCGCACATTTTTTGAATGTAGGTGCAACTATAGTCGTAGCAGGTGCTAATGAAACTGGTTACAATGGTACATTTACTGTAAATCAAATTATAAATCAAAATAAATTTAATTACATAGCAACCACTGTTCCCTCTGCTAGTACAGCATCTGGTATCATTACTGTGTCAGTTAGTAATTGGTATGGCGCTGCTACAAGAATTGGATTATTTGATTTTCAAAATGGCGTATTTTTCGAGTATGACGGGCAACAATGTTATGCTGTAAGACGCAGATCAATCGAACAAATTTCAGGTTTTGTTAATGTCACTTTAGGTAGTTCAGATGTTGTTGGAGCTACTGTTAATAATGTGACTACTAAATTCTCTAAGCAATTGGTTCCTGGCGATTGGATCGTTATTAGAGGACAAAGTTATAGAGTAGATCATATAGTGTCTGATACATTAATGAGAATTTTGCCCGCATACAGAGGGCCTACTATAGCTCAACCTGGTCAAACTATTGTTACAAAGACAACTGAAGTTAGAATTCCTCAGTCACAATGGAATATTGATAAGTGTGACGGAACAGGACCATCTGGTTATAATTTAGATTTAACTAAGATGCAGATGTTTTATATTGATTATTCTTGGTATGGCGCAGGCGAGGTTAGATTTGGATTTAGAGATACACAGGGTAAAGTATTTTACTGTCATAGAATGGTTAACAATAATGTTAACTATGAAGCATATATGAGATCAGGTAATCTTCCTGCTCGTTATGAGACACATACTTTCCCATCTACTACTATATTAACTGCAAATTGTTTATCAACAGATACATCTTTAACGGTAGCTAATACCTCGACCTTCCCTAATTCTGGTATTCTATTAATAGATAATCCAAACTTTACAGAATTTGTAAATTACACCGGGAAAACCAATACATCCTTCACTGGATTAACTAGAGGATTAGCAGGAGGTACAGTATCAGGCAATACTGTAGTAGACAGCCCAAATATTATTACTACTTCTGATGTTACAAATATGCAAGTTGGTTCTTATATATATGGACCAGGTCTTCCGAGCGGCACATTCATTGCATCTAAAACAACTGGTAATCCAAGTATACTATCATTAACTACTGCAGCATTTTCCACAAATACTTTACAAACTTATACAATTAGACCAATGGGTGCTTTAGCTAATACTCATGTATTTTCTAATACTGCACCAATAAGTATTTACCTTCATTCACCGCAATTTGCGCCCACAATCAGCCATTGGGGAACTTCTGTTATTATGGATGGTAGATTTGATGATGACAAATCATTCATATTTACGTATGGTGAAACTACTGATACTGTTATACCTCCAGGTGCAACATATGCGTTATTTAGTTTAAGAGCCGCACCAGCAGTTGATGCTGGTATTCCGAGTACATTTGGATTAAAAGAACTTATTAATAGAATGCAGGTCACATTACGTCAATTGGATGTTATGACTAGTGGTAGATTTCTTGTGACATTAGTACTTAATGGAGTGGTTTCAGGGGGTACACCAGGATCATTTAGTTCTGTTGCAACAGGAACTTCTAGTTTGTCTCAAGTTTGCGATCATACAGGTGCTTCAACTATATCAGGGGGAGAAGTGATTTATGGTTTCTATGCTGTTAATAGTGCAGGCTCAGGTGGAGCTTTTGAAACAATTCAACAGGATTTGAATCAGGTTAGAGACTTAGCAAATTCAGTTTTGGGTGGGGGAATAAATAACACTCCAGGTATTTTAGGTATGTATCCAGATGGGCCAGATGTGGTTACAGTTACAGCTAGAAATATAGGGCCTACTACATCAAATATTCAAGCTCGTTTAAGTTGGACTGAAGCACAAGCGTAATGTCAATTAATAAGTTAATTCTTGAAAATGATGGGCTGGTTATAGGAAATAACCAGCTTGCCGCTACTGGCGGTGGTATATACATTAATAGAAATTTATCAGTTAATGATACTATTAACACTTCAAATCTAAATTCTTTTGGTAGTGTTACTTTTTCTAACAATGTTAATTCCTCGGGAAATGTTAATTTAGGAACACAAGTTGTATTATCTGGTTTGAATAGGGCTACAGAAAAAGTTGCAGTTAATAATATAGGGTTAACTGGAAACGTTGATATATCAGTATTAGATTCTTCTATATTTTTATACGATATTAGTGCAACTAGTAATTTTGGATTTAATTTTATTGGAAATCGAAATACTACTCTAAACGATATATTGATCCCAGGTCAAAGTGTGACTATCGTAGTAGCAGTTAGAAATGGTAGTGTAGCTTATTATCCTATAGCCCATAGAATAGATAATACAATATATCCGATTTTTTGGCAAGCTGGTTCTGCACCTTCATCTGGCAACACCAACTCTATAGATTTTTATTCATATACTATTGTAAAATATAGTTTAGCTTTTGCAGTTACAGCTCCTAGCTTTTATATTTTTGCTTCTCAAACTAAATTTGCGTAACAAATGCCTATATTAAGAATTAGTAATGTATCATTAGCGGCTAATACAATTTCCGCATCTATGATACAAGATTTGACGGTTAATTCTGCAGATATATCTGACAATGCGATTACTTCAGCTAAACTATCTAATAGTGCTGTAGTATCATCAAAAATTGCAACATCATCTATAGATAGCAGTAAATTTATAGCCAATATAGATTTGGCAAACAAGGGCGATTATTTAGTTTTGCCTAGCGGTACTACAGATAGAAGACCTGTTGGCACCACACCTGGCATGATAAGATTTAATACTACTGCGAATGTAGCAGAAGTATATCAAAGTAATGTTTGGGCTCCTATTAATGGAGGAGCTACAGGTGGAATCGGTAATTTTGTTTTTTATGAAAATGATGCAAACGTGACTGTGGATTATACTATCACTTCTGGCAGAAATGCTATGTCAGCAGGACCAATTACTATTTTATCTAATGTAACAGTTACGATTCCAGCTGGATCTTTTTGGACGGTAATATGACAGTAGTTACAGACAATTATCAAATAGGATTAGATAACGATCCGAAAAAGAATTTTATCCTAAGCGCAAGCTCAGGATCCATGTCTATATCTAGTGGAACTGCAAGTCAACCGACATTTAGTTTTATGACATTTGGATCTAACGTAACGCTATTCAATGGTCCTATTTCTGAAAGAGCAAATGTACTTTCATCTCCTCCCTCAAGTATACAAGTGTATGGCGGAGATACTTCTATAACATATCATACTGCTAATTGTAATTCAAACTTTTCTATGAATTTCACCGGGTTAGCTAATACTACGGTGGGTACAGTAGCTAGCTATGTTATTATGGTGACAAATAATTCAACAGCATATTTTAGTAACACTATATTAATAGGTAATACTAGTTCAGGTGTTACTACTAGATGGCAGAATAGCACACCGACATCTGGTAACGCAAATAAGGTAGACGTTTATTATTTGAGTATTTTTAAAACTTCTGCGAATACTTATTCGGTGTTTGCATCACAATCTAACTTTACATAAAATGCCACTTAAAACTATTGATGTTCAATACGGATTAAGCACAACATCTGCTAATAATTTTGTATTAAGAACACCTGATGATGGAACATTTAGATTATCTAGAGGTATTATGGGTACTACCTCTGATATTTTTTATGTAGATAAATTTAATAATATGGTGTTTTTAAATAGTATTGTAGAAAACGCTAATGTTATTGCTTCAGCTCCAGCTGCAGGTGTGAATACTTATAACTTAATTAGCAATGGATTTGTATATCACACATCTAATAATACTACCAATTTTACATTGAATATGACTGGTCCAACGTATCTTTCGAATGGGCAAGCTATTACTATGACACTAGCTTTATCTAATGGTGCAAATGCCTATTATCCTAATGTTATTCAAGTAGAAGGAAATACTTCAGGAGTTTCGACTAAATGGTTAACTTCCTCACCTTCTTCAGGTAATGCTAGTAGTATAGATTTGTATTCGTTTAGTGTTGTAAAAACAGGGAATACTTCATACACTGTATTTGCTTCACAGGCTAAGTATGTATGAGAACGTTTAGATCAACTAGTAGAACATTTTCATTTGGTAAAAAACCTGGACGTTCTTCTTTTGCCGCAGAATTTCTTATAGTTGGAGGTGGGGGCGGAGGAAGCCATAGACATCAAGGCGGCGCTGGTGCTGGAGGATTGCTTTATTATGGAAACAATTCTACACCTAAGACGCCAAATGGAGAAGCTATTTCCTTATTATCAGGGGAATCTTATACAATAGTAGTAGGCGGGGGTGGTGCTGGAGTTTCTGCAGCTTCTGGATATGGTTGGAATGGGCCTGGTACTAAAGGTAGTAATAGCACTATTACTGTTAATAGTGTTACATACTTAGCTGAAGGCGGCGGCGTAGTTAGTGGCAATGGAGGAAGTGGTGGAGGCGCTGGTTGTTGTCCAAGCCCATATGGTACTGGATATGGAGTAGGACAAAGCGGAGCAGGTAGTAATGGTGGTTTAAATTATAATAAAGACCCAAGTGCTGCTCCTGAAAATATGCATGTAGGCGGCGGTGGTGGCGGAGCAGGTGGAGTAGGTGGTAATGGCGTTATAGGACAAGGTGGGGCAGGAGGTATAGGATTACAGTATACAGAATTCGGCGCCTACGGTACTAACAGTTCTAATAGCAATAGTCCACCTAGTGGCAAAGGATTTTTTGCTAGCGGAGGGGGAGGAAGTAGTGGTAATGGCAGTGTAAATAGTGGCACTAATGCAGGTGGCGGAGGTTATGGAGGTGGTGCAGGAACAGCCGGGCAAAGTGGTTTATCTAATACAGGCGGGGGTGGCGGAGCTGGAGGATTTAGTGGCGGAAATAGTGCGGCAGGAGGTAATGGAGGTAGCGGAATTATTTTAGTAAGCTATTTGGGACCTCAAAAAGCAACAGGTGGTACTGTAGACACAACGACTAGACCAGGATATACTATACACGCATTCACTACTACAGGCACTTTTAGTTTAACTGCTACATAATATGTCTAAGAATAGAGTATTATCAACTTATTTTGTTAAAACTGGTAACATTGCTAATACTACAGTAGCATCTATTGATGTTATAAATCCAATTACTGACAATCTACTGCATTATACTTTTATACACTATGCAGAATTTGATTTCGGATTAATTAATGGTGACACTAGTATAGACAAAACTGTATACGAAGATTGGGGCACTATAGAATGACTAAAGCTAGAATTATTGCAAAATATATGGTAGAGTCAGCCAATATTGTAGATAACACATTATCTATAGTAAAATTCGATACAACTAATTTATCTAATGTCAAAGATTATGGGACAATAACAGATGGTGTCATAACATTAACGGATGACATGGGCACTATAATATGACTAAAGCAAGAACAATATCACAGTATTTAGTTTATTCTTCTAATGTAGAAAATTATGCAGTAACCTATGATAAATTAACTGACCAAGGATTACAAGAAGATTGGGGTTCAGTAGCAGATGCTACTATAGATAGTCAAGAAGATTACGGAACACTATAATAAATAATTACAAATGGCTAAACAATTAAAAATTAGACGTGGTACTACTATAGAGCATAGTACATTTACTGGTGCTTTAGGTGAAATTACTATGGATACTACTAAAAATACAGTAGTTGTTCATAATGGAGCAACTGCCGGAGGAATACCTTTAGCTAAAGAATCTGGATCTACTTCAACTGCGAGTACTGCTACTGTTGCGAGAACATACACTTTTTCAAGAATTTTTGGATAATAAATGGCTATACCCAATATTTTATCAGCTAATATAGTTTATGGTAGAACAGCATTTGCAAATGTGACTACTATTCTTAGTAATGTACTCGTTAACGCTGCATCCAGTGGAAACTCTTATAGAATTGTTAATACCACTGCTGCCAATATTGATACTGGTAATATAGGTAATGTTTCTTTAGCAGTTAATAGATCAGGCGTGACTAACTATCTAGCATTTGGTATAAATGTTCCTGCTAGATCTTCTATAGTCTTAATAGGTAAAGATAATTCTTTAATACTTGAAGAAGGCGATGTGTTGCAACTATCCTCTGATGCTAACAATAGAATCTGGGGCACAGTAGTGTACGAAGAAATTAGACAATGAAACAAGGTGGCGGAATTATAGGGAGATATAATTCTTCCAATGTAAGTTTAAATACTGCTTCTGGTATTTGGAACATAAATGAGGTTCATTCTTTCGTTCAAGCTAGTTCATGGGTTAAACCTGGCTTCAGTGCTAATTATGTTGTAGTAGCTGGGGGCGGAGGAGGAGGCGGAGGTGAAACACAGAACGGTGCCGGTGGTGGTGGCGCAGGTGGAGGAGCCGGAGGTTATTTATATGGTTCTTTATTTCTTTATCCTGGTGTAAGTTATACCGTAGTAGTTGGTGCTGGAGGTGCAGGTGGTACTAGCAGAGCTTCTACTAGCGGCGGCGGATTAAGTGGCAGTAATGGAAGTAATTCACAGTTTGGTAGTTTAACATCAATAGGTGGTGGTGCAGGTGGCGGGGAAGAAGTTGCTACAGTCAATAGCGGGGGTAGCGGTGGAGGAAGCGGTGGCGATCAAGGATCTACTACTATTGGTGGGGCCGGGACTGCTGGGCAAGGTAACCCCGGGGGAGCTGCTGGATATAGGAGTGGCGGCGGTGGAGGAGGTTCTGGAGCGCCAGGTGCGAATGCCACACCTAGTAGTGCAGGCGCAGGTGGCGCCGGAAATGTCAATTTCATCTCACAATCTACTGTTGGGCAATTAAGTGGAGGATTTTATTATTTAGCTGGTGGAGGTGGTGGAGGTGGTGGAGCTTTACTAACCACTAATCCCGCAGGTGGTCTTGGTGGCGGGGGCGCCGGCACTGGTAGCAGTGGTACCAATGGATATGGCAGTCAACCAGGCGATCCTGTAACAGGTACTACCAATACAGGCGGTGGCGGCGGAGGACAAGGATCTGGTAGAACTAATGGTGGCGCAGCCGGCGGAAGCGGGGTAGTAATTATAGCATATAGCGGAGGCCAAGTTGCTACAGGCGGAAATGTTACAAGCTCTGGGGGTTATACTTTGCATACATATACCAGTAGCGGCACTTTTAGTTTAATTGTGACATAAAAATACAAATGGCAAAAAGAGTACAGATAAGACGAGGAACTACAGTACAGCATACAAGTTTTACTGGTGCTGCTGGTGAAATAACCTATGACACATCTAAAAATACATTGGTTGGACATAATGGATCCACTGCTGGAGGATTTCCTGTTGCCAAGGAAAACAATGCTAATTTAACTGGTACTGTCAATATTGCTGGGTCTTTAGCCGCAACAGGTAGTATAAGTGTACCTAATATAACTATTTCAACTGCTGTAACCTCAAATCTTTCAGTGATTGGTTCAATCTCAGCAACAGGTAGTTTATCAACATCTGGCACTACAACATTATCTACAGGTATAGTATATACAACTGCAGGCACATCTAATGCATATGGTACCAGAACATCTAGCAATACATCTCCCTCTGGTGGTAGTGACGGCGATGTACATTTCCAATATTCATAGTAAATGACAACAAAATTAAGTTCGTTTATGGTAAGAACAGCGGGGGCTAATGGTATAGCCACCTTAAATACTGCTGTCAATTTTACTGATAATGTTAGTGCAGGTAATATCTATTCAAATAGTACCATTGTTTCGAGATCAATTACTTCAAATACTTTAACAAGTAATGTAGTAACATCTAATATTATAAATTCTAACACGTTAGCAGTAAGTAGTAATCTTACAAGCCAAGGTAATTTATTTATACAAGGTAGTTTAAATTATCAAGGAACTACTGTAAATTTAACAACACTAGCTTCAACAGGAAAGGCTATTGCCATGTCAATAGTTTTTGGAGGATAGCATGGCTAACCCAAATATAGTAAATGTTACAGTAATTAATGGTAAAACAACTGCTGTTACACCACCTAATTCAAATGCGACAGTATTAGTTAATAACACATCAGGTTCAAATAAAATATATAAAATTAATAGTATACTTGCGTCCAATCAATCTAGTATAGCAGCATCCGCATCAGTAGCTTTATATACTAATGGATCAGTGAGTCAAGGCGGTCTGCCTGCAGGTGGTAATTCTTTTCCTTTGGTTGCTAATATTTCAGTTCCATCTACTGCTACTTTAATTGTAACAGATAAATCAACAGGATTTTATCTAGAAGAAGCTAATAGTATTTCTGTCACATCAAGTACTGCTAATGCATTAGTATTTTCAGTTTCGTATGAAGAAATTTCTTAAGGTAAAGTATGGTTAGAAGATATGGTGCTAGTTTAATATCCACATCTCGTAATATTGCCAACATTGATGTGGCTTCCGGTATTTGGACATTATCCGAGCATTATACATATACCTCAAATTTATCTTGGCCAATAGTACCTCTAACGGTCGAATTTTTAGTTGTTGCGGGTGGTGGCGGTAGTGGTTATGGAGGAGGAGGGGCAGGGGGCTTATTTACAGGCTATTCTTTAGGATTTCCCTATAATAAATCATATACTATCACTGTAGGTGGGGGAGGTAGCGGCGGCGTATCTTCGTCTGGCTTCAGAGGGTCTAATTCATCTATAACTTCCGCAAATACTATCATTGGCGGTAACGTTATAACTATCGGAGGGGGATTTGGCGGCGGCCAAACAGAAATAGGAGGGTCGGCAGCTTCTTCAGGAGGATCAGGCGGAGGAGGTGGTTATGGCCCAGGATTAGCAGCAGGAGCAGGAACACCGGGGCAAGGTTTTCCAGGAGGAGCCGGATCTCCTAGCAATCCAACTTCGGGTGCAGGCGGAGGAGGTGGAGGTGCCACAGCTGCAGGTACTGCTACCTTTAGTCCATGGATACAATCTGGTAATGGTGGCGCTGGATTATACGTTACGATTTCAGGGGCTAATGTAGCTTACGCAGGTGGGGGAGGTGGTACAAGTTCTGCTGGAGGAAATAATGGTAGAGGAGGAATTGGCGGAGCTAATGCAGGTCTAGCAGGTAATGTAAATTCAGGTGGCGGTGCGGGTGGTGGTGGATACACTGGTGGATCAGGTGTAGTTATACTAGCATATGCTGGCTCACAACAAGCAACAGGCGGCACAGTTAATACCATTTCTAGACCAGGATACACCATTCATACTTTCAATACCACTGATACATTTACAGTTTACCCTAAAGGTACATCATTTTTCGGCGGAAATATTTTAGTAAGTTCAATAAGAACTTTGGCTGGAAATATGTCCACAGTTACAAGTAACGTGGCACCTACTACAGGAGGTTCTTTAATAGTAAATGGCGAATCATTAGGTAATTATGAATATACTATAAAGCAAGGCAATCAAACAGTTTCAAGTTTCACTAATTCAGATTGGTTTACTAGCAATGCTGATACAGTATCAGCTTGGGTAGTTGTTAATGGTAATTTAACTATCAATGCTGGGCAAACATTTACTCCTTCGAATAGAAAATTATTTACTGTGTTATATGTTAATGGCAATCTCACAGTAAATGGCAATATATCCATGGATTCACGTGGTGCTAATCATAGTGCTACTCCGGCAGCAAATATTTTAATTGCGACAGGAACATATAGTGGTGTAGTAGATCCAAAGGTACCTGCATTAGGTGGCTTAGGCGCCAATGCAATAATTAATAATGGTAATGGTAATACAGGTAATGTAGGTATTGATGGTGGCACAGGTGGTGGTGGTTCTGGTTCAGCATATCAAGAAGGAAGCGGAGCAACATCAGGCGCCGGTGCAAGAGGAACAGCGTTTTCAGGTGGGCCTGGTGGCGGATCTGTAACCATTTTTGTAAGTAGTGCAGGTAGTGGTGGTGCAAATGGTGGTGCTGGAGGGGCTGGTGGTGGTTCTTATTATGGCGCAGGCGGCGGAGCAGGAAACCCTGGAGGCGCTGGAAGTCCAGGTGGATCTTCAGGTGGATCTGGTACAGGCGGGACATTAATAGTAATTTGTACCGGGACTTTATCTGGTACAGGCGGTATAACCTCTAGGGGCGAAGTAGGTGGTTCTGGAGGATTTAACGGTAAACCTGATGGTGGCGGCACTAATGGTGGGTCATCAGGGGGCGGGTCTATTACGGTATTATATGGTAGTGACTCTAGTAGTATTACACCTACAGCTGCTGGTGGTATATCTAAAACTACTAGTGCAGCCCCAGGTACACTTGCAAATGGTGGTGCTGGTGGTGCAGGCTCAGCAAGAAAACTTGCCTTATAATTAGGATTAGATATGCCTAGATTTCTCGGTGGTTTTATAACGTATGATACTGCAAACGTTTCTCCGTCTGCTAACACATTAAGATCGAACGGTGGCGTATTTACTTTAGCCGATCATATTCAATATCTTAGAGCCAACTCTTGGCCGGAGATCGGATTAAATGTAGAATATTTGATAGTTGCAGGAGGTGGTGGCGGTGGTGCTAATCATGCTGGCGGCGGTGGTGCTGGAGGATTGCTTTATTCAACAGCATCATTAAAATATAATTCGACATACACTATAACTGTTGGGGCGGGCGGATCGAGAGCAACTAGTTATACTTCTATCAGAGGGTATCAAGGGGCTAATTCTTCCTTAACATCTAACGTACTATCTACATATACTAGTAACATTATCTCAGTGGGTGGAGGTGGAGGTGGTAATAGACATGATTATGCTGTACCTGCAGGAACTATTGAAGATGGAGGACCAGGTGGTTCAGGTGGTGGTGGCGGCGGCTTAGGAACAAGTAATTTGACAGGCGACACGGGCGGTTTAGCAGGTGCAGGCATCAGTGGGCAAGGCTTCCCCGGAGGTTCAGCCGCATATCACGCAGGGGCAGGAGGAGGTGGTGCTGGTGGTCCAGGGCAAAGTACTGGATCAGATGCCAATGGGAGCTTAGGCGGAGCAGCCGGCACTAATTATCCTGGTAATGGTGGACCTGGTAGATATATTCAAATAACTGGCGCCAATGTTGCTTATGCAGGCGGAGGAGGAGGCGGAGGTTATATTAACGGACCTTATGTTGGAGCAGGTGGCGTTGGAGGCGGGGGCACTGGGCAACTTAGCGGATCTTCCCCAGTTAATGGTACTGATGGATTAGGAGGTGGCGGTGGAGGCGCAAATGGTGGTGGAAATGCTAACGGAGGTAATGGTGGATCAGGTGTAGTAATACTTGCTTATCAAGGACCACAAGCTGCGATAGGGGGAGCTGTTAGCACAATATCGAGACCTGGATATACTGTTCATACTTTTAATAATACAGGATCATTAATAGTATTTCCAAATTCAATAGAAATTAAAGATAGTTTAGCTCTATACTATGACGTATCAATGGCGTCAAGTTATCCTGGTTCAGGTAGTACAATATATGATGTAAGTGGTAATAGTAGAAACGGCACTTTAGATAATTGTACGTATAGTAGTACTAATGGTGGTTACTTATCATTTAATGGTAGTAGTTCTAGAATACGTGTAGGCGCGGTTACTTCAGGATTAAGTCAAGATATAACCTATAGTATTTGGTTTTTACGGCAAGGAACAGGAGCAGGCGTGTTATTTTGGGATGATAATTCTGCAGGAGGCGGTGATGCGTGGGTTCAGGTAAATGCAAATAATACAATAGAATCACAAAGACCCACTGACGGATTTAATGTATTGACAACTACTTCAGCTATCACTACCGGAGTTTGGACCAACTTTACATTTGTTGCTAAGTCTAGTTCACCGAATAAATCTTTTTACATAAATGGGGTTTTGAATACCTCAGATAACATAGCGATTGCATCTAGATCGGGTATAAGTTATGTTACTATAGGTCATGGGTATGATGGAGGTAGTAATGTGATAGGTAATTGGCTACAAGGGTATGTTGCTAAATTTTCAATTTATGGTAGAGCGTTAACTGCTGCAGAAGTAAGTAAAAATTTTTATGCGGTTAAAGATAGATTTGGTATATAAATAATTAGGTTAATTAAAAGGAGTAAGTATGGCACATTTCGCTGAGCTTGATAACAATAATATCGTGGTGAGAGTCATCGTCGTAGCAGACGAGCATGAAGCTGATGGAGAAAATTGGTGTAGAAATCTTCTCGGTGGATTTTGGAAAAAGACATCTTACAATACTCAGGGCGGTGTACATTTAAATGGTGGCACCCCTTTTAGAAAAAATTATGCTGGTATTGGATTCTCATATGATCCAGTTAGAGATGCATTCATTCCTCCAAAACCATTTAATAGTTGGTTATTAAATGAGGATACTTGTATCTGGGAACCACCAACACCAATGCCGGTCGAAGAAGGCAAACTATATAAATGGGATGAGGATACATTAAATTGGGTACTTGTTGCTAGCCAAGATCAGATGCAATAAATGCCAATATACAAATTACAAAGTAATGCATTAGGAGCATCATTAAATTTAGTGTTGGCAAACGTTATTGCCAACACTGTAACTGTATCATCGGTGACTACTAGTACAATTCTAGGATCATCTTTAACTACAAATACTGTTAGCGCTTCTAGTATTAGTTCAACTAATGCCACAGTTTCAACTGGTTTGACAAGTACAAATGTTACAGTCACCGGCATCTTGACATTACCCGCAGGTACAGATGGACAAAGACCAGCAGTCCCTGCAAATGGTATGTTAAGATTTAATACTACAAGTGGTAGTTTTGAAGGATATAAAGGCACTTGGGGGTCTTTAGGTGGCGGTGGCGCTACTGGAACAGGATCAGACGATGTATTCTATTTAAATGGTACAAATGTTACAGCAAGTTATTCAATACCCTCAGGTAAAAATGCAATGACTGCAGGGCCTATTACAGTAAATGATGGTGTTACCGTTACTGTACCTGATGGATCAGCCTGGACAATAGTATAATGAGTATAGTTAGAGCAAATAGATGGCAACGCACAGATGGCTCAGTAGTTGGCACTGTAATACAAGTTGCAAGTACTCTTTATAGTACTTCAACTTCGCAAAGTATTAGTGCTAGTACAGATACCAATATAACAGGTTTGACAGCAACAATTACGCCATACACTACAAGTAATAAAATATTAATATTTGTTAGATGGTTTGGTGAGACTAGTAGTAGTGATCCACATGATCATGTATATTTTATAACTAGAAATGGTACAAAAATAAATACTCAAACAAGTACAAGCAATAGAATGAGTGGTATGGCAACAGTTAGCACAAATTATCAAAGTGGCGGTAGTTGGAACAATGATAGTACACCAGAAACACTAACATTTATGACATTAGATAGCCCTAGTTCAACATCTGCACTAACATATACAGTTGCTTGTAGATATTTTAATGCTGGCACACTATATACAAATAGAACAGTTGCTGATAGCGATGGTGGTAATTATGAACGTGGTACAAGCGAAATTATACTTATGGAGATCGCAGCGTGAACCATCAGGCTATTAGAAATCTTTATCCACAAGTAGTGGTTATACAAGACGGAATCGGCTGCTTTGACATCAATAACGAATTAGTAGAAATTGACGCAGCACTAGTAGACGCTGAAACTGCTAGACTTGCAGCAGAACGTGCTGCTACAGAATACAAACGTCAACGTGCTCCAGAATATCCCTCCCTACAAGATCTAGCAGATGCACTGTACTGGCAAAGTAAAGGTAATACTGAACCAATGATAAATTATATTGCAGCATGCGAAGCTGTAAAAACTAAATATCCTAAAGGTGAATAATGGCAAGTTACGCAAAGTTTGATGTTTGGCAAACTAGTGCTGGAGTTACACAGGCAACTGTGATTGGTTATAATTATTATAGATTATTAGCCTCTTCTGATACATACGTTACTATTAGTGGCGATACTGATTATGATACTACTATTAGCGTTACCTATACTCCTAAATATTCTAATAGTATTTTATATGTAGAGGGAGTGGCGCAAACTAGAGCACAAAACGCATATGGGATGAGCATGGGAATTAAACGAGATGGAGTTAAACAACTTCCTAATTATAATGTTGGAGGGAATGATTTTTTTTACAAAGGTGCATCTTTGAACCATCATATTAACATGAGAAGTACTATTGCGGTTACTGCGAACAGCACATCATCGACTACTTTTACAGTATGGTTAAGACCATATAGCGGGGGCGGGGGCAGCGGCGAATGGGCCCAAGGTTGGGGACAACATTTTATAAGTGTTATGGAGATAGCACAATAATGGATTTATTGCTTAATTTGGAAGATAGGAATTATAATGTAGCAACAGCATTGGAAAATTTACGTCCAGGTACAAGTTGGATAGTTGAAGGTAATACCTATGATGGAATCATATGGAAATCAAATGCCTCAACAAAACCATCTAGGCAAGAAGTCGAAGATGAGATAATAAGATTAAAAAATAAATGGGATAATGATAGATATAGTAGATTACGTGCTAAAGAATATCCTCCCATTACAGATTATCTCGATGCAGTAGTAAAAGG
>Ga0214923_10001546_pt1 | contig 32576 bp, 34 predicted proteins | sample LL1510_MetaG_FD_177993 | JGI IMG/M metagenome (GOLD analysis project Ga0214923, IMG submission 177993) | Freshwater microbial communities from Lake Lanier, Atlanta, Georgia, United States - LL-1510 | ecosystem: Environmental > Aquatic > Freshwater > Lake | place: USA: Georgia | collected...
CTCCTCATAAACGCGGGGTTCAGGTGCTTAAGGTACCAACATTTGGACGAGTGTAGGATTACCTTATGTTTAAAGGGAAGCAAATACGTGCTTTTACCTTAACGTTCTTTCTCTTCATGGGAGTTTTGATTTTCCACCACTTGGGTGGAGGTAACTTTGAATTTACACCGTTAATTTTCCCCATGTTAATTGGATCAGTAATTCACTTTCGAATCAGACCGATTGAATTCTTCAGTGGGCCAGATCTAGCGCTTGCAATTTTGCTTTTCCAGGCGCTCGGGCACTTCACGATTTCAACCGGAACTCATCAAAACAACGTGGCTATGGGGTTTTCACATTTAATTGCTTCATTTGCAACTTATCAACTTGCCAAGCACTTTGATACTGCAGCCGATGCTTGCGATCGACTAATCCAATTTCTATTTCCTAAATTACCTGCAAAATTTATCTTCAAATTACCAAAGCAGAGATCTCTATATCCACTTTCAGAAAGTAAATATGTAATTGATTTTGTACGCGACGGACTGAAAGAGCGCGCCCCACCCATTTTCGCGTGCGCCTAAGAACTCTGTAATTCGCGCCTTAGTTCCTGCTGCGCATTTAGCGCGACAAATTCAATTTAAGTAAAGGATAATAATGAAATCACTATGGAAAAAAGTTTCAGTAATTGTTGTTTCTGGATTCATAACAATCGGAACAACTCAATCAGCTAGCGCACATGCAGGTTTTGATAATCGAGGTGTAGTTCCTACTAAAGGAACTTCAAGTGTTGTCTTGCTTCGCATTGGCCACGGATGTACCGCTCCAGACGGGGTAACAAAGGTGGCAACTCATTCTGTATCAGCGGTAATTCCCGCCGCACTCATTGCAACGCCTGCTTCTGCAGCAATGCAGATTCCAGGATTTGATGCCGTTGTGGTGCCTTCTGCAGAAAAAGATGCAGCAGGAGTTTCGGTAAGCAACACAATTACTTGGACTGCCAAGGATGACATCTTCGATGTAAACCCTGTTGGGTTTGCGGAGTTTGGTATCCGCGGTAACTGGGCAACCGCAGGAAAGCATTGGGTTGATACAACTCAGATTTGCCGGATTGCCACCAAGGTTGTCACGCCAGCCAAGATAAAGACTGTGACAGATCCAACAACGAAGCAGAAGATCAAGGCATGGTTCCCCGCAACGACCAAGGTCTCGTACCAAGAATTAAAATTATCTTGGACAATTCATGATAGCGCCGCAGCATCCACGTTATCTGATGATAAAACCGTAGAGACCGGACCTGCTCCATCAATTACGATCGCAGAACCTGCGGTTAAGTAAAGTAAGTTACTGAAGGAAAGAGGGTAAAGATATGAAAGCTAAGAAATTGGCGTCGTTTGGCTTTACCCTCTTTCTTTTAGGGTCGATAAATACTGTTCCCGCGCATGCGCACACCTCCTTAATTAGCGAAATTCCAGTCGGTAATTCGGAGATCACCGAATTACCGACTGAAATTACTTTAACTTTTGATGAAACTTTGATTGTTATCGGTGAGGCAAATTCTGTGGTTGTTACAGATCCAAAGGGAACTGAGATAACTTCTGGAGATACACAAGTTAAAAATAATTTGGTAACTAGACAATTAAAGCAAAGCAATATTGCTGGACAGTATTCTGTGACTTACCGAGTCGTTTCCGAAGACGGTCACGTAGTTTCAAATAGTTATCACTTCGTAGTTAAAGACAAAAAAACCGATTCTGCAATTTCCAAATCTTCAAGCGCTATCAAAGAAGATATTCAGTCAACTCCTTCGGCAAGTGCATCGGAAAAAGTAGCGCCGGTAAATTCACAACATCAATTGCATACAGGTCATTCATTCTGGGAGCATCACGCAGGACACATATTCATGGCGTTGGCTGCTTTAATATTGATTTATATATGGAAAAAACAGGCAAATTAGCCGATTACCCCTCATTAATTATTTGAGGTAATCTTGCGCCCGCCGTAAAAGTAAGACCCTGGCGGGTTGCCCGAGCGGCCAATGGGAGGGGACTGTAAATCCCCCGGCTCTGCCTTCGAAGGTTCAAATCCTTCACCCGCCACCATTTATTTCTATCTATTTCGATCCCTGACTCTGTTTTAACTTCACACGGTTGTAGCATCTCGGCTATGAGTGATTTCAACGCACGCTTGCAGCCAATTAGAGAATTAGCGCGTGAAAAAGGGCTTGATGCAATCGTTCTGCGTCGTAATCCAAATCTGGCATGGGCAATTGCTGGGAGAGTCCATGTTCCAACCACAATTGATGTGGCGTGCTTTGATCTGATAATTACTCAAGATTTAGCTACGGCAATCACAAATGTAGTAGAAGCCCCTCGATTAATTGCTGAGGAATTTCCTTCAGAAATTTCGGTAAAGACGGTGGATTGGTCACAAGGCCGTGACACTTTATTGCCAACAGGCAACAAGATCGGATCCGACCAACCTGGTGGAGATCGCATTGACTTAGGTGTTGAAATCGAAATTATCCGTGGCTCACTTATTGCATCTGATGTGGCTCGTCTTGCATCTATTTGTTCTGATGCCGCGATGGCACTTGGTAACGCAATGAAGGATGTTTCCGAAAACGATCGTGAAATAGATGTAGCGGGTTTGATTACCAAATCCTTATGGAGATCAAATCTAGAGATCGCATTCTTAGGAGTTGCCGGGCAAGAACGCGTAACTAAATTTCGCCACCCCCTTCCGACATCCACACTTGTAGGCAATCGAGTATCGGCCTCTATTTGCGCAAAGCGAAAGGGTTTAATCGCATCTGTAACCAGAATCGTTACCTTCGGACCGGTTAGCCAAGCAGCTGAGCTTAGTTATGCAGCAATTTTTAAGGTCGAAGCGGCGATGTTAGATGCAACGATTGTGGGCCAGCCGTTCTCAGCTCCGATACGTGCTGCTATTTCGGCCTACCCAGCTAATGGTTTCGATAGCGATGAGTGGCAGAAACACCATCAAGGCGGACCGACCGGCTTTCTGCCTCGTGATTGGCCTGCAACTACTGAAACGACTCGGGTAATTGCTGAGAATCAAGCGATCGCGTGGAACCCAACAGGTGCAGGATGGAAGGCCGAAGATACGATCTTGGCCACAAATTCAGGCGTGAAGATCCTGACTAACGATCCAAATTGGCCTACCTTCACGGTCAATGGTCGGACCAGACCTAATTACCTTCAAAGATAACCCGTTCGTTAATCTCATAACGCTCTTATAACAACGCATAAAACGCCCGTTTCCCATTGACTCAATAGGTCAGCCAATGGCACGCTCTGCCAAGAGGTCTTACCACTGGAGGCTAAATGAGCACTGTTGCTCTTATTGCATTAGCGCGACCAACTTTTGACCTCACCTGTGCGCAAGCCAATTTCGAAAGCGCTCGAAATCTATTAACCGAATTCGGCGCAACAGTTGTCGGACCAACCGAACTCGTTATGACGGTTGAGGATGTATCGGCGGTAAAGCTTCCAGATGCGGACCTACACATTTTATTTATGGCTTCTTTTTCTGATGCATCTCCGGCTGTCGAACTGCTTGGAAAAGTTAAAGGTCCGATTCTTGGTTGGTCAATGCGCGAACCCGGCGAAGTGGGTGAAAGGCTGAAATTAAATTCTATGTGCGGAGTTAATTTAGCAGCTCATGCACTTATGAACGTTGGACAATCAATTCGACATATTCATGGAAATGCAAATGAGGCTCATGTAAGAACAGCAATTAAAGATGCGCTCGCTGGTAATCTCCCCGAGGCTACAAAACCAAAGTCAAAAATTGGTGAACTTGCGCCAGAAGCTGAAGTCGAAAAATCTTTGGCTTGGTTAAAAGGGAAGAAAATTGGTGCGGTAGGTGAGGCACCGGTTGGTTTTACCCCATGTCTTTTCGATAGCCAACAGTTGAACAAATATTTTGGACTTGATGTGCGAGCAATCACTATCGAAGATGCATTCGGGCTAATTGCCGAAGTTAAAGAAGAGCGTCGCGAACTTGCCTATGCCGGAGCATTAGCAGCACAACCATCGCTTGCATCTGTAAATGTGAGCGAGGCTAAAAAAGTTTATGGCGTTGAAGTGGCTTTAGATGATTGGCGTTCCGAAGAATCACTTGATGCAATTGCAATTCGCTGCTGGCCAGAGTTTCCAACAGATCTCGGTGCATGTATCTGTTCTTCTCTTGGTCGACTTTCAGATCGAGGAACAGTCACAACTTGCGAACGAGATGTGCTTGGCGCAGTGACAATGATGGTCTGCGAATCACTTGGTTCAGATGAAAATTATTTAGTTGATATCGTTGATCTAGACGCGGCACAAGGTTTAGTGCGACTCTGGCACTGTGGTTCTGCAGCAACTAAGTTGGCGGCAGATCCTGTCAATGCAACTCAATCAATCCACTGCAATCGCAAATTAGGCGTTGCAGGTAATTTTCCGCTCAAGACCGGTCCAGTAACACTGTTCCGGATTGATCGGGATGTAGATCCGGGCAGTAGCACGGGTTTACGAATGGTTGTGAGCCGAGGGGAATCAATCCCTGCTGCCAATCACTTCCAAGGTAACACCGCAACAGTGATCACTGAACCTGATGCTGCTGCGTTAGTAAATGGAATAGTCACTGGCGGGTACCCGCATCACCTAGTCATCTCGTGGATAGATGTGCGACCAGGTATTCGTCAAATGGCAAAGAAGTTAGGGATACCCCTCACAGAATGGTAAAACAACTAAAACCCTCGATTAGCAAAGGACTACAAATGATGAAAACTAAAGGAAATACTTCCTTCAGTGCACGTCGCCTTGGCGCAGTAGCTGCGGTTGCATTCGCAGTTGCTGTTTCAACACTGCCATCGGCATTTGCAGCTGGAGAAGTATTAGGAAAGCCTTGCAAGCTTGCAGGTGTTTCAACTGGAACAAGTTCAACTTCACTAGTTTGTCAAGCAGGATCAAATGGAAAACTAATTTGGCAAAAGGTTCGCCTTGGATCAAGTTTTGGTGCACCAATTGCGGAGATAGTTCCTCCAGCAGGTTCAATTGAATTCTGGCACTATCGTCCAGAAGATAAGGCTACCTTCGAAAAAATTATTGCAAATTTTGAAGCAAAATATCCAGGAACAAAGATCACACAGGTTGTTAAAACAACTACCGATTACAATGCAACCGCACGTGTTCAGATTCTTGCAAATCCAAAGGCAGCTTTATTTGCTTCAGCACGCGGCTCAATCTTCAACGATTTTGTTAAGAGCGGGCTCACAGCAGATTTAACTAACGAGCGCTTTGTAAAGCGTAACTTGGTAGCAAAGGGCCTGACCGCTGGAATGATTGATAACAAAGTACTCGCAGTTCCATATCACTATCTCTTTAACAACCCGGTTTATAACACTGAACTCTGGGCAAAAGAGAAGTGGGCAATTCCTACTAACCTAACTGGTTGGGTTGCCTGGTGTAAGGATGCTAAAGCAAAGGGTTACGTACCTCTTGCTTGGCCAGGTGCTACACGCGGACAAGCAGCGCAGATCTCAAACTCTGCCCTCATGAACTCAGCTGCTGACTACAACACACTTGCTGCAAACCTTGCAGATCTAAACTCAGGAAAGATTGATCTAACATCTACCTGGTTTAAGGGTGTAGCAGATATCTACGTCAAGTTGCGTAACGCAGGTTGCTTCCCAGATAACCCAACAGGTGTTACAGAGGCAGCTGCTTACAACTTGTTCGCAACAGGTAAATCACCAATTCTTCCAACCGGTACATTCTCAATGGGATCAATCAAAACTTTGAACCCAGCTTTGGCCGGAAAGATGCAATTGATGAGCATGGTTCTAACTGATGGCAACGTTGTCGCAGAAGGAATCATGAACAACACCTTCAACCTCAGCGTAAACGCTAAGTCAAATCCAACAGACCAGAGAATTGCTAAGTCATTCTTGTCTTATCTTGCAACTGGTCCAGTCGCAGCGATTTATGCGGTAGCAACAACACAACACCTAAACGTGCTTGACGTTGACTACTCATCAAACGTTGATTTGCTAAACACATCAGCGTTCCAAGCCAAGAACACAATGTTGGCTCCTCGATTCTTGATTCTGAATACATCCGTGTCAGATCTAACTCAGGATGCTCTCATTCAAATCGTTGGTGGCAAGAGCCAGACGATGTTCTGCCTGATTTCTCTAAGCAGATTAAGCAGAAATTAGCTGGCTGATTAATACAAAACTAGCTACCGGAACCGCTCCCACCATTGGTGGGAGCGGTTCTCGGGCTACTCATAAAAAGCGCAAAAAAGATGCGCTCATTTACTACATCATGGGATCGCCCGCGCTAGTTCTCTTTCTAGCTTTTTATCTTTATCCCGCTCTCCAAAACTTGCAGTTTGCTACGAGACGTTGGGATGGAATTTCTGAACCTGAAAATGTCGGTTTTAGAAACTTCACAAATCTGCTTACGAACGACGATCTATTTTACAAAACACTTGGTAACAATATTGAATTCACGTTCTTGGTTGTTATATTTCAAACTGCTCTGGCAATGTTATTCGCGGTGTATCTTGTCAAAAATACAAAAACTACCATCGCGCTCCGTACTCTTTATTTTTTCCCGACCATTCTATCTTCTGTCTCCGTCGGAATGATTTGGCTATTTCTTTATGATCCGAATTTTGGAGCACTTAATCTTTTCTTTAAGAACGTTGGTTTACCCTCATTTGCGCTTAATTGGTTAGGAAGTGAGACCAGTGCGCTTTATGCAATCGCTTTTACTCAAGTTTGGTTTCACACCGGTCAGATGATGGTCGTTTATATCGCCGGTTTGCAACAAATCCCTAAAGAGTTATACGAAGCAGCCGAAGTAGATGGTGCATCTCGTTGGAAGCAATTTACAAAGGTAACTTGGCCGATGGCGATGCCAACAACCTTGGTTGTAATGGCATATACAACAATTCAATCATTCCGCGCCTTTGACTTAATCATGGTTATGACTAACTCCACCGCTGGACCAAACAATGCAACAAGCATCTTTAGTACATTGGTATATTTCACGCTTTTCAATGAACTCCGCTTGGGATATGCAGCAGCTCAAACGATCTTTATGGTTTTAACTTTAATTGCGATCACCTGGCTACAACGTCGTGCTTTCGGTAACAGATATGATAAGTGAAGTCGCGAGATGATATTTAAAAGCAGTAGAATTTTCGCACTTTTTACCTTTGCGGCATTAATTCTTATTCCATCTTTAATTGTAGTTTTAGGATCGTTTAAAACAGATGCTGAAGTTTATAACAAGCCATTATCTTTGCCGGAAAAATGGAATTTGGACAATTACCGTAGACTTCTTAGCGAAAGTGATCTTGATATTGCTTTTCGTAATAGCATCGTGGTTACTTTAGCTTCTGTAATTCTGACGTTGCTTTTTGCAAGTATGGCATCTTTCGCAATCGCACGTATGATTACAATTTCTGGAAAAGTTTTAGCTACCTTATTTGCTTTTGGCTTAGCAATTCCAGCGCAAATCAACTTAGTTCCTGTTTATTATATGTTTCAAAAATTAGGTTTAACTAACTCTTTTATCGGGCTAATTATTATAAATGTGACTACTACTCTACCTATTTCAATTTTCATATTAACGGCTTTTTTCCGTGAGATTTCTAAAGATATGTATGAGGCATCAGAAGTAGATGGTGCTTCACCTCTCAGAATTTATCGTTCGATCGCGTTGCCTCTTTCACGGCCTGCGATGGGAGCAACTTCTATATTCCTATTTGTTATCAACTGGAATGATCTTTTGTGGCCATTACTTCTTATTCAACAGCCAGAAAAGAAAACTTTACCGCTTGCCATGCTTGCTTATCGAGGTGAATATTTCGTAAGTTTTTCAATGTTATTTACCGCCGTGATGGTAGCTTCACTGCCAATGGTAATTATGTATCTTTTCATGCAACGTTCATTTATTGCCGGTCTAACGGCTGGAGCAGTGAAGGGCTAAATGATGAGCGCAGTTACACCAGTTGCACCTCAACGAGCTGCTCGAATTGCATCTCAGCTAGTTGAATTAATCGAAATCCAGAAATTGAAGCCAAATGACCGCCTACCTTCAGAACGCGCCCTAGCTGAACTCCTTGCAGTGAGCCGTCCATCGCTTCGCGAGGCACTTCATATTCTGCAAGCACAAGGTTATGTTCAAATAAAACATGGGCAAGGAACTTTTGTTCAAGAACCTATTGTTGCGCAAGAACTTCGAGCTTCCATGATGGCAACTACGCATGGGTTGAATGAACTTTTTGATGCTCGTGAAGTGCTCGAGGTCCCGGCTTCGAAATGGGCGGCTGCCAAAGCAACCAAAGAGGATATTCGCTTGCTTCGTGCGACTTTAAATCAAATTGAGACCGTCACTTCGACTACCCCAATCGATTATGACCAACTTCAGGTTTTAGATGCGAAATTCCATTTAACAATTGTTGGAATTGCCGAAAATAGATTTATTAATCAAACTCTGCATGTTTTGCAAGACGTGATGAAAATGTCTATGGAAACAACGCTCCGTCTTCCTGGTAGATCCGACGTCTCCAAACGAGAGCACAATGCAATTCTCGATGCAATCGAAGCAGGAGACGGAGAATTAGTTTCAAAGTTGACTCTGCAACATATTTCAGGAGCGCGTGCGGTAGCTTTAGCTGATGCCCAAGAAAAGAATGACCGTTGAGCAATATTGAAGTTGTTTGCTTAGGTGTAATTACGATCGACACGATTGCGCTAGTTGATAAATACCCTGAGGAAGATGAACGAGTTTTGGCGCAACAGATTGTTCGAGCTGGCGGTGGCCCAGCGGCAGTTGCAGCTGTGACTCTAAGTCGCTTAGGAGTCTCTACAGCAATCGCTGGAACGATTGGTGGCGATGAAGATGGCGCAGAAGTTTTAAGAATATTTGCTCGCGAAGGCGTGGATTCTTCTGGAATCTCAGTAGGAAAGAGCGCAACTTCTGGAAGTGTGATTGTTGCTTCTAGAAGCAACAATTCGAGAGCAATCAGCACTCGGCAACCGATGCAGCAAGTTGCTTTAAATACCTCAGCTCACAAACTAATTAGCGAAGCAAAATGGCTTCATGTTGATCATGTAGGTATTTCTCAACTTAAGTCAGAAAATATTTCTCGTGGCGCTGGTCCGAAAATCTCTTTTGATGCGGGATATAACGTTTCGGGCTTTGATTCTTCGCAAGTAGATCTTTTTGTTCCGACAGATAAGCAAATGGGGTTGCGCTATCCCGGAGTAGAGATTGCTCAAGCCGTAGAGCGCGATGCTAAATCTGGAAAAAACACTGTAGTTGCTACTCAAGGATCTAAAGGAAGCACTGGATATTCAGAATCCTCCGGATTGGTTCATTCGAAAGGCTTTGATGTAGATGTGCTGAGCACTTTAGGAGCTGGTGACGTGTTTCATGGAGCACTACTTGCCCAATTAATTCAAGGCTATAAATTAAATGAGGCTCTAACTCGAGCAAATGCAGTGGCCGCACTTTCCTGCCGCGGCTTGGATGGCCAGTCGATGATTCCAACTACAGCAGAACTAAATGAGTTCCTAAAGGAGAGGTCATGAGAGCACCACTAACAAAACTGGCGCGTTCATCTGGCGCTTTAGCTATGGTTGCCGTAGATCAACGCGAAGCTTTACGTGGAATGTTCGCCGCACATCAGAGCACACCGGTTCCTGACTCCCAGTTGACTCAATTTAAAGTCGATGTTGCGCGCGAGCTATCACCATACGCTTCTGCGCTATTGGTGGATCAAGAATTTGGAATTGACGCAATAATTAATCAAGGTGTCTTAAATAAGAATTGCGGCTTAATCGCGGCCGCCGATCTGTTAGTCGGCCCAGCTGGTAGCGCCGCAACTGATACGGCTGTTGATCCAGAAGTTGATCCAATTCGAATGAGAGATATAAATAGCGTTGGACTCAAATTCCTAGTCTTATGGCGAAACGATGAGTCACCAGATGATCGCGCAAAACTAGTAGCTGAATTTAATATGTTATGTCAGATTTCTGGCCTTCCATCAATAATTGAAATTATTGTTAAACCACCCACCGATTCTTCTAAAAATTTTAATCGCGAAGAAGAATTAATTATTGCTGCTCGAGAAGCAGCGTCCTGGCAACCGGATCTATACAAAGCTGAAGTTCCATTTCATGGTGAAGGCGATCATTCTCTAATAACCAAAAATGCGGAAAGAATTTCCGAGGCGATCGGTTCTCCATGGGTAGTGCTATCTAATGGAGTTAAGCAGCCATTTTTTAACGATGCAGTAAAGGCGTGCGCTAAAGGGGGAGCCAGCGGTTTTCTAGCTGGCCGCGCCGTGTGGGCCGACATTGTTGGTGCACCAGATATTCCAAAAGCATTACGCGAAATATCAATTCCTCGCCTAGAGCAATTGGATGAAATTGTAGATACTTACGCCAAGCCATGGAGCGCTTGGTAATTAATTCCAAATTTCTTTGATCTCAACCACTCGACCTTCATTAATACTCTTGTGAGCTGCTAAACCTGTAACGACACTAGTTACCCCATCAGATAAAGTAACTTCTGCAGGAGTTGAATTTAGAATCGCATCACGAAATTTAACGTGCTCAATATACGAAGCGCCATAGTGATGCCCCATATATTTCACATCATAATTGTGAACAATTTTAACTTCGCTGCCTCTGGCTCGGCTTGCTCCTTGAGCCCAATTGGAAAGGCTCCCTATTGATTCGCGACGTGATGCTTTAACTGTTTGCGAAGGTAGGAACGATTCAATTTTTCCTTGATCACCGACAATTGTAAGAATTTCTTTATCGAATGATCCTTCGCCAAACATACAAAGATCAAGCATTCCGCGCGCACCACTGGCATATTCCAGAATTACATACGCGTTATCGAGCATATTTGCTTGGCGTCCATCATATTTTTCATCAAGATGGTTAACGCTCTGCCCACCAGATGCAAAGACCCGAATTGGTTGTTCACCTAAAACCAAATCCATCAAATTGAAATAGTGGCAACATTTTTCAACCAAGGTCCCGCCGGTTCGTTCAGTGAACCTATTCCAATTATCAATCTTTGGGTAAAAAGGTTCTCTGTGCTCACGAATGGAAATTTGATGGATTTTTCCTGCATCTCCATCTTTAGCTCTGGATATGGCTTCTGTCACTGGTGGCATAAAGCGATATTCCAAGCCCATCCAAGTCATGGCATTTCGCTTGGACGCCCAATCAAGTATCGATTTCAAATCTGAAATTGTTGTGGCGAGTGGTTTTTCAACAAAGATCGCAAGATCTGTAGCGAGGGCATCCTTTAATACAGCAGCGTGAGTGTCATTTGGCGTGGCTATTACAACCGCATCCACTAATCCTGAATTCAAAAGGTCGCGATGATCGCTAAAAACCTTGGCTCCCGGAACTAGTTCTAGCGCCGCCGCAATCGAAGGTTGATGTGGGTCGCTGACGGCGGTGACCGTAGCCCCGCCCATCACCTTGATATTGGAAATATGCTCGCGCCCCATGCTGCCGACGCCGATTACGCCGTACCGAAGCTCGCTTTTCATAGCGACAGGTTAGACCACTGAGGATTATTTGGGCAGAGGGCTAGACGGAACACGCTCATCTATCCTAGACTCCCGCAAGAGGTCAGACCACTACCCCTATTTATGCGAGAGAGGAAGTCAGATATGGCAATTACGCCACCGCAGTATCTGCTTCATCATGATGGCGACAACGTAGCCGTTGCGATGATGGATCTGCAACCAGGAACTCTTCACGGCAGATCTGTCAAAGAAGGCACGGAGAGCACCGCGATTTTAAATCACGCAATTCCGCTCGGCCATAAATTTGCCCTCACAGATATTGCAAATGGTGACGCAATTATTAAGTACGGAATTAAAGTCGGACTCGCTTCCGCTGACATTAAAAAAGGCGATTACATTCACACACACAATATGAGGAGTTATCGATGGGAAGCAAGCCGCGCTTAATGGGATACCGCCGCGAAAATGGCGCGATGGGTATCCGAAATCACGTAATTATCCTGCCTCTCGATGATCTTTCAAATGCTGCAGCAGAAGCAGTAGCGAAAGTCATTCCGGGCACTCTTGCTCTACCACATGCTTTCGGGCGTTTGCAATTTGGTGAAGATCTAGAACTGACCTTTAATACTTTGATCGGTACGGGAGCCAATGCAAACGTTGCCGCAGTTGTGGTAATTGGCATTGAACCGAAGTGGACTCAACGAGTAGCCGATGGAATTGCTAAGACTGGAAAGCCAGTTGCAGCATTTTCGATTGAAGGCAAAGGCGATCTCCAAGTAATTCAAGAAGCTAGCCGCGTTGCTGCGATGTTCCTGCAAGATGCATCTGCTTTAGTTCGCGAAGAAGCCGAAATGGGCGACATGATCATGTCGATCAAATGCGGCGAATCAGATACAACTTCTGGACTTGGCTCATGTCCAACAACTTCACAAGCTGTCGACCGTTGGGTCGCTGCCGGTGGAACAGTTTTCTTCGGGGAAACTTCTGAGCTAACTGGTGGCGAGCACTTGATCGCTGAGCGTTGCATCGATGATGCTTGCCGTAACTTATTCCAAACAACTTACGACAATTACATTAAAGTAATTGAAGCAACTGGTGCAAACCTTCTAGGTTCACAGCCGACGCAAGGAAATATTGCTGGCGGCTTAACAACTATCGAAGAAAAAGCCCTTGGAAATATCGCAAAGACTGGTTCAGTACCAGTAGTTGGAGTCCTAAAGCCAGCTGAAGCCCCAGATCCAAAGAAGAAAGGCCTTTACTTCATGGATTCTTCTTCAGCAGCGGCAGAGTGCGTAACTCTCATGGCAGCTGGTGGAGCGGTGATTCACTTATTCCCAACTGGTCAAGGCAACGTTATTGGTAATCCAATCGTTCCTGTTTTGAAATTGACTGCGAATATTAAGACTGCGAATTCAATGTCCGAACACATCGATTTAGATGTTTCTGGATTACTGCGTTATGAATACGACTTAACCAAGGCCGGCGACATGATGATGGATGTCATCAACCAGACAGTAAACGGACGTCTTTGCAAGGCTGAAGTTATGGGTCATCGCGAATTTACATTCACTAAGTTGTATATCTCCGCATAATGATCCTCATCTCTGAAGATGTATGGGGAACTCCCTTCCAGAAACTGGAGGGGAGTTTTCCCATTGTCAGAAATGATGATTTATGGAGTAATCCAGAAGAGTTAAAGAATTCTTTAAGCGATGCAACTGCACTTGTAGTACGCAATAGAACCAAGGTAACTTCTGAAATAATTGCGGCAGCTCCAAAGTTGAAGGTAATTGCCCGCGCTGGTGTTGGTCTTGACAATATCGATATCAAGGCAGCAGATGCGGCCGGGGTTGTAGTAGTTGCTGGACTCGGAGCGAATGCTGTAAGTGTTGGGGAGCTAACTTTAGGTTTGGCGCTTTCCCTGTTACGAAATATTCCTGACCATGACCAACAAACACGTGAAGGTAAGTGGATTCGCACACCAGGACGCGAATTATCTGGTCTGACTTGGGGGCTGCTTGGATGCGGTGCTACAGGATTAGCCACGGCAAAGTTATTGCAGGGATTTGGCTGCAAAATGATCGGATTTGATCCTTATGCTAAAAATCTAACTGGAGTTGACCTAAAAACTTTTGAAGCGGTTTTAAAGGAGAGCGATGTAGTCAGCATCCACATGCCGTCGACACCTGAAACAAATGGCGCAATTAATTCAACAACTCTTAAGTTGATGAAGCCGGATGCGATACTGGTTAACGTGGGGCGTGGTGAAGTGATCAACGAGGCTGATCTAATCGAAGCTTTAAAATCCAAGGTAATCGCTGGTGCCGCCCTTGATGTTCGCGCCCAAGAGCCACCAGTTAAAGCTGAGATGGAAAAGATCTCAAATTTGATTTTAACTCCCCACGTTGCAGGTATTACCAAGGAAAGCCAGTTGCGTATCAACGAAATACTTGCCTCCAATATTGCAAAGGTTTTAAAGAGCGAACCAGCAACTCATGCCGTTGGCGCGTTAAAAGAGAGCAGCAACTAATGGCACAACTAACCGTTGGGTCAGCAATTGAAAAGGCAAAGTTGCTTTTGGTTGCAACTGGAGTTCCTGAGTCTGAAGCAGAAACTACAGCGCGCTGCATAGTTACTAGTGATCGATGGGGAATTGGTAGTCACGGATTAATGAGACTCCCCTTTTATCTTTCTCGCTTAAGGGCTGGTGGAATTAATCCAGCGGCAAAATTGAAAAAGATAACTGATTTGCCAAGTTTGGTCGTATTTGATGGTGACAACGGTCTTGGCCATTGGCAGTTACAAAAAGCAGCAGAAGTTGCCACTGATCGTGCAATTGCAAATGGAATTGCTGCGGTAGGTGTAGGACGTTCAAACCACTGTGGAGCGCTAGGAATATATGTTTGGCCCATGATAAATAAGGGGCTGATAGGAATTGCTTTTAGTACTGGACCTGCAGTGATGCCGCCCTGGGGTGGAAACTCGGCGTTACTTTCTACATCTCCGATTGCCGCTGGAATTCCTACAAATCCACCTTCAGTAATCGATTTAGCAACGAGCGCCGTTGCCAGAGGCAAGATTCAAGCAAAGGCACAAACTGGTGCAGAACTTGAACCAGGTTGGGCTTTTACAAAGGATGGTTTACCGACAACTGATGCCAAGGAAGCACTTGCTGGAATGCTTGCGCCGCTTGGCGGCGCAAAAGGATATGCAATTGCAGTACTTGTTGAAGCTTTAACCGGGATGTTAGTCGGACCTGCATTAGCAAAAAATATTCCAGATATGTTTTCTGCTGATCAAGATGCTAACCCGCAAGAAATTTCACATTTCATAATTGCAATTGATGCATCTAAACTTTCGGTAGATGGCAAAAATTCCAGATCAACCGACTTTGTCAGTGCTGTAACTGATGCCGGAGGTCGCTTACCTGGATCCAATCGAGTTAATCCCGAAAATCTGAATCTTTCAGAAAATATAACCATCACAGATCAAGTCGCCGAGCAGTTGGTGCAATGGTCCACCAAGCTGGGAATTTAGATGATTAAATCTTTACCAGGCTTAGGACTCATCGCTGCGATAGTCGCTATCGCATTTCAAATCCATAACTTTCAACCGGCCATTAGTCCTTTGGCACTTTGTGTAGCCTTTGGGTTTGCAATCGCAAACTTCGCATCTTGGCCGTCGTTCGCAGCAGCTGGCACATCTCTTGCAAGCAAGAAATTGATGCGAATAGGAGTAGCCCTTCTCGGTGCCCAAGTAAGCGTTATTTCTCTAAAGGCAATTGGCGTAAAAGGCGTAGTTACTGTAATTCTTGTTGTGACATTTACCATCTTCGGAATTTTGGCCCTTTCCAAAATTTTTAGAATGAGCGGAGAACTTGGCCTGCTAATTGGTGTTGGATTTGGTGTCTGTGGGGCAACGGCAGTCGCAGCGATACGGCCGCAGACAAGAGCCACTGAAGAAGAAACTTCCTACGCAATCGCACTTATTTCACTTTGCGGAACACTCTCCATTTTCACTCTGCCATTTATCGGCCACTTGCTTGGTTTAAGTGACCAAACTTTTGGATCGTGGGCTGGAGCAGCTGTTCATGATGTTGGTCAAGTTATCGCCACCGCATCTGTTTGGAGTGACGAAGCCGTTAAGGCTGCAGTTGTAATCAAACTGGCACGTGTCTGTCTCTTGGCACCGATAGTTTTAATTCTTTCAGTGCGCCACCGTCGCTATCTAACTTCGCAAACTCAAAATCATGTTAAGAGCGAAGACTTTTTACCTACAAAAAATAATAAAGTTCCTTTGATTCCATTTTTTGTAGTTGGCTTTATTGTTGTGGCGACGATTCAAAACGTTTTTGATATTCCAACTCATCTGCATGATTCGATTGTGCTGATAAGCAAACTTCTCCTAGGAGCTGGATTGGTTGCCCTGGGCTCAAGTGTTCGTTGGAAATCTATTCGAGCGATTGGTCCTAAACCCATGGTTATGGGAATGATTGCCTGGGTAATAGTTGCTGGCGTCGCTTTGACAGCAGTTCAATTAACGGGACTTTGAGTGCATAAAGGACTTTGGAGCAAAAGCTAAGCGCAATATATTTGCATGTAGACAGTTAAGACCTACTTCAATAACCTTTCCTGGTAATGCTAACTCCACGAAAGGGAGAGAACGTGCAAAAACCTAAATCATTAATTTTCGCAGTTTCGATTGCACTTGCATTTGGATTAACTGCTTGTTCAAAGCAAGAGTCAACAGATGTGGCATCAGCATCTTGCGAAAAAGCTAATCTTGCGACTGTAACTTCAGGAAAGCTAACAATTGCAACTGGAGAACCTGCTTACTATCCATGGATAATCGATGACAAGCCTGAGACAGGGGAAGGATTTGAAGGAGCGGTTGCTTACGCAGTTGCCAAGCAACTTGGTTTCACTAATGACGAAGTTGTTTGGGTTCGCACCACATTCGACGGCGCTGTAACTCCAGGTGAAAAGAATTTTGACTTTAACCTGCAGCAATTCTCAATAACAGAGGAGCGCTCTAAAGTCGTAGATTTCTCTTCTCCTTACTACACAGCTCCACAAGCAATTGTTTCTTATAAGGGGAGCAAGATTGCAGGAAAGACTTCTATCGCAGATCTGAAGAACGCAAAGCTTGGCGCCGCAGTTGGCACAACTTCACTTGATGCCATTGAAAACCAGATCGGTGTAAAGCCACAGGTATTCAACGACAACGCTGCAGCTGTAACAGCGCTTAAGAATGGTCAGATTGATGGTCTCGTAGTTGACCTTCCAACTGCTTTCTACCTCTCAGGCGTTGAAGTTAAGGATGGCTTGATTGTTGGTCAGCTACCTTCAACAGGTGCTGGAGATCAGTTTGGTCTCTTGCTTTCAAAGGGAAGCAAACTAACGCCTTGCGTAACTGGCGCAGTTGATGCGATTACCGCTGATGGCACGCTGGCTGCTATTACAGATAAGTGGCTTGCCACTGATGCTGGCGCGCCAGTGCTTAAGCCATAAGTTAGACGCAATAAAAGTTAGATAAACGCGGTAGTTTGGCGACCATGTCAGAGCGAAAACACTCTGCTTGGTCGCCAAGCTCTCGCGAACTTGAACGTCGCAAAATAAGAGACAGGCTTAATCGAAAGCAAGCCTTCATCGCTGCAATCTCTTCAATTGTTGTTTTGGGAACACTTTTAACTATTCTGATTACTTCACCGGGATGGGAAGTAGTTAAGTCCACGTTTTTTGATGTCGAATATGGGAAAGAAGTATTTCCAACTGTCCTAAAGGGACTTTGGATAAATCTGCAATTAACCGTTATCGGCGGAATCGCCATTGGAATTATCGCAATGGGCCTTGCATTAATGCGCACAACTAAGTCTCCAGCACTTACCCCATTTAGATTTTTAGCCACGGCTTACGTGGATATCTTCCGTGGCGCGCCACTTATCTTGATTATCTTGCTCGTTGGTTTTGGAGTTCCAGCTCTTCGACTACAAGGAGTATCTAGCAACGTTATTGTTCTTGGAACTATTGCCGTTGTTCTGACTTATTCGGCTTACGTTGCGGAAGTTATACGTTCAGGAATCCTTTCAATTCATCCCAGCCAACGTGCAGCGGCGCGTTCTTTGGGGCTGACTTCTGGACAGACCATGCGCTTTGTCGTTCTTCCGCAAGCGCTTCGTCGCGTGGTGCCGCCTCTATTGAATGACTTTGTCTCTCTACTTAAAGATACTGGCTTAGTTTCCATCTTAGGAGTTACAGATGCGGTCCGTGCTGCGCAAATTAACGCTAGCCGTACCTTCAATTACACACCTTATGTAGTAGCTGCAATTCTTTTTCTACTAATTACAATTCCGATGACACGTTACACAGATCGTGCGATTCGCCAAAGAACTCAAACTCAGAATTCTGAGGGAGCGATCTAATGGCCAATGTATTAGAACTCAGCAACGTTCGAAAAGCCTTTGGATCTGAAGTGGTTCTCAATGACCTTTTCTTACAGGTTCCTGAGCACACCGCAACGGTTCTGATTGGCGCATCAGGTTCTGGAAAATCCACCTTACTTCGTTGCATAAATCTTTTGGAAACTATTGATGATGGTCAAATATTTTTAGACGGAGATGAAATTACTAATCCATCAATTAATGTAGATAGAGTTCGCCGAAAACTCGGAATGGTTTTCCAGTCTTTCAACCTTTTTCCACATAAAACCGTTTTAGAAAATATCACCTTGGCTCCGATAAAAGTTCAAGGAAAGAGCGCAGATGAAGCTCGTCAAAGTGCAATAAAACTTTTGGAGCGCTTTGACCTGAAAGACAAAGCCGACCAATATCCAGATCGTCTAAGCGGGGGACAGCAGCAACGTGTGGCAATTATTCGCTCACTCGCAGTTAATCCGCGATTGCTGCTTCTGGATGAAGTTACCTCAGCTCTCGATCCAGTTTTAGTTAATGAAGTCTTAAGCATCGTCCGTGATTTAAAAAAAGATGGAATGACGATGGTATTGGCAACCCATGAGATGGGATTTGCAACTCAGGTAGCCGATGAAGTCTGTTTCTTAGAGTCGGGAAATATTCTTGAAAGAGGTAGCGCTGAACAAGTCCTAAAAAATCCCACGAATCCAAAGACGCAAGAGTTCCTTAAGCGAGTTCACCAAGCAGGGCGACTTTAGATTTAATTTTTAAGGTGATAAGTTCGTTACCTTGAATAGGGAGTAATTAAATGTCTAGCGGGTTCGAAGCAATCGTCTGGAATGACAACAAGATAGTTTTGCTTGATCAAACCCAAATTCCCATCTCGGAAACTTATATTTCTTACGACGAACTAGCTCCGTATATTGATGCGATTCAACGTTTGGTTGTCCGTGGTGCGCCTGCACTTGGAGTTGCTGGTGCTTATGGGGTTGTCCTTGTAATTGACGAGGCGACTCGAAAGGGACATACCGCAAGCGAACTAGAACGCAATTTAGATTTACTCCGTGACGCACGTCCAACGGCGGTTAATTTAGCCTGGGCGGTTGAAAAGATTCGTAAGCATTTACCAGAAGGCCGCGATGCAGTTCTTGCAGCTGCACATAAATTGGCAAGTGAAGATAAGCAGTCAAGTACCGATATAGGAAATATTGGAGCTGATTGGTTGATAAATAAATTAGGTTCAAAGCAATTAACACTTCTAACCCATTGCAATACCGGTTCTTTAGCGACCACTGGAACAGGTACCGCTTTAGGTGTAATCAAAGAAATGCATAAACGTGGATTTGTTAAGGAAGTTTATGCAGATGAAACTCGTCCACTCCTTCAAGGATCACGCTTAACTGCTTGGGAGTTGATGAAATCTGAGATTCCGTATCGCATTGAACCTGATGGCGCCGCAGCGATGGCGATTTTGAGTGGTCGCATTGATGCTGCGCTAATCGGCGCTGACCGCATCGCTAAAAATGGAGATTCGGCTAACAAGATTGGATCATTAAGCGTTGCACTTGCCTGTCACGAAGCAGGTATTCCATTTCTAGTTGTAGCTCCAGAATCAACAGTAGATAGATCAATAGCTACCGGTGCAGAGATTCACATTGAGATTCGCGGCGATGAAGAGCTAACTCATTTTAAGGGAATTCAAGTAGCACCAATTGGCGCAAAAACTTTCAATCCCGCTTTTGATGTAACCCCTGCGAAGTACATAAGTGCCGTAATAACCGAGAAACAATCCTATGAAATAGCAGAAGGCGAAACACTATGAGTGATCTAAAGCCATTGCACGATTTAGTTGCACGTTCTCAGAAGATCGGCGCCGACCAGTCAATGGTGGTTTATGGTGGCGGAAACACATCTAGTAAAGGCGAAATCAAAGATCACCTGGGCCGCTTAAAGAAAGTTTTATGGGTCAAAGGCTCTGGCGCAGATATGCAGTACGCGGTTGATCGTGATTACCCTGCGCTTTACCTTGAAGAGTTGTTAGCGCTCCGTGATTTTGATGCTTTAGATGATGACACCATGGTGGATTACGTAACTCGCGCATTGGTTGATCCAACTTCACGCCGTCCTTCAATTGAAACTCTTCTACATGGTTTCCTGCCCGCAAAACATATTGACCACGTTCACGCAGATGCAATTTGCGCGCTAACAAATCATCCGCAAGGTGAAAAAGCAGTTCGTGAAGCGCTAGGTGAAAACTTTGCATATGTAGATTGGCTTCGTCCGGGCTTTGAACTGTCAAAGCTAGTCGGTGGTTTAGGAGATTATGCGGGTGTCGTTCTCGCTCATCACGGACTTGTTGTTTGGGATGAAGATTCAGACCTTTGCTACAAGAAGACTCTTGATGCAGTCGCACTGGCTGATAAGTATCTTGATTCGCTGAATAAGCGACCAAAGGCAAACTTCCAACATCAAGATCTACCAGATGAGGAGTTAAAGGATTTACTTCTAAAACTGCGTGGAACCCTTGGAAAGAAGCAGCTTTTGCGTACTGATTCACGATTGGCGGAAATCGCTGCTCGCCCAGATTTGAAGAAGATAGTTTCTCTAGGAGCATCTAGCGCAGATCACATGCTCCGTATTCGCCCAAAGTCTGCAATCGTTACCTTGGATGATACTGAAACTGGAATCAAAGAATTCCGAGAGAACTACAGCGCCTATTTCGAAGCCAATAAATCGTTATTGCCTCCTGGGTACACCAGCCACGGAAATGATCCAAGAGTGATTCTTGTTCCAGGAGTCGGTGCAGTAACTGCTGCAACAACAATTAAAGAGAATGTCATGTTGGCTGACATTGCAACTCACACCCACAGCGTGGCAGCTAGAGTTGTAGATGTTTTCGGAGATGGTGACACCATTTCTGATGCCGAAATCTTTGGCTTTGATTACTGGCCAATGGAGCTATTTAAATTAAAGAATAAGCCGGCACCGGCACAACTAGATGGACACATCATCATCGTGACGGGTGCAGGAAGTGGCATCGGTCGTGGAGTTGCGCTCGAACTTGGAAGGCGCGGTGCTCACTTAGTGCTTGCCGATATTGAAGAGCCTGGTTTGCTGGAAGTCGAGAAAGAGTTTGCCGAAAATAAATGTAATCCGCCGCTATTGGTGTTAGGTGACCAATCTAAGGAAGCAGATGTTAAAGCAACTGTTACAAAAACTATCAAACACTTTGGTGGGCTAGATGGCGTTGTTATCAACGCTGGAATTGGCATCAGCGACAAGTTAGAAGATCTAGATGTCGAGAAATGGCGTCGTGGATTGGATATCAATCTTTCAAGCGCATTCATGCTCACAAAAGAAGCGATGAAGGTTATGCGCAAGCAGAAGATTGGCGGTTCCATCGTTTACATCGCAAGCAAGAATGCTTTTGCACCAGGTGCAGGTTTCGGCGGATACTCAGTTAGCAAGGCAGGGATGTTGCAGTTAATGCGTATTGCTGCTCTTGAAGGTGGTAACGCTGGAATTCGCTGCAATGGAATTAACCCGGATGCAGTCTTCGACAACAGCAAGTTGTGGGAAGGCGGCATTCGCGAACAACGTGCAGCTGCACATGGTGTGAAACCAGAGGAACTTGAGGACTTCTACGCTTCTCGAAATCTGCTAAATGCGCGCGTAAGAAGTCTCGATGTGGCTCGTGCAGCTGCATTCTTCTTGAGCGATGAATCTTCACGCACAACTGGAAGCGTTATCGCAGTCGATGGTGGTGTTGCAGCAGCATTTCCTAGGTAGATAATTGCCTATGAAAATTTGGGGGGCGTTTTAGTGGATCGCATTTACGTCACCTACAAATTCATAGGCGAGGAACCAAAAGCGATTGCCGAAGTAATTCGCGCCGAACAAACCATTGAATTCCCGTTTGAATTGGCACCGGCGTGGATTCAAGATGAAGTTGTTGGAAAAATTGAGGAAATTTCCTCAACTAATAAAACCAACCATCTAATTACCATTTCTTATAACCCCGATGTGACTGGGGGAGAGTTAAACCAATTTCTAAATGTTCTCTGGGGAAATGTCTCGCTCTTTCCTGGAATAAAAATTGTTGAATTGAAGTTGCCAGAACTCTTCCTCGCCAAATTTAAAGGTCCGAGATTTGGCGTTAATGGTCTGCGCGAATTATTTGGAGCGCCAACTCGCCCACTTGTTTCAACTGCGCTTAAGCCGATGGGCTCATCTGCCAAGACTCTGGCTGAGATGGCTCGCACCTTAGCGCTTGCTGGATTTGATTTGATAAAAGATGATCACAGCCTTGCCAATCAACCTTGGGCGACTTGGAAAGAGCGAGTAACGCTTGTTGCACGCGCAGTTAGAGAAGCCAATGAAGCAACCGGCGGTAAATCTCTTTACGCACCAAGCCTTAACTTGCCGTTCGATCAAATAATTGATGCCGCACATACCGCGAAAGATTTGGGCGCTGGTGCGTTACTAGTGCTTCCAGGAATAACTGGCTTTGATTCACTGCGTTTATTGGCAGCGGATGATTCATTGTCCCTACCAATTCAAGGACATCCTGCAATGCTAGGTTCGCTGGTAACTTCAAAATCTGAAGGTATATCTCACGGGATCGCACTGGGAACTCTGATGCGTTTAGCTGGAGCAGATATTTCGATATTCCCAAATGTTGGCGGGCGTTTCTCATTTACTAAAGATCAGTGTTTGGAAATAACATTTAAATCTCGTGAAAAACTGGGCAACTTAAAGCCAATGTTGGTTTCTCCTGCAGGCGGAATGACTCTAGAGAGAATTCCGGAGATGATTGATATGTATGGCAATGACTGCGCGCTGCTAATTGGTGGCGCGCTATCTCGCGGATCACTTGCAAATAACGCGGCTCAGATGTCTGAAATGGTGCGCGCCTACTAAACTTAACCACATCATGTGGAAGAAGATAAAAAAACTATTTGCCGATCGCCGTGTTTGGGTCCGCCAGATTTTAGTGGCCGGCCTGGCTGGCGCAGTCGCTTGGCAAATCGGCGATCTAGCGATTAGAAATGGCGGAGTCGTTGCTGCAATCGTCTGCACCTTATCTATCCGCATATCTCTTCATAAATCAGTCCGTGAAGGTTTTGGTCAAATTGTTGGCACTGCAATTGGTGCATCCGTTGCGCTGCTAAACGTATCCATCTTTGACTTTGGTTTTATCGCCGTTGGCTTAACTGTCGTGCTCTGTGCTGTAGTTGCCCGCGCGCTTCATTTAGGCGAAGTTGCTTCAGTTAATGTTCCGGTAACTGCGCTAATTGTTATAGGTCCCGGAATTAGCGGGACCACCGCGGCGCATCGCTTAGGTTCAACTTTAATTGGCGCCGCTGTCGCAATTTTCTTCTCATACTTCTCACACGCTAAAACTCCAGTGGGACGTGCAATCGATCAGATAACAGATGTGAGCGCTAAAGCGGCAGATCTTCTCGCCCAGATGTCTGAAGGCGTTGCCGCGGGTTACACCCAAAAAGAAGCTGGTAACTGGTTAGCCAAGGCCCGCTTGTTGATGGAAGCAGTTCCTGCGATACGTGCTCAATCTGTTGAAGCGCGCGGCCATGCCCGATGGTTTCCAACCGCTGAAAAAGATGAAGCTGAAGAAGTTTATCTTCAAGGAATTGCAATCGAACATACACTTGTTCAGGTTCGAACTATCGCACGCACCCTCTTTGATTCTGCTGTAAGTGGCGGAATCGCGGAGTCAACTAAGAAGCAGATCGCAGTTGCACTTTCCGCAGCTAGCTATGCAATTTCAGCGAAGATTGATGAAGATGAGGTTTTAGAAACCGCTACAACTGCAACCGATGACGCGCGCGAAGCAGGTCTTGCACTCGCCGAATCATTAATTGAAGATGCCAAAGACGCCGATCAAGAGCAAATAATTCGCGGACTTTCGATGGTGGCAAATATCGAACGAATTGCAGATTCGCTAGATCAGAATTCACCAGCACTAAAAGATGTAAGTACTCCAGACGAGCCAGCGCACGTAAAGGTGATGGCGGTATCGCCTATTGATCAGACCTTGAAGCTTAATAAGCGTATAACCAGGCGTTTTAAAAAGTTTTTTCGCAAGTACTTCTAGCGCTAGAATTTTATATCAATTTTAAGGAGCAAATATGTGTTCACGTGTCGTATGTAACAAGTGCAGTAAATACACATGGTCTGGCTGTGGTGAACATGTTGAGGAGGCCTTATATGGCATTCCGGCTGAACAGCGTTGCACTTGCGGTAACCAATGAAAGCGATTCAAATAAATAAATTTGGTGGGCCCGAAGTTCTCCAGCTAGTAGATCTTCCAGATCCAATTCCAAATGAGTCTGAAGAGTTAATTGATGTAACCTGTATCGGAATTAATTACGCCGATACCCATCAAACCGAAAACTCTTATCTTTCCAAGCAAGAACTTCCGCTGATCCCGGGCCTTGAAGTTGTTGGAAAGACGCAATCAGGCCGTCGCGTGTTAGCCAGTGCAAGTTCTGGTGGATATGCCCAGAAAGTTGTGGCACATAAAGCGATGTGTGTTGATATTCCAGATTCAGTTAGCGATGGACAAGCAGTAGCCATGTTGGTTCAGGGAACAACGGCTTGGCATATTTTGAAGACAATGGCGCATGTTAAATCGGGTGAGACAGTCGTTGTGCAAGCAGCTGCAGGTGGTGTCGGTTCTCTGGCAATTCAGTTGGCAAAAATGTGGGGTGCAAAAGTTATTGCAGTGACCTCAAGTACCTCAAAAAATGAACTTGCCAAATCTCTCGGAGCCGATGAAGTTGTAGATGCAAATGCGCAAGACTTATCTGGCGCGTTGATAACTGCTAATAATGGTAAAAAGGTAGATATTGTTTTAGAGATGGTTGGCGGAAAAACTTTTGATGCCAGCCTTGAAGTGCTTGCACCATTTGGGCGTCTGATTACCTACGGAATGGCATCACGTACTGCGCCTACTCCAATTCATCCAGGTGCGCTTATGGGCGGAACAAAAACTGTTGCAGGATTTTGGTTGGCTCATTGCTTTGGTAAGAAAGAATTAATGGGCGATGTATTAACTGAGCTGTTTACTTTGATTTCTAAAGGTTTGCTAAAGCCAGTAATTGGTGCAACTTATGGATTATCAGAGGCAAAGCAAGCCCATGAAGCAATGCTGGCAAGAGCCACAACCGGCAAGATCACGCTTGATCCTGCTCGCTAATTTTTACCTTTCCCTACTCCTGTCGTACACTCACACCTCTACCTATTGCCCCCCTAGCTCAGTCGGTAGAGCGTTTCCATGGTAAGGAAAAGGTCACCAGTTCGATTCTGGTGGGGGGCTCGAAAGTGCACAACCCTTGGCGGGGTAGCTCAGCTTGGTAGAGCAAGCGGCTCATAATCGCTGTGTCGTGGGTTCAAATCCCGCCTCCGCTACTAGTTCAACGAGCGTGAATTTCGCGCAACGAGATCGCTCAGGTAACCTAAGCGCCTCGTACTAACCGAGCATTAAACAGATAAAAGGAGCAAGACCATGGCAAGCAAGAGCGCGGACGTTCGTCCAAAGATCACCATGGCCTGCGTTGATTGCAAAGAGCGCAACTACATCACCAAGAAGAACCGCCGCAACGATCCAGATCGCATGGAACTCAAGAAGTTCTGCCCACGTTGCAAGTCTTCAACTCTTCACCGCGAAACTCGCTAATGCTCGCACCCGATTCTGTCGGGCGCACCTTCGCTGGTGCTGATTCAATCTCTATTTCACAATCAGAAATCGATGCCTTCGCTGCTGTAATTGGCGAGACCGATACTTCTATAGCTCCACCGACTTTTACTATCCGAATCTCGTTGGATCAATTTCAAAGTATCTTAACTAAGCCTGAAATCGGTCTCGATTGGTCACGTTTGGTTCATGGCGATCAAAAGTTTGAAATCTTTGCACCAGTTAAAGCGGGGGATTCACTTAGCTGCTCAGCAACTATCGAGAGCTACCGCGTAACTGCCGGCAACGAAATTGTCAGCGTTCGCTCTGATCTACATCGGGGCGCTGAATTAGTTGTTTCCTCATGGTCAACTTTGGTGGTGCGCGCATGACAAAAAATGACTTCGAAGTCGGCACCGCACTTCCAGAGAAAGTTATTTATCTAGATCGCGCCACGCTCAAGGCATACGCCGATGCCTCTGGTGATCAAAACCCAATCCACCAGAGTGAAGAATTCGCGCTCGCAGTTGGTCTGCCAAACGTTATCGCTCACGGCATGCTGACGATGGCTTTGGTTGGAAAGTACGTCACCGATTGGTCGGGCGGATCTAGCAGCGTTAAAGAATTTGGCGCGCGCTTTATTAAGCCAGTTATTGTGCCGGCTAATGAAAAAGTTGATTTAACAATCAATGCAACAGTTTCTGAAGTCGACGGTGACCAAATCAAACTCGATCTAGTAGCAACTTCGGCCGGAGTAAAAGTTCTTGGCATGGCTAAAGCTGTTGTTATTAAGCAATGACTATAAATAAAAGTAAAGAAGAATTAGCGCAGGAAAGACTTGATGCGCGTGCGGCTAAAGATTTTGCCAAGGCCGATCGGCTACGAGATCAGATAGCGGCGTTGGGCTTTGAAGTAATCGATGTTGCTGGCGGATTTGAATTCCGCGCCAAAGCACGTTTCCCAACCTATGCTTCAACACGCGATATCAAAGCGATCAAAGTAAACGGTGATATTGCAATCGCGATGATTGTCGATGGATATACCGCAGATGCCGCCGAAACTGTGCGCACCATAAAAGCGCATTGTCACACGCCAATTGTTGCGCTGGTAGCTGGCGATCCAGCCGAACTAATTGAAGAGATAGATCTGCAATTCCAATTGCTCGTAATCACTGAAAACTTTGGGTGGGGCGAGAACGCCAATGCACTTTTGAAAAACATCTCCTCTAAATACTTGGTAATCATGGATCCATCAACGCGCTTTACCGGCAATGCCATGGCTCCAGTTCTTGCCGAATTAAGTAAAGGCGAATTTAGCGCCGTTGGTTGGCGAGGTGGTTTGGTAAATACTGAAGATGAATGGCGCAGCGTTGACGATAAAGGTGCTGGCGAAGTTGATGTTCTATTTAGTTACTTCTTAGCCTTTAACTGCGCAGATGCCACAAATGCTGGTGGCTTCAATAACCGTGCAATTTATTATCGCAACGCTGATATCGAGTTCTCACTGCGCTTGCGCCACAGCAATGGACGCTTATTGCAGATGGATCTACCTCTTGAACAAGCGCGCCATCATGGTTATTACGATACTGATGAGCAGTTCCGCGAAATTCAATCAAAGAAGAATTACGACCGGATCCGAGCGCTTTAGAGGCAAGAGCGCAATCTTGAGCCCACGCAGGTAACCTGTACTCATGGCCGAACTCCGTAATTACACCAGCTTGCGCGTTGGCGGCCCCGCAAAGAAATTTGTCGACGTCCATAATGAAGCCGAGATCATCGCTGCGATTGAAGCGGCAGGGGATACGCCAGTACTAATTATCGGTGGTGGCACCAATATTTTGGTTTCAGATAACGGTTTTGATGGCACGGTAATTCGAATTACCAATCACTCTTTAAAAGCTGAAGTAGATGCCTGTAGCGGTGCGACGCTAACTATTGGCGCCGGCGAAAATTGGGATGAGTTTGTAAAGCTCAGCATTGAACGTGGATTTGCCGGGTTAGAAACTCTCAGCGGTATTCCAGGCACGGTTGGCGCGGCACCGATTCAAAACATTGGCGCCTACGGCCACGAGGTAAGCGAATTTATTACACGCGTTCGTACTTACGATCGCGAAAAGAAAGAGATCAAGACTTTTACTAATCAAGAATGCGACTTTTCCTATCGCAACTCTTACTTTAAATCGCACCCAGGTCGCTATGTCGTGATTGAAGTGCAGTTCCAACTACGCATGGGAATTGAATCAACGCCGATTGTTTATGCAGAACTTGCAAACAAATTAGAAATTGCAGTTGGTGAGAAAGCCTTAGTAGATGCTACTCGCAAAGCGGTACTAGAACTTCGCGCTGCTAAAGGAATGTTGTTAAATCCCAGCGATCGCGACTCTTGGTCTGCCGGTTCTTTCTTTACCAACCCAATCATCGATGCTGCAGTTGCTGCCAAGTTGCCTGAAAATGCACCGCGTTGGCCGCAATCAGATGGTCGCGTAAAGACCAGCGCTGCTTGGTTAATCGAAAATTCTGGCATTAAGAAAGGCGATTCCTTTGGGGGAGCGCGCATTTCGACTAAGCATGTTTTGGCGCTAACAAATGCCGCTAATGCAACGGCAGAAGATATTGCAGCTCTTGCCAAAAGTGCACAAAAGCATGTTCAGGATAAATATGGAATTACCTTAGAACCAGAAGTAAATCTGATCGGGCTTAACCTTCAGTAAGTAGTTTCTTGATTCGTCCGATTCCTTCGACGATATCTTCATCGCTAGTTGCGTAAGAAAAACGCAAGTAACCAGATGGGCCAAATGCTTCACCTGGAACTGCAGCAACTTCAACTTCTTCCAAAATTAAAGTTGCGAGTTCTGCAGAAGTCTTAGGAGTTTTGCCGCGAATGTTTTTGCCAAGAACGCCCTTAACTGATGGATAAACATAGAAAGCACCTGTTGGTGTTGGGCATTCAAAGCCCGGGATTTCATTAAGCAGACCAACAATTAACTTACGACGACGATCAAATGCTTCACCCATTTTGTGGACTGCAGAGAGATCTCCAGTCAACGCCGCAATTGCGGCACGCTGTGAAACGTTGGAAACGTTAGAAGAAAGGTGCGACTGCAAGTTAGTTGCCGCCTTGATCGCATCCTTAGGACCGATCATCCAGCCCACCCGCCAACCAGTCATGGCATAAGTCTTAGCAACGCCATTGATGATGATGCAGGTATCAGCAAGTTCAGGAACAAGCACCGGCATAGATGGAGCAGTTGCACCGTCATAGAGCAAGTGCTCATAAATCTCATCTGAGATTACCCAAATATTATTTTTAACGGCCCATTGCCCAATTGCCTTAACTTGCTCTGGCGAATAAACCGAGCCAGTTGGGTTAGATGGAGAACAGAATAAGAGCGCCTTAGTCTTAGGAGTGCGCGCCGCTTCTAACTGTTCGACCGTTACTAAATAATTCTGTGACTCGTCGGCAAAGATCTCAACTGCTTTTCCTCCAGCAAGCTGCACGCACTCTGGATAGGTTGTCCAAAATGGAGAAGGCAGAAGCACTTCATCGCCTGGATCAATGATCGTTGCAAATGCTTGGTAAACGGCTTGCTTTCCACCATTTGTTACAAGAACTTGATCGGCAGTGATTTCGAAATTTGAATCGCGCTTGGTTTTAGCAACGATGGCTTCGCGCATTTCAGGCAAACCGGCAGCTGGTGTATAGCGATGGTTTGCAACAACCTTTGTCGCTGCCGCAGCTGCTTCAACGATGTAATCAGGAGTAGGAAAATCTGGTTCGCCTGCGCCAAAACCAATAACTGGCCGGCCGGCAGCCTTAAGCGCTTTGGCCTTTGCATCTACCGCCAAAGTGGCTGATTCTGCGATTGCGGAAATACGTGCGGACACTCTGCTCATAGGCGAAGTCTGCCCTATGCTCAGGCAGATTTGAGCGCGAGTTTTACCTACCCCCCTTTGACCCTCTACACTTCAACGCTCACGAGGATTTGCAAATCCCTAGGGTTTCGCCATGCTCTCGCGAAGGGCAGTAGCTCAATTGGCTAGAGTTGCCGTCTCCAAAGCGGCCGGTTGGGGGTTCGAGTCCCTCCTGCCCTGCAAGTAGTTTTAAAAGTTTTACAGATTAAATAGAAATTAAATAGAAGAAGTATCAACTAGTTGAACGGATTGAAAGGAACGACGATGACAGAGTCAACAGAACACGTTGCCGACAAGCTCGGTCTGTTCGCACGCGTTGGCCTTTTCTATCGCCAAGTTGTCTCCGAACTCTCCAAGGTGGTTTGGCCATCTCGTAAGCAAATGAGCACATACACAGCAGTCGTAATGGTCTTCGTAACTTTCATCATCGCAGTCGTTTCTCTCTTTGACTTGGTGATTACCAAGATTGTTTTCTGGGTATTTGGGTAAGGAATCAAGATGACCGAGAACCAAGCACCAGATGCATTTGAGGCGGCTCTCGCGGCTAACGCTGATGAGATTGTGGCCGAAGTTGCTGCTCCAGAAGTTTCAGAAGAAATTGTAGAAGAAGTTGTCTTAACTGATGCCACCGTTGATGACCTTGCGCTCGCCAGCGATGAAGACGGCGATCTCGAATCAGATGAGAATGATCCAAATGCAGAATTCCGTCGCACCCTTCGCGCAGCGATTGGCGACTGGTACGTAATCCACTCATACGCAGGTTACGAGAAGAAGGTTCGCGATAACCTCAACAACCGCAAAGTTTCACTTCACATGGAAGATTACATTTTCCAGATCGAAGTTCCTGAAGAAGAAGTTACTGAAATAAAGAACGGCCAGCGCAAGCAGGTTAAGCGCAATATCTACCCAGGCTACGTCCTTGTACGCATGGAACTAACTGACGAATCATGGTCAGCAGTTCGCAATACACCAGGTGTTACAGGCTTCGTCGGAAACGCACATCATCCAAGCCCACTAAGCATGGATGAAGTAGAAAAAATTCTTGCGCCACGCCCTGTTAAGAAATCTGACAAGGCCGATATCCGCATCGTTGATTTCGAAGTTGGCGAATCTGTCACCGTTATGGATGGCCCATTTGCAACGCTTCCTGCATCAATCTCCGAGATCATGCCAGAGCAGGCAAAGCTTAAGGTTCTTGTTTCAATCTTCGGACGCGAAACTCCAGTAGAGCTTTCATTTGCACAAGTACAGAAGATCTAATCAAGATTTATTTAACTGAAAACTAGAAAAGGAATAAAAAAATGGCACCAAAGAAGAAGGCAACCGGATTCATCAAGTTGCAGATCCAAGCTGGCGCAGCAACTCCTGCACCACCAGTAGGTCCTGCCCTTGGTCAGCATGGTGTCAACATCATGGAGTTCGTGAAGGCTTACAACGCGGCCACTGAATCTCAAAAGGGTCAGATCATTCCGGTAGAGATCACTGTCTACGAAGATCGCTCATTTACTTTTATAACCAAGACTCCACCAGCATCACGTCTTATCTTGAAGGCTGCTGGAGTTGAAAAGGGTTCACCTGTTCCACACAAGACCAAGGTCGCAAATATCACTATGGCTCAGGTGCAGGAGATCGCTAAGGTAAAGATGGCTGACCTCAATGCAAATGACATTGATGCAGCAAGCAAGATCATCGCCGGTACTGCTCGCTCAATGGGTATCACTGTCGGTTAATTAAATTTCTACTTCTCACCGTGAGAAGTAGATGTGGGAGAACCTCGCTGGTTCGTTAACCACAACCACTAGCTCGGTTAAATGACTGAGGAATGAGGAAGAAATGAAGCGCTCAAAGAAATACACAGCGGCAGCAGAAAAGGTAAAGAAAGATCACCTTTACACACCGCTTGAGGCAGTAACACTTGCCAAAGAGACAACGACAACTAAGTACGACTCAACTGTAGAAGTTGCACTTGTTCTTGGCGTAGATCCAAAGAAGGCCGATCAAGCAATTCGCGGAACAGTTAACTTGCCACATGGCACAGGAAAGACTGCTCGCGTTCTGGTATTCGCAAACGGAGAGCGCGCTGATGAAGCTCGCGCGGCCGGTGCAGATATCGTCGGTGGAGATGAACTCATTGATGAAGTATCAAAGGGTCGCTTGGATTTCGATGCAGTTGTTGCAACACCAGATTTGATGGGTAAGGTCGGTCGTCTCGGTAAAGTTCTCGGAACACGCGGACTTATGCCTAACCCAAAGACCGGAACAGTTACAAATGATGTAACCAAGGCAGTTAACGACATCAAGGGCGGAAAGATTGAATTCCGGCTTGATAAGAACTCAAACCTTCACTTCATCATCGGTAAATCATCATTTACTGCAGATCAGCTTGCAGATAACTACGCAGCAGCTCTCGATGAGGTTCACCGCGTAAAGCCAAACTCATCAAAGGGTCGCTACATTCAGAAGGCAGTTGTTTCAACCACTATGGGACCTGGCATCCAGGTAGATCCAAACTTGGTTCGCGAACCAGCAGCTAACTAGTTTTAACTCAGCAATACCCGGCAATCTTGAGACTTGCTCGTTAAAGTCTCTTCGATTGGCCGGGTATTCCTGTATCACCGCGAAGAAGTGAAGCGGAGAAATCGTGCTTTATCCCCGATTTCGCAGCTAGCTTCAAGCAGGGATTTGACCCGAAAAGCGGGGAAGCCTTAAGGTTGTCCCATAACCAAAGACCGCAGGTCTGATCTCGCAAGAGAGAAGATAATTGAGGAATCTCAGCCCGCGTAGGTGTTCACATTAATCCGTGCGCATTTACGCGTCACGGATTTTTTATTGCCTGAGGTCGCTGGAAATAAAGTGGCTATAGAGCGAAAGCGACCATAGCCAATCAAACTAGCGAAAGGTGAACCGAATGGCTCGCCCAGTAAAAGAAGCAGCCGTTGCTGAACTGACTGAAGATTTCAAGTCAGCTAATGCAACCTACTTAACCGAATATCGCGGTCTAACCGTG
>Ga0214923_10001547_pt1 | contig 32565 bp, 33 predicted proteins | sample LL1510_MetaG_FD_177993 | JGI IMG/M metagenome (GOLD analysis project Ga0214923, IMG submission 177993) | Freshwater microbial communities from Lake Lanier, Atlanta, Georgia, United States - LL-1510 | ecosystem: Environmental > Aquatic > Freshwater > Lake | place: USA: Georgia | collected...
CACGCGGGGCTCGGCGAGCGCCGGCGTGATGTCGCGGAACAGGATGCCCGGCTTGGGGAAGTCGGGGATCGGGCGGATGAAGGCGGCGATATCGGCGTCGGGAGCGGGCCGCATGGCTAGGCACCCCGTCGCAGTCGGAACGTCGCCGCGGGCGACCCCTCGAGTTCGAGCGCCAGCATCGCGAGCGTTTCCGCCTCGATCTGCCGCACCCGCTCACGGGTCAGGCCGAGCACCGCGCCGATCTCCTTGAGCGTCATCGGCTCGCCACCGCCCAAGCCGAAGCGGAGCTTGAGGATCTTCGAGGCCCGCTCGTCCAGCGTCTCCAAGCGGGCCAGCACGTGCCGCATCGTATCGTCGTCGAGGAGCACCTCGGCCGGACACTTCATGTTGTCGTCGCGGACGATCTCGCCGAGCGACCAGCCGCCGTCGGCCTGCTCCGTCTGCGGAGCGGCCTGATGCACGTGGATCGCCTTCTTGATGATCGGCAGTTTCTTGCGGGCCAGGCCCAGCATTCGCGCCACTTCCTCCTGCGTGGGCGTGCGGCCGAGCACGTCGAGGAGCCGGGTGGTCGCCCGCCGCCACTTCGAAAGCAGTTCCACCATGTAGGCCGGGATCCGGATCGTCTTGCCGGAATTGATCAGCGCCCGCTTGATCGACTGCTTGATCCAGTAGCTCGCGTAGGTGCTGAACCGCGTGCCCATCTCGGGATCGAAGCCCTCGACGGCCCGCAGCAGCCCGAGGTTTCCCTCCTCGATGAGATCCGGCAGCGGCAGGCCGCGGTTGGCATATCCGCGGGCGATGTTCACCACCAGCCGGAGGTTGGCCCGCACCATGTGGTCGCGGGCGGCGGCATCCCCCTTGGCGATCAGATGCGCGAGGCGTTTCTCGTCCGCGGCCGACAACAGCGACGTGCCGTTGATCTCCCGCAGGTAGGTTTCGAGCGGATTCTGGACGGCGGACGAGGGCTTGCGGCGCGCGTCGGGCATGAGGGGCGGCAACCTTGTGACGACTGGGGCGGGATGACGGTGACGAGCCGCGGATCGACCGGCGTGAATCCCGGTGACAGACCCGCGGCACCAGCAGATATCGGCCCGCCCGCTGGCCAACTGCATCGGCGGGGGAAGACGGGCGGCGCGTACGGCCTGGCGCGGTCGTGCGGTCGACCGCGGTCGGCGTCGGCCCCCGCGGGTTCCCTCAAGCGACCGCCCAGTCGATCCGGACGAGTTCGGGCGGCGCGCCCAGCCGCACCGGCAGGAGCGACGTGCCGATGCCGCGCGAGACATACATCGGTGGACCGTCGTCGCGATACCAGCCGGCCACGTAGCGGCCGCTCCCCGTGGGCAGCACGAGCGGCTGGCCGAGCACGGCGACCTGGCCGCCATGCGTGTGGCCGGCGAGCATGAGGTCGGCCGGATGCTCCGCCGGAAGGGCCACCGCATCGCGGCTGAGCGGGCAATGGGCGAGGACGAGGTGATTCGGCGTCGGCGCACCGGCCGCGAGGGCGGTGAAGGCATCGGGCCGGCCGCCGCGCAGGTCGTCGAGCCCGGTCACCCGCACCCGCGTACCCGCCACGGCGACCTCGACGGAGCGGTTCACGAGCAGTTCGACGCCATGGCGGTCATAGAGCCGCGCGAACGCCTCCGTGGGCACTCCGGTCCGATGCTCCCAGTTGCCCAGGATCGCGAACCGCCGCGGACCCGTGGGACACTCGCGCAGGAACGTCTCCAGCCGCCAGAGGTGCAGCTGCCGATCGAGCATGTCGCCGGTGAACAGGATCAGGTCGGCGTGGGACTCGTGCAGGGCCGTGAGCAGTTGTGTCTCCAGACGGCCCATCGACCGGAGGTGCAGATCGCTCACCTGTGCGAGCCGCACCCTGGGCCGCGTGCCGGGGCTGCCGAGAGCATGGTCGGTGGTCTGCAGGCGGCCCGGCGTGACGAGGAAACCGTCCACCGCGGCGGCCGTGGCCAGGCCTCCGCCGGCGAGCCCCACGCCCCAGAGCAGCCGGCGGCGGGTGAGGCCGCGGAGATGGCGATGGGGTGGGTTCCTCATGGTGCGGCGACGGAGGCACGGACGCCGGGGCCGAGCGTGCGGTCGAGAAACTCGAGGAGGGCGCGGCCGGCCGGCGTGCCGCGGCCGAGGTCCGGGCGATGTCCCGTGCCTTCGAGCAGGACGAGCGTGCTGTCGATGCCAGCCGCCCGCAGGGCCGCGTCGAACCGCACGCTCTGCGCTGCGGGTATCGAGTCGTCGCGGTCGCCGTGGATCACGAGGCAGGGCGGATCGTCGGCCGAGACGTACGACAGCGGGCTGGCCCGTTGGGCCGCCTCGCGAAACTCCCCGAGCGGCCCGCCGACGAGCAGGCTCGCCGGTGAGGTCGGCCGATCGTGCCCCGGGCCGAGCGAAGTCAGATGGGTGGGCGCCGAGACGGTGCACACCGCGGCCACCCGCGGCTCGGCCTCGGCCGCAAGACCGAGGAGCGCGGCCAGGTGGCCGCCGGCCCCGCTGCCCACGACCGCGATCCGCTCCGGATCGATGCCCCATACTTCGGCGGCGTGGCGGATCGCGTCGAGGGCCGCGCGGCAGTCGTCGAGCTGTGCCGGAAAGGGGGCGGTGTGGGTGAGGCGATAGCCGACACTGGCCACGACGTAGCCCTCCTCGGCGAGCCAGGCGACCGGGCAGTCGGCCCGCGAGCCGTCGCGCCATGTGTCGCCGTGGATCCAGATCACCATCGGCATGCCACCCGCGGCGCAGCCGGCGGGCTGGTGGATGTCGAATCGCTGGCGGGCATCGGCCGTCGGCAGCGAGGGGTGGTTGCGATGGATCACGACCGCGTTGGCGGCCGCGGCCGGCCCGGATGCGCCCGATGAATCGACCGCCGCCTCGGCCCGCGCCGGCCGGAAAGGCTGTGGAGGGGTGAAGACATCCCGCATGTCGAGAGCCCCCTCGGGCGGAGCCGCGGGCGGGCGGACCTCGACGGGCGGCGCGTCGAGCGGCATCCGCCGCCGTGCCGTGGCCCGGCGTTGGGTGCGGCGCGGCGGCCGCCGTGGCGGCGGCGGCTCCACCTCGAACGGCGCGTCGGCCGTCGCCCGCGGGTCATCCCGCCAGGCGAGCTGCCCTTCCGACCAGTCCCATTCCGCCCCGCCTGCGAAAACCGCATAGGCCGACACAGTCACGGCGATGCAGTGCGTGGTGCGTGTCGGCATCTTGCTCTGCCCGAGCCGGTGATTGACCCGAGACGATGCGGTGAGCGTTTACCGACGGGCCTGGACCTGGCCCGACGGAGTGAGCTCGTCGATGATCTTGGGGATGTACCGCGAGAGCACTTCGGCGAGCCGCTCGCGGTCGATGTTCCGCTGGCGGGCGATCTCCTCGAGCTCGCGCTGTCCGAACACGTCTTCGATCTGCCTCTGGCTGACCGGCTTGTTGGGACCGGTGCGGACCCACGAATCGACCTCGTCCCGCATTCCCTTCTCCTCGAACTGCTTGACGACGTCGGGCAGTTTTTGGGCCGAGCCGCCACCGAAGATCTGCTTGAAGATTTCGCTGAGGTCGTCGGGGGAGGGCATGCCCTGCGGCGGCCGCTGCTGGGGCTGCGGCTGCGGGGCCCGCTGCTGCGGCTGCTGCTGCTGGGCGGCGCCTTCGAGCACCTGCTTCAGGATCTCACCGAGAATGTCCATCGTGGCTCTCCGTCGTGGCGGGAAAAGGGATCTGTCACGGAGGCCGCGGTGAAGCCGCGTTCCACCGACAATTCACCACCAGTGTATTGCCCGGATGGAGTGCGGGAAAGCGGCGGGTTCAGCGTTCGAGTTTCGCCCGCAGCGTGGCCCTGTCGACGCCCAGCGTGCGGGCCGCGGCCGTGCGGTTGCCGGCCACGCGGGCGAGAGCCTCCTCCACCAGCACGGCCTCGACATGACCGACGAGTCGGTCGTGCAGGTCGCCCGCCGCCGTCGGATCGGCCGGCCACTGCTCGGCGACCCAGGCTTTCACCGCCGCGGCGACCGCGTCGTTTGCGCCGCTGCCCGCCGTTCCCGGCGGTCCGCCGGCCTCCACCGGCGGCAGATGCTCCGGCCCGAGCAGTCCTCCTCGGGCCACGACACAGGCGTAGGCGACGGCATGCTCGAGTTCGCGCACGTTGCCGGGCCAGGGCCGGGCCCGGAGGGCGGCCAGGAACGCGGGGGTGGTCGCCGGTCGCGGGCCCCCGCGGCGGGCCAGAAACCACTCGACCAATTGCGGGATGTCGTCGAGGCGTGCCGCCAGGGGTGGCATCGCGACGGGAAACACGTTGAGCCGATGGAACAGATCATCGCGGAACGAGCCGGCGACGATCGCGGCCTTCAGATCACGATTCGTGGCCGCGATCACCCGGACGTCGACCGGCCTGGATTGGACGGATCCGACCGGCACGACCTCCCGGCCCTGGAGCACCCGCAGGAGCTTCACCTGCACGTCGAGCGGCGCCTCGCCGATCTCGTCGAGGAATACGGTGCCGCCGTCGCCCAGATCGAAGAGACCCGTACGGTCGGCCGCGGCGCCGGTGAACGCCCCGCGCACGTGACCGAAGAGCTCGCTCTCGATCACGCTCGGGGCGAGGGCGGCCAGGCTCGTGGCCACGAAGGGCCGGTCGCGGCGCGGGCCGTGGGCGTGGATCGCCCGGGCGGCGAGCTCCTTGCCGGTGCCCGTGGCCCCGGTGACGAGCACGGGGAGATCGGTCGGGGCGACCAACGCGATCTGCTTGAACACCGCCTGCATCGGCGGGGAACCGCCCACGAGACGCACGTCGCACGGCGGCTCGGCCGGGGATGAGACCGGGCCTGCATCGGGCCGGTCAGCCAGGGCCCGCGCGAGCACCTGCGACACGCTCTCCAGATCGAACGGCTTCACGAGATAGTCGAATGCGCCCGCGTTCATCGCCCGCACCGCCGTGTCGAGGTCGCCGAACGCGGTCATGACCACGATCCGCGCCCCGGGGGCCAGGGCCTTGAGATCGGGAAGGGCGGAGAGGCCGTCGCGGCCAGGCAGACGCACGTCGAGCAGGAGCGCATCGGGAGAAAACCGGCCGCAGCTGTCGACCGCGGCCTCGACCGATGCGGCCACTTCGACCGTGTGCCCCTCGTCACCGAGCCGTTCGCGCAGGCTCCAGCCGATCGCGGGCTCGTCGTCGACCACGAGGATGCGGCTCATGCGGAAGGCTCCACCGGCCGTGGGGCGACCGATCCGTCCAGTGTCTCCGCCGGCAGCGAGATCGCAAACCGGGTGCGGCCGTGGCGGCGGCTCCACGCCAGCCCGCCGCCGTGGTCCTCCGCCACGGCCTTGACGATCGCGAGCCCCAGGCCGATCCCCTCCGGCTTGCCGGTGACGAACGGCTCCGCGAGGCTCGCCCGGATCGCGTCGGGCGGCCCGCTTCCGGAGTCTTCCACGGCCAGGTCGATCCGGCCGGCCGCGAGCGTGCCGGTGAGCTGCACGATCCCCCCGCGGCCCGCCGCCTCGATCCCGTTGAGCACGAGATTGACCAGCGCCGCCCGGAGCGAATCGGGCCGGCCCACGAGCGTGATCCCCGTGGGGAGCTCGCACTCGATCCTCACGCCCGCATGCTCCGCCCGCGGGGCGGCGAGATCGCGAACCGCCGCGAGCAGGCCGTCGATCGCGACCGGGCCACGGGCCGCCTCGGTGGGCCGGCCGAGCGCGAGCAGCCCGCGCACCTCCTCCTCGAGGATCGCGAGCTGCCGCTTCGCCACGGCGAGGCTCTCGTCGGTCGGGGTCGCCCCCTGGCAGCGGCGCTCGTGGACGTCGATCGCCAGCCGGGCGCCGGTGATGGCGTTGCGCAACTCGTGGGCGAAGCCGGCGGCGAGCTGGCCCAAGAGCCGCTGCCGCTCGCCGGCGATGAGCGACGTGCGCAAGGTCTCGAGCGTGGCGCTCATGCGATCGACGCCGGCGGCCAGCCGATCGACCTCGTCGCCGCCCCGCCCCGCTTGCAGTTGCGCGCCGAATTCGCCGCCGGCGATCCTCTCGACATGCCGCTCCACCGCCGTGATCCGGGCCGCGAGCGCCCGCGTGGTGCGGAGCGACAGCGGCACGAGCAGGCCGAGCGTGCCGGCGGCCACGGCGAGCACCGGCCAGACCGTCTCGAACGCCGCCGCCAGCGCCCGCCTTTCCGGTGTGAGCACGAGCACGCTCTCCGGCCGCACGCCGGCGGCGCGGACCACGCCGATGCGGTAGGACGACCCGGCGAGGGCGATCCGTCCGGCGGCGATCGCGGCGGCGAGGGCCGCGTCGGTCGTGTCGGCGAGCATCGCGGCCGGGAGCGACGTGGCTCCGGCGCGGCGGGCTGCCGGATCCCAGACGACGAACTCGCTGCCGGTGAGCGCGGCCAGCGCGGCGAGCACGGCGGGCGAGAGGGCCACGCGCTTCTCGGCCAGCGCCGCGGCCACCCGCTGCTCGCGCTCGCGGGCGGCCGCGGTGGCCCGGCGCGTGGCGAGCCAGGCGGAAAACGCCACGTTCGCGAGCACGCCGGCGAGCACGAGGCCGACGACGGGCAGCACGAGCCGGAGCGTGAGCGAATCGTGACGGAGGGGCGGTGGCATGCCGGTAGTGTCGCCCGGATCGGTCCGCCGTTCCAAGCGCGCGGATTCCCCGCCGCCCATGGGGAGCCGCCGGGTCGCTTCACCGCCGGTGCACGGCGCGCCACCGGCTCGGGGGCATGCCGTGCCGGCGGCCGAACGCGACGGTCATGTATTCGGCGTGGCGGAAGCCGCAGCGTTCGGCGATCTTCGTCAGCGGCAGGTCCGTCTCGGCGAGGAGTTGCTCGACCCGCCGGAACTGCTGCCGCGCGATCTCCTCGTGGGGCGTGTGGCCGATGCGGGCGGCGAACCGGGCGTCGAGGATCCGACGCGAGGTGCTCAGTTCGCGAACGACGTCCTGCACCTTGATGCCCGTGCAGGTGCGCTCACGAATGAACTGCACCGCTGCGACCACGAGCGGGTCGTCGATCGCGAGCACGTCGCTGCTCTGCCGCGTGGCGATGCCGAGCGGCGGCAGCAGCCACTCAGCGGCTTCCAGCCGCTTTCCCTGCATGAGCCGCTCGAGCAGCGTTGCGGCGAGCCGGCCGGCACCGACCGCATCGGGGATCACGCTCGACAGGGGCGGCGACGAGAGGCCGCAGAGGAGTTCGTCGTCATCGACGCCGAGCACGGCCACCTCGTCGGGCACGGCGATGCCGGCGCGTCGGCACGCGTCGAGGGCCTGGCGGCCGCGAATGTCGTAGCAGGCGAACAACGCGAGCGGCTTGGGCAGGTCGGCCAGCCACCGCTCGATCGCCTCGTCGTCGTCGCTCCCTCCGGCATGACGTCGACGGGGGTTTCGAACGGCGGGCAATGTGAACACGTCGACGCCATGCCCCGTCCCGCCGATGGTGTCCGTGAACGCAAGTCGCCGATTCTCGCTCCAGCGAAACCGCTCATCGCCGAGGAACGCGAAGTGGCGGAAGTCGCGTTCCAGGAAATGTTCCGCTGCGAGGCGGGCGATCGCGGCGTCATCCGTCTCGACGTACGGCACGTCGCTGAGGAGCCGGCCGGCGCTCACGTCGACGATCGGCAGCGGTCGGCGGCGCCGCAGGGTCGCGAGGGCGGCCGCGATCGCCGGAGTTTCGATCCGTGCGATCGCGCCGTCGCCATGCCACTCGCCGAGCGCCGCGAGCGGCGGTGCGCCGCGGCCGTGCTCGGGCAGGAAGATGGTCCAGGGATCGTGCTCGCGCACGTGCCGCCGGATGCCGGCCAGCAGGCCGCGGGCGTAGGCGTTCGACGCCTCGATCACGACGGCGACCCGTCGGGCGGGCTGCGGCGATGCAGGGGGGCTGGCCATGCCCGCCGTTGTATCACGGCATCTCGGCTGTGAGGGCCATCACGATCGGCGCGGTGGCGTCGGTCCCTTTAACGAGGTCGATCGACACGATTCTGTCGGGCCGCTGCGGGCTCACTTTGAGATACCGCACCTGACGTCCGTCGATGTCGAAGGCGAAGTCGCTCCCGGGCACGTCCACCCGGCAGATGTAATCGGCGATGTGCTCGCCGTTGACGAGAGCGTGGTCCTCTACCTTCCCGTCTTGGTAGGTGAACCGCACGAGCATCGACGCCGAGCCCTTGCCACCAGCCGGGAAGCCCCAGCCGGCGATGCCGCCGAGGATGTGCAGCGTCTTGACGGCAGAGTCCATCGAGAGTGACACACTCATGGGCATCTTCGGCGGGAGATAGCCGTGCGGCCCGTGAAGCATGACCACGTTGGGCACACTGTCGCCCTGCGGATCGACGAGCGAAAAGGGCACCCCTTGAAACGTCTTGGGGCCCCAGTCGGGAAACACGAGCCGCCCGACGTCGCTCTTGTCGTCGATGAACATCCCCTTCGTGCTCACGGCCGTGGCCACCTTCTCGAGCGACAGGGGCACGTACTTTCCCCGCTTCGTGAGGAAGGCGAGCAGATCGGCGAAGCCCTCGGGCTTGATCTGCTTTTCGAAGCCGACGGGCATGAGTGAGTGTGGTGAGGGCGTGAACGCATCGATCTCTGACCGCGGGATCGCCACCCGCTTGCCTTCGGCATCGACGATCTCGATCGCGGTCTTGCTTTCTGAGGCGAGTAAGCCGGTGACCACGCGGCCGTCGTCGGTGGAGACGGTGTAGGCCCGGTAATTACCCTCGACGGAGCGGTTCGGGTCGAGAATGTGGATCAAGAGTTCGTGGGCGGGGTGGACCGACATCCCGGTGAGCTCAGGGCCCACCTTGCCCCCCGCGCCCGAATGCATGTGGCACGTGCCGCACTGCTCCTTGAAGAGAAGCTTGCCGCGGGCGGCATCGCCCCCTTGTGCCACGACCGGCAGGATCTCGTCGATCACTTTCTGGCGATCGGCGTTGGGGAGGCCGCCGCCGGCGGCGAGAATTTTCTTCGCCCGGTCGCCGATCTTCCGGTCCGGATGGTTGGTGAGCTTCGCCCGCTCCACGATCGGGATGTCGCCGAGGTTGACCTGCCGCTTCTCGAGCCGGGTGACGAGCGTCGCCGCCCAGTCGCGATTCGCGAGGATCGTGCGCACGGCAGCCTCGCGCACCGGCGGTGTGAATGATGCGAGCTGGTCGAGGATCGCGGCCGGGGCCTCGGCGGCCGACGAGCGTCCGAGAGCACCGATCAGGCCCGCAGAGATTTCGGGGCTCGCCTTGCCGCCCACGCGCTGCATGAAGAGTTCCACGATTGTGGGATCGGCAGGCCGCAACTGCACGAGCCGCTCGGCAGCCGAGATGCGGTCGGCGTCGGTCGCCGTGGCGTCGTCAAGCGTGGCCACGAGCGCCTCGCTGATGCGGCCGATCCGTGAATCGAGCGCCGTCGAGCCGGTGTGCTGGGCCAGCGTGACCACCTGGCCCTGGACGCTCGCCGGGAGCGTATCGACGAGCCTCACGAGGGCCGCATCCGCGTCTGGCCCGAGCGCCGCGGACTTGCCTTTGGGCCACCCGCGGGCGAGGCCCGTCAACGCCGCGACGGCGACCGGCTGCGGCGCGTCGGGAAGGCGGACGAGCAGGGCGGCCACGGCGGGGCCTTCGGCGCCGCGGGCGACGTGCTCCGCCACCCGCTCGACGAGCGCGCGCAGGGCGGGGGAAGCCTTCTCTCCTGCCGGCTTGGCGGCGAGCAGGGCCGGCAGCACGCCTGTCGCCTGCACGGCTGCGGCGCTCGTGGCCGCGTCGGTGAGCACCGGGTCGGCGAGCGTGCGAGCGTCGGCGAGCATCTTCGTGACGATTGCGGCCGCTTCCGGCGACGATGGCCATTCGCCGAGCGCCTCGAGCACGGCCAGGCGTACGAGCGGCGCTGGATCGTCGATCACCGTCGAGCCGGACAGTTTGTGGAGCGTGCCGGCATCGCGAGGCAGCGCCTTGATCGCGTTCATACGGACGCCCGCGGAGGGATGCGCGAGGGCCGACTGCACCCGCGCGAGCGCGAGCGAATCGGCGCCGGGTCCTTCGAGGGCGCCGAGCTGGCGGAGCGTCCAGATCGCATGGATCGCGGCGGGGTTGAGGCCGACCGCATCGACCGCGGAACTCTCGACGAGCCGGAGAAGCGCCGGCACGACGTCGCGGCCGCCGTCGGGCCGGCCGGCTCCTAGTTCGACGAGCTTGCGCTGGGCCCGCTCCCGCCAAAACATGTTGTCGTCGCCGAGGAGCGCGACAAGCTCGTCTTCGGAGCACTGTCCGAGCGGCCTGCGGGCGTCGGCCTTCGTGGTTGCCGTGCCGTGGACCACCCGCCAGATGCGGCCGTGCGTCTTGTCGCGAAGCGGCGTGACATAGGCCCCGCGCTTGCCGGTCTCGAAGCCCGCCGGCGTCGGGTTGTGCTGGACGATGAAGTTGTACCAATCGATCACCCACACCTGCCCGTCGGGGCCGACATCAGCCTGGATCGGCGCCGTCCACTCGTCGTCGCTGGCGACGAGGTCCCAGGCCATCCGGCTCGAGAACGCCGCGCCTTCCGGCTGGAGCGCGAACGTGGCCACGATGTGGCCCGTCGGCTCGCAGGTGAACGCGGTGCGGTTCCAGTATTCGCGGGGATACGCCCGGGCCGTGTAGAGCCGGTGGCCGGCGCCCGCGGTGAAGCGGCCGTGTTGATCGACCTGGCGAATCGCCACGGTGCCGTCACCCGACGCGCGCGGGGCGAGCTCCATCTCGGGGTTTCCGGCGATGCCCCGCAGCGTCGTCGCGCTCCAGCCCCGCACCCGCTCGTAGACGCGATTGGCGAGCGGCATGTGCTCGCTGGGATTGCCGTTGGCCGTCGAGCCGAAGACGAGCCCCTCCTCGCTGAAACCGAAGCCCCAGGAGTTGTTGTTCGTGCTGCGGAGATACTCGAGCTTCGAGCCGTCGGGCTTGAACCGGAAGAAGCCCGCAGGAAAGCGGAGCGCCTCGCCACCGACGGTGCCGTTGAACCCGGAATAGCCGACGATGCCGTAGACCCAGCCGTCGAGGCCCCAGGTGAGGTTGCTCGGGCCGGCGTGCGTGTCGCCGGTGCCCCAGCCGGTGAAGAGCACCTTCCGCACGTCGGCCGTACCGTCGCCATCGGTGTCTTTGAGATAGACCGTGTTGGGTGCCATCACCACGATGAGCCCGCCGTCGTGCGAGATCATGCTCGTGGGGATCGAAAGCTTCTCGGCGAACACGTCGCGGCGGTCGGCCTTGCCATCGCCGTCGGTGTCGGTGAGTTTCACGATCCGGTCGTGGCCATCGACCTGGGCCGCGGGATCATCCTGCGGCGGCTCGACCAAGTCGTTCGGATAATCGACGCTCTCGGCGACATACAGGGCGCCGTCACCGTCGAACACGAGCGCCAGCGGCTTGCCGGCGAGCAGGGGTTCGCTCGCGAAGAGTTCGATGCGAAAGCCCTCGGGCGTGATGGCGTGCTTGCGCGACTGCTCCGGGTCGAGCGGCTTTTGCATGGTCGTGATCTGGTCGTCGCCCTTGCGCGTGCCGCCCGGGGCGTAGAAGGGCACCTTCGCAGGCTGGTATTCGAAGGGCACGAGGCCCGCCGGCGGCTTCGTCATCGCGGGATGATCGACGTAGGCGCCCGCCGCCGCGGGATCGCGGCCCGCCGCGAAGCGGATGCCCCGCTCGACGAGATTGTGGAAGCCCGGATGGCTCCACGTGCGCTGGTCGTGGCCCCAGGCCGTATAGAAGACACGGCCCTTGCCCTCCTGGCGGACCCACGTCCAGGGCTCGCGGCTTTCGCCTTCCACCCGCTCCTCGAGGACCGTGCGGCCGCGGTCGTTGTGCTTGGTGTGGACGTAGGTTTCATCCCGGCTCTTGAAGCCGCTGAAGCCCTGCATGATCGCGTGGTCCGGCGCGACGTTCGCCGTGCGGAATTCCCCCGTCCCGTGCTTTTGGAACTGGGCGCCCACGAGGTCGAGCCACGCCGGTGAATTGCGGAAGCAGTAGCTGGCGCAGTGGAGCGGCACGAGCCCCTTGCCGTCGCGGACGAAGTCGAGGATCGCGGCTTCTCCTGCGGGCGGGAGGTTGTCGATGTTGGCGTAGACCGCAAGCACGTCGTAGACGGCGAGCACCTTCGGGTCGAGGTCGGAGACCTTGTCGGTGTAGACGAGCTCGATGCCGCGGGGCGCGAGCACGGGCTGGAGCTGGGCGAACCGGTCGGCCGGCTTGTGGTGGCCGTTGTCGCCGAGGAACAGCACCCTGATGGGTGCCTCGGCAGCGTCTGCGGCGCGCGCCGCGCAGGCGAGGAGAATCGTGAGCAGCAGCCGTTTCATGAGGAAAAACTCCATTCGGGCAATTTCATGAGAGCGCCCCCCTTCATCGCCGACTCGTGGGCCAGGATGCCGGTGCAGGTCCAATTCGCGCTCTGCTTGGCGTTCGGATACGGATCACGGCCCTCGACGAGCGCTGTCACGAACTCGTGCACGAGGTGCGGGTGGCTGCCGCCGTGGCCGCCTCCCTGCGTGAACGACAGGTGCCGGTGATCGTCGGCATCGTAGACGCCGCCCGTGGTGAAGCGTTGGATCGGCTCGGGCAGCAGATGGGCGAAGTCGGGCACGGGCACGCGCTCGGGAATCTCCGGCTCCGGCTTCTTTGCCGTGTGGATCACCGGCTCCTCGCTCTCGCAGAGTTGCCACTCGAAGCTCTTCTTCGAGCCGTACACATCGAAGCTCTCGCGGTATTGCCGGGCCGTGTCGAAGAGCGAGCGGATGACGCGGGCGACGACGTCGCTGCCGCGGAGCTTCACGTGGGCGCTCTCGATCGCGAATGGCGAGCCGTAGTGCTCGATGAGTTCGTCACGGATGCGCCCCGAGCCGAAACAACTCACCTCCTCGGCATCGAGCCGCTGGAGGGCCAGGCACGGCCCCACGCAATGCGTGGCGTAGTGCATCGGTGGCAGGCCCGGCCAATAGTTCGGCCAGCCGTCCATATCCTGCTGGTGGCTGGCCTGCACGAACTGGATCTGGCCGAGTTCGCCCTTGTCGGCCATCTGCTTGATGAAGAGGAACTCGCGAGCATAGACGACCGTCTCGGCCATCATGTACTTGAGGCCGGTCTTGGCCGAGAGTGCGACGATCTTCCGGCAGTCGTCGAGGCTGGTCGCCATCGGCACGGTGCACATCACGTGCTTGCCCGCTTCGAGAGCCGCGATCGACATCGGACCGTGGTCGGGGATCGGCGAATTGATGTGGACGGCGTCGATCTCCTGGTCTTTGAGGACGTCGGCGAAAGCCTGGTAGCGTCGCTCGACACCGTAGGCCTTGCCGACCTCGTCGAGCTTGTCCTTCGACCGCTGGCAGATCGCGACGAGCTCGGCATGGGGATGCCGCTGGTGGATGGGGATGAACTCGGCCCCGAAGCCGAGGCCGACGATGGCAGTGCGGACGGGGCGGCCGGTCGCTGAACCGATGGGCATACGACATCCTCCTCCCCGGATTCTCGCGCGGAGGATTCCCGGCGTCCATGAATATTTGAACGCCGCACTTGAGATTTTTCCCCGCGGCGGACCACCCGCCAATCACCCCGTCCACGAGGCCCGGGCCGGTAGAATCCCGTGTTCGGCAGTTGCCCTCGAGGGGCGGAGCGCTTGCATGCCGTTTCCCAGGGCGGTCGCGTTGTTTCAGGCGGTCGGCGGCGGGCCGGCGGCCCAGGCCCGCGCGGCGGCGGTGGATTTCGCGGCGCTCGAGGGAACGTCGGCATGCGACCGCCTCGGCAGTTCGTGCCAGGGTCTCGCCACGGAGGAGGCCCGCCGCCGTCTCGAAGTCCACGGCCCCAACAGCCTCGCCGAGCAGGAGGAACGCGCGGCGGCCGCGGTGTTGCTGCGGGCCCTGCTCAATCCGCTGGTGCTGCTCCTGGCCATCCTCGGCGGCTCGTCGCTCGCCACGGGTGACGCGGCGAGCGCCGCGATCATGGCGGTGATGCTCGCGCTCGGCGTGGGACTGCGGTTCGTGCAGGAGTGGCGGGCGGCGGCCGCCGTCGCCGGCCTGCGCACGCTGATCGGCGTGCGGGCGACGGCCGTCCGCGACGGCCAGCCCGTGGAGACGCCGCTCGTGGAGCTCGTGCCGGGCGACGTCGTCATGCTCTCGGCCGGCGACATGATTCCCGCCGACGTGCGGCTCCTCGCGGCGAAGGATCTGTTCCTGGCGCAGGCGACGTTCACGGGAGAGTCGTTTCCCGTCGAGAAGCACGCCGCTCGCGACGACGCGGCGGTGTCTTCACCACTCGAACTGACAAATCTCTGCTGGCTCGGCACGAGCGTGGCCAGCGGCACGGCCACGGCGCTGGTCGTGGCCACGGGGCGGCGGACGCTGCTCGGGGGCATGTCACGGTCGCTCGAGGAGCCCGAGCCTCCCACGGCATTCGACCTCGGCATGGAGCGGTTCACCTGGCTGATGGTAGGCATCGTGGCGGTGATGGTGCCGCTGGTATTCCTCATCAATGGCGTCATGAAGGGAAACTGGGGCGATGCGTTTCTGTTCGCGCTGGCGGTGGGCGTGGGGATCACGCCGGAGATGCTGCCGATGATCGTGACGGTGTGCCTCTCGCGGGGAGCGCTCTTGCTCGCCCGGGAGCGGGTGATCGTGAAGCATCTCGACGCGATCCAAAACCTCGGCGGCATGGACGTGCTCTGCACCGACAAGACGGGCACGCTCACGCTCGACCGCATCATCCTCGAGCGGCACTGCGACGTGTTCTTGCGCGACGACCCCGAAGTGCTCCGCCTCGCCTGGCTCAACAGCCACTTCCAGACGGGCCTGAAGAACCTGCTCGATCGGGCGATTCTCGACCACGAGGAGCTGCGCGAGCACGTCGCGAAGGAGGGCTGGGAGAAGGTGGACGAGATCCCGTTCGACTTCTCGCGGCGGGTGATGTCGGTGGTCGTGGCGGCACCCGGCGGGCGGCGGCTGCTCGTCTGCAAGGGGGCGCCCGAAGCGGTTTACGCCCGCTGCTCGCGATTCGCGGTCGACGGGCGGACGGAGCCTTTCGGGCAGGCCGTCCCGGAGCGGCTGCGCCGCGAGTTCGAGCGGCTCTCGGCCGACGGCTTCCGGGTGCTCGCCGTCGCCTGCCGCGACGTCGAGCCGCAGCCGGCCTACGGTCGCGACGACGAACAAGATCTCGTGCTCCGCGGCTACGTGGCGTTTCTCGACCCGCCCAAAGACTCGGCCGCCGCGGCGATCCGGGCGCTCGTCTCGGGCGGCATCGCCGTGAAGATCCTCACCGGCGACAACGAGCTCGTGAGCCGGAAGGTGTGCGGCGCGGTGGGCATCGATGCCGATGCCGTGCTCCTCGGCCGCGACGTGGACGCGCTCGACGATGCGGGGCTCGCCGCCGCCGCCGCGCGGGCCACGCTGCTGGCCCGGCTCTCGCCCCAGCAGAAGGAGCGGGTCGTGCAGGCGCTCAAGCGTGCCGGCCACGTCGTCGGCTTCCTGGGAGACGGCATCAACGACGCCCCGGCGCTGCGGGCCGCCGACGTGGGCATCTCGGTCGATTCGGCGGTGGACATCGCCCGCGCCAGCGCCGATTGCGTGCTCCTGGAGAAGGATCTCGAGGTGCTGGAGGCTGGCGTGCGGGTGGGGCGGAAGGTGTTCGTCAACATCCTCAAGTATGTCCGCATGGGGGCGAGCTCGAACTTCGGCAACATGCTGAGCGTGCTCGGGGCGAGCATGTTCCTGCCGTTCGTGCCGATGACTCCGCTCCAGATCCTGACCAACAACCTGCTCTACGACTGCTCGCAGGTGCCGATCCCGACCGACGACGTCGATCCGGAGCTCGCGGCCCGGCCGCGGCCCTGGTCGGTGGGGCAGATTTCGCGGTTCATCCTCCTCGTGGGGCCGGTGAGCTCGCTCTTCGACTTCACGACGTTCGCCGCGCTCTGGTTTCTCTTCGGCTGCGCGGATCCTGCGCGGGCGCCGCTCTTCCACACCGGCTGGTTCGTGGAGTCGCTCGTCACGCAGACCTTCATCATCCACGTGATCCGCACCGAGCGGATCCCGTTTTTGCAGAGCCGGGCGAGCGCGGCGCTCACGGCGACGACTGTGGCGGTGATCGCCGCCGGGATCTGGCTCGTCGAGTCGCCGCTCGGCCGCCGGTTCGGCTTCGTGCCGCTGCCGGCGATGTACTGGCCGGTTTTGCTCGCGACGGTCGGCGGCTATGCCGCCGCGACGCACCTCGTGAAATCGTGGCTCGTGCGCCGCGGCTGGATCGACTGACGGCGGGTAGGCGGGGGGTCATGCATCGCGGCCTCCTCCCGCGGGTCACCTTCGTCGGCGGTCGCCGCGGGCCTCCGGCAATCTGGGCAGGCTCGGCGACCCGGGCAGGAATGAACCTCGTCGTGGGACATGCGTAGAGTGAACCAACCACGGAGGGTTTGCTCATGGATCCGCATTTCAACGAGTATCTTGCGGCGGTGGCGGGGATGGCCGAGGTCTACGGGACCTCGACGGACGACGCGCACGTGATTCCCGGCGGTACGCGGGATAGCGGAACCCCCGCACCGCTCGCGGCGGGAGTGTGAGCGGCGGCGTGTCCAGCGGGGCGGGTTCTCCCGAGCCTTCCCTGGCGACGACGACGCGACCTGCCGCTTCGGGATGACCGTCCGCCCGAACGCTGCCTGGACGGAGTCGCGCGGACGCCGGCACAATGCGGCCCGCAGATTCGTCGGACGACACGCCCGACGGATCGGGAAGTATTCCTGAGGATTCGGCATCGATGACCCCCCGGCAGCGTCTGGAATCCCTGAACCTCCCCTTGCCGCCCGCCCCGAAGGCTGCCGGCCTCTACAAGCCGGCCGTCGTGGTCGATCGACTCGTCTATCTCTCGGGCCACCTCCCGCTGACGGCCGATGGCTCACTCGTGCGGGGCTGCGTGGGCCGCGATCTCGACGCCGATGGCGGCAAGCAGGCGGCGCGGCTGGTGGCGCTCGCGATGCTCGCCACGCTCGTGGCCGCTGTCGGCAGCCTCGACCGGGTGAAGCGGCTGGTGAAACTGCTCGGCACGGTGAACTGCACGCCCGAGTTCGAGAAGCACCCGCACGTGATCAACGGCGCGAGCGAGATCTTCGCGGAGATCTGGGGACCGGACGATGGCGTCGGCGCCCGCAGCGCCGTGGGCATGAGCTCGTTGCCGATGGGCGTGGCGGTGGAGATCGAGGCCGTGTTCGAACTGGCGTAAAAGGTGGCTGGCACCTTTTTTTCGCCTCAACCCACGATCCGCCGGGCCTGCTTCTGGTACCTGGCCGGGGTCATCCCCGTCAGCCCGCTGAAGATCCTGGTGAAATGGCTCTGCGACGAAAACCCGAGATCGAGGGCGACGTTCGCCACGGGGCCGTCGGTCTTGAGGGTCTCCAGGGACCGGAGGATTCGGCGGCGGTTGATGAACCGGCACAGGCTCAGCCCGGTGGAGTGCCGGAACTTTTTGGCGAAGTGGCTCGGTGATAGCCCCACGCGCCAGCCTGATCCCCTCCCCAAATCTTGAGCCACGTCTTGTGAGAGAATCCGCGTGCCTTGACGCCGCCCCCAACTTGGTACCAGACGGGTTGTTAGCCATGCAGGGCCGGTAGCTGGGCATGCCCAGCTACCGGCCACGAGCACGACCGACGGCGACCGATTCTGGAGGTCGTGTTCTTCCGAACGGAGGCAGGCAACAAGCCGGTACGAGAATGGCTACGCGGGCTGGGGCGAGAAGACCGAAAGACCGTCGGAGAGGACATAAAAACGGCCCCATTCGGCCGGCCCACAGGGATGCCGCTCATCCGAAAACTTGCGACTGGGCTTTGGGAAGTGCGGTCGCATATCAGCACGGGCATCGCCAGAGTCGTGTTCACGGTGGACGGGCAGACGATGGTTCTCTTGCACGGCTTTCAGAAAAAGTCCCAGCGAACGCCTCCGGCTGACCTCATGACGGCAACACGAAGACTCACCCAGTTACGATCGGAGTGAACCATGAAAAAGACCCACATCGGCAGCAAACTCGACGACTTCCTCCGGGCAGAGCGATTGCTTCAAGCAGCGACGGCAACGGCGACGAAGCGAGTCATTGCCCATCAGATCGCCACGGAAATGAAGCGACGCCGTCTCACAAAGATGGCGATGGCAAGTCGCATGAAGACGAGCCGCGCCGCTTTGGATCGGCTGCTTGACCCGAACAATCCATCAGTGACGATCGGTACCTTGGAGAAGGCCGCGGCCGCCCTGAGCCGCCGGCTCAAGGTGGAACTGCGTTGACCATTCATCGGCCCGTCTTTGCCAGAAGCAACTCGGCCACGCTTGAGCCTCTGTTGCAGGATGACGCCGATGGCAACGCGTGATCGATGCTGCTTCGTGCGGCTCGATGCGAGCCGGTAACGATTGCAGAGGTCCATGAATCTGGCTAATCTTTTGCTGCCGATCGCGACGTTCAAGCGGGGGACATGCCACTCATGGACAGCCTCGAAGGCCTGATCAGGCCCTTCCAAGCGGCATGTCGGCCGGCTGTCCAGCGGGGCTTGGCGGCCGCCTGCTGGCGGTGGCTGGTCGATGACTGGAACTGGCCGGCCGCGGGGCTCGTCGCCGCGGTGCTCATCGTTGGGCTCCTGCCGGCCGTCTTCGCCGTCGCCTCGCCGGCCCTCGGGCTGGTCGTGGCCCAGCTGCCGCTCTATCTCGTCCATCAGGCCGAAGAACACGTCGGCGACCGGTTTCGACGGCAGATCAACGCCCAGGCCGGCGGCGAAGCCCTCTCCCAGCCGGCCACGTTCTGGATCAACTCGCTCGGCGTCTGGTGCGTCGATCTTCTGGCGATCGGGCTCGCGGCGGGTCTCGATCTCGCCTGGGGCTTTCTCGCCGTCTACCTCACGCTCATCAATGCCATCGTGCACCTGCTCGCCGGCATCGTCCGCCGTGAGAGCAACGCCGGCCTTGTCTCGGCGGTGGTGCTGTTTCTACCGGTGGGCGGGGTGACCTGGTGGACGCTCGAGCGGGCGACGGGGCTGGGCGTGCCCGGGCACCTGCTCTTCGCCGGGCTGATCGTGCTCGAGCATGCCCTGATCGTGGCCTGGGTTGTCACCTGGCGCGGTCGGGCACCGGCACAGGAGCATTCCAGGTGAATGGCAGTCAACTCGATCAATCACCGCATCGTGGCTGGGCCTTCGGAGCCAACTCGATGTCGTGGATGATATCGTCACGATCGACAAGCCAGCCGTTTTTCCAATGGACAAGGACAGGCCTATTCTCCGCACCGCCTTGGCATCGGCTGATGTTCTTCTGTCGCTCGATCGCGCCGGTGCGGCACCCTGCGAAGAAAGCTCCCCGAGTAGGATTCGTCACAACTGCCGTATTATCCTGGAAAACGCGATCGTCGGCAGGAACGCGACTCAAAAAGCGACTCACTTTCCAGTCCGCAGAAGGACGCATGAGTTCGCACCGGGTCCCTGAGCGGTGTTCGGCAAAGGGCCGCGGCAGATGAACCCCCGCCCCGGCATCTCCCCAGCGATCATGCCGCGGCGGAGCCGGGCTCCGAGATCGCAGTCGGTTACACCAGGAAGCCGCACGCTGAAGAAAGTGGTTCGGCGCATGCGCTCGTGGGCAGGGTACGTGTACTTTGCAGACTGCCCTCAAGGCGTATACGCTTGTGCGTATGGTTACGCTTGCTGACATCGAGGCTGCAGCCGTTTCGCTTTCGCCTGCTGAGAAGCAAGAGTTAATGCTTTTCCTGGCTTCACGGCTTCGGGCTGAGGGTGCGGTGCTGCCGGAAACCCGCGTGTTTTCGGCGGACGAGATGGCCCGCTGGATTGCGGAAGATGAGGCGGACATGCGCCGCCTGCGGGAGCAGCCGTGAGGCTGTTTCTGGATTCGAGCGTCATGATCGCCGGAGCCGCGTCGGCCGAAGGAGCGTCCCGGTTGGTGTTCCGACTTGCCGGAACACATGAGTGGCGATTGGTGACGACACCCTATGCCGTCGAAGAGACGGTTCGGAATCTCGCGGCCTTCCCACCATCAGTCACCGCATCGTGGCTGAGACTCCGGAGCCAGCTCGTCGTCGTCGACGATGTCGTGACAATCGACAAGCCCGCCGTATTTCCCGTGGAGAAGGACCGACCCATTCTCTTCAGTGCCTTGGCATCGGCCGATGTTCTTCTGACCCTCGATCGCGCCGATTTCGGCCGCCTTCTTGGCGACCGGTTCTATGGTCTCGCAGTCATGACCCCTGGCATGTGGCTCTCGCGTGAGCGAGAGGCAGGGCGCTTGAGGCGCGTGTGACGCGGTATGAGCAGAGCGCCCCAGCGAACTTCCTGCGACGCGATGCGAGCCCGTGCGGCAGCCTGCGAAGAAAGCTCCCCGTGTAGGAACAGTGCGAATCGCTGTTTTCGCGGAAGATATTGGGCTTTCGTGAAAAGGTGGCGTAAAAAGTGGCGTGCCGGTTTGGCGGCAGGGCTTGGCAGAGCGGGGCAAGTGACTGGGACCAACTGCCCTTGGAGTACGCCACCCGCTCACCCCCCCCCTACTTCTTTGGGATGTGAGCGTTGACCCCGAGCGAATCGACCAGTCTAAGAGACTCGATTAGAATTCGGATCAGCGGCACGACGGAACGCCTGCATGACACCAACAGTCTTTCGGGAAGGACCGTTTCGGTTCTTTTTCTTCTCACGAGAAGAAATGAAGATGCACATTCATGTGTCTCACCCGGACGGAGAGGCTAAGTTCTGGCTGGACCCAGAAGTGGAACTGGCCACCCAGACGGGATTGGCCAAGCACGTCATCAGCGAGGCACAGCAACTGGTTGAAGACCATCTTCAGGAAATCGTCGATGCCTGGCACAAGCACTTTTCCGGTTGAAGTCACGAACGTTTCCAGGCACGGCCTGTGGATCTTGTTTGGTGACGAGGAGTTATTCCTGCCGTTCCGACACTTCCCATGGTTTCGTGAAGCCAGTATCGAGAAGATTTCGGTCATTGAGCGTCAGACCGCCGATCATCTGTACTGGCCGCTGCTCGACATCGATTTATCAGTCGAATCGATTCGCAACCCTGACGCCTTTCCCCTCGTTGCCAGGGGTCAGAAGTGAGCGAACACACCTACAAGATGATCGAGTTGGTCGGCTCTTCGCATACAGGTATCGAGGCGGCGGTTCAGAACGCCATCGCCAAGGCGGAAATCAACGAGCGCAAGATGCGGTGGTTCGAGGTTATGGAAACCCGAGGCCACATCGAGAATGGCAAGATCGCCCACTGGCAGGTCCGAGTGAAGATCGGCGTGACTATGGACGAGTGACGCCGTCCTCCATCCAACCTGCCTCTTCGGGCGGCCCCCTGCGAAGAAAGCTCCCCGAGTAGGATTGGTAACAACCGCCGTTTTCTCTGGGAAAACACAGGGTGTGGCGAAAAAGTGACTCAAAAAACGGCCTCCTCAGAAGAGCCTGGACGTTCGCAGGAACCCGCATGAGTCCGCACGCTCGGAGCTGCGAGAGGTAGCGCCGGCCCGCTTCCTGGGCGGACAGGCACGGGGATAACAGGCGAGCCCGCTGGCGTCGCGACCTCTTTGGTGGTCGCTGAGTTGCCGGCCAAGAGGGCGACGGCAGGGGACGGTGCCTCCGGATGCCCCATCAGTTCGTGGTGCTGCCTTTGGCGTGCCACCGTATACTTGAATGCGTTCGCGGTGGCCCATGATGAGGTGACCAACCCATGAATCACCCAGAGAAGCATGTTCATGTTCAGGTGACGGTCGGAGCACATGGCTCTGTCACCCTCGACCAGCTGCCATACGAGCCTGGCCAACGGGTGAACGTCACGATCAGCCCGATCGCTGCTCCACATGCAGACGGTGCGCCCCGGTATCCGCTCAGCGGAACGAAGGTGGAGTACAACGGCCCCTTCGAGAGCGTCGCGGAAGGTGACTGGGAAGCCGCAAGGTGATCGTTCTCGACACGCACGTGTGGGTCTGGTGGGTGCACCAGGATGATCGGCTGTCGACGAAGGCCAAGTCGTTCATTTCACAGCACGAAACGCGGCACATCGGCGTCAAGCCGATCTCCTGCTGGGAAGTTGCAAAACTGGTGGAGCATGGGCGCCTCCGGCTCCCCATGTCCACCGATCAATGGCTCCATGCGGCGCTCGCGTATCCCGGAGTCAGACTTCTTGAACTCACGCCGGACATCGCCGCCGACGCGTGCAGCCTGCCTGGGGCTTTTCACAGCGACCCGGCCGATCAGATCATCGTTGCCACGGCGCGACATCACGGCAGCGAACTCGTGACGATGGATCAACGTATCCTTTCGTACCCGCATGTGCCCTTGGCTCGAGTCGACTGAGACGTTCTCGGGGTGTCACCCGGCGATCGCGAACTGCTACCCGAGGCCTCATGACCGGCCTGATGCGGACTCTTGCGGCCACCTTCAAAAGGAGTCAAAGCTCCCCGAGTAGGAACAGTTCAAATCGCTGTTTCCTCGGGGAATACCGTAAAGCCGGCTCGGAAGTGACGTAAAAAGCGACGTAGGCCCGAAGTGCGCGGGGAACGGCACCATTCGGCAGGGAGCACGCTGGGGCTTCAGACCGCTTGCGTCATGGGTTCCCGTCCGGCACTGGCTTCCCAAGAGAAACCCCCGCCCGATGAGCCAATCGAGATGCCCGGGGTACGCGGCTCATGCGCGGCTCACGAGCTCGGAAATAGCTGAGCACGTGCCATTGACCGATCCTTGACGACCGGCCGCTGAAGCGAGAGAATACGGACGTTCAGTACCGCCCAATCCCGGAGATGTCAACCCGATGAACGCACCCAACCAGATTTTGTTTGACAAGATCAACCAACTTCCCCCGCAGCGGCTGGCTGAACTCGAGGATTTCGTAGACTTCCTCCGCACGCGCGACGAAGATCATCGCCTCGTGATCGCCGCGACCAAGGCAAGCGAGGCCAGTTTCTCCGAAGTCTGGAGCAACGACGATGATGCGGCTTACGACCGGACGTAACCGAGATGACCATCGCTATGAGGTTTGACTTCGGTGACGTGGTGCTCGTACCGTTTCCGTTCACTGATCAGTCGGGCACGAAGAAGCGGCCGGCAGTCATCGTCTCTCTCGCCAGCTACAATACCAGCCGACGGGATGTTGTGATCATGGCGATCACGAGCCAGGTGCGAGCCCCGCTAGGCTACGGGGAGGCCATGATCGATGACTGGCGAACTGCTGGACTGATCAAGGCATCGGTGCTGAAGCCTGTTTTCAGCACCATTGAGCAAGGGCTCGTCCTACGCGTCATGGGTCGTCTTTCGGCTGCCGACTTGCAGACGCTGCAAAGGCTTCTCGGAAATGTGCTTGGGTAAGCAAAGTCCTCTGTGATCCTGGCAGTGATGTGCCACGCGGCGTCCGTGCCGGCACATGCCCGCCGGTGCCACGAAAGCTCCCCGAGTAGGATTCGAACCTACAACCTAGCGGTTAACAGCCGCTCGCTCTACCGTTGAGCTATCGGGGATCGATGACGTCTACCGTAGCTGATGTTCGGCCCAAAATCGAGCGGTTCAGCCCTCGTGCGGCTTCCGCCGCCTCTCGAGCAAAACGCTGTTGCCCCGGGCGTTGTATTCGATCCGGGTCATGAACGACCGCATCAGCATCACACCCCGGCCGCTCGGCACCTCGAGCCGTTCCTCGCGCGTGCAGTCGGGAACGCTCGCCGGATCGAATCCCGATCCGGCATCGGTGATCTCGATCCGGGCGAGATCCGGCGAAACGACGCACGACACTCGGACCGTCTTTGCGGGATCGAGCTTGTTGCCGTGCACGATCGCATTCACGATCGCCTCCTCGACCGCCAGATGAATCCCGAATATGTCGGACGCTTCCCAGCCATGGAGGCCGAGTTGCTCGAGCAACTCATCCATCACGAGCCGGCTCGCGCCCCGCTCGCTCGGGAGGTCGATCTCCCTTCGCCAGCCACCCCGCGCCGGGTCGGGGCGGGGATCGGCCGCGGCTCCGTGTGCCATGGTCTTCCCTCGCTGTACCCTACTGGAAGGCGGCGATCGCCTCGGACTCTTCCGCGCGGATGTCGAACACCTTGTTGAGCTTCGTGATCTGGAAAACCTCGAGGATCTCGGGTCGGATATTGCACATCTTGAGCCGCCCTTTTGCCGACTTCACCTTGCGGTCGAGCGTGATCAGCTTGCCCAAGGCGGCGCTCGACAGAAATTCGACGTCGGCAAAGTCGAGGAGAATGCTCCTGCGGTTGAGCTGCTCGACGAGCCCGAACAACTCGGCCCCCAACTCCTGGATGCTCGCCTCGTCGATGATCTTCTTGTCGACGAATTTCACGACGGTGACCTCGCCGACTTTCGAGGCGTTGATCCGGCGGTGATCGGTCATGCGAAGTCTCTCGGAGAGCAGCGGTGGGCACGCGGACAGAACTCACCGCGTCCGAGCGTACCGGGTCACAACCCGGATTTCTATCGGCGACCGGCACGATGTGTCTGCTGCCAAACTGGCAGCGCCGGGCCCAGCAGACCCCGGTGTGGACCGTTCACGGGCGGCGAACATGGCGAAAATCCACGGTTTTGGCGAATCCCGGCGCTCCGGCGCGCCAGTTGCTTATGTGACGGGGGCCGCTCTGATGGTATGTCGCCGCGGCAGTCGGCGGCTGCGGAATCGACCATTCGCGAGCGGCCCGCATCTTCAATTCCACCCGATCTCGAGAGGTAGCCAGCATGTCAGCCACAGCCACAAAGCCCGCCCGGAAGAAGTCGAGCCTCATCCCCCTCGGCGACCGCGTCGTCGTCGAGCGCGAGGAGAGCGAGCAGAAGACCGCCGGCGGGATCCTCCTGCCTGATTCCGCCAAGGACAAGCCGGCCCGGGGCGTGGTCGTGAGCGTCGGCGAAGGCAAGCTCGACGACACCGGCAGGCGGCATGCCCTCCAGGTGAAGCCCGGCGACCGGGTCGTGTTCACGAGCTACGCCGGCGAGCCGTTCAAGGTGGGCGACGACGAACTGCTCCTGATGCGCGAGGACGACATCCTCGCGATCCTCGGCTGAGATCCCACCGGTCCCGCATCCGACCCCTTTCATTCCCCCAGACATTCCCCAAAAGGAGATTTGCACCATGGCTAAGATGATGGCATTCGACCAGGAAGCCCGTGAGGCGATGCGGCGCGGCGTCGCGAAACTCGCCCGCGCCGTGAAGGTGACGCTCGGCCCCAAGGGGCGAAACGTGATCCTCCAGAAGAGCTTCGGCTCGCCCACCGTGACGAAGGACGGCGTGACCGTCGCCAAGGAGATCGACCTCGAGGACGTCTACGAAAACATGGGCGCCCGGATGGTGCGCGAGGTGGCGAGCAAGACGAGCGACGTCGCCGGCGACGGCACGACCACGGCCACGGTGCTCGCCGAGGCCGTGTTCAACGAGGGCCTGCGGGCCGTCGTGTCGGGCTGCAATCCCGTGCAGATGAAGGCCGGCATTGAGAAGGCCGTGGAAGACATCACGGCCAAGCTCAAGGACATGTCGATCCCAGTGAAGGGCAAGAAGGAGATGGCCCAGGTCGCGGCCATCGCCGCCAACAACGACATGGAGATCGGCGAACTGCTCGCCGAGGCCATGGACAAGGTGGGCAAGGATGGCGTGATCACGGTCGACGAGGGGAAGAGCCTGAAGACGGAGATCGAGTTCGTCGAGGGCATGCAGTTCGACCGCGGCTATCTTTCGCCCTACTTCGTGACCAACCCCACGCAGATGCAGTGCGTGCTCGAGGACTGCTACATCCTCGTGTATGAAAAGAAGATCTCGAGCGTGAAGGACATCGTGCCGCTGCTCGAGGCGGTGGTGAACTCGGGCAAGCCGCTCCTCATCGTCAGTGAGGAGGTCGACGGCGAGGCCCTGGCCACGCTCGTCATCAACCGGCTCCGCGGCACGTTCCAGGTGTGCGCGGTGAAGGCCCCGGGCTACGGTGATCGCCGCAAGGCGATGCTCGAGGACATCGCAATCCTCACCGGCGCCACGGCCGTGTTCGAGAACCTCGGCATGAAACTCGAGAACCTCGGCCTCGCCGAGCTGGGCAGGGCCAAGAAGGTGATCGTCGACAAGGACAACACGACGGTCATCGAGGGCGCCGGCAAGTCGACCGAGATCAAGGCCCGGATCGCCCAGATCCGCCGCGAGATCGAGGCGGCCACCAGCGACTACGACCGCGAGAAGCTCGAGGAGCGGCTGGCGAAGCTCGCCGGCGGCGTGGCCAAGATCAACGTCGGGGCCGCGACCGAGAGCGAGATGAAGGAGAAGAAGGCCCGCGTCGAGGACGCGCTCCACGCCACGCGGGCGGCCGTCGAGGAAGGGATCCTGCCCGGCGGCGGCGTGGCCCTCCTGCGGGCGAGCTCGCAGGTGAAGCCGAAGGGGCTCTCCGAGGACGAGACCGTGGGCTTCAACATCGTGGTGCGGGCGGCCCGGGCGCCGGTCACGATGATCTCGTCGAACGCCGGCCAGGACGGCTCGATCGTGTGCGAGAAGGTGCTCGCCGGCAGCGGCAACTTCGGCTACAACGCCGCCACGAACGAGTATGAAGACCTCGTCAAGGCGGGCGTGATCGATCCCACGAAGGTGACGCGGACGGCGCTGCAGAACGCCACGAGCGTCTCCACGCTCCTGCTCACGAGCGACGCCCTGATCGCCGACAAGCCGAAGGATTCAAAGCCGAAGGCCGGCGGCGCCGGCCATGGCGGCGACTACGACATGTACTGATTTCACGGCTGCACGGCCAGCCATGGCCCGTGCAGCCGTGGGCCGGCGCGGGCACAGCCAAGGTGTGCCCGGCCGGCCGGGCGGTCGCACCTCCCGGCGACCGTGGCCGCAGCGGGGCTGCGGCTCGGCGAGCGTCGTCGGGTTTGAACTACAGACCGCGGTCATGACGGTCTGGTTTTCCAGGACGCATGAGGTCATCGAGAGGTACGAAGCCGTCAACGCCGGGCGGTGTATCTGTCTTGCCGCACGACGGAGCGGCCATTTGCCGCCACAGGGTCCGCACGAGCCACAGGCCCGCGGCGATGGAGATGGTGATGGCGACAAAGTCCTGCATGCGTGCTGCTCGAGGGTGCCGCTCGGCTTAGGGCCGGTACGAGTTCGCTCGCTCCAGCGGCGAAGCGCCGCAACGCTCGCGATCCTCGTCCCGAGCCCCCGCCTTCGCTCCCGTAGTTGAGGTACGGGACTGACTGACTACCAGTTTAGCGACGTGCCGGCCTGATACGCGACGAAGGCGGCGAGCCAGGCAAGCGCCGTCATGTAGGCGAAGGTGACGACCGGCCAGATCCAGCTGCCGGTCTCCTTGCCGATGATGACGAGCGTGCTCGCGCACTGGGCGCAGAGCGCGAAAAACACCATCAGCGAGACCGCGACCGGCAGCGTGAACACTTTCCGGTCGGTGCCGTCCCAGGTGGCCGCCTTGAGCCGGCGGACGAGCAAGGTCGCGCCTTCCTCCTCGCCGGGATCGACGTCACCGAGGTTGTAGATCACCCCCAGCGTGCCGAGCACGACCTCGCGGGCCGGAAAACTCGCAAGCGCCGCGCAGCCGAGCCGCCAGTCCCAGCCGAGCGGTTTCACGACCGGCTCGATCACGCGGCCGGCCCGCCCCAGAAAGCTCTGCCGGAGCGCTTCGCCCTGGCGTTCCGCATCGGTGAGCGTGGGGGCGTCGGTGAGCACGGGCTTGGGATAGGTGCCGAGCGCCCAGATCACCACGCTCATCGCGAGGATCAGCGTGCCGGCGTTCTTGAGAAACGACCAGGCCGCCTCGCGGACCCGTTCGAGCACGACGGCGGGCTGCGGCCAGCGCCAGCCGGGCAGCTCCATCACGAAGGGCTGCGGCGGGCCGCGGAACAGCGTGCGCGAAAGGACGAAGGCCACGGCCGCGGCCACGACCACGCCCAGGGCATACATCGCCGCGAGCACCACGGCCGGCAGCCGGAGCCAGGCAAGCCCGCAGGTGACATCGGGCACGAACGCACCGCAGAAGAGCAGGTAGACCGGGAGCCGCGCCGAGCAGCTCATCAGCGGGGCGACGAGGATCGTGAGCAGACGGTCGCGGCGGTTCTCGATCGTGCGGGCGGCCATGATGCCGGGAATCGCGCAGGCGAAGCTCGAGAGGAGCGGAATGAACGACTTGCCGGAGAGGCCGACGCCGGCGAGCAGGCGGTCCATGAGGAACGCGGCCCGCGCCAGGTAGCCGCATCCCTCGAGCGCCGCAACGAAAAAGAAGAGGAGCGCGATCTGCGGCACGAACACGATCACGCCCCCCACGCCGGCGAGCACGCCGTTGACGAACAGCGACCGCAGCGGGCCCTCGGGCAGGATCGACTCTGCCCAGGCCGCGACCGAGTCGACACCGGCGGATATGAGATCCATGGCGGGCGCCGCCAGCCGGAAGATCGACGTGAACAGCGCGAGCATCACGAGGGCGAACGCGAGCGTGCCCCAGAGGCGGTGGGTGAGGATCGAATCGATCCGGTCGGCAAGGAGCCGGCGCGGCGGCCCGCTCTGCCGGACGGCATCCGCGACCACCGCGTCGATCCACGCGTAGCGGGCGATCGCATCGCGGGCGGCGGCGGGCCGGGAATCGCTGACGGCGGACAAGTGGGAAGCGAGATCGGGGGCGGCGGGGGCGGCAGCCTCGGCGGCGGTGAGGATGCGGTCGCGAAGTGCATCGATGCCGGTGCGGGCCGGAGCCACGACCGGCACCACGGGGCAGCCGAGCCGGCGGGCCAGGGCATCCGCGTCGATGTCGATCCCGCGCGTGGCCGCGACGTCGGAGAGCGTGAGCGCCACGATCGTCGCCCGCCCGAGTTCGAGCATCTGGCTCGCGAGGAACAGGTTGCGGGCCAGGTTCGTCGCATCGACGACCACGACGACGCACTCGGGGCGGGGCACGCCCGCCATCGTGCCGGCGAGCACGGCGCTCACCACCTGTTCGTCGGGGCTTTGGGCACGCAGGCTGTAGGTGCCCGGCAGATCGACGAGGTCGATCGGCCGGCCGCGATGCGTGAAGCGGCCCACCTTCTCCTCGACCGTGACGCCGGGATAATTGCCGATCCGCGTGGGGATGCCGGCGAGCGCCGTGAAGAGCGTGCTCTTGCCGGTGTTCGGATTGCCCACGAGCGCCACGGTGAGCCGCTGCTCGCGACCGGCACGCTCCGTCATGGCCGGTTCCTCTAGCTCGCGACCGTGACGAGGGCCGCCTCGCGGCGGCGGATCGAGAGGCGGTAGCCGCGGAGCTCGACTTCGAGCGGGTCGCCGAGCGGGGCGGCAGCAAGCACGGCCACCGTCACGCCGGGCGTGAGGCCCATTTCGGGGAGTCGCAGCGACACCGGGTCGGCACCCGGCACGTCGACGACGCGGGTCGTCTCGCCGACGGCCACTTGGGCCAGGTTGGGCACGAGTAGCTCCAAGTTTTTGCCGCTCCTCTGGCTTGCATTGAGAATGGTTCTCAACTTATCGCCATTGAGAGTGTAGAACGGGATTTCCCTCCAGGCAATCGAAATCGTCTCATGACGCCGGGAATCTTCGTCACCGGCACCGACACCGACGTGGGCAAGACTACCGTCGCCGTGGCGATCGTGCGCAGCCTCGCGCTCGGTGGGAAGCGGGTGGGCGTCTACAAGCCGGTCGCCACCGGCGGAGGGCACGACGCCGAGACGCTCTGGGAGGCGGCCGGCCGGCCGCTGTCGCTTGCGCAGGCCTGCCCGCAACAGTTTCCGGCGCCGATCTCGCCGCCGCGGAGCGCTCGCGCTGCCGGAAGAATTGTCGACGACGACCTGCTCGAGCGGGGCGTCGAGCTATGGAGGGCTGCGTGCGAGATCGTGGTGGTGGAGGGGGCGGGCGGGCTCTGCTCGCCGCTCTCCGATACGCGGTCGAACGCCGACCTTGCCGCCCGGCTCGGCTTCCCGCTCGTCGTCGTCGACGCCGCCCGCCTCGGCGCGATCGGCCGCACGATGGCCACGGTGACTGCGGCACGGTCCCGCGGCCTTGTCGTCGCGGCCGTCGTGCTCTCGCAGACGGCGCCGCTGACCGGCAGCCCCGCCGACCCGGCGAGCCCCTGGAGGATCGCCCACGACAGCCGGGCCGATCTGGCCGCGCTCCTCGCGCCGCTGCCCGTGGCGATGCTCGCGCACGGCGCAGCCGCTATCGAGCCGCCAATCCCTCTCTGACCGTGGCGGCGAGGGCGGAGCCGGCGGTGCGGGAGCGCTCGGAAAACCGGCCGAGGTCGAGCCGCAGCGACACGCGCCACGTGCCGTCCTCGGCCGGCGTCACGATCCAGTGCGGTATCACCACGACCGACTGGTGGACGAGCTCGAAGCCTCCCTCCGATTGGCTCACCGACTGGATCGGAAACGTCCATACGCCCGCCGCGGCGCCGTTCGAGGCCTGGCCGAACGACAGGGCGGCGTCGATGTCGAGCCAGTCGTCGACGAGGCCGATCCCGCGCACGTGCGGCAGGTCGAGCCGCTGCCCGAGGTCGCCGAGCTCGCGGCCGAGCTCGTCGGAGAAGAACCGCCCTGCGGCGGCAGCCGGCATCCCGGCGAAGTTGAACTCCACGGCAAGGTGCTGGCGGAAATCAGAAGGCAGCCCCTCGAGCTTGTAGGCGATCTCGAGGGCGTGGGAGCCGGCGTCGAGCGTGACGGCCTTCGAGAGCGTGAATGGGATGCCCCAGGCGTTGCCCGTGCGCGAGAGGAGCACCTGGATGCGGCCGGGGTTGCGGCGGATGCTCGCCTCGTAGCCGCCATCCGCGAAGTCACCGCGCTCGAGCGCCTCACCTTCCACGACGGCGGCGGCCGAAACGTCGCAATCCCAGAAGTGATCGACGAGGCTCTTGCGACGCGAGCGGTCGTAGCGAACCATCCGCTCGAGCCCCTCTTGCTTGAACTTCGCGAGCTGGGAGGCATCGACCACGCTGCGGGCCACGCCGGGGCCGGCGAGCACCTGCTCGTGGTAGGCCTCGGGCCGGCGATCGAGCGTGGCCAGGAGGTTGTGTTCCTGATCGCGGAGGTCGAGCTCGTAGAGCATGCCCCCCTTGGCCGGGGCGATCCAGGCATCGAGGCTCTCGTTGGCCAGCCGCACGTCGGTGCGGCCGTCGAAGTCGTAGTCGGCCGTCGCGGCCTCGACCCACGGGCCTGTTCGACCCTCCGCCCGATCGGCCGCCTTCTCGGCGATGATCAGCTCCTTGTAGATCGCGTTCCTGAGATGCGGCAGGTAGATTCCGCCGAAGGCCCCGTGCCAGTAGGCACAGTTGCACTGGCCGCGGTAGAGCGCCTGGGTGGCCGCCGCGAGGGCTGCAGGATCGGCCGCCCCGCCGCGCCGGATTCCCTCGAGCCGGGAGCTCACGGCGAGCATCCGGGCATACATCTCGTTGGCCTCGGGATACCGCATCCGGAAGTTCCGCCACGAGCCGCCGCGCAGAAACGTGGCCACTTTCGCGAGGGCCGGGTCGTGCGCCGCCGCCACGCGGGCCCGCACGCAGGCCAGCTGCTTCTCCGGCGGCAGCACCCATTCGGTCATCTCGCGGTAGCTGCACTCGGGGAGCCAGACGGTGCCGGCCGGCGGTGTGTCGCGCACGACTTCCGAAGGCAAGGCCATCTCGATCCAGTCGGCGTTCTGTTCGAGGAGCGTGAAGAACGTCTCGAGCCAGCCCTCCTCGAAGCAGGCGCGAAACGTGTCGGGCCAGACGCCGAATTTTTCGCCGTCGTCGCCGAAGATTGCGAGCGCCCCGTGCCGCCGCGAGGCCATCCAGCGGAGGTGGTCGATCGTCATGTGCGGCGCCGCGAACGGGATCACGTAGCGCAGCCGCTCGCTCACCGGAAACACCGCGAGCGTGGCCCCGTCGCCTTCGGTGAGCCAGAGCCGGTCGAGCTCCTCTTCGGAGAGCCCGGCCGCCTTGAAGTGGCTGTCGTCGAGGATCGTCCACTCGATGCCCGCGGCCGCGATGTCGGCCGTCATGCCCGGATCCCACACCCGCTCGGCCACCCACATGCCCGACACCTTCGTGGCCAGCCGCCGCTCGAGCCACGCCGTGAAGCTCGTGATCTGGCCGATGCGGTCGCGGGCCGGGAGCATCGCGAGCACCGGCTCGTGGAACGCGCCGCCGACGATCTCGATGCGGCCGGCGGCGGCGAGCCGGGCGAGGCGGTCGAGATACTCGGGGTGGTGGCGGTCGAGCCACTCCATGAGCGGCCCGCTCGTGTGGAGCGCAAGGCGGATCCCGCGGTGCCGTTCGAAGAGGTCGAGGAACGGGAGATAGCTCGTGCGGTAGGCCTGCTCGATCACCTCGTCGAAGTTGCCGACGGGCTGATGATCGTGGAGCACGAAGACGAAGCGGACGGCGGAGGGCATGCGAGCCTCGGGCGGAGCGGCGGATGATCCGCTGATTCTCAGGCCCCGATAGGCCCGCGCCAAACCCGTGGGCGGCGATTTCGGAGCCGTGCGCCGCGTCGGAACGCCGATCGTGCGGATGATGCCGATCAGCGAAGCATTCCGGCCTCAGGCCTCCCGCAGCCGGCGGGCCGACTCCGTGGGTGACATCGTCGTGATGTGGCAGCCGGTGCCGAGCTCGAAGCCGGCGAACTCCGAGAGCCGCGGGAGGATCTCGAG
>Ga0214923_10001548_pt1 | contig 32561 bp, 28 predicted proteins | sample LL1510_MetaG_FD_177993 | JGI IMG/M metagenome (GOLD analysis project Ga0214923, IMG submission 177993) | Freshwater microbial communities from Lake Lanier, Atlanta, Georgia, United States - LL-1510 | ecosystem: Environmental > Aquatic > Freshwater > Lake | place: USA: Georgia | collected...
CCCCTGCCGTCGAGACGGCGTTACTCACCAGCGAAGCCAGGATGGCGCAGCGCCAGTGAGTCCGAGTGAGCCGAAGCCCAGGAGGGCGAAGGCGAACGTCCGGCGAGACGGTCGGGGCAGCCCCGAGCCGGGTTGGGCTGCAAACGCCACACTGAACGGCTTTCCCGCTACACTGACGGCATGGTTTCCAAGCGGAAATTTCCGGCGTTGCTGCTCGCGGTCGCCCTGCTCGTGCAGGCCGGGCGGGTGGAGGCGTGTCCGTTCTGTTCGGCCGTGTCGCTCACGTTCGCGCAGGAGATCGCGCAGAGCCAGGCGGCGGTGATCGCACGGCTCGTCGAGGGGCCGCCGGCGGCGGCGCTCTCGCCGCGGGCGGAAGGGCCTCTGCCGAAGGGAAGGTTCGCCGTCGTCGAGGTCCTCAAGGGGGCGGCGGTGGTCGACGAGGCCGGGTTGCTCGGCGGTGACGCCAGGCCGATCGAGACGATCCTGCTCGAGGAGAAGCCGGCGGGGACGCTGTTCCTGCTGATGGGCGTCGAGCCGCCGAAGCTCGTCTGGTCGAGTCCCATTGCAGTGAGCGACCGGGCCGTGGACTACCTGCGCAAGCTCGGCGACCTGCCCGAGAAGGGGGCCGACCGGCTGGCGTTCTTCCAGAAATACCTGGAGGACGCCGACGAGACGCTGGCCCGCGACGCCTACGACGAGTTCGCGGTGGCACCCTACGCCGACGTGCGCGGCCTCGAGAGCCGGATGGACCCCACGCAGCTGCTCGCGTGGATCGAGAATCCCAAGGTGCAGTCGAACAGGCGGCGGCTCTACGCCACGATGCTCGGCGTCTGCGGCACGAAGGCCGACGCCGACCGGATCGCGGAGATTCTCAAGGGGGAAAATCTGCCCGCCGACAAGGCCGAGATCCGCTCGGGACTCGACGCCCTCATCGCATGCTACGTGACGCTCAAGGGGCCGGAAGGGCTCGACCTCGTCGACCGCCTGTTCCTCGACCGCAAGGGGCGCGACGTGCCGTTCACGGAGACCTACGCCGCCGTGATGGCGCTGCGGTTCCTGGGCGAGGAGTCGGAGGTCGTGCCGCGGGAGCGCGTGCTCGCGTCGCTCCGCATCCTCCTCGACGAGCCGAAGCTCGCCGACCTCGTGATCGCCGACCTCGCCCGCTGGCAGGACTGGTCGGTGGTCGGCCGGCTCTCTGAACTCTTCGAGAAGGCCGACGCCGAGAACATCTTCGTGCGCGAGCCGGTCGTGAACTACCTGCGGGCCTGCCCGCTGCCCGAGGCCGCCGCCGCGATCGCGAAACTCGAGAAGATCGATCCCGAGGCCGTGCGCCGGGCGGCCACGCTCGCGGGCTTCGCCGGCGCGGCGAGCGCGAAGCCGGCCGACGACGACGAGGCGGGCGCAGGGCGGCCGGGAGGGGCGGCTCCGGCGGCCGACCCGGACGACGCGACGCTCGCCGCCCGGATCGCCCCCGTGATCGGCGACGACGGTGCCGGTGACGACACCGCCCCGGCGGCCGAACCCTCGGCCCGGCCCGCGGAGGGACCGCGGCCGCTCACGTGGGCCGTGTGGGCCGCAGCGCTGGTTCTCGTGGCCCTCGCCGCCCGGTCCGTCCTCCGCCCGCGGCCCGGTTGAGCCATGGCGAGCGGCCTCTTCGACTCCCCGCTGTCGCAGACGCAGGCGCTCCCCGCCGACGCCGAGACGCGCTATCGCGCGATCGCCACGACGGCGATCCTCGCGGGCGTGTTCGGGCTCCTGTCGCCGCTGGCGTTCGTCGACTGGTGGCTGGCGGTGGTGCCGGCGGTGGGCGTGGTGCTCGGGATCGTGGCCTGGCGCGACATCGCGGCGCGACCGGGCGAATACGTCGGCATGCCGCTGGCCCTCGGATCGCTCGCCGTGTCGGCCTGCGCCCTCGTCGGGGGGCTCGCCTACCAGGCGTCCGCGTATGCGGCGGAGCTGCCCCCGGGCTTCGAGCGGCTCAGCTACGCCGACCTGCAGCCGCTCGAGGGCGATCCGCCCGGCTCGATCCCCGACACCGCGCGGGCCCACGACGGGCACGACGTGCTGCTCAAGGGCTACATGTATCCGGGCAAGCAGCAGCAGGGGATCGTGCAGTTCCTGCTCGTGCGCGATCAGGGGGACTGCTGCTTCGGGGGCAATCCCAAGATCACGGACCGCGTACTCGTGCAGCTCCGCGACCCCGCGGGGATCGGCTTCTCCCCGCGAATCTGCAAGATCGCCGGGCGGTTCGCCGTGCGGCCCATGGTCGCCCCCGGTCTCGACGGCGGCGTGCTCTACCACCTCGAGGACGCCGTTGCCAGGTGACCGCCTCCTGATCGCGCTGTGGATGGTGGCGCTGGCGGCCGGCTGCGGCGGCCCGGCGCGGCGGGCCGTGCCCACCGGCGATCGGGTGACCGACGCGACGCCCACTGCGACGGATGCGGAGCCGGCGAACCGAAGCCCGGCGGCCGGCCCGCCGCGCGACATCACGTTCGACGACGTCACGTTCGACATGGAAAAGGGCGCGCCGTTCACGCGCGACCTGCTCCCCGAGCGGGTGACCGCCCTCGAGCGGGAGCGGATCCGCATCCGCGGCTACATCCTGCCGAGCTTCCAGCAGACGGGGCTCTCGCAGTTCGTCCTCGTCCGCGACAACATGGAGTGCTGCTTCGGACCGGGAGCCGCCCTCTACGACTGCATCGTGGTGCGGATGCGGCCGGGGAAAACCGCCGACTTCTCGATCCGGCCGGTGGCGGTGGCGGGCACGTTCCGCCTCGAGGAACTGCGGGGGCCCGACGGCCGGCATCTGGCCATCTACGCGCTCGACGGCGACGACGTGCGGTAGCGCCCGGGCGTTGGTACCATCCACGCCATGAACGGCCGCTGGTTCGACCCCGAAGACTGGTTCTGGCTCTACGACATCCCGCCGCACCGGCTGTCGCTGTTGTTCATCGCCGCCTTCGTCGGGTTCTACTGGGCCGGCTCGATCGTCGTCAGGCCCTTCCTGCGGCAGTTCGTCAGGAACACGCCCGGCTCCAACGACATCGTCGGCTACGTCCTCTCCTGCTTCTGCGTGTTCTACGGCCTGCTGCTCGGCCTGATCGCCGTCACCGCCTACCAGAACGTGTCGGACGCCGCCGGCAACGTCGCCCGCGAGGCCGCCGCCCTCTCCGCCCTCTACGAAGACGTCTCGCAGTATCCCGAGCCGTTCGGTCAGAACCTCCGCTGGCTGCTCCGCGACTACACGCGCTACGTGATCAAATACGCCTGGCCGCTCCAGCGGCGCGGCGTCGTGCCGGAGGAGGGCACGATCCGCACCGAGGCGTTTCACGAGCGGCTCCTCGACTTCGAGCCGCAGACGCCCGCCCAGGAGATCGTCCACGCCGAGGCGCTGCGGCAGTTCAACACCTTCCTCGAGTGGCGGCGGCTGCGGCTGCTGTCGGTGAAGTCGTCGCTGCCGGCGTCGATGTGGTACGTGATGATCCTCGGGGCGATCCTCAACATCGCGATCTGCTGGCTCTTCGACATGCGGTTCGTCACGCAGCTGGTCCTGGGCGGGATCCTCGCCGCGTACCTCGGGACGATGATGCACCTGATCTTCGACATGAACCAGCCGTTCCGTGGCGACGTGAGCATCACGGCGGAGCCGTTCGAGGCGATCTACAGGCGGATGGACGACGCATGACGCCACGCTCCGGCACGCCGACATCCGCGGCTGCTCTCCCCACGCGCCGTGCGGCCGTCGCCCGCGGCACGGCCGCCACGCTCGCCGCCGCGCGGGCCCTCGCCCCGGCCCTGTTCGCCGGCTGCTCGCTCGGCCTCCCGCCCCGGAGCCGCACCGTGCCGCTGGGCCTGTTGCACTCGCAGACCGGGTCGCTCGCGATCGGCGCCGCGTCGCTCCGCGACATCCAGCTCTTCGCCTGCGAAGAGATCAACGCGGCCGGCGGCGTGCTCGGCTGCCGGATCGACGCCAAGGCCCCCGACCCCAAGTCGCGGACGGAGCTCTTCGGGCGGCGGGCCCGCGGCCTGCTCGACGCGGGCTGCGTGGCCGTGTTCGGCTGCTGGACGAGCGCCAGCCGCAAGGCGGTGGTGCCGCTCTTCGAGGAGCGCGACAAACTCCTGTTCTACGCCATGCAGTACGAGGGGAACGAATCGTCGAAGAACGTCGTGTACGGCGGCATGGTCCCCAACCAGCAGATCGTGCCGGCGCTCGATTGGCTCCTCTCGGCCGAAGGGGGCAACCGCAAGAAGATCTATCTGCTCGGGTCGGACTACGTCTATCCGCGGACGGCGAATTACATCACGAAAAAGTATCTGGCGACGAAGAACCTCAAGCCGGTGGGGGAGGCCTACCATCCGCTCGGCCACGCCGACTTCACGGTCGAGGTGAAGAAGATCGCGGCGTCGGGGGCCGACTGCGTGCTCAACACGATCAACGGCGACTCGAACCTCGGCTTCTTCGCCGCACTCGCGGCGGCGAAGGTGGATCCGGCCAAGGTTCCCGTCGTTTCCACGAGCATCGCCGAGGACGAGCTCCGCAGCCTCCTCCCCGGGCAGGTGCAGGGGCACTACGCCGCTTCGTGCTACTTCCAGTCGCTCGCCACGGAGGCGAACCGGCGCTGGATCGCCGACTTCCGCCGGGAATTCGGCTTCGACCGCGTGACGGGCGATCCGCTCGAGCCGGGCTACTGCCTCGTGCATCTCTGGAAGCAGGCGGTCGAGAAGGCGGGCTCGTTCGAGACGACGGCCGTTCGGCAGGCGCTCGCCGACGGCCCGGGGTTCGCGGGACCCGGAGGCCCCGTGCGGCTCGACCCCAAAACGCTGCACCGTGCGCACTTCTTCCGGCTGGGTCGGATCCGCCCCGACCGGCAGTTCGACATCGTCGCCGAGTCGCCCGCCCCCATCGACCCCGACCCCTATCCCCAGTTCGCGTTCCCGGGCTGGAAGTGCGACTGGACGAAGGGGGGCGTCGAACGCGGCCCGGAGGTGAAGATCGATGGCCCGGTTTGAGATCGAGCACACGGAGGGGATGCGCTGGGTGCGGGTCGATCTCGACGACGACGACGTGCGCACGGAGCGGGGCGCCCTCAACCACATGCAGGGCAGCGTGCAGATGGACGTCCCCTGGCCGACGCTCACGTCGTGGTGGGTGTCGCTGTTCTCCGACGAATCGCTCCTCCGGCCGCGGTACGTCGGCACGGGCAGCGTGTTCCTCGATTCGACGCTCGGCGGCTACCACGTCATGAAGGTCAGGCCGGGCGAGCGCTGGATCCTCGACACGAAGTGCTTCTGGGCGAGCGACGGCGAGGTGAAGCTCTCCGTGCACCGCGAGCGGATGTGGACCTCGTACCGGGCCGATCAGGGGCTCTTCTGGTACAAGACCGCGCTCGAGGGGGACGGCCAGGTGGTGCTCGCCGTCGACGGGCCGGTGCAGGAGGTGGAGCTCGTCGACGACCGGCTCGTGGCCGACGGGCCGTTCGTGATCGCCCGCACGAGCGGGATCTCGCTCTCCGTGCGGCGGCCGGCCCGCTCCTGGCTCAGTTACTGGCTCTCGGGACAGAAACTCGCCTACGTGTTCCAGGGCACGGGAAAAATCCTGCTCTGCACGACGCCCTATTGGCGGCAGCGGATGCAGCAGGCACGCGATCCCGCCGCCGCGTTCATGTGATGCCATGGGCCGCCCCGTCGCCGGCCGTGTCGTGCTCCTTCTCGTCGCCTGCGGCCCGCTCGTGACTTCCTCCGGCGCTGCGACCGCCTGCCCGTTCTGCGGCGTGGTCGGCGAGCCGCTCGCCGCTCGCCGCGATGTCGCCGACGTGGTGGCGGTGGCCGAAGCCGCAGCTGGGGTGGTGCCGGGTGCCGATGGATTCCCCGCCCAGTCGTTCCGCGTCGCTCAGGCGATCCGCGGCACGCTCCCGGCCGGCGTGGCGGCCGCGACCGCCCGCGTGGAGGGGCCGGTCGCCGGCACGGCGCTGCTCTTCGGCACCGACCGCGGCGGCGGCCTCACGTGGACGGCCGTCGCGGCCAACGAAGCCGTGCTCGGGTACGTAACGCGTGCGCCCGCCACCACGCTCCCCGCGGCCGAGCGGCTGCGCTGGTTCGCGAGCCGCCTCGAGCATCCGGAGCCTGCGATCGCGGCCGACGCGTTCACCGAGTTCGGCGTCGCCCCGTTCGGGGCGGTGCGGGCCGCGGCCGATGCGTTCGACCCGGCGGCGCTCGCCGCCTGGATCGGCGAACCGGCGATAGACGCCCGCCGCCGCGGCTTCTACGGCCTGGCGGCCGGGCTCGTGGCGGCCCGGACGACGGACGACCACGTTCGGGGAAAACTGCTCGCGGCCCTGCGGGCGGCGCTCGCGGCCCCGGCCGACGACTTCCGCGCGGGCTTCGACGGCCTGCTCGCAGGCCTTCTCGTGGCGGAGGGGGAGGCGGGCCTCGACGAAGTCTCCCGTCTCGGGCTGTTCGAGCCGACGGCCCGCCCGGTCGATCAGCGGCATCTCCTCACGGCGCTGCGGTTCGCCGCGGAGAGCCTCGGTGACACGCTTCCCCGCGCACGTGTGGCGGAGGCGACGGCGCGACTCCTCGCCTGCCCGGCGGTCGCGTCCGACGCCGTCGTCGATCTCGCCCGCCTCCGCGCGTGGGAACCGCTCGACGCCGTGGCCGCGCTCTGGGCCACGCTCGGCCGCGACGATCCGCTCGTACGCCGGGCCGTGGCGGGCTATCTCGACGCCTGCCCGCTGGCCGCCGCCCGCGGCCACCTGGATCGCATCCGTGCAGCCGATCCGGCGCGGCTCGACGCGGCGCTCGAGGCGGCTCGCGGCCCGCTCGCCCTTCCGTAGGACGGACTCGAGCCGTCCTACGGCGACGACGGCGTCGGCAGCAATTCCGGCAGGTCGCCCTGCTTGTCGGCCGGCAGCGGCTCCACCGGCGTCGGCTCCTCGCGGGTGGCCGGGTCGCGGGGCGGCAGCTGGATCGGCCGGGCGTCGGCCCCGATCGACTCGAAGTTCTGCGTGATCGCCCCACGGCTGAAGACGGCCGGCCGCGAGTGGCCGTAGTCGAGATACAGGCTCGCGTCGCGCTGGCGGGCGCGGCGGTGGGCGTCGAAGTAGGCCTTGCCGGGCCACGGGCCCTCGGCCAGGAACACGCCGTTGTATTCGAGCAGCGAGCCCTTGCGGTAATGGAGCTGCGCGATCGAGCGGTTGTAGTCGACGAGGGCCCGGGCGTAGGCGCTCTCGGCCTCGGCCCGGCGGCGCTGGGCGTCGAGGAGCTGGTCGAGCGTGACGGTGCCGGCGTCGTAGGCGGCCTGCACCGCCTCCACCTGCCGCTCGGCCGCGACACGGCGGTTGAAATTCGTCTGCGAGAGGGCGAAGTTCGTATCGACGTTGCGAACGGCCTCCACGAGGGCGTGCGAGGCCTCGAGCTCCTCGTCCTGGAGCCGGGCCCGCTCTCGTGCCAGCTGTAACTGATAGTTCCGTACGGTCGAGAGTTCGCGGCGGAAGCCGAGCGGCATCAGGAACTGGGCCTGGGCCTGCCACTCCTGGAATTGCCCGCTCATCAAGGTCGAGTAGGCATTGGTGGGCTCGAGCGACACGGCGTTCGGGTTGATGGCTGTGGGCGTGTGCAGGGGATACCCGGAGCCCCCGAAGAGATTCTCGCCGACGCCGAGAAACCGGTAGCGGCCGCCCACGTCGAGCCGCGGCAGGAGCAGGTTCTTGGCGGCGGTGAGCTCGAGTTCCTTCTGCTTGATGATCCACTTCTGCCGCCGTAGTTCCGCCGACCGCGACAGCGCCTCGACGAGCGACTGCTGCCAGTCGAACGAGATCCGGGCCGTCGTCGGCTCGTCGGCGGGGCGGATCAGCCGGCCGTCGCTGGCGCTGATCCCCATCATGTAGCGGAGCCGGTTCTCGCAGCGGTAGACGTCGGTGAGCGCGTTCTCGACCTCGCCGCGGAAGAAGAAGTATTGCTCGCGGGCCTGGGCCTCCTTGTCGGCCTCGCCGCCCCGCGACTGCTCCACGTAGAGGGCGTGAACCTTCCGCCAGGCCTCGAGGGAGCTGTCGCGGCCCACCTTGCGGGCCTCGAGGTTGCGGTAGGCGAAGTACAGCTCCCAATACGACTGCTCGGTGTCGCTCACGAGGTTGCGGACGCCCGCCTCGAAGTCGGCGAGCGAGATGTCGGCGCTGATCCGGGCGAGGAGCACGCCGCGGAAGTTCGGCCGGCCCAGGATGTTGTTGAACGTGTCGGGGCCGGCGATCCGGTTGTACGTCACGCCCGCCCCCTGGAGGAGCGGCTGGTTGAAGGTGAAGTCGTAGCTCGTCGTCCAGATCGAGGGAACGTCGCGAAACAGGTTGTTGGTCGCATCGAGCTGCAGCGTGTTCGAGACGCCGAACTGGCCGCCCGTGGCCGTCGTCTTCTGGATGCCTGTCGTCGTGACGCCGGTGTTGGTCTTCAACACGGGCACGAAGATGAGCGTCTGAAACAGCGGATCGACGTTCTGGGGCCGATTGCCGTTCTGCCAGGTCGAGGTCATCGACAACTGGGCGTCGAACGCCGCCAGGGCGCTCTCGACGCCACGAAAAGGGTCGGTCTCGACGATCGCCGGGTCGTAGATGCTCGGCGTGAGCGCGGGCGAGGTGAGCAGCGACACGGGCGGCTCGCCCGTCTGCGGCCGCGGGCCGCCGAAACTGGCGAACCGGCCGCCGAGGTTGCGGAGCACCTTGCCGTTCTCGAGCGCCGTGCGGATCGCCTCCTCGAGCGAGAGTTCCCAGATCTGGTCGAACCTGGCGTTGGAGAGCGTGAGCGGCTCGTGGGTGCCTGCGGCCTCGTCGAGCGGCTGCTGCTCCGTGTCGGGGTATTCGAGCTTCTGGATCGCACCCACATAGTGCGAAAGATCGCCATCCTCGAAGAAGTAGAACGGCTGCCGCGGCGCGCAGCCCGGGGCCACGAGCGCGAGGCTCGTCAGCACAACCCAGGCTCTGCGGACCAGTCCATTCACGGGGGCGCGTCCACGGTGCGGTCACAATGCCACCGCTGCGCCCGGGGGGATCGGCCGTGAAACCACGGCCCTTCCCGGCGTGTCGCCCCCCGACTCCACGCCCGCATCGGCTGCACCCAGGCGCAGCGACGGCCGTGGGGATATCGGACCTTGCAGCCCGCAAACTTGGGGCAATCGTCACCTTCGGCCCGTCACGGGGCAGACTGGGCGGGCTGCGCGGGCCAGCGCGACGAGAGAACCTCACGGCCGTCACCGGCGGCCGTCACGAACCGCGCGGCGGCCCCGCTCGTCGCCTCCACGAGCGTCAGGCCCCCCTTCGGCCCCAGCACGCTCGCCGCGGTGGCGAGCGCGTCGGCCGTGGTGCAGTCCCGCGCGATCACGGTCACCGCGGCCGGCCCCGCGACGCCGAGTCCCGTGCGGGGATCGACCACGTGGCTGTAGCGCACGCCGTGGATCTCCGCCGCCTGGAACGCATCGCCCGACGTGGTCACCGCCGCGTTGACCAGTTCGATCGTCGGGCGGCCATCGGCTGCGTTCTCCCTGCCGAAGGCCGCCACCTCGATCCGCCATCCGGCCCTGCCCGGCGGCGGGCCCGACACGGCCACGTCCCCCGAGGCGTCGATCATCGCCGCGGCGATCCCGCGCCCGGCCAGTACCTCGAGCGCCCGGTCGACCGCATACCCCATGCCGATGCCGCCGAGGTCGAGCCGCATGCCCGGCTCGAGCAGCGCCGCCGTGCGCCGCTGCTCATCGAGCACGAGCGTCCGTGGCCCCACGGCCCGGAGAGCGGCGGCGAGCTTTTCCGTCCGGGGCAGCGTGCCCGACCGCCTGGTCTGTCGCCAGAGCGTCGTCAGCGGTCCGACGGTCGGATCGAAGGCGCCGCCGCTCGCGTCGCGCCATGCCACGGCCGCCGACAAGGCCCGCCACAGGTCGTCGCCGAGCGGCACGGGCGTTGGCGTGGGCGCCGCCGCCGAAAGACGCACGAGTTCACTTGCCGGGTCGTAGTCGGAGAGGATTCCCTCCAGGCGCTCGACCTCCGCGAACGCCGCCGCGATCGCCGCCTCCCCCTCGGCCCGCGTCGCGGCGTGGAGCGTGATCGTCCAGGGCACGCCCATCAGCCGGCGGGTCTCGCGGCACCGGGCGGTGGAATCAGCCGCTGCGGCGCAGCCCGCGACGCACGCGGCCAACCAGGCTGCCGCGTGCCAGCGGCTCGGATAGACTGTGGGGATCATGCCTGATCAACCTGCTCAGCCAGCGGTGACGATCACCTTCGACTGCACGCCCCTGCGCGGCGTGCCGCGATTCGACATTCCGCTCGACGCCTCGCCGGCGTTCCGGGACCGGATCGAGCGGATGCAGCGGGCCGTGGCCCGCCACGGCACCCGCAACACCTATTATCTCACGAACGCCGCCTGCACGTTTCGGTTCACGAACGACCCCGCCGCCGGCTGGGTGCAGTTCACGATCGAGGGCACCGTGCTCACCGACGAACTCGACCGCAAGACCGTCGGCAGCGACCTCGACATCCGCCTCGAAAAAGAGACCTGCGACTGGCTGACGCAGCCGGCCGTCAAGTGGCTCACCCTCTCGGCGCAGCACGCCGTCGAGACCGAGTTCGACCGCTACATCGCCGCCGGCGACCTCTCCCGCGCCCTCGAGCGCCTCGCCCGCGAACAAGCCGCCAGCGACGCCGCCGGCGGCTACGTGGGCATGAACCTCTAGCGCCGCTCCGTAGGACAGGCTTCAGCCTGTCATGCCTCAACGCTTCCGCGCCGGCTCGGGGTTACCCCGTACCGTCTCGCCGGACGTTCACTGCGCCCTCCGGGCTGCGTTCACTCCTAGCGACTGGCGCTGCGCCATCCATGGCTTCGCTGGTCGCTAAAGCCGTATCAACGGCAGGGGTAACCCCTCGCCTCCCGTTTCCAGTTGAGGAGGCGAGGGGCTGCCCGTACTCCGTGAGCCGGCGTATGCAGACGAGCGCAGCCATGGATGGCGCAGCGAAGTCGGAGTCGAGTGAGCGGAGGGCTGGAGGCCCGCAGCGAACGTCCGGCGATGGAGTGTGGGCAGCCCCGAGCCGGTGCGTGCCACACTTCACCACACATGGTGCACGAGCGGGCGGATCGAGTCGTCGTAGATTTCCTGCACCGCGTTCATCGTGGTCGCATCGAGCGGCGCAAGGCCCGAGGCCGCCGCGTTGTCGGCCACCTGGGTGGGTCGCTTCGCGCCCGGGATCACGCAGGTCACGGCGTCGAACGCGAGGATCCACTGGAGGGCGAACTGCGCGAGCGTGGCGCCCTTGGGCACGAGAGGCTTGAGCCGCTCGACGGCGGCCAGGCCCGTCTCGTAGTCGACGCCGGAGAACGTCTCCCCCTTGTCGAAGGCAGCGCCGTCGCGGTTGAAGGCCCGGTGGTCGTCGGCCGCGAACGTGCTGGCGTGGGAAAATTTTCCCGAGAGGAGCCCACTCGCCAGGGGCACGCGGGCGATCACGGCCACCTGCCGGCGGATCGCCTGTTCGAAGAAGAGCTGCGCGGGCCGCAGCCGGAAGATGTTGAAGATGATCTGCACGCTCTGCACGTGCGGATATTCGATCGCCTTGAGCCCTTCTTCCACCTTCTCGACGCTCACGCCGTAGAAGCGGATCTTGCCGGCCTTCACGAGGTCGTCGAGGATGCCGAACACCTCGGGGCGATAGTAGACCTCGGTCGGCGGGCAGTGGAGCTGCACGAGGTCGAGCGTCTCGACCGCGAGATTTTTCAGGCTGCGATCGATGAACGCGGTGAGATTCTCGCGGGAATAGCCCGCCACGGTCTGGGCGGGCAGGCGTCGGCCCGCCTTCGTGGCCACGTAGAAGGGCTCGCGTCGTTCGCGGCGGAGCCGGGCGATGAGCCGCTCAGAGAGGCCGTCGCCGTAGACGTCGGCCGTGTCGAAGAAGTTGATGCCGGCGTCGAGGGCGGCGTGGAGCGTGGCCATCGATTCGGCCTCGTCGGCGCCGCCCCACTGGCCGCCGCCGATGCCCCAGCCGCCGAAGCCGATCTCCGAAACCCGCCAGCCGGTCCGTCCGAAGGTGCGTGTCTTCATGGCCGGGAAGTCTACACTGCCGGCATGCCGTCGGATGCCCCTTCATCGTCGCGCAGCCTTCGCTGGTGGCACGATCGCCGTGCCGTCCAACTCCTTGTCGTGGGCCTGGTGCTCGTCGCGAGCGGCCTCGTTCACGCAGCCATTTGGGCGATCACCGGCGGCCCATGGGAGGGCCCGGTCACCTGGCGAAAGCCGATCCTGTTCGGAATCTCCGGCGGGCTCACGAGCCTGTCGCTGGGCTGGGCATGGGCACACCTCCCGCGCCGCACCGCCGACGCGTGGCTCGCCGCGGCGACGGCCTGGGCACTTCTCGTCGAGGTCGCGCTCATCGACCTGCAGGCCTGGCGCGGCGTGGCGAGCCACTTCAACCGCGCGACGCCTATCGATTCGTTTCTCTACGACGCGATGGGGGGCCTGATCCTGTTCGTGACGCTCGTGTCGGTCGACCTCACCGTGCGCTTCTTCACGCAGCGCACGACTCTGACGCCCGACATGCTGCTTGCGGCCAGGGCGGGGCTCGTGTTTCTCGTGATCTCCTGCCTGCTCGGCATCTGGGTGAGCGTCCACGGCGACATCCGGGCGGCCGCCGGGCTGCCACCCGAGACGGTCGGCCGCGCCGGCGTCGCGAAATTCCCGCACGGGGCCGTCATCCACGCCCTCCAGTGGCTGCCGCTGCTTGCCTGGGCTGCCCGCCGCGCGGGAGTGCCGGAAGGGCGGCGTCTCCAGTTCGTCGCCTCCGCCAGCGCCGGCACGGCCCTCGTGCTTCTCTACGCGCTCATGCAAACTCTCGGGGGGTGTTCGCGTTTCGAGATGATGCCCGCTTCACGGCCGATCCTCGCCGCCGGCGGCGCCTGTCTCCTCGTCCCCACCCTGGTCACGGCGTTGACGCTCGTGACAAAAAAGGTGCCAGCCACCAAATAGGGGTCGACTGGCCGAACGGGTCGTAGACGTGATTCCGGACCATGCGGCATCCCGCCGGTGGCATCAGACGACGAGGATCATCGCCAGGGCCGCGATCCCGACGGCCACGAGGGCGTAGCCCATGTACCGCGCGATGGGCGGGCGGTCGGCGTAGCGATAGTCGTCGTCGCGGATCGCCTGGAGCATCTGGCGGTGCTCCCAGATGCCGGCGAGCGTGGCGACGATTCCGAGCACGATGAGCGCGGCTCCGCCGATCCGGGTCTTGAGCGGCGAGAATCCGGCGAGGCGGCCGTCGAAACTCACCGCCGCCTGGCCCAGCCGCTCGATGCCGAACCCGAAACTGATGAGCGCGAGGCTCGTCCGCACCCAGGCCAGGAGCGTGCGGTCGGCCGCCTCGCGGTTCCGTTCGCGGGCCAGTTCGTTCGGAAGGGATGTATCGCGGTCGGCCATAGGGAAAAGCGTAGCAGGAGTCAGCGCACGTCCACGGGCACGCTCGCCGAGTGGGCGGAGAACTCCGGGGCGTAGCGGCTCTGGATCTTCGCGAACCCGCTCGAGGAACTGCCGCGGTGCGCCGCCCGCAGTGAATACTCGAACACATGCGTGCCCCGTGGCAGCCGCTCGAAGAAGAACTGCATGGAGGCATCGCGCACGGCCGCGTACCACGCCACGCCGTCGCCCCACCGCCAGCCCGAGAGCACGTCCACGGGCTCGGTCAGGCTCGGCCGATGGTCGGCGAGTTCCAGAAACTCGTAGTCGCGGTCGCTCGTGACCACGAGCCGCACGACGAGCTCATCGCCAACATCGAGCGGTTTGCCGGGCTCCATGGGCTCGAGCTCCGCCCCCGCCTTCGTGAACCGCTTCACGAACAGTTTCTTGTCGATGGCCAGCTCCTCGCGGCCGGCGGCAGGAACGTTGGCGATGTCGTCGAGATACTGCCAGTGGATGCCGCCCCAGGCGATTCCCCGGTCGGCCTTCTTGATCACGACGTCTGCCAGCCGCGGCGTGATCTCGCGCCGCACGAACCGCTCCTCGAAGAAGCCCGTACCAGCCTCGGCAGCCGCCGGCTGCACCGGCTCGCCCCCCACGGTCACGCTCACGAGCTCGTGCGAGGCGAGCAGGTCGTCGCCCCGGCCGAGGAGCGCCGCCACGGCGTCGGCTGTCGCCCGATTGCCCTCCCAGCGGCTCGTGCGCTTCTGCGACAAAAGCCATGCCTTCAGCGCCTCGACGGCCGCCGCGTCGCCGGCCACCTCGTCGAAGGCCTCGATCATGATCGACTGCGTCTCGATCGGCGCACTCGCCCAGCTCCACCACACCGGATGCGGGTCCCGCCACCACATGCCCTGCCACTTGTCCTCTTTGCCCTCGAGCCCCGTGCTCCGCTGCTCGAGGCTGTCGACGATCGAGAGGGCCGCGTTGCGGTCGCCGGCTCGCTTCAGCGCGATCGCGAGGTGCCCCTGCGACCGGCGGTGGTCGATCTTCATCCAGCGTTTCCTGCCGACGTCGAGGCCCCAGGCATGGGCCTCGGCCGCGGGCCCGGCGAGGGGCACGTCTTCCTTGAAGAAGCTTCGCGCATAGAGCGCGAAGGCACCGATCGGCGTGAGCACCGGCTCCTCCACCTTCTCCGCCCACCGCTGCTCCTCGACGAGCCGGTTGTCGAGCCACGGAATCGTGCCCACGGCCGGCTGCACGTCGATCTCGACGCCGCTTGCCCGCAGGCGACCGAAGCCCGCGATGATCCCGAGCGTCACCGAGTCGCACGTGGCCCCGCCGGGAAACCACGGCCAGCCGCCGTCGGCGTTCCGCAGCGTGTCGAGCCGCGTGAACGCCGCCTGCACCTCGTTCGCCGCCCGATTCGCGTCGAACAGGAGCGCGATCCGGGCCCGGGCTTCTTTCTCGTCGACCGCCTCCCGCATCCAGGGCGTCTCGGCGAGGAGCGTCTTCACGAGGTCGGTGTTCTTTTCAAGCGGGCTTTCCAGGGCCTTCGTGCCCTTCCACTGCTCGAACACCTTCGCGATCCGTGGGTCGCGGGTGGCGAGATGCCGCGCGAGAGCGTTGGCGTAGAGCCGCGTGAAGAGCGTCTCGGTGCTCTCGTCGCTCGCCTCCATGATCGAGGGCAGCGACAGCACGGCGAACCAGGCCGGGTTCGACGCCGCCTGGATCACGAACGACTGGCTCTCGATCGTGTCGGCGGGCTTGGCGAGCCGCTCGACGACGACGCGTTTTTCTCCCGGCCCGCGCACGGTCACCGGCACGGTTTCCGCGACGAGCACGCGCTTGGAAAGAACGGGCAGCATCGCCTCCTCGCCGTCGCTCACCTTGCCCGCGGAGCCGGTCGCGAGAGAGCGCAGCGTTTCCGTGCCCTCGGCCACCTTGACGGTGAAGAAGACGGGCTTCGATTCCCCCGCCGCGAGATCGAACGGCTGCGACCGGGCCGTCGCCACGAGGTCGTCGCGGGCCGTGCCCGTGCGGGCGTCGGCGAGTTCGAACCGCACCTGCCCCGCCAGCCGCCCCGTCGACTTGTTGCTCACCTTCACCGGGATCTCGACCACGTCGCCCTCCCGCAGAAAGCGTGGTACGAGCGGCTCGACCATCAGGTCCTTGGCGGCGATGCAGGTGTCGAGGAGCGTGCCGCTGCGCAGAGCCGCGTCGTGGGCGAGCGCCTTGAACTGCCACGTGGTGAGCGTGTCGGGGAGCGTGAACTCGAGCGTCACGAGGCCGCTCGCGTTCGAGGTGAGCGTGGGCAGGAAGAACGCCGTCTCCGCGAGGTTCTTGCGCGGAGGGGGCGCGGCAGCGGTTCCGCTCGGGCGCTCCGCGGGCGGCGCGCCACCGTTCTTGGCTTGTTCCTCCCCGTCGGCCATCATCGCCTCGGCCGGCGCGGCGGCCATCGCCATCGGCATGGCCCCGCGCAGGGCGCGTCCGCCGAAGCCGCCGCCACCGCCGAACCGGCCCGACTGCGGCCCGAACGGCGCGCGCAGTTCGCGGTAGGTGATGTCGACCGGCTCGTACCGCGTTTCGAAGTTTCCGAGAATCTGGCTGAACGTCTGCCCGGCATTCGTGAAGGTCACTGCGCGGTGATTCCACTCGCGGCGCAGGAGCCCCGGGAGCCCGCTCGGCCAGTCGTGCGATGCGAGCGCATCGAGCGACTGGTCGTAGAGCGTGGCCACCATCTCGGCCACTGCCGGCTCTCCGGAAACACCGTCACCCCTGCCCTCTCCCGGAGGGAGAGGGAGAGAGGAAATCTTCGCGCGCCAGACTTCCTGCTTCCCCGGCTCCACGCGGCGCGTGAACCGCTCCCACTCGATCGCGAGGTTCTTGTTCGTCCACGGCACGTCCACCGTGAGCGTCCGGGCCTCGAGGCGGCCCTCGTGCACGAGCCACGCCCGCACGGAAAACCCGCCGCGGTCATCGTCGCCGACCTGCACCCTGATCGGCCACTGCGTCCGGCCCGGCTCCGTCCAGAAGCGTGAGAGCGTCTTCCCGCCGCGCGACACCTCCACGAGCACCCGGCCCCGGTCGTAGCCCGTGCCGACGAGTGCCTGGAAGTCGCTGCCCGGCTGGGCCGTGAGTTTTTCGGCGACGAGCACGAACGGCCGCCTGACGCCATACCGCTCGGCTGCGGGCGCGAGCACCTCGATCGTATGCCGAGCCTTCACCGGCGGGGCGTCGCCGGCGGCCGGCATCTCGAATTCGGCCCGGTAGATGCCCGGCGGCAGCTCGGCCGTCACCACCACCTTGCCCGTGGCCGGCTCGGTCGCCACCTTCCGCGTGAACATGACCTCGCCGGAGGCCCACGACTCGACGTCCGCCGGATCGACCGGCGTTGGCGTCGGACGGCCGCCGCCCGGGGCCGGCCGTCCCCTCGCGCCGCGCCGCGGTGCCACGGGCCGCGGCCCTTCCATGAACAGGCTCCCGCGCGGCACCTTCTCCGGCTGCACGAGTTTTACGACCGTGAGCGTGCCCGCCGCGGCCCGCGGCCCGCCGTCGAGCGCATGCGTCGCCAGCGTGATCGGCACGGCCGCCGGTTTTCCATCAGCGGCCGCCTGCCACGCCTCGGCCGAGAGGCTCGCCTCGAAGGGCACGTAGCCGGCCGACACGCGGTGGGAGTCGCTCCGCGTCTCGCCGCCTGAATCGGTGACGTCGGCCGAGACGGCGAACGTGAACACGGGCGCGGTCTCCTTCGGCACCGAGCGATCGGGCCGGGCCGGAAACGTGACCGTGAACGCACCATTCGCATCGGTCACAGCCGTGCCGCGGACGATTGTGGCCGCCTCTCCGCCGAACGGGAGCCACGGAAAGAGCCAGCGGCACCACGGCGGAACCCTTACCTCGCGCTCCACCCGCCAGCGCACCTTCGCCCCCGCCACCGGCAGGCCGGTGTAGGTCGCGGCCGTGCCGGTGAGCGTGATATCGCGATCGAGCACGACGTCACCCGCGGGTGCGGCGAGCTTCACCTGGAACTTCGGCCGCTTGTATTCCTCCACCCGCACGTTCGCCACGCCCGTCGCCCCGGCCCCCTCGGCGAGGATCGTCCACTGGCCCGGCAGGGCGCCCGTCGCGATCGGAAAGTTGCCGTGGAACGAGCCGTTGGTGTTCGTCGTGTGCGCGAGCCGCGCGGTCTCGCGGCCGTTGGCATCGCGGAGCACCACCGACACCTCCCGGTTCGGGAGCGCCGCGTATTTCCCATTCGTCGGATCGGCCGAGCAGAGGATGCCTTTGTAAAAGACGATCTGGCCGGGGCGGTGGATGCCGCGGTCGGTCAGGAGCACGAGCGCGTGGGCCGCGGCTTCCTCGTCCTGCTGCCACGCATGCGCAGGCTCCGTCGCGATCGCGTGCTCGCGACCGTCGAGCCGGGCCTGCGCGTGGAGCACCACCTGCCGGCCCTGCTCCGGGGTCAGTTCGAACCGGCCGTCGCGGTCGGTGGTGGCCGGCTTGCCGGCGGCATAGTGCGGTGGATGGCGGCCATCCTGCTGCACGAACGCCTGCACGCTCGCGCCGGCGATCGGCTCGCCGGTCGCGCTCTCGACGACATATCCCGCGAGCGGCTCGCCCTTCCGGCCGCCGCCCCCCTCCCACACGATGGCGATCCGGCTCACCCACACGAGCGTGGCCTCGACCACGTTGTCCGCCTCACCGAAGTCGGCCGTGTGGCTCGCGAGCACCCAGTAGCTGCCGGGCTCGAGATCCTGCGGCACGGGCACGTCGTACCGCACGTCGGAAAAGTCCTGCGGGTCGGGCACCGCGACTGCGAAGGTTTTCACCGGGGGCTCGGCGAGCAGGGCCTTGCGATCGGCGTCGTCGAGCCATTGCCACTGCGGCTTGCCGGCCTTCACCCGCGCCTGCCAATCCGCCTTCACGATCCGCACGTGGGCCGTGCCCAGGTTCCGCGCGGTGATCCGGATCACGGGCCAGGGCTCGGCCCAGGCCCGCTCCGCCTCGACCGCGAGCGACTTCGCCTCGATCTCGGCGACGAGATTCGCGCACAGGGCCCCGCCCGGGCTCTTGGGGTGCGCCGCGACCCCCTGCTTCGCCGCCGCGTGGGCCGCGACGAGGTCGCCCGCCTCGCGCAGCAATCCCGCGAGATGAAATCGGGCGAGTGACGCCGTCTCGTGCGCCCCGGCACGCTCGATAAATGCCTCGAGCGCAGCCTGCTTCCGCTCCCCGAGGCCTTCGCCGACGGCGGCTCCGCCCGCCCACAGGATCCGATCGAGATCGGCGGCGAGAAACGCCGTGCGGTCGGCGTCGGCCGTGTGAAACGCGAGCAGGTCGCGATACAGCCGCGCGGTCTCGATCAGCGGTGACTCGCGGTCGGTGACGGCTGGATCCTGCTCCGGCTTCCACGCGAGAAACGCCTCGGGCGTGCCGAGGGCGGGCGAGTCGGCGGCGACTTCGAACACATCCTCCGGAGCGACCACACCCCGCTCGCCCGACGTGGCACACTCGAGTGCGTCGCGCACGACCACGTCCCACACCGTCGGCCGGTAGGTGTCGGCCATCGAGCCGGGAGCGATGAGCGCGGTCCACTCGGCGACGGGAAGATTTTGCAGGGCCGCCGGCTCGGCGAGGGCCGCGGCGAATCGGCGGCGAATCTCGCCCACGATCGTGGGTAGATCCCACGACGTGATCGACGCGAGGTCATCGGCCGTCGTCGCCCCCGCCGTGCGTTGGGCGAACCGCCAGCGGTTCTGCTGGAAGAAGCCCCAGGTCCAGTTGGCCTGGATCGCCTGGAGCACGGCCCGCGTCTCGGCCGGCGCCTTCTCGATCGCCACAGCAAGTTGCCCGAGCCGCTCGGGATCGTCCGGCGGCCGATCGCCCGTCGCCGTGAGCACGCGCGTGGCGATCACCCGCGCCACCTCCGCCCAGGCCTTGTCCGTCGTGGCAGCCTCCTCGACGCCCGCGAGCGCCCCGGCTGCCGTCTGCGGCTTCCCCTCCTCGAGCGCCTGCTGCACCCGTTTCCACACCTCGGCCCGCGGGCCCGCCGGCACGTCGTCAGCTGCTGCGTTTGCCTGCCTCATGCCCACCCCTCCCCATGCGCACCACACGAGCACCGCACCGGCCACGATGGCCGGCACGCTCCGACGATTGCCTCGAAAGCACATGCCCTCGGCCCTCCGATCGCCCAGGATTCCCGCGACTCCGCCAAGTCTACGCGTCGCCAGGCCTTTCGTTGCACGCCGATCACTCAGGCCGCCGATCGTCGAGCCGGTAGCTGGTGCTTCGCCCACCAGAGGCGCTGCGGACGAGCACGCCCCGGGCGACGAGATCCTGGATATCGCGCAGTGCCGTGTCGGCCGAACACGTGGCGAGCTTCGCGTATTTCGTCGTCGTGAGCCCGCCCTTGAAATCATCGAGCAGGCGATTGACGACGAGCCTCTGGCGGTCGTTGACCGGCGGTCCTCCGTTGAGGATTCGCCAGACCTCTGCCTTCCGGAGCACACCGGCGGTGAGCAGATGAGCCTGATCAATAGCTCGTTCCAGGCAGCCGAGGAACCAATCCAGCCAGGCCGTGATATCGCCATCACCCCGCTGCGTGCATTCGAGAATCTGGTAATACTCCTTGCGCTCGGTCTCGATCTGCGTCGACATGCTGTAGAAGCGATCGGGGCAGCCGTCGGCGCGGGCGAGCATCATGTCGGCGAGCGCCCGGGCCAGCCGGCCGTTGCCGTCCTCGAAGGGATGGATCGTGACGAACCACAGGTGGGCGATGGCGGCGCGGAGCAAAGGATCCTGGCCGTCCTCGGTGTTGCACCATGCGATGAACGCCGCCATTTCACCGGGAAGCCGCTCCGCCGCCGGGGCTTCGAAGTGCACACGCTCGCGGCCAAGCGGCCCCGACACGACCTGCATCGGCCCCGCCTCGACGGTGCGCCATCGACCCACCGCGATCGGCCGCGTGCCGCTGTAGCCGACCGGAAACAGGGCGGCATGCCAGCCGCAGAGCCTCTCCGCGGTCACGGAGTGCGATGCGTTTCTCGTGGCATCGAGCATCACCTCCACGATGCCCTCGACATTGCGATTCGCGCGTCGGGCGCCCGCCTGCGGCAGGCCAAGCCGGCGCGCGATGGACGAGCGGACGGCATCCGCATCGAGCCGTTCGCCCTCGATGGCGGAACTCCGCACGACGTCGCTGGTCAGCACCTCGACCGCGGCCTCCGCCTGGAATGCGAAGCCGAGGTGCCGCATCCGCCCCAGCAGGAGGCCCTGTTTGTGCCGCGCCCGTCCGAGCACTGGCAGGACGGCAGCCGCGTCCCAGGAAAACCTCGGCCAGCCTTCATTTTCATGGATAAAAACCATAATCGCCGCATCCCGTGCGGCGATTATAGCTTCATGTACCGCAGGACGTGTTCTTTATGGCGGTCCGGAAACCAGCGGCAAATCACCGATGGCAAATGACTTGCGGCAAGCACGCCGAATCGCTTCCGGAACTTCCGATGCTATAGTAGTGATGTAGTTGTCAGTGCCGGCGGAGCGCAACGCCGACACTCTTGGAAGTTTCGTTGAAAGTCGCTGTGGCCCTCGGGGCACCGCGGCCTGTCAGCAACCAGGAGGTTTCATGCTCCGCTCTTTCTCGCACCGCGTCGCGCTCGCCGTCGCCCTCTGTGCCGGCCTCGCCAGGCTCGCAGACGCCGCGGGCACGCTCTCGTTCAACCGGGACATCCGGCCGATCCTCGTCGAGAACTGCTTCGGCTGCCACGGCGCCGACTCGGCCGGCCGCAAGGCCGACCTCCGCCTCGACGACCGCGACGCGGCGGTGGAGAGCGGCGCGATCGTGCCCGGCGACGCCGATTCGAGCGTGGCCCTCGACAGGATCTTCTCCGACGATCCCGAGGAGGTGATGCCGCCGCCGAACGCGAAGAAGGTGCTCACGGCAGAGCAGAAGGAACTGCTCAAGCGCTGGATCGCCGAGGGGGCCGAGTATCAGCCGCATTGGTCGTTCATTCCGCCGAAGCGCCCCGAACTGCCGGCCGTCAAGAACGAAGGGTGGGCGAAGAACCCGATCGACTGCTTCATCCTCGCCCGGCTCGAAGCCGAAGACCTCGCGCCCGCGCCCGAGGCCGACCGGCACGTCCTCGCCCGCCGCCTGGCCCTCGACCTCACCGGCCTGCCGCCGGAGCCCGCGCTCGTCGAGGCGTTCGTCCACGACCCGCACCCCGACGCCTACGAGCGGCTCGTCGACACGCTGCTTGCGAGCCTCGAATGGGGAGAGCACCGGGGCCGCCACTGGCTCGACTACGCCCGCTACGGCGACACCCACGGCATCCACTTCGACAATGAGCGCGAGATGTGGACCTACCGGCAGTGGGTGATCAACGCCTTCAACCGCAACGTCCCCTTCGACCGGTTCACGATCCTGCAACTCGCCGGCGACCTCGTGCAGGATCACGGGCCGGACGCCACCCCCGACCAGATCCTCGACGACCGGATCGCCAGCGGCTTCCACCGCTGCAACATCACGACCAACGAGGGGGGCGTGATCGCCGAGGAATACGCCGTCCTCTACACCCGCGACCGCACCGAGACGACCTCCGCGGTCTGGATGGGCCTCACGACGGGCTGCGCCGTCTGCCACAACCACAAGTTCGATCCCCTGTCGCAGAAGGAGTTCTACGAGCTCTCGGCGTTCTTCAACAACACCACGCAGGGGGCGATGGACGGCAACATCAAGGACACGCCCCCGATCCTGCCGGTGCCGAAGCAGGAGGACCGCCCCCGATTCCGCATGCTCGAACAGGAGATCCCCATCGCCAAGGCTGCGGTCGAGGCCCGGAAGAAGGCGGCACGGTCCGAGTTCGACGCCTGGATCAAGGCCGCCGACGCGTCGGTCGTGGCCAAGTCGCTGCCGCAGGACACGCCGCTGGTCGATCTGCCGCTCGCCGATGGGCAGGGATCGGCCACCCGCGTGAGGCTCGTCGGCAAGGAGAGCGAACTGCCGCTCACGGCCGCCACGACCTGGCAGCCCGGGCCCAACGGCGCCCCCGCGGTCGAGCTCGACGGCAAGGCCGCCGAGCTCGCCGGTGCCGGCGACTTCGAGCACGACCAGCCCTTCAGCGTCTCCTTCTGGCTGCGGCCCACCGCCAACGACGGCACCTACGCCGTCGTCGCCCGGATGGACGAGTCGCAGGCCTACCGCGGCTGGGACGTGTGGGTGCAGGGCCGCAAGGTGGCCATGCACGTCGTGCACGCCTGGCCCGACGACGCCTTCAAGGTCGTGGCCAGGGACCAGCTCAAGGCCGACGCCTGGACGCTCGTGTCGCTCACCTACGACGGCTCCGGCAAGGCCGAGGGGGTGAAGATCTTCTACGACGGCAAGCCCCAGCAGAAGCCGAGCGTCGAGAACAACAAGTTCAAGAAGTCGTCGATCCGCACCGCAGCGCCCCTCACGATCGGCAGCCGCTCGCCGGGGCACGCCGCCCACGGCATCGGCTTGGCCAGCCTTTCGATCTGGGGCCGCGCCCTCTCGGGCGCCGAGGTCGAGGGGCTCTCCCGGGCCCAGACGATCGCCGACATCGTGAAGCTTCCCGCCGACGAGCGGCCCAAGGCGGCCACGAGCATCTACGACTGGTGGCTGGGCACGTTCGACGAGCCGTTCAAGCAGGCGACCGCCGCCGTCGCGAAGCTCGACGAGGAGAGCAACGCGATCAAGAGGCGCGGCACGATCGCCCACGTGATGCACGAGAAGTCCGAGATGCCGAAGGCCTACGTCCTCGACCGCGGCGAATACGACAAGCGGAAGGACGAGGTGCAGCCCGACACTCCCGACATCCTGCCGCCGTTCCCGGAGAGCCTGCCGAAGAACCGCCTCGGCCTCGCCCGGTGGCTCCTGCTCCAGGATCATCCGCTCACCAGCCGCGTGACCGTCAACCGCTTCTGGCAGGAGGTCTTCGGCACGGGGCTCGTGCGCACGGCCGGCGACTTCGGCATCACGGGCGAGCTCCCGAGCCACCCCGAACTGCTCGACTGGCTGGCCGTCGAGTTCCGCGAGGGCGGCTGGGACGTCAAGAAACTCTTCAAGCTGATGGTGACGAGCGCCGCCTACCGGCAAAGCGCGGCCACCACGCCCGACAAGATCGCGAAGGACGGGGCGAACCGGCTGCTCTCGCGCGGCCCGCGGTTCCGCATGGACGCCGAGATGGTGCGCGACTACGCGCTCGCCGCCAGCGGCCTGCTCGTCAAGCAGATCGGCGGCCCGAGCGTGCGGCCCTATCAGCCCGAGGGCGTGTGGGAGGCCGTGGCCATGGACTCGAGCAACACCCGCTTCTACAAGCCCGACCAGGGCGAGGGGCTCTACCGCCGCAGCATGTATTGGTTTTGGAAGCGGTCGGCCCCGCCGGCCTCGATGGATATCTTCAACGCCCCGTCGCGGGAGAGCTGCTGCGTGAAGCGGGATCGCACGAACACGCCGCTCCAGGCGCTCGTCACGCTCAACGACCCGCAGTTCGTCGAGGCGGCGCGGGCCCTCGCCGACCGGGCGCTCGAGCTCGGCGGCGACTCCGACGATGCCCGGATCGGTTTCCTGGCCGAACGGCTGCTCGCCCGGCCGCTGTCGGCCGCCGAGACGGCGATCGTCAAGAAGTCGCTCGCGGAACTCTCCGACTGGTACAAGGGCCACGCCGACGAGGCCGCCAAGGTGATCGCCGTCGGCGCCTCGAAACCCCGGGCGGCCGATCCGGTGCGGCTCGCCAGTTGGACGATGCTCACCAACGAGCTCATGAACCTCGACGAGGTGCTCTGCAAATGAAAAAGGTGACAGCCACCATTTGTCTCATTTGTCTGGAGACCCCGGCCTTCGGCCGGGGCCGTGTCGCCTTCGGCGACCGGCAAATGGTGACTGTCACCTTTTTCAAGGAGCCGACACCATGAACCCCCCGATCCGCTCCCCGCTCGACGAGCTCGGCCTCAACCTCACGCGGCGGCGATTTTTCGAGCAGGGCAGCCACCTGCTCGGCGGCGCGGCCCTGGCGACGCTGCTCGCCGAGGGCAGGGGCCTGGCCAACACGGTCGCCCCGCCGGCCGCTCCCTTCGACCGCGTGCCCGGCGCCGTCGGCCCGCACTTCGCGCCGAAGGCGAAGCACGTGATCTATCTCCACATGGTCGGCGGCCCGCCCCAGCAGGATCTCTACGACTACAAGCCGCAGATGGACGAGTGGTACGACAAGGACCTGCCCGAGAGCATCCGCAACGGCCAGCGGCTCACGACGATGACCTCGGGCCAGAAGCGGTTCCCGATCGCGCCCTCCGTCTTCACGTTCGCGCAGCACGGCCGGAGCGGCATGTGGGTGAGCGAACTGCTGCCGCACACGGCGAAGATGGTCGACGAAATGTGCTTCATCCGCAGCATGCACACCGAGGCGATCAACCACGAGCCGGCGATCTGCTACATGCAGACCGGCAACCAGATCGTCGGCCGGCCCTGCCTCGGCTCGTGGACGAGCTACGGCCTCGGCTCGCTCAATAAAGACCTGCCGACATTCGTCGTGCTCGTGGCCCGCTCCACGAAGCCCGAGCAGCCGCAGGCGATCGGGGCCCGGCTGTGGTCGAGCGGCTACCTGCCGGGAGAGTACGCCGGCGTGAGCTTCCGAAGCGCGGGCGACCCGATTCTTTACATCAACAACCCGCCCGGCGTGCCGACGGAGGTCCGCCGCAAGACGCTCGACGGCCTGCAGGCCTTGAACCAGCGGACGCTCGCGGAGATCGGCGACCCCGAGACCCGCACCCGCATCGCCCAATACGAAATGGCCTTCCGCATGCAGGCGAGCGTGCCCGACCTCACGAACATCGCAAGCGAGCCGGCGAGCACGCTCGCCCTTTACGGCGACGACGTCAAAAATCCCGGGTCCTTCGCCAACTCCGTGCTCATGGCCCGGCGGATGGTGGAGCGGGGCGTGCGGTTCGTGCAGCTCTATCTCAACCACTGGGACACGCACGCCAACGTGGTCGGTCGGCTCAAGAACGGCTGCAAGGACATCGACCAGCCCTGCTGGGGTCTCGTGCAGGATTTGAAGGCCCGCGGCCTCCTCGACGAGACGCTCGTCATCTGGGGCGGCGAGTTCGGCCGCACGGTCTACTCGCAGGGGGGCCTCTCGAAGCAGAACTACGGCCGCGACCACCATCCGCGCTGCTTCACGATGTGGATGGCCGGCGGCGGCTCCCGGCCGGGCCAGATCTACGGCGAGACCGACGACTTCTCCTACAACATCGTCAAGGACCCGGTGCACATCCGCGACTTCCACGCCACGGTGCTGCACCTCCTCGGCTTCGACCACGAGCGGTTGACCTACCGCCACCTCGGCCTCGACCAGAAGCTCACGGGCGTCGAGCACGCCCGCGTGATCCCCGACCTCCTGGCTTGAAGGCGCAGGCCGGCCCTCACCCGCGTGCGACGCGGTTCTGCTCGTCGAGCACGATCACGGCCGGGGAGTGGCCGGCGGCTTCGGCCTCGTCGACCCACGCGAACGCCATGATCGTGAGCCGGTCGCCCGGCTGCCCCAGGTGGGCCGTGGCGCCGTTGAGTTCGATCACGCCCGACCCGGCCTTCCCGTGGATCACGTAGGTCTCGAACCGCTCGCCGTTGGCGAGGTTCCCCACCAGGATCCGCTCGTAGGGCCGCAGCCCCACGCGTGCGGCGAGGTCGGCGGCGATCGTGAGGCTCCCCTCGTAGTCGACCGAGGCGCCGGTCACCGTGGCCCGATGGATTTTCGACTTGAGCAGGCAGATCGTCATGGTCGACAGTGCCCGTTACTGTACCCCGCTCCCGGCCATCTGGCCACTGTAAAACGCCCCGCGGGCGCACGATAGTGGATCAACGCGGCCATGCCGACCTCGCGCCCGATCCGCCTGATGCTCGTCGACGAACGCACGCACGCGGTGGCCCGGGCCTACGACCTCGGGCTGTTCAAGGCGGCTCAGCACCGGCCACTCCCGCGCCGGGCGCACTCTCGATCGAGAGCGTGCCGCCAAGCCTCTCGAGCCGTCGGCGGGACCTGCGTGCAACCCGCCCCTTCACCGCGCTTCCGCAGGCCCGCATACTCCCCACGCGTTCACTTTTCACTCGTATTCCGGCCGCGAGCGCGTTTCGATGAATGCAAAAGCCATTGCAGCCGAGGTCGCTTCGTGGCCCGTTGGCGAGCGACTCCGGCTGATCGAAGAAATTGAGGAAGGGATTTCGGCACTCGACGAGGCCACCGTACTCGACGGTGCCGTGAAACGCGACCTCGAGCGGCGACTCGAGGAGTACAGGGATGCTCCTCTGGCGGGGTCGCCCTGGGAGGAAGTCGAGGCACGTCTGCGTGGACTCGCCTCGTGAGCCTGCGGTTGATCGTCAACCCACTCGCTGAGAACGATCTCTTCGAAGCCGAACCGTGGCACGACACCCAGCGGCAAGGGCTCGGAACGGAACTTCTCGACGAGGTGACCAGGGTCTTCGAGCGGATCGCTCGGACACGGGAATCACGCGATCCAGTTCCGAGATCTGCGCGTCGCGATCGTCAGGCGATTTCGGTATGCCGTCGTCTCCAGGCTGGATCCCAATCAAGTGACCGTGATCGCTGTGTATCACACGAGCCGCCACCCGAGGGGGTGGCAAACCCGAAGGGGAGGCAGAAGGTGACCGCCACCACATCTGGGCAAGATGGCACTTCACCAAGTGTGACCAATTTTGGTGACAGTCACCTTTTCGCGCTCGCACAGGTGCTCGCCGATCGAGATCGCACCTGATTGCGAGCGCGACTTCATCCGAATTTTCGGCGAGCGGAATGCCGACATCGTGAACGCCTGCTTCCGCAGCGTCGCTCACTTCGTCGGAAGTCCCTCGAACAATACGAATCCCGCCGCAAGCGTCGCATTGTCATGCTTCCCGCTCCACTCCTGGAACGGCTGGGCTCACTGGTCGACGCATCAGACCGCCAGGCGGCTCGACGCCGGAGCAAGCCTCGACAGAGGATCCTTGACACACATATGCTTATCTTATACGCTTTTATGCATGCGTACGACGATGGACATCGACGATGCCTTGCTCGCCGACGCGAAACGTCGTGCTGCCGAAAAGGGCACGACATTGACGGCTTTCGTCGAGCACGCGCTCGCGGCGGCGCTCGCCCGCCGCGAAACGAGCCCGTCGCCATATCGGCTGCAGTGGAAAACGCACCGGGGGCGCCTCCTTCCCGGCGCCGACGTCGCCGACCGTGATCGACTCTTCGAGGTGATGGAAGGCCGGCGATGATCGCCGTCGACACCAACATCCTCGTCTATGCCAACCGTGAGGAGTCACCCCGGCACGCGGTTGCACTCGCTACGATTCGCCGACTTGCAGAGGGGCTCGAAGCGTGGGCTCTGCCGATCTTCTGCGTCGGGGAGTATCTGCGCGTCGTGACCCATGAACGCATCTTCGATCCGCCCACACCGATCGTAGATGCCCTTTCGACAATCGAGTCGCTCGTCCAAAGTCCGTCGGTGCGCCTGCTCACGCCAGGAGATCGCTTTCTGCCGCTGCTGCGCAGTGCAATCGAGCGCTCGGGCGTCGCGGGCAACCTTGTCTTTGATGCGCAGATCGCCGCGTTGTGCCTCGAGTATGGTGCCACGACACTGCTCACCGAGGATCGCGACTTCGTCAGGTTTCCCGGGCTCACGATCATCGGCCTGGATGAGTGAGGTGGACCCCAATCTTTGGACAGTCGGGAGCCCTGTATAAGGTGTAGCGCCACTGGGCGTGTGGCCCGCGAGACCCATTCCAAGGGTCTCGCACGGCCACGGGGCGGTTTACGGGTTGTGTTCCTGTTGATGTTCCTTTGTTCTGAGTCCGTCTCAACGGAGATTTGAGCGCGAACACTTTTGTCGCGTCAGCCCTCTGCGTAGACCTCGGCGGGTGTGCGGTAGGCAAGGGACTGGTGGAGCCGCTCGTTAAAGGAGAAGTCGAAGTACCTGCCCAACGAGTCCTCGGCCTGCCAGCCGTCTGCGTAGTCCCGCAAGTAGACCTCTTCGTACTTCAACGACCGCCACAGCCGCTCGACGAACACGTTGTCGAGAGCTCGACCGCGACCATCCATCGAGATGGCCACGCCGCTCTTCTCTCATCGGCTCGTGAAGGCCACCGACGTGAACTGATCGCCCTGATCCGTGTTGAAGATCTCGGGCCGCGATTGCGACAGCGCCATGTCGAGTGCCTCGATGCAGAAGTCGCCGGTGAGCGTGTTCGACAATCGCCATGACAGCACGTTGCGGCTGTAGAGGTCCATGACCGCCGTCAGGTAGAGGAAGCCATGCTGCAGCGGGATGTAGGTGATGTCGCTCGCCCAGGCTTGGTCGGGACGCGTGATCGCGATATCCCGCAGTAAATAGGGGTAAACCTTGTGGCCGGGGGCCGGAAGACTGGTCGATCGCTTGCGGTGCACGCCCTCGAGTCCCATCAGCCTCATGAGCCGTTGGGCACGCTTGCGGTTGATGGCGAACTGCTCGCATACCTTCCTAGTCCCGTAGAACGGGCACTTGATGTACAGCTCGTCGATCTGCCTCATCAGGGCGAGGTTCTCCGGCGTCTCGCCAGCCGGCTCGTAGTACCAGCTGCTGCGCGACAGGCCGACCAGCTCGCATTGCCTTGAGACGATCAGGTGTTCGTGGTTGGGCTCGATGCATCGACGCTTGACCTCAGGCAACCTCGGCAGCTTTTTTTTCAACCATTCGACCTCCATCTTCAGGCGGCCGATCTGCTCATAGAGTTCCTGCTCGTCCGTGGCCTACTCACCCCGTCGCTGTCGCCCATCGGCGAACAGCTCGGCCACCTGTTCCATGAGCTGCTTCTTCCAGGCCGTCACCTGGCTCGTATGGATCCCGAACTGGCTGGCCAGCTGGGCGTCTCCCTTGGCTGCCGCCAGGGCCACCTTGGCCTTGAACGGAGCCCCATACACACGTCGCTTTCCCGGCATCGTCATACTCCTGATAGGGGGCCTCCCAGCCCGGAGGCTCCACCTTATCAGCGCGCCCGAAATCCGGGGTCCACCTCACTCATGGCGCGGGTGGGGGAGGAGTTTCCGCTCGAGCCTCCGCCAGTCTCTCCCGCCCGTTCCCCGCCCACCGACTCACGGCGAGCTCGTGCAGGTCCACTTTCGACCGGGCGATTTTTCAGGGACGGATAGACGAACTGCCCGCGATCGACATCCACAGCCTCTCCGCTCATCCGCTCCGGAACGGTCGCCGAAGTGCCATTGGCCGGGCTATCCTCCGAGCGAAAAATCGAGGTCTTCGGAAAACCGCGGCAGGCCGTGCAGAAACCGCAGCGCCGTGCCGCCGACGAAGGCCGGGCGGCGGAACGCCTCCGACTCGTGAAACGACCGCAGCACCAGAGCCTGGAGCTATTCACGCAGCCGGTTGAGGGCCTGCCCGCGATCCGCGGCGGTCCGAACGAGCATGACGGCTTGTTCCTTCACTCGATCAAGGCTCCGTCGTCGCATTCAGCCGCGAGGCGCGCCCAGCGGTCGGCCGCGCGCCGGAGGCGAGGGCGTTGGAATCGGGCTACATATTCCTGGAGGCGGCTTGCATCCACGGCCTGCATGTTCTGGTAGCGCATTTCCTGGAGGCGATCCGACGTCCACTCGCCCGCGGAAAGATGCCAGTGATCGAGCAGCGCCTTTTCGGGTCGGGCCACGAGGATGGCGCCGGCGCCGTAGGGAACTTCGTCGTACCCGAAACAGCACGGCTGCTTGATGTGCCGGTATTCGAACGCGCCGCAGGCGTTGTCGAACCGGGCCGGCAGGCGTCGCTTTCTCCGAAAGCGGCCCCCCCGCTTGCGGAGCAAGCGGGCTACGGCCCGGCGGCCGCGGGCATGCGTTCAGCAGCACAGGGGCAGCGCACCAGTTGGCGGACATTCCCTGCTTTCACAGCAGACTGCCGGCAAAGCGGACGTGCCCCCGCAAAGACATCGACAGGCGCCGCGGCCCGCGGCCTCCTCACGAAAATCTCACGTTTTCCGGCGCTGCGGCCGGCCGATGCCGCACGTAGCATCGATCGCAGGTTCACGTGAGGTGCTCCCCTGCGGGTCCGCGCACTGTTCATCTCCGACGTGCATCTCGGATGCGGGTTTTCCCGCACGCAGGACCTGTTTGACTTTCTCGGCCGCCTCGAGCCCGACCGGCTCTATCTCGTGGGCGACATCATCGACGGCTGGAAGCTCAAGCGCAACTTCGTCTGGAACGACACCGCGAGCTACGTGATCCGCCGGATCCTCGGCATGCTCAAGCGCGGCACGCGGGTGCATTACGTCACCGGCAACCACGACGAGTTCCTGCGGGCCTTCTCGCCGCACACCTTCGGCCACATGGAATTGGCCGACGAGTTCGTGCACGTGACGGCCGACGGCCGGCGCCTGCTCGTGATCCACGGCGACTGCTTCGACCACCTCACCAGGCACGCCCCCTGGGTCTACCACCTCGGCGACCACGCCTACACGCTCGCCCTCCACGCCAACGCCTGGCTCAACGCCGCCCGCCGGCTGCTCGGCTATCCCTACTGGTCGCTGAGCGCGACGCTCAAGAGCAAGGTCAAGCGGGCGGTGAACTTCGTCAACGACTTCGAGCACTTCGTGGCCCGGCACACACGGATGCACGGCTGCAGCGGCGTCGTGTGCGGCCACATCCACGTGCCGGCGATCCGGAAGATCGACGGCGTCGACTACTACAACTGCGGCGACTGGATCGAGCACTGCTCGGCCCTGGTCGAGCACTTGGACGGCCGGATCGAGCTCGTGGGGATGGACAGTTTTCCGGCGGCGCCAGCGGCCTCCGACCGCGGGGAGGCCGAGGCCCCGCTCCTACCCGAGCTCGCCGCCGCCGGCTTCGACCTAAGCGGCTTTTCCGCGGCGGTCTAGCGCCGCCCGATAGGCCTCGACCGCCACGACGATCGCGGTGGGCCGTCGCACGCGTGCACGCGTGCGGGGCATGACCAACAATGCCGCGGTTCGCCCCCGTGGCCGCACGCAGCGCGCTCATGCGCCCTTCGGCAATCGACCTCCACCCGGATATCATCCCCCCGGGACGGCGTGACGGCGTATCACTTTCGAGCCAACGCCCACTGGCCTGCCTTGGAAATCCTGATCCAGCGGATATGAAGGTCTACTGCCCTACGGGCAAGGAGACTTTCGATGACGACGAGACGACGGAAGAAGCACCGTCCCGAGGAGATCGTTGCCAAGCTGCGTGACGCCGACGCGATGCTCAACGCAGGCAAGGATCTGGCAGCAGTGCTGCAGGCCCTGGAAGTGAGCGAGTCGACACTCGAGCGCTGGCGGGCCCAGTACGGGGGGATGAAGTGCGAGGAGGCCAAGAGGCTGAAGCACTTGGAGGATGAGAACCGGCGACTGAAGCAGTTGGTTGCTGACCAGGCTCTGGACATCCAGATGCTCAAGCACCTCTCGGAGGGAAACTGGTAAGCCCTTCCCGGAAGCGGGCGGCGGTCGTCGAGCTTCGCACGAGGATTAAAGGTGACAGCCACCAAAAATGGGTAATCTACCACCTTCTCCAGATTTGGTGGCTGGCACCTTTTTCTCCGGTTCTTGAAATCCGGAACCCTCGGGAGGTGATCGGCGATGAGTGAGCCGCAACAGCTTCGGGAGACGGCGGTCGAGCAGGTGCGCCGCGTCCGCGACCAACTGAACCGGGAGATCGAAACGACGACTGGAGAGGCGTTGCTCGACCGCATTCACGGGCATCGGTACGCCAGCCCGTTCTTGCAGCGTTTGGCGTCGAGGGCCGGGAGGAAAGCCGCGACATCAGGCGCGGAGTCCGGTAGTCATTGACCTCGGCCGGCGGGGTCGAGCGTAGTGAGACGTTGAGGAGCAGTAATCCCTCCCCGTTGAACGTCGCGGGTAACAGTGCGCCTAACAGTCGACCCCTTCAGGGGGTGAGCACGAGGGGCCGCCCGATCGCGAACCCCATTCTTTCCCGTTGAATTCGCAATGCCGGAGGAGGGACTTGAACCCACACGCCCTTGCGGGCAACGGATTTTGAGTCCGCCGCGTCTGCCATTCCGCCACTCCGGCTCGTGAGAGGCGCTTTCCGCACGACCGAGATTACGGTCTGCCCGGGGGTTTCGC
>Ga0214923_10001549_pt1 | contig 32558 bp, 34 predicted proteins | sample LL1510_MetaG_FD_177993 | JGI IMG/M metagenome (GOLD analysis project Ga0214923, IMG submission 177993) | Freshwater microbial communities from Lake Lanier, Atlanta, Georgia, United States - LL-1510 | ecosystem: Environmental > Aquatic > Freshwater > Lake | place: USA: Georgia | collected...
CGCAGATAAATCGACTATCGAGCAACCCCATCGCAACTTTCACATCAGAAGTTGCGGTCTCCTGCGTTTGTGCGCGAGTTCTTACTGAATGGTCAACCGCGCGTCCACTATCCCAGAGTGGATATAAGAGCGCATTAACAAAACCACTCAAATCATTTTCGGTAAGCGAACCATCATGCAAAATAAGAATATCGATATCTGAACCCGGCGATAATTCGCCGTTGCCGTATCCGCCGACTGCGACCAGCGTAACTTTTGCTGCGCCGGATAACGTTTGAGCAGCACGAAAGAGACCGATTAACTCTGCATCAACCGAATTAGATCGCTCTCTTCGCTCGCGTGTCCCCATTTTTATTCTCTAAATTGCTTCTGGACCTCGTTCACCAGTTCTAACTCGAACCACGTGTTCCACTGGCGTTGCCCAAACTTTTCCATCACCAATTGAGCCAGTGGCAGCAGCTTTTACGATGACATCGATAACTGCCTCTACATCTGCGGAATCCACTAAAACTTCAAGGCGAATTTTCGGAACTAAATCAACGGTGTACTCCGCACCTCGATAGACCTCCGTATGTCCGCGCTGTCTGCCGAAACCACTCGCTTCAGAGACCGTCATTCCGGTGATGCCAAATGCTTGCAAAGCATCTTTAACATCATCTAACTTAAATGGTTTGAGAATTGCGGTTATAAGTTTCATACGGAAAATCCTCCTCTTGAAGATGGCGCCATTTCATATGCAGATTCAGCATGTTCGCTTAGATCGATGCTAGCAACTTCAGCTTCCGGTTTAACTCGGAACCCGATTGTTTTATGGATAATAAGTCCGATTATTAAAGTAAGAACGAATGAGTAAGCCATCACCATGAATGCTCCGAAAGCTTGCTTCCCAAGCAGCGTAGTACCGCCGCCATAGAAGAGCCCATCTAAACCGATGCTATTAACAGCGCTACTTCCGAAGAAACCAATCGAGATACATCCCCAAAGTCCACCAACTAAATGCACTCCAACCACATCTAGCGAATCATCGAAGCCAAATTTGTATTTCATAGCCACTGCTAATGCACAAAGTGCGCCAGCAATTAACCCAATTACTACTGCTGCCCATGGCGCTACAAATGCACAAGCTGGCGTGATTGCAACTAATCCGGAAATTGCACCAGAAGCGGCACCTAAGCTTGTTGGATGGCCATCTCGAAGTTTTTCAACAAGAACCCAACCTAATAGCGCTGCTGCAGTTGCAACTTGAGTATTCATTAGCGCAAGCGCTGCAATTCCATTAGCTCCGAGCGCCGAGCCAGCGTTAAAACCAAACCAACCAAACCAAAGTAAGCCCGCTCCGAGTAATACAACCGGCAGTGAATGTGGTCGCATCACTTCTTTTCGCCAGCCCACTCGACGGCCAAGAATCAAACTGAGTGCCAAACCTGCGGCACCTGCATTGATATGGACTGCAGTACCGCCTGCAAAATCTTCGATTCCACGTGCTGCTAGAAATCCGGCGCCAGTAACGGTATCCCCAACTTTATTTCCAAAAGCAAAGACCCAATGTGCGACTGGGAAATAAACAACAGAAACCCAGATTGCAACAAAGATACTCCAAGCGCTAAATTTTGTTCGATCTGCTATCGCTCCAGATATAAGCGCTGGCGTAATAATCGCGAACATCAATTGAAATGCTGCAAATGCCAATAATGGAATCGGATAAATTCCACCATTATTAGTAAGTTCGTTAACAGCGCTTCCAAGTCCGGAAAGCGATAAGGATCCATACCATTGTGATCCAGATTCAAATCCAAATGCTAATTTAAATCCATAAATTACCCAGATGACGCTAACGATTCCGATTGTGATCATCGACATCATCATCATATTTAAAACACTTTTTGCTCGAACCATGCCACCGTAAAAGAGCGCCAATCCAGGAGTCATTAATAAAACTAAAGCGGTACTCGCCAAGACCCAAGCGGTATCGCCAGTATTTAAAACAATCTCGGTCATTTCTTTTCCCTTATCCAAAATGGGGTTTAGCCGCGACTCTCACCGTTGAGATAGGGCAAGAATGGCGCGCTTCTATTACAGACGAGGGCAAGGAATCGTTTCGGGAAAGTGACACTTCTCCCGGTTTTGTTACAGGCTCGTTAAATCTTCCAGGTATTTCGCGGAATCAAAGCGGGAGAAATCGGCGAGGGTTTCGCCAGTTCCGATGAACTTGATTGGCAAATCCAAAGCCGCCTCAGTTGCGATCGCGATTCCGCCTTTGGCGCTGCCATCCAATTTAGTAACTATCAGGCCAGTCAAACCAACGCTCTCATTAAATATTTGCGCTTGGGCTAACCCATTTTGTCCAGTTGTGCCATCTAAAACAAAGAGTATTTCAGAAACCGGAATAACTTTTTCCACAACTCGCTTAACTTTTTCTAATTCAGCCATCAAATTATCTTTTGTATGTAACCTGCCCGCGGTATCGATGATTAAGTAGTCGAATTTTTCGGCGATTGCGCGCTTAGCGGCATCAAATGCAACTGCGGCTGGATCTGCGCCATCGTTTCCCGATATTACTGGGATGCCAATACGCTCCCCCCAAGTCTGGATTTGCGCAACCGCAGCAGCTCGGAAAGTATCGGCCGCCGCCATTAATACTTTTTTGTTTTCATTTTTCAAGTAGTTTGCTAGTTTTGCAGCGCTAGTTGTTTTACCAGTGCCATTAACCCCAACAATTAGTAGGACTGTGGGTTGTTGGGCATCAAAAGCAATATTTCTACTTTTCGTAGAGAGTGAATCAGTAAGCGTTGCTTTAACTGAATCCAAAAAATTATCATCTTTTCGAGATTTTGCAGCATCGATAATTTTCTTAGTTACACTAGAGCCTAAATCTGCTTCAATCAATATCGTTTCTAAATCTTGCAATTCTCCAGCCGAAACGTTGGTGCCAGTAATTTTCGCTAAGAGTTTCTTAAAAAGACTCATGAGAAGCGATTAAACAGTTTCAGGTTCGACTTCGCGTAAACGTTGTGAAATAACTTCCGAAACGCCATCGCCTCGCATAGTTACGCCATAAAGTGAGTCCCCGATCTCCATGGTGCGCTTTTGATGGGTGATGATAATTAATTGAGATGCGGCGCGAAGTTCTTCTAAAACACCGAGCAATCGACCAAGGTTGGTGTCGTCAAGGGCGGCTTCAACTTCATCCAGCACATAGAACGGACTTGGTCGAGCTTTAAAGATTGCAATTAATAGCGCGACTGCGGTTAATGAGCGTTCGCCGCCCGAGAGTAATGAGAGCCGTTTAATTCGTTTTCCTGGAGGACGGGCTTCAACGTCGACGCCAGAAGTTAATGGATCATCAGGATCAGTGAGAATTAATCTACCTTCGCCGCCTGGGAACAATCTCGCAAAAATAATTTCAAATTCGCGCGCTGTATCTTTAAATGCTTGCAAGAAAATTTCCTGAACTTTGTCATCAACTTCTTTAATAATGTCCAGCAAATCTTTACGGGACTTCTTCAAATCTTCCAACTGTTCAGCCAAGTAGCGGAGCCGTTCTTCGAGAGATGAATACTCTTCGAGAGCTAATGGATTAATTCGACCAAGTAAGGCTAATTGACGTTCTGCGCTAGCCAATCGTTTCTCTTGTTGATCTCTGCGGTAAGGAATGAAATCACCTTGAATGATCTCGCCCGTTTCAGTTTCAATAAATGTTGGTACGTCTTTCTCTGGGTTGTACTCCGCGAGCAGTACTGGAATATCCACCCCGTATTCTTCAACTGCACGCTCTTCTAACTGTTCAATACGCAAACGTTGTTCTGCTCTAGCGATTTCATCACGATGCACACTAGAAGTTAATTGTTCTAACTCGCTCGCAAGTTCACGAATTTGGGCACGGATTGCCAGTGTCTCGCCATCGCGTTCGGTTCTAGAATTTTCAAGACGTTCGCGTTCGGTAGCAGCTCTAGAAATAGAAACTTCAATTTGGATCAGCGCTTCGTAAGTCGTGTCAGCAATCGCTTGTGCTGTTACTGCACCTCGAGCACGAGCTTCGCGTCGTGAAATACTTCTTGAAGCTGCTTCGCGTTCAGTTTTCGCAGCAATCTCTAAATCAGATGCTCTGCGAGTTATTGCAGCCACCCGTTCTTCTTCAGTTCGTAATTTAAGTCGCGCTTCTACTTCAAGCGCTCTTGATGTCGCTACCCGCGACCTTAAAGATTCAAGCATGGAAGTATCAGGTTCTTTCGCTTCTTCATTATTATTGAATTTAGCTTCTGCAATTTCAAGTTCGCGCCGATCAGTTTCAATCGAGATTGACGCTTCGGCAATCGCAGCTTTAAGCCGTTCGATTTCAGCATTAGCGCTTTTCACGCCTTGTCCTGCGGCCGCCATCTGTTCGGCGATGCCAGCCATCTTCGCATCTGATTCATTTAGTTTTGCTAGCGCTATATCAAAATTTGATTGCACGCTTCGCATATTTTCTTCAGAACGGGAGAATTCAAATTTTAAACGATCGCTTAAATGCGAGCATCTGGTGAAATCTGTTTCGGCATCGGAGATCATTGCGTTAATTTCAATTAAGGAATTTTTTACGGTCGAGCCACCACGAGCTCTGGATTGGGAAACTATGTCGCCATCTCGAGTTATCGCAGTAACGGTTGGATTTGCTACGACAATTTCGCCAGCTTGCTCAAGGGTTTCAGCTGCAACATAACCACTTAACAAGCTAGGTAATACTCGACCCAACGAAGATGACGATACTTTGCTCGATAAGGCGGTGAGACCAGCGGGTAATTGCGAAATAGTTACATCTGGCGAGCCAATGATTAGAACGTCCGCACTACCGGCGCTCTCAGATTTCAAATAAGCCAGCGCTGAAACTGCGTCTCGCAAATCTGCGACAACGATCGCATCTGAGAGCGTGCCTAGCGCAGCTGCTATCGCTTTTTCCCAACCGTTATCAATCGAAATCAAAGATGCTAACGAGCCACGAACTTCAATTCCGCGGGTGTTTGTGAGCAACGCACCACTGCCATCTCGATGCATGGTGACTTGTCTAAGCGAATCCAATTTCGCTTCAGCACCACTTTTATCTCGCTCAACTTTATTTAATTCAGCAGTAATTCTTTCTAATTCAGATTTAGCACTATTTAAATCGATTTTACACTTTTCAAAGTTTGCATCTAAATTAAGTTCGCCAGCACCAAGACCGGCAATTTCACTCTCTAACGTTGCAAATTCGTGTTGGGCGTGATTGGCACGCTCTTGCGCTTCATCTTTAGCTCTAGAAAGCCGAGTTATTTCGGCATTTCCACTTTCAATTCGCGAGTTTAAACTCTTAATATGGCCTTCTTGCCGTGCAGTTCCTTCACGCAAATCCGCAATTGCACGGAGCGCTGCAGCAACGCCATCTTCTTCTTCTTTTAGCGAAGTTTCTAATTGTAAAAGTTGGTTGCTCGCACTGGTTAACTCATTTCTAGATCGATCTAGATTTGCATTTAATAATTCTTCTTCAGCGCGAAGCACGCGCGCTTCCTCTTCTAGCGCAACTGGATCTCGGCCGCTACTTCGAGCCTCTTCCGCCTCTTCGGCTAAAAAGCGAGCCCGCTCCGAAGCTAAATTCTGAGTACCTCTCAGTTTTTCGCGTTGCGAGGTCAGTTGGTAATAATTCTCCTGAGCCTTAGACAGTTCTGGACTTTCGATTGCTGAAACTTGATCAATTTCAATTTCACGATTGCGGAATTTCTCCAAATCATTATCAACAATGGACTTGCGCGCACGGAGTGAGGTTTCATCTGCAACTTCAGCATTAATCGTAGATTGCAAAGCAATCAGATCATCCGCAAGTAAGCGTAAGCGCGCATCTCTAACATCGGCTTGGATGGTCGCAGCTTTCTTGGCAACTTCCGCTTGTTTGCCGAGCGGCTTGAGTTGGCGGCGAAGTTCGACAGTTAGATCTTGTACCCGCGCTAAATTTCCCTGCATCGAATCGAGTTTTCTAAGCGCTTTCTCTTTTCGTTTTCTATGTTTAAGCACGCCAGCAGCTTCTTCAATAAATCCACGACGTTCTTCCGGGTTAGCCGTAAGAATCGCATCGAGTTGCCCCTGGCCGACGATGACATGCATCTCTCGTCCAATTCCACTATCGCTTAGTAATTCTTGAATATCTAACAGCCGCGCATTTTCGCCATTGATTTGATATTCGCTCTGACCATTACGGAAAAGGATTCGCGAGATCGTGACTTCGGTGTAATCAATTGGGAGCGCGCCATCGGTGTTATCAATTGTTACGGAAACTTCAGCGCGACCTAATGGGGCTCGGCCTGATGTACCTGCGAAAATTACGTCTTCCATCTTCCCGCCGCGCAAACTCTTTGCACCTTGTTCACCCATTACCCAAGCAAGCGCATCTACCACGTTACTTTTCCCAGAACCGTTCGGACCCACCACGCAGGTGATGCCGCGCTCGAATCTGAGCGTCGTCGGAGCTGCAAAGGACTTAAAGCCCTTTAAGGTCATGCTCTTCAGATACATGGGGAAAACCTATCGCCCCAACCCGCAAAGATCGGGTCATTCCGCCCGCTTGTCGGGATTCTCACCTATATTTTAAACTTTCCGCTTTTTCGGCCTTCGATTTACCTGACACTTTGGACAGAAATGCGATGACCGATTAGCGAAGGCAATTCGACGGATTTCACTTCCGCATCGAGAACATGGCTCCCCATCTTGACCGTACGCGCAGAGTTCAATATCGAAATATCCACTTTCGCCATTTACGTTCTTGTACTGCTCATCAAAAGATGTTCCACCAACTTTTAGCGCTGCGCCCATTACCTCTGCGACCGAATTTAATAAGAGCTCTAACTCAAAATCTGTTAACTCTGAACAAGCTCGCTCCGGATGAATTTTTGCTAGCCATAATGATTCATCTGCGTAGATATTTCCAACTCCGCTCATAATCTCTTGGTTTAATAATGCGCGTTTAATTTCGGTCTTCCGCTGTAAGAAATTAGCCTTAACTTCTTTGCGATTGAACTTTGGGTCAAAAATATCTAGCGCAATATGCTCCACCGAATTTGGAATCCCAGCGCTACTTTGATCGACGCTAAGCCAACCAAAAGTTCGCTGGTCAATAAATCGTACTTCAAACGCTTTTGTATTTAGTGAAATTCTAACCCGCATATGTTTTTCTATTTTGGCATTTCGTTCACTAACTTTGAATTGCCCACTCATTCCAAGGTGTGCCAGCAAAACTTCAGAGCGATTAAGTTCCAACCATAAGAATTTTCCACGTCTATTCACGCTAATAATTTTTGATCCAGTAAGAGAATCAAGCGGGGCAATAGATTTTGGATTTGTGGCTCTGGGATGAAAAACTTCAACTTTACTTATTTTTTTACCTAGAATATTTTGCTCTAGGCCTAGACGTACTGTTTCAACTTCTGGTAATTCAGGCACTTTCGTTTCCACGAGATAGTTCTTCGAAAGCAACGCGTGCAGCTATCTGTTCAGCTTCGCGTTTACTCTTGCCACTTCCTGGGGGAAAAGTTTTTCCATTAACAATAACAACAGCTACAAAATCTTTATCATGGTCCGGCCCAGATTCCGATATTTGATATTCGGGTACGCCGAATCCAGCTGCAGCTACCAATTCTTGTAACGCGGTTTTCCCATCTAGGCCCGCACCACGTTCCACCGCTTCCGCAATTACACCTTCCATAAGTCGAAGTACGACTGCGGTTGTAACTTCATATCCATGATCTAAATAAATTGCGCCGACAAGTGCTTCAAAAGCATCCGCCAAAATTGAATTCTTGTCGCGGCCACCAGTGTTTTCTTCACCTTTGCCAATTTTTAAATTTTCACCAAGTTTTAAATCACGCGCTATTTGGGCGAGCGCTCTCATATTTACTACGCCAGATCGGAGCGGTGACAATCTGCTTTCATCAAGATCTGGGAATCTTTCATAAAGCGCTTCGGTAACAACTAATCCAAGAACGCTATCGCCAAGAAATTCCATACGTTCATTAGTTGGTAATCCACCAGATTCATATGCAAACGAGCGGTGAGTTAGCGCGAGATCAAGTAGATCTAGCCTTACCGAGATCCCTAGCTTTTCAGCTAATTGGGAATTCAGAGTTAAACCTCTAGAACTTGGCGGCGATTATAAGTACCGCACGTTGGGCAAGCAGTGTGTTGCAATTTTGGTTGTTGGCATTGATCGCAAGTTGCGATTGCAGCAGGTGTGGTCTTCCATTGGCTGCGACGGGAACGCGTGCGCGAGCGGGACATCTTTCGCTTTGGTAGTGGCACTTTGTTCTCCTTGTTATAACGGCAATCTTTTACGAGGGCGTAAGTATCCCTCATAAGGCGGGCTTTTGTAAAAACGGGGCTATTTCTCGGTGACCTCTGGGCTTTTCCCGTTCGAACCATCCCAATTGGCTAGCCCAGTCCAGCGGGCATCAATGACCTCATGTTCATGGTTCTCTGGAAGCGATTCCCATTTTTCGCCGCAGGTTACACATAACCCCGCACAATCTTCATCACAGAGCGGATTTATTGGTAACGCAAGAACTATTGCGTCTCGAATTGGTGTTTCCAAGTTGAGGAAATCACCGACCAAGAAGAAGGCGTCGTCAACATCAAGATCATCAGTATCAGGTGCCTTGGATTTCTGCTTTCGATCTGGTTTAGCTTCATACTCAAAGAGCTCTTGAAACATTTGATTGATCGGAAAAGTTATCGGATCCAAACATCTGGTGCATTCACCGATTGCAACTGCGTAGACCTGGCCAGTTGCCAGAATTCCTTCATCAACTGATTCCAATCTAAGTCCTAATGAAACTGAACTTCCCGACGGTACGGATAGTAAAGGAATCCCTAAATTATCTAATAATTTTATCTCTAGCGCTGCTTCGCGCATTTCACCGGCTCGGCGCGGTAAATCATGGGCATTATAGAAAAATGGCGAATTTGTATTAATTTTCATCGACATGATTTATAAGTTAGTCGCGCAGTTGCGAAAGTACATCTTTATCGCTTGCGCCAGCAAGCCGTTCTCTGCCGCGGTTAATCGCATCTAGCGTCTTGTTTAATATAACTTCAAGCGTGGCGAGTCTGGAATCAATGTATGCATCCACATCCTCGCGTTGAGCTTCATTAGCCAATGTTGCTTCATCAAGAATTCTTGAAGATTCTTCGCGTGCTGCGGAAACGATTGCGGTCTGTTCCACCATTCGTGAAACTTCTTCCCGTGCATGTGCAATTAATTGTTCAGCGCTTGCTTGACCGTCTTCGATTATTGCATCACGACTAGCCAACAGGTCTTGGGCGGATTCTAAATCTCGAGGGAGGGCTGCTTTAACTTCGTTAAGGATTTCTAAAAGTTCGCCGCGATGCACTACGCAGGATGCGGAAAGCGGAACTGATCGGGCTTCTTCCACCGTAGTTATTGCTGAAAGTAATTTCTCAATTGCGTCCATGTTCACCATTTTCCAATAAACGTGCTTTTACTAGGGTCAATACTTTTGGTGGTACTAAGGCTGAAACGTCGCCGCCGTAAGTTGCAATCTCTTTAACAAGTGATGAGGAGAGGAATGAATAAGCTGGAGTCGTTGCCATAAATAAGGTATCGACGCCTTTTAATTGTAAGTTCATCTGTGCCATTTGAAGCTCATAATCAAAGTCAGTGACGGCGCGAAGGCCTTTAACAATTGCTGAAACTTTATGCGCGCTACAGAAATCAACCAATAACCCAGACCAAGAATCTACTTTTACATTTTTATATTTAGCCGTAACCTCAGTAATCATTTCGATGCGTTCAGCTACGTTAAACAGGCTCGCCTTAGTTCGATTTACCAATACCGCAACAATGACTTCATCAAATAATCCGCTGGCGCGCTCGATAACATCAAGATGCCCATAAGTGATTGGGTCAAAAGACCCAGGACAGACGGCGCGCTTCATGTGAAAACGCTAGCAACAAATCGCGTGCTTATCCATTCTGAGAGGGAAATCCATAGTAAATCACCGCATGGCCGTATTTTCTAACCTTCAGCTCCGTAATTCCGCGTGGCCATAAGAATGGCTTGCTCTTTGAATCTCGCTCTACTGCGATGATGGAATTTGATTTTAATAATTTATTCTCAAGTAATAATTCTAAATCAGCAGTCACTAATTCATTAGCAAATTCATATGGCGGATCGATAAATATTGCATCGTATTGAATATTTATGTTGGTTTTCAGAAATCTTGCAACTGATGAATTAAAAACTTGATAGGTACCAGAGCCAACAATCTTTTCGAAAAGTTCTAAATTGCTCCTTGCAATCTGCACGGCGCTCTCTTCGTTTTCGACGGCATGAGTTAGCGCAGCTCCTCGGGAAAGCGCTTCCGCGCTAACCGCGCCAGAACCCGCATATAAATCTAAAAAATATTTATCATTCAGCGCGCCAAGTTCGGATTCCAAAGTGGAAAAAAGCGCTTCTCGTGCGCGATCAGATGTGGGGCGGGTATCACCTGTAGGCGAATTTAAATTCCGCCCTTTTGCCATTCCAGCAATAATTCGCATTGGATTATTCTTCCAGAATTATCGCTTATCAATAAATGCTGCAGTTTCTAGCGCTTGCAATTCCGCAACCTCAATTTGCAACCTCGGATTACTTGATAGGTCTGGATCTATATTTATGATTTGGGTTGCAACTTCCCGAGCCTGTTCAATCAATTCTTCATCTCGCAGCACTCTCAATAATCTTAAATGAGATCTGACACCAGATTGAGAAGCTCCCAGAACATCACCTTCCCGGCGCTGTTCTAAATCAATTCGACTTAATTCAAATCCATCAAGAGTCGAAGCGACTGCATTTAACCGCTCCATTGCCGGACTTTCAGGAATAGCTTTTGAAACTAGTAAGCAGAGTCCAGGCGCACTTCCTCGACCAACTCGCCCCCTTAATTGATGTAATTGCGATACTCCAAATCTATCGGCATCCATAATCACCATCATGGTTGCATTTGGCACATCCACACCAACTTCAATCACCGTTGTAGAAATCAATACATCAATCTCACCCCGTGAAAACTCTGACATTGTCTTATCTTTTACATCAGAAGCTAACCGCCCGTGTAAAACCGCGATTCTCAGACCTTTTAAAGCACCTTGCCCTAAGAGTGGATATAACTCAGAGACGGAAACCATCGGGAATTTTTCAGTCTTTTCATTTTCTAATTCTTCTTCATCATCACCGCTCAATCTTTTAACTCTCGCTAACGCTTCTGCACTAAGTCCAAGTGAATTCAATGCATCCTCAGTTGAATCATTTTCGGAAATTCGTGGCGCTACAATATAAACCTGATGACCGGTTGAAACTTCTTCGCGAATTCTCTGCCAGGCTCGTTCGATAAAACCTGGTTTTTCTAATTCCGGTATTACGTGAGTTGTAATTGGAGATCTTCCAGCCGGTAACTCTCGGAGTGTCGACACATCTAAATCTCCAAATACCGTCATCGCAACCGTTCGTGGTATCGGCGTAGCTGTCATCACTAATACATGTGGCGGATTCATTGCTTTTGCTCGAAGCGCATCGCGTTGTTCAACCCCAAAGCGATGTTGTTCATCAACCACTATTAAACCTAAATCTTTAAATTCCACATTCTCGCTAAGTAGTGCATGCGTGCCAATTATTATTCCAGCTTCACCATTTTGCGCTTTTTGTAAAGACTCTCTTCGCGCTGCTCCACTTTGCGATCCAGTCAATAGCGCTATTTGCGTACCTCGTGTATCGCCACCGATTTGTCCAGCGCGTGCCAAATCCCCCAGCAAATTATGGAATGAACGAAAATGTTGCGCTGCTAATACTTCAGTCGGTGCTAATAACGCAGCTTGGCCGCCAGAATCTAAAACTGTCAACATTGCGCGAAGCGCGATTATGGTTTTACCAGAACCTACCTCGCCTTGAAGTAATCGATACATCGGATGTGGCGCAGCGAGGTCTTCTTCGATTTCTTTCGAAACTTCAACCTGACCAGCAGTTAATTTGAATGGCAATCTCTCATCAAAAGCTTCATGTAATCCACCCGATCGCACTTTCCGAGAAACTGCGAAAAGTTTATGTAACTCGGCTCTTCTCATCACAAGTAATAATTGCAATAGTAGCGCCTCGTCAAAAGTTAATCTTTGGCGCGCTAATTCCGCTGCCTCCTGCGATTCTGGGCTATGGACCTGCGTAAAGGCTTCTTTCAGTGTTGGAAATCCAAACTTATCTTTAATCTCTTTCGGCAAGAAATCTGGAATATCTTCTAGAGCTTCGATTGCCATCGCGGTACATTGCGCGATCTTCCAGGATGGCAACTTTGCAGTTGCTGGATACATTGGTAAGTATTTACCTGCGAAATCTCCAATCGCAGAATCAACATCGTTGCCATCTGGAATAAGTTGATAATCCGGGTGCGATAGTTGTCGCTTGCCTTTATATACTCCAACTTTCCCAGCAAAGAGACCTTGCTTACCAGATTGCAATTCCTTTTCGCGCCATGATTGATTAAAAAATGTCAGCGAAAGTTTTGCTCGGCCATCAGTAACAATTACTTCCAAAATGCCACCTTTACGTCCTGGAATTTTTCGCACTTTTGCACTTTCTATCTCAGCAAGAATCGTTACCTCTTCGCCTTCGACCAAACCTTGGATGTCGGTCAGTTCGCCGCGAGCCACATATCTACGTGGGTAATGTCGAAGCAGATCGCCTAAAGTTTCAATTCCAAGTTGAGTGGTAAGAACTTTCGCCGTCCGGTCGCCAACGACCTTAATAATCGGAAGATTCAAAACACCGTTGGCCATGCTTCATTCTCTCCAAAAAGTTAGCGATTTCCCCGCTGAAACTTGGCGTGACTTGGGCAAATTGGCGAAAGGTACGCCCTTCAGGCTAATCTTGCCCCCGCTTCACTAACTCCCCTCAAACCTTGAGGGTTAAAGAAATCAACATCACGCAGGGAGAGATACCGTGGCATCGACATGCGACATCTGTGGCAAAGGCCCCAGCTTTGGTAACAATGTTTCGCACTCAAAACGACGCACTCGTCGCCGCTGGAATCCAAACATTCAACGCATCCGCACCCTCGTTGGTGGATACACAAAGCGTCAAAATGTTTGCACTTCATGCATGAAAGCGAACAAAGTCTCCCGTTAATTTAGAAGTGGGAAAACCCAACTTCGTTCGGTAGTTCTCTTCCAACTAATTCCACAAATTTTTTGCCATGCGCTTTTACCGTCCCAATTTTAAAAGCTCCATGCTTTTGATAATCCGAGTCGGCTGGAACTGTCGCCAAGAATTGATGATCTTCGCCGCCACTTAAAACCCATTCCCAATGATCTGATGAAATTTCTCCGCCTAATTTCGCAAGCTCGGAAAATCCGGCAAGTTTAGAGATTAATTCTGGATCAATCTCTAACGTGACGCTACTTGCCTTACCGACGTGGTTCGCCTCAGAGAGCAAACCATCGCTTACATCGCACATTGAATTTGCAACCAAAGCTAGTTTCTCGGCGCTGGAATATGGCGGATTAGGTTTTTTAAATTCCGAAATAGCTTTATCTGAATTAGTCAGACCACGTTGCAATAAATTTAAGCCAGCATTCGACCAACCAGTTAGCCCAGTAACTACAACTAGATCCCCAACTTTCGCACCACTGCGCTTCACTGGTTTAACCGTTGTACCAACTGCGGTAATGGTGATCATGATTTTCTCTGAACTTGATAAATCGCCACCGATTATTTGTGCATCAACTAAATCTGCTTCCGCTGCAATTCCTTCAGCTAATTCAAAAATCTCGTTGCTTGCACCTTTTGGAATTGCCGCCGCAACTAATAGGAACTTTGGGACTCCACCCATTGCATAAACATCAGCGAGGTTAGCTGCGGCAACTTTCGCGCCGATTTCGCGGAGGCTAGACCACTCTCTTTTAAAATGAATTCCTTCAATAGCGCAATCTGTCGTGAGAACTGACGGCTCATCCGAAGCCGAAATTACCGCGCCATCATCACCAATTCCGAGAATCAATTCTTTTGAATAGCGCCCGTTGCGCGCGAATATTGTTGCGATCCGCTCGAGAATCTCACTCTCATTCATGCGCGCTTTTGCCTGCTTTCGTTTTACTCAGAATAACTAGTTCCCTTGGATAGCCTAGATGCGCTAGGGTCGGAAACGCACAGCAGGTACAAGATTAGCCAAACGGAGGATTGAAAACATGTCAGTACAGGCGTACATCTTGATTCAAACTGAAGTCGGCAAGGCCAGCAGCGTTGCTAAAGCGGTATCTGCAATTTCTGGCGTAACTATCGCCGAAGGTGTAACTGGTCCATACGATGTAATCATGCGCGCTGAATCTCCAAGCATGGAAGATTTTGGTCGAGTTATTCTTTCAAAAGTTCAAGCAGTACCTGGAATTACTCGAACCCTTACTTGCCCAGTAACTTCGCACTAAAACTTTTTCGAGAGTGATTGTTTGTAACCAGGTTTTAGCTCGTTCAATCTGTGTAATTAATTATTGCTAAACACATCTCATCACGCGTACCTTCACCCCAGACTACATAATTTGGGGATAAATTTTTATAGATAGGCAATAACGAACGCAACCCAACATCGTAGGTGCAGGTAACTGAGATCCGATCACCTATTTGAGCAGCAATTGGTGTTGCTAGCCAATCTGTTCGTTGATCATCAAAATTCCATTGTGGTCGCGTGGATAGAGTAGTTACTTCACCAGTGGAAATATTGGTATGTGTAATTGTTATGTTCTTGCCAAGTTGATGCATATGTGGAGTTGCGCCATAAATTTTCATTGATAAATTCACTCTCTGGCTGCAGTCAGAGACCGTGCTTGGTATCGGTTTTGTTGGACTTTTACCGCAAATAAATAGCAAACCAGTTTCTTGGAGCGCTGCCTTGGCAGATGTTCGTTTGGCTAAATCTGCTAGTGCTGCATCTCGATTGCAAAGTGGTCCAGACTCACTTGGCGCGCACGGTACTTCAATCGGCGCCGCTACCAACATAGTTTTCAGTTCTGCAACGGTGCTTGCTGCGTATTCGATCACGATTTTCATCGAAGCCTTTTTTTCGTTATCAGCATATCCGGGCATTACCATAAAGTGAGATTGTAAAATAAATTGATCTCCTGCGTTAAATTTCATACCTGTTCCAGTTGGATATGATTTAAAATTGCCTCCGGGCGCCCAGAACGAGATCCAGCTTGATGGTGATGCTGGTGTAAATGCTGTTGCACCTGGTATGCCAGTGTCACCAAAACATGGCCAGCCTAGTTCTGCGCTCTCGGCATCAAGCATTTCGGTAGTTGCTACGTTCAGAGCTGAAACCCGATATAAAATTCCGTGATGTGAGACCTTCATATTATCTGGGGTAATCGTGACTGACTTTAAATATGTTTCTTTTGCAAACTTTGGGTTGAGCAAGAAGCATCGGTACTCATCACTTCCACCTTTAGGTGGAGTTGGAATGTAGGACGGAGTTGTAAGTACTAAATCTTGCGCAACAATTGGCGTGATGGGTACACCTTTTGACCAAATAAGTCTTTTTCCACTTTTAACGCAAGTGTAAGTAAGTGATTTCTGAACAACTGTCTCACCAATTTTGGGGCAGGTACTACCCACTTTTACATTTGTGGTTGCTGCAATCGCACTAAAACTAATGAGGCCAAAAGTCCCAACTAAGAGAAAAGGCAGTGCATAACGTTTTAGGCGCATCTGCGTATAGTAGTTGCAAAATTTAAAAAAATATATTTAAGTTCAATTGGCAGCCAAAAAAATGCTGAGAGTTTTAGTTGGTAAGTGGCCCCAAGAGGTAACCACTTAGGCGTTGAGCCGGATTGGATTGATTCTGATGTTGTGAATTAAAATTACTTGTTCCATCTACACCACATAGACCACGAATAAACGAAGGTCCGCCCGGGTGGGCCTCGATCCAGAGGGTCAAGTTATATACATTTCCATTAATGACCGTCCAACAACTTGCGCTGTTGTTATTGGCCCTTACCTTAGCCATTGTGTATTGAGCAGTTGGAGTTGGAGTTGGAGTTGGAGTTGGAGTTGGAGTTGGAGTTGGAGTTGGAGTTGGAGTTGGAGTTGGAGTTGGAGTTGGAGTTGGAGTTGGAGTTGGAGTTGGAGTAATTAACTGAACCCGAAATCCGACTCCTGGTCCTGAAGAAAACTTTGGCGCTCCTATTGCATCTGCCAAGTAACTCCAGGGTTTAGGTAGTGGATCTTTATCTTTTAATTTCAGGAATTGGGCAAATAGGCCTTTACTTCCCATCACTTTTGTACAAGAAATTCCAAAAACATTTATTTGATATGTTCCTTTTGGAAATTCAACTCCAACAATTACTTCATTTTTTGTTACTTTGTAGTTACCACAACTTGGAGTTTGCGGACCAGCAGCAGATACTAATGGCGCTGTAGCGCTTGTTAAGGCAAAAAAAATACTTACTACTAAAATTGAACTCCGCTTCATTGAATACCGCAAAAATTAAAGATTTTGAGATCGGTATCCAATTGGATGTATTTAGCATCTAATCGTTGCAATTCGCCTAGTAAATCGACATATTCAGTCGTTATATCAATTTTTGTTTCACTTGCCTTACTTCTGGCTGATTTCCCATCACTTTGAAGTCTATAAACATCAGCTCCATTAACTACTAGAAAACACAATTTACTTATTTGTTGGTTTACTTTTTCCTTATGCGATTGATCAGTACTCTTAGCTTTACTACATCCTGTAACAACCAGAAGGATAAGAAGTAAAATTAGAGAAGTTCTCTTCATTGGCAAATTCTACTTGGCTCTATAATCTCTGTCTAGATTTCACTTGAATTTCCCCTAAGTAATTTTTAATATAGCTATTCCTATAGCAATCAAAATTACTGCCGCCAAAATAGAATTCTTACTCCCTAACCTTTGCGGTAATCCCCCAATTTTGCTGATCTGATCTTCTTTCATATCTTTTATAACATTAATGAAATGTGCCGCCATACCAAAGAGCGCGCCACCCAACCACATCCACAGTGGCGGAGTTATATCTTTTGAAATTGCAATCGACGAAGGTAACGCTGCAAATGCAATGGCGTACGGTAGCGGTGAAAGAACCGAAAACTTGAAATAGAAGTTATATGCGACTCCACAGAGAATACCTAACATATAAACAAGGCCACCTTTTACTCCAAGTGGACCAAATAGGTTTGCAATAAATGAAAATGGAGTTACCCACTTCAACCAATTTTGCAGCAATTCTTTTCTTATTTGCCCAGAAACTAGTGGCTTATTTTTTCGGTTGTGGCTCAGATCGTCTTGATAATCGTAGAGATCATTGCTCCAGCCAACTACGAGTTGTCCGGTAAATACCCCAAATGCAATTACGTAAGCCGGACCTTCCCACCAATAGTAAGTCGCAAATCCAAAAGAAATAGCCGTTACTAATAAGGTTGGGCCAAAATGCGATGCTTTAAGTAAACCCTTTAACTTACCGAACCACATTTTGCGATCTGCTCAATGCAGAGTCAATTAAAGTCGTAATAATCGAGCTGTAATTTCTACCAGTTGCTTGCCAGAGTTTTGGGAAAACCGAAGTTGCAGTGAAGCCAGGCAGGGTATTTAACTCATTAATGATGACGGTGCCTTCGGGAGTTAAGAAGAAATCAACGCGGGCTAACCCTTCACAACCGAGCGCTTGAAAAGCCTTGCGGGCAGCGTTTTGAATTTCATTAGTTTTTTCCACTGAAATTTTTGCAGGAATATCGAATTCAGTTGAACCATCTAAATACTTAGCTTCGAAATCATAAAATTCATGATCGCCTAGTACGCGCACTTCTCCTACAACTGACGTTCTAACTTCGCCGCCAACTTCTAGAACGGCGCATTCCAATTCGCGACCAATCACAGCTTTCTCAATCATTACTTTAGGATCTAGCGCTAGCGCTGCATTAACCGCGCTCTCAATTTCAGGTGTTGATTTAACTTTTGAGGTACCTCGACTAGAACCACTTCGCGCCGGTTTTATAAAAATTGGGAAACCCATTTTGGAAATCTTTTCAGTTTGAGAACTCTTATTAGATTCCCAATCTCGCTTTTGTAATACGAAGCCTTCCGCGATTGCTAATCCGAAAGATGCATAGATTGGCTTCGCAAACGATTTATCCATTGCCACCGTAGATGCTAAAACTCCAGAACCAACGTAAGGCATTGCCATCATTTCAAATAATCCTTGAATGGTGCCGTCTTCACCGTATGCACCATGGAGTAATGGGAAGAAAGCATCAACTTCTAAATCAGTACCGTCTGCATTTTTAATCCCGTGGATATCAGCAATCAATTTTGGTGCGCTAGTCGGTACTTCAGGCAAACCATTTGATTTTTTTGAAAATGGGGCGGTTTTATCTAATAAAACCCAGTCGCCAGTTGCTTCAGTAATGCCGATCAAAATCGCTTCAAATTTTTCTTGATCGAGTGCAGAAAGAACTCCGTTAGCAGATATGCAAGAAATTTCATGTTCGCTACTACGGCCGCCGCAAACGATTGCGACTCGAATTTTCTTCGAGCTACTCATACGTGATCTATCTCCGCCCCGATATTTAAAGCCATCAATCGCTGTACTGCTTCTGCAGGGGTAAGGGTATTACTTACTACATCCGCGACAGCTTCAATTATTGGAACTTCTACGCCTAATGAATGTGCGATTTCTAATACTGCGCCTGCGGTTGCAACTCCTTCAACCGTTTTATTAACTTTTAAGCGCGCTTCATTCATGGAATTTCCACCACCTAATACTTCGCCAAAAGTTCGATTTCTTGATAAACCGGATGAACAGCTAGCAACTAAATCACCCATGCCAGCGAGGCCGGCAAATGTAAGTGGGTTTGCTCCTAGCGCAACGCCAAGTTTACTAACTTCATTCAATCCCCGAGTGATGATGGTGGCTTGGGTGTTTTCGCCTAGCCCCATTCCAACAACCATGCCAACTGCAAGGGCAATAATGCTCTTTGCTGATCCAGCCAGCTCGCACCCTAATAAATCATCGGATGTGTAAACCCGAAAATATTTAGTTTTGAATAACCTAGCGATTAATTTTGAAATTTCAGGATTTGTTGATGCTCCGACCGCGCCCGCTGGTTGGCGTAATATCAATTCGCTCGCCAAATTTGGCCCGGTGATTATTCCAACTAATGAATCTGAAATCGCTATGCAATCTCTAACTACTTCAGACATCCGTAAGTTACTTTGAATTTCAATACCTTTTAAGCTACTTATTACTGGCTTATTTGTGGGAAAAAAAGCTTTCCAATTAAGTAAATTAGCTCTAAGAGTTTGAGCTGGGACTGCAAGAACTATTACTTCAGCTCTTTTAAGCGCCAATTCAATATCAGAGGTTGCTTTAAAGGATTCTGGCAAAACCGCACCAGGCAAGAAGGATTCATTTGTGTGCTTAATGTTAATTTCGCTTACAACATCTTGGTTTCTTCCCCAAATCAAAACATCATTTCCGGCATCACAGAGAACTTGGCTAAGCGTTGTCCCCCAAGCCCCTGAACCAATTACCGAAACCGAGGTCATTAATTTCGCTTCCTAGCTTTTTTGAAATTACCAATTCTTGGCAGATCTGATTTTTTAGGATCGAATTTAACTTTAGGTGCGGTCTCGCTACGAATACCTTCTAAGAGCGTAGTAATTTCATCCATCACGTAATCAGTTGCCTCCTCGAGCGCAATCGGATCATCGACTTTTCCGTGCCACTTCGAAAAATCTAGTGGTTCCCCGACGCGGATAGAAATCTTGGTACGCGGGAATAATTTTATTTTTTTGCTATATGGCGGAAGAACGCGCTCTGGGCCCCATTGCGCACAAGGAATTACCGGTGCTCCAGTTAGTAAGGCAAGTTTTACCACGCCACTTTTGCCGCGCATCGGCCAGAAATTTTCATCGCGGGTAAGAGTTCCCTCTGGAAACACGCCAAGTAAATGTCCAGCTTTTAGAACTGCGATCGCATGTTCATATGCTTTTGCTGCATTTGGGGATTGTCGATCAACTGGAATCTGTCCTGCACCACGAATTACTTTGCCGATAATTGGAATTTTAAAGACGCCCATTTTTCCTAAGTACCTCGGCGCTCTGCCACTATTAAAGAGAAAGTGCGTGAAGGTAAGTGGATCTATATAAGAAAGGTGATTACAAACAACTATCGCAGCACCGCTTTTAGGCAATTTCTCGCCACCTTGCCAATCCTTCTTTACTACTAAATTCAAGAGTGGCCGAATTACATTTGCACCAAATTGGAACCAAGGATTGTTGCCAAGCGGGTTTCCTTGCGGTGGATCGTAGGTAACCATGCTTAGAGCCTAAATCAATTTCGCCATGAAAAAAGAAAAGAGCCACGATTTCTCGTGGCTCTTCAATTTAAAGCTACTACTTACGCTTCTTAGCGGCTTTCTTAGCCTTCTTTGGAGCGGATTTCTTAGCCTTCTTTGCAACTTTCTTTGCGGCTTTTTTAGGAGCTGCTTTCTTTGCAACTGGCTTTACAACTGGAGCTGGCTTTGGAGCTGGCTCCAACTTGCGCATACCTGCGATGGTCTCTTTAAGCGCCTTTGCAGGAAGGAAGCGAACTTTCTTGCTTGCCTTAATTTGAATGGTTTCGCCAGTGAAAGGGTTACGACCTTTACGGGCTTTACGATCAACTTTCTTGAACTTACCGAAATCATTAATCGTTACATCTTCACCTTTGTGAATTGTCCGTACGATTGAATCGAAAACGATATCTACAGCGTGTGTAGCTTCTTTTTTGCTGCCGTTGAAATGCGGAGCCAACGAAGCAATGAACTGGGTCTTGTTCATTTAAATTCCCCTTATTTTTAAGCGTAAAGTTAAGCATTCGCTTAACGCTGGTTACAATTTACGCAAGAAAATCAAGGTTTTACCGCATTAACTGCGGTGTGTCGCAATAAGATAATTTCGAAAAGCACACTTTTTATGCGTAAAAAACTCTCAATTACGGGTTTAGGGTTGTATGAAAAAAGTTTATTCTGCCAATGCAGGTAACGTTTTAGGCTTAAATTGCGTTCTTTTTTCCTCAAAACTCGTAACAACATCTACGTGGCGAAGCGTCAAACCGATGTCATCCAAGCCCTCCATTAAGCGCCAGCGCGTGTAATCATCTAGTTCAAATGAGCAAGTAGCATCGTTGTAAGTAACGGTTCGACTTTCCAAATCGACGGTAACTTGAGTTGTTGGATCGCTCTCTATGGCAAGCCAGAGCGCCTCCACCTGTTCCTGCGGAAGTATCACGGTAAGGAGTCCGCCTTTAAGTGAATTCCCTCGGAAAATATCGGCAAAGCGGCTTGAAATAACGGCTTTAAATCCATAATTTTGGAGCGCCCAAACTGCATGTTCCCGCGATGAACCAGTTCCAAAATCAACTCCCGCAACCAAAATGGAAGCCTTCGCATATTCAGGTTTATTTAAAACAAATTCTGGATCGCTCCGCCAAGCCGAAAAAAGTCCATCTTCAAAACCGGAGCGAGTAACTCGTTTTAAATACACTGCTGGAATTATCTGATCGGTATCGACATTGCTCCGACGTAATGGGATTGCGCTCCCGGTATGGAGAATAAATTTTTCCATGGCTGCTCCTATACCCGTTATTACAAATCTGCCGGTGATGAAAGCGTGCCGCGAAGTGCGGTTGCTGCAGCAACTAATGGACTTACTAGATGGGTACGGCCACCTTTACCTTGGCGACCTTCAAAGTTTCGATTGCTGGTAGATGCCGATCGCTCTCCTGGCTTCAATTGATCTGGATTCATACCAAGACACATAGAACATCCAGCATTTCGCCACTCTGCACCGGCATCAATAAAAACTTTATCCAAACCTTCGGATTCTGCTTGCAATCTAACCCGCGCAGATCCAGGTACTACTAACATTCTTAGCGAGCTTGCGATCTTATTATTCTTAATAACTTCAGCCGCTGCTCGTAAATCTTCAATACGGCCATTGGTGCAAGAGCCCAGGAAGACCGTATCAATTTTGATTGATTTTAAAGGGGTTCCGGCGGTTAAATCCATATAGATTAAAGCTCGTTCTGCTGCGCCGCGTGCTTCAGCATCTGCAATCTCGGCTGGATTTGGCACATTGGAGTTAAGTGGTAAACCTTGACCTGGGTTAGTTCCCCAAGTTACAAATGGCGCAAGTTCATTGGCATCTAAATTAATTTCCATATCGAACTTTGCATCGGAGTCAGTTACTAGCGTTGACCAATAAGCAATCGCGGCATCCCAATCGGCGCCTTTTGGAGCGTGTGGTTTACCTTTTATGTAATTAAAAGTTGTTGCATCTGGAGCGATCAGGCCGGCTCTAGCGCCCGCTTCGATTGACATATTACAAATCGTCATGCGACCTTCCATCGAAAGTTCGCGAATTGCGCTGCCGCGATATTCAAGTACATACCCTTGACCGCCGCCGGTGCCGATTTTTGCAATGATTGCAAGAATTATGTCTTTGCTGGTTACGCCAGGTTTTAATTTTCCTTCTACATTGATCGCCATAGTTTTAGGGCGTGCTAATGGCAGAGTTTGGGTGGCCATCACATGTTCAACTTCGCTAGTTCCGATTCCAAAAGCTAGTGCGCCAAATGCGCCATGCGTTGAGGTATGTGAGTCGCCGCAAACAATTGTCATTCCAGGTTGGGTTAGACCAAGTTGTGGCCCAACAACGTGCACGATGCCCTGTTCAATATCGCCTAGAGAATGAATCCGCACGCCAAATTCGGCGCAGTTCTTCCGCAAAGTATCTACTTGTAGCTTTGAAACTGGATCCGCAATTGGTTGGTCAATATTTTGGGTTGGGGTGTTGTGATCTTCAGTTGCAATAGTTAAATCTGGACGACGAATTTTCCGATTATTTAAGCGGAGGCCATCAAATGCTTGTGGGCTGGTAACTTCGTGGATTAAATGAAGATCGATGTAAAGCAAATCTGGTTCGCCATCGGCACGACGAACTACGTGATCTTCCCAAATCTTTTCCGCTAACGTCTTGCCCATTTTTTTCCAATCTAGATGTGACTTGCTTCTCACATCCTGAGATGGCATTATCAGAGTATGGACAAGAAGAATAGCGGAGTCGGCGTATTAGATAAAGCCGTCCGAATTCTTACCGTTCTCGAATCCGGGCCACACTCCCTCGCCGAATTAGTCGCCGCAACCGGAATCGCACGTCCGACCGCGCATCGATTAGCGGTAGCGCTGGAATTCCATCGATTGGTGGCGCGAGATTTAACGGGGCGATTTATATTGGGTCCGCGCTCGGGTGAACTTAGCGCTGCTGCTGGTGAAGATCGATTACTCGCTGCCGCAACACCCGCGCTAATCACGCTACGAGATGCAACTGGCGAGAGCGCACAACTTTATCGCCGCCAAGGTGACCAACGAATTTGTGTGGCCGCCGCAGAACGAGTTTCTGGCTTACGAGATTCAGTTCCAATCGGTGCAGCATTCACAATGCAAGCTGGATCGGCTGCGCAGATTTTATTAGCTTGGGAAGATGCCGATAAATTGCATCGCACGCTAACGAATGCAAGATTTACCGCCGCGCATCTCTCGGCGGTACGGCGTCGCGGTTGGGCGCAATCAATTGGGGAACGCGAACCTGGGGTAGCTTCGGTTTCCGCACCAGTGCGCGGACCAAATAACAAAGTTATTGCTGCGGTAAGCATTAGCGGACCAATTGAAAGATTGGGTAGACAACCAGGAAGAATTCATGCGGCCGCAGTTGTCGCAACTGCTGCGCGATTGAGTGAAATAATTTCAAAAAAATAAATCTTTTTAAAAGTTTGTAGCCCCGACGGGATTCGAACCCGCGTAGCTGGCTTGAGAAGCCAGAGTCCTAGGCCACTAGACGACGGGGCCGTGCTTATTAAATTTTATCGCTGGGGTACCAGGACTCGAACCTAGACAAGCTGAACCAGAATCAGCTGGGCTGCCAATTACCCCATACCCCAATGTTGCATGCCAAGGATACCCTGAAAAAGTTAAGCTAAATTGCGTTTTTTATGCGTGTAATTGCGCGTTCTTTACCAAGCAATTCCATAGATTCAAATAACGGTGGTGAGATATGGCTACCAGTTACCGCAATTCGAACCGCACCGAATGCAATTCTCGGTTTCAAACCCATCTCTTCAATTAGTACCGCACGAAGCGCCGCATCAATCGAACCATGGCTCCAATTCGTTAACGGTTCCAGCGCGGCAAGTGATTTTCGCAGAATGTCTTTTGATACATCATCCGAAATTTTTGCTTTAGATTCGCTATCAATCACAACGCTTTCCCCAAATAGAAATTTAACCATCTGGGGTACTTCTGAGAGCTTTGCAATCCGTTCCTGAATTATCGGTAAAACTGATTTAATTATAGCTTTTTCGCTATCTGTTCCAGAAATTATTCCAGCGTTAGTAAGAAAAGGGAGCGCACGTAGTAAAAAGTCATCAATAGTTAGCGCACGGATTTTGTCACCGTTTATTGCTTCGAGTTTTTTCATATCAAATCTAGCTGGCGAACTATTAACCCGTTCGACCGTGAACAATTCGGTTAACTCTTGCATGGTTACATTCTCGCGATCGTCGCCAGGCGACCAACCTAATAGCGCTAAATAATTACAGATCGCTTCTGGTAAGAATCCCGCATCTCGATACCAAGCAATCGATACTTCACCGTTTCGCTTCGAAAGTTTGGTGTTGTCTTGGCCCATCACAAATGGCAAGTGCGCAAAAATTGGATAATCTTCTGGGGTAACTCCCATGGCTTGGTAAACCCGAATCTGACGTGGCGTTGAAGAAAGCAAATCTTCACCACGTAAAATATGGGTAACTTTCATCAAAACATCATCTACCGCTACTGCGAGGGTATAAAGCGGTGAACCATCTGCGCGAGCTAATACGAAATCTGGTACAAACTTGTGTTCGAAAACTAAATCACCGCGAATTGCGTCATTGAAATGAGTTTCGCCATCGGGCATCCGCATTCGCGTAACTGGTTTTCGTCCTTCACTTTCATACTTGGCACTTGCCTCCGCTGAAAGGTTTCGACACTTTCCGTCATAACCAGGCGCTAAATTTGCGGCCCGTTGCGATTCCCGGCGCGCTTCTAACTCTTCGGTGCTGCAATAACAACGATAAGCATCGCCATTATCCAGAAAAGTTTGCGCCCATTTTGCATAAATATCCAACCGTTGCGATTGTAGATAAGGACCATAGGGCCCACCAACCTCAGGGCCTTCATCCCATTCCAAGCCAAGCCAACGCAAAGTATCGATTGCTGCCGCAATGTATTGATCAGTTACGCGTTCGCGATCAGTATCTTCAATTCTAAAAATGAATTTGCCACCAGTGTGACGGGCATATGCCCAATCAAATAACGCTGTTCTGATGTTTCCAACATGCAAATCACCGGTTGGGGATGGGGCAAACCGAACCCGAATCTCTTTTTTAATCGAATCGTTAGCCACGGAGCGAAACCCTATTAGTAAGTGTGCCTAAACCTGCAATCGAAATCGCAACTTCACCATTTTGGTTTAACGGTCCGATACCGGCAGGTGTGCCCGTTAAAATCACATCGCCAGGAAGCAGAGTCATCACATTTGTCACGAATTGAATTATCTCTGGAACCTTGAAAATCATCTCGGATAGCTTTGCGCTCTGCTTAAGTTCGCCATCTACAGTCGCAGTTATTGCTTGGTCGCCAGGTTGAAAATCGGTATCAATCCATGGCCCAAGTGGGCAGAAAGAATCGAATCCCTTTCCGCGGGTCCATTGGCCATCTTTCTTCTGCAAATCTCTAGCGGTTACATCATTGGCAATTGTGTAACCGAAAATTACATCTTTAACGCGCTCTTTTGGAACTTCTTTACAAATTTTGCTAATCACAATGGCAAGTTCAGCTTCATGATCAACGCGCTCGCTCGAGCTTGGCCATTGAATTAAATCATTTGGTCCAATTACTGAGGTATTTGGTTTTAAGAAAATTATTGGCTCTTCCGGCACATCGCTTCCCATTTCAGCTGCATGGTCAGCATAATTTTTCCCAATACAAACCACTTTACTTCTAGGAATTACTGGAGCTAATAACCGCACATCTTTTAGTAAAACTGTTGTTTCTAACTTATGAACTCCGGCATAAAGCGGATCGCTGGCGATGGCACGAATTGTGGTTTCATCTTCAAGCACGCCAAAATGTGGGTCAGTTCCTAGTGCCGAACCGGCTGGTGGCGTAAACCTAACTATGCGCATTACCGCAGTCTAGTGCAGGTTTTTAGAGCGATTGCTTCGTCGTTGCTTCAGAATTATTTCGCTCGACGAGAATTGTTCCGATTCGGTGCCTTCTGCCAACAATTCGCTCGGCGGTTATTTGCCAACCGTGCAACGTAAGTGTGCTGCCTGGAATCGGCACGCGGCCAAGTATTTTTGCCATGTAGCCCCCGATGGTATCTACATCTTCTTGTTCCTCATCGGATAATTCAATTTTCAAATACTCTGCTAAATCTTCTAAATGTAGACGCGCAGAAGCTCGCCCTTGATTGTTATTAATCCATTCAAATTCATCTAAATCATCATCGTGTTCATCTGCAATTTCACCAACAATCTCTTCCAAAATATCTTCGATGGTGATTAAACCCGCAGTTCCACCATATTCATCAACAACTATTGCTAAATGAATTTGATCTCGTTGCATCTCTTTAAGTAATTCGGATGCGGTTTTGGTTTCTGGAACAAAGGTGGCGCTTCGTAAATGTTCATCAACTTTTTCGCTCTGTTCTGCTTCGTGATATTCATGGCTTCGTAGCGCTAAGTCTTTAACATAAGCGATACCTACGATTGTGTCTAAATTTTCATCAATTACCGGGATTCGCGAAAACCCAGATCGGAGCGCAAGCGATAGCGCTTGCCGTAGCGATTTAGAACCTTCGATCCAAACCATCTCGGTTCTTGGCACCATTAATTCGCGAACTAGCGTGTCACCAAGTTCAAAGACTGAGTGAATCATCTCGTGTTCAGATTCTTCAACCAGGCCGCGTTCATGTGCCTGATCTACTAAATCTCGTAGCTCAGCTTCCGACGCGAATGGCCCTGTGCGAAAGCCACGGCCAGGAGTAATTGCATTTCCGATTGCAATCAAGAGCGTTGTTACTGGACCAAGTATTTTTGCCAAAAAATAAGCAACATACGTTGCTGGTACTGCCCAGCCGCTGGCTCGTTGTTTACCTAAAGTTCTTGGCCCTACGCCTACCACTACATAGGAAAGCACCAACATGATTGTGATAGCAGTTGTGATTGCTAGCGCGCTGTTATCAATAATTTGCAGAAAACTCTCCGCTACAAAAACGGTTGCGGTTAGTTCGCAAGCTTTTCTTACTAGTAAGACCACGTTTAAATAACGAGCTGGTTCATTGATTACTTTGCGGACCAAAGCTGCTCGCTTTGGTGATTTCTCCGCAATTTGATCGACAGCTATTCGAGAAATCGAATTTATTGCAGACTCACTGCCAGCCAAAAATCCAGCAAATGCCAATAACGCTAAAACTTCAAGAATGGTGATTGGGTTCATTTATTTCGCCACTTCACTAAAAGTTCATTCTGTACTGCAAACATAATCTCTTCTTCATTGGCAATTGCGTGGTCATATCCAAGTAAATGCAATAGGCCATGAGCAGTAAGAAGTTCCATCTCGGCTTGCGCTGAATGCTTGGCGAGTTCTGCTTGTTTATCAGCAACTGCTGGGCATAAAACAATATCGCCAATTAGCCCTGGGCCATCGGCTGCAGAATTTGGTTTTATTTCATCCATTGGGAACGAAAGCACATCAGTTGGGCCTGGTTCATTCATCCATTGGATATGTAACGAAGTCATTTCAGCTTCATCAACACATGAGATACTTAATTCGGAATCAGGATGCACGCCCATCTCGCTAATTACAAATTGAGTAAGCGAAATTAAAGCACCCTCATCGCAAGCGGTGGAAGTGTGGTTAATAAATTCGATAGGCATAATCGTCACCGCGAGCGGTTAACGTTCACTTCTCCCCGGCTTGATCGAAGTTCTAATTGATCTAGGTGAATTTGCGGTCGCAGCATCCCAAGCGCCATAAGCATCAACGATCTGACTAACTAAGCGATGGCGAACCACATCATCTGAGAAAAGTTCGATAAATGAAATGTCCTCAACATTTTCCAGTATTTCACTAACGATTCTTAAGCCAGATTGGACGCTATTAGGCAGATCTATTTGAGTTACATCCCCGGTAACTACCATTCGAGAACCAAAACCCAATCGTGTCAAAAACATTTTCATCTGCTCTGGCGTGGTGTTTTGGGCTTCATCCAAAATAATAAATGAATCATTCAAAGTTCGACCGCGCATATATGCAAGCGGTGCTACCTCAATTGTTCCAGCTGCCATTAAACGTGGAATCGCATCGGGATCAATCATTTCGTGCAGCGCATCGAATAGGGGGCGCAAATATGGATCGATTTTTTCATGGAGCGTTCCTGGCAGGAAGCCAAGTCGCTCGCCCGCTTCGACTGCTGGTCGAGTAAGAATAATTCGATTTACTTGCTTTGACTGTAGCGCTTGGATTGCTTTCGCCATTGCAAGATAAGTTTTTCCAGTTCCGGCAGGTCCGATTCCGAATGTAATGGTTGAGCGGTCAATAGCATCTACATACTTCTTTTGATTGGCAGTTTTAGGTCTAATTGTTTTGCCACGATTACTTAGAATGTTTAGTGATAAAACTTCGGCTGGGTGTTGATTGATATCGCCAATTACCATTGCGATCGATCGACGAACTGCATCTTCTGTGAGCACTTGGCCAGATTTAATGATCGCAACTAGTTCGGTAATCAACCCTTGGAATTGCGCTACATCGACAGCTGCACCACGCAAAATAAATTCGTTGCCGCGCACAGTTATTGCTAAGTGTGAATAAGATTTTTCTAGCATTCTCAGGAAAACATCTTGTGGCCCGGTGAGCGCAACCATAGGTATGGCGCTTGGGATTGTTATAACGGTGCGATCCATTAGTGCAACCTTAATGGAACTTTCTCAAATTGGTATTTGAACGCTTAACCAGGCGGCCAATGCAGTGATCTGCCACCCAATAAATGCAGGTGGGCATGGAAAACGCTCTGTCCTGCCTCCGCGCCGGTATTAAAAACCGTGCGATACCCAACTAGGCCCCGAGATTTGGCAATCTCCTCAGCCAACAAAAATAAGTCGGCGACCGTTGCGGGATTGTTATTAGCCAACTCTGCAACATTTGGGAAATGTTTTTTTGGGACAATCAAGACATGGGTTGGGGCTTGCGGAGAAATATCGTTAAAAGCAACAGATAATTCACTTTCTGCAACTATTTCGGCAGGAATTTCTAAGCTAACGATTTTGCAAAACAAGCAAGACATTTTTCCTCCTCACCACATCTTAAAGGCTGTCTGGATAGCGGCAAGCGCCGCAACGCCTGCATGTGCTGATCTAAATACTGGCGCTCCCAATTTAACTAATTTGCCACCGACGGATTCAAAAATTTCGATTTCGCTCTCTGAAATTCCACCCTCTGGGCCAATAACAACCGCAATGTTTTTATAGGCGCTCACTTCTAATCTTGAAATTAAAGCAGTGAATGAAATATTTGCTGCCTCATGGAAAACTAAAATTAAATCAAAATCACGGCACTGCTCTTTCAGTTCATTGGTAGATCTTAAATCTATGACTTCTGGGATTCGAAATCTGCGCGCTTGCTTGCTGGCTTCACGAACCTGCGTTTGCCATTTTTGCAGCCCTGATGCTTTATCGCTCCACTTTGCTATTGATTTACTCGCTGACCACGGAATTATTTGATCCACGCCAGCCTCAGTTAATAATTCCAAGGTTTCTTTTACGCGATCGCTCTTTGGCAACGCTTGAATGCAAGTAAGTTTTATAGCGGCAGGTCCGATTGCACCAGATTTAGTAATCTCGCATGAAATTGATTTTTTACTACGTTCTATAACTACCGCTTCAGCCCAATTCCCGCGACCATCTGAAATTAAGATTTCTTCGCCTACTTCAATTCTAAGGACGGTGGCAGCGTGGTGACCTTCATCGCCATCGATAATTGCAATGCCACTATTAGGGATTTCTTCAATAATAAAAAGAGTACGCACTTTATTTTCTATTTCGAAATGCTTCGTGAAATTTACCGAAAAATCCAGTTTCGTGCCGTTGCTTAACTTCGCCGCTATTTGCTTTATCACCACGGGCCTCTGCAAATTGGTGGAGTAGATCTTCTTCTTTTTTAGAAAGTTTGTTTGGAATCAGAACATCAATATGGGCAAATAAATCGCCACGACCAGAACCGCGTAATTTTGTAATACCTTTTCCACGAATCGGCAAAACGCTGCCGCTCTGAGTTCCGGGTTTAATTTCAATTTCAATCTCGCCATCTAAAGTTTCAATTTTAACTTTACTTCCAAGTGCTGCACCGGTCATTGGTACTGAAACTGAAACATGTAAATCATTTCCTTCGCGCACCAAAAAATCATGATCTGCGACATCAATTTCAACATACAAATCCCCAGCTGGGCCACCGCCTGGGCCGACTTCACCTTGGCCCGACATTTGAATTCGGTTTCCGCTCTCAACGCCAGCCGGTATTTTTATATCCAAACTTCGCTTAGACCTAACTCGCCCATCGCCAGCGCATTCGCCGCAAGGTGTTGGAATCGTTGAGCCAAATCCTTGGCATGCAGCACATGGTCTGCTTGTTAAAACTTGGCCTATAAAAGATCTTGTAACTTGCTGAGTTTCGCCTTTGCCCCGACAAATTTCGCAAGTTTTTGGATTACTGCCATTGGCGCAACCACTTCCGGAACATTGCGTGCAGAGAATTGCAGTTTCGACATTTAATTCTCTGTCAGTACCAAAACATGCTTCGGCTAACTCAATATCAACTCGAATTAGCGCATCTTGGCCATGGCGCATTCTCGGCCTTGGACCACGCGAATTTCCACCGCCACCAAAGAAGGCATCCATAATGTCGCCAAAACCGAAATTGGCATTACCAAATCCGTTAAATCCTTGGCCGCCTTGATCGTAATTTTGTCGTTTATTCGGATCACTCAAAACTTCATACGCGGCAGTTATCTCTTTAAATCGATCTTGCACTGCAGGATCTGGGTTCACATCTGGATGCAATTCGCGCGCTAATTTTCGATAAGACTTCTTTATTTCATCAGCGCTTGCATCTCGACTTACGCCGAGGGTTTCGTAAAGGTCAGCCATAAGTTACTTATTATCCCCTAAGAATTTTCCAACATATCTTGCAACAGCAGTAACGGCCGACATAGAACTCGCATAATCCATCCGAGTTGGTCCAATGATACCTAGAGCGCCAGCAGGGCTGCCATCTTGCCCGTAACTCATAGAGACAAGGCTTGTGGTTTGCAGATTCTTTTCCGACTGTTCATCTCCAATTCGTACACGCATTGAATCGCCTACATCACTAAGCAATCGCAGAAGCACAACTTGTTCTTCGAGCGCTTCCAAAATTGGATGGATATCGGAGGCTTGTTCATGGCTAGAGCGCGCTAAATTTGCGGTACCAGCTAACGCCACTTTCGCTTTAGAGTCTGCGTGAGATGGATATTGCACAACCGCAACTTGTTTAGTTATCTGCGCAAGCAACCGCACAGTTCGAGCCATCACATCATCTAAATCTCCAGCGCCTTCTAAGAAAGTTTCGATTGCGCGTCGCTCTGGCTCTGAGAAAGGTTTTATGGTGGCTAATTTATCTACGAAAATTCGATATCCGAGATTAGTTGGAATTCGACCTGCGCTGGTGTGAGGTTGTGTAATCAACCCAGCCTCTTCCAAGACTGCCATTTCATTACGAATTGTTGCTGGCGAAATCCCAAGATCATGGCGTTGTGCAATTGATTTAGAACCAACTGGCTCTTCGGTGGCGACATACTCTTCAACGATTGCACGCAATATCTCTAATTGGCGCGATTCCATATTTGGAACCTTCGTATTTGATGTGCTCATGGTGGAAAAGGTACTACACCATTAATTCGCGGACGATTCGGTCGGCAATTAAGCGCCCCGATTGGGTTAACACAACCCGACCTTGCGACCAATGTGTGTGTGAAATATGGTCGCTTTCTAGATATTTTGCTGCACTTGCATTTTGTACTGACGTTAATGAATTTCGATCAATTCCATCAACTAACCTAATTTGTAACATAATTTTCTCATCATTGCGATTTTCTAAAGTCAAAGTTTCTCCCGCTAATTTTGGCGAAAACCCGGAATCTATTCGCTCCTGATAAACACTTGGATGTTTTACATTCCACCAGCGTTCATTTCCTAAGAAAGAATGTGCGCCAGGCCCAACCCCCCACCAATTCGAACCATTCCAATAATTAATATTGTGGCGGCATTCACCACCTGGTTTAGCCCAATTACTTAATTCGTACCAATTAAATCCGGCACTGGCAAAAAGATCA
>Ga0214923_10001550_pt1 | contig 32547 bp, 29 predicted proteins | sample LL1510_MetaG_FD_177993 | JGI IMG/M metagenome (GOLD analysis project Ga0214923, IMG submission 177993) | Freshwater microbial communities from Lake Lanier, Atlanta, Georgia, United States - LL-1510 | ecosystem: Environmental > Aquatic > Freshwater > Lake | place: USA: Georgia | collected...
GGCCATGATACTTTACGACAAAATTAGGGTTACGTCACAAAAAAAGATGACAATAGCTTAGCAAGGCAGCCGACCTAGCCCCCATGGGGGCTACATGTGGGGTGCGTGCACCCCAGGTCGGCTGCCCTCGTCTTATATGACTCTACCGCTTTTTTTGCAACCCTAACCCTAATTTCACGTAGGATTACTATATGTTTTGTTTTTGATGACACACATGTATTTATGCGTACTACCGATGACGCGTCGCCTGGCGTACGTTTGGGCACAGGTGGCCACAGTGTCTGCAAAAGCGCGAGGCGTGCCATATGTAGGTTGTAGTAATACGTCCCCACATGGATAACCCAGGAATGCTGCGACGTGTGTCAACGGTGTCTGCTTCTGGGCACGTGAGTGCCGGTGAACGTCTTTCCGTAAAGGCTCGTTACGCACCTATCCCTTTGCACGCGTGCAGCAAGGAGGAGATTGAGATATGTGCCATCCTCTCCTTTGGGCTGAACGGGTCGTCATACGAGCTCTTTCGCGCCGGTCACAACATGCGTCTTCCAGGCCTACCACCGCCAGACTTTGTGCATGGTACGGTAATCTACCAATACGACGGCATGGCGTTTCATGGCGAGGACCGTGAAGAGCGTGATGCGCGTGTGACAAGTCGTCACATCGCGGCCGGATACACTGTAGTGCGTCTGCGGGACCGGGTGCGTGATCTCCCCGCAATGGACGGACTTACCTGCGTGCAGGTGAACGCACGGGACAAGCTCCGAACCGCAGTATATGATTTTGCGCGCGTACCGCGTGTGCAGGAATCGGTTGCTATAATCAAGGAATGGACTGCCAGACGGCTCTCAGAACTTGTCGATGTTCCGGAATCTCGGCAGCCCGGCATTGCCTGGTTTCAGAGCCTTGACCCAGCACCCCTGCTTCTCAAACACTACCGCATGCCGTTTGAAAATGCAGAGTTTATGTCTCATCTATTAGCGGTCTGCACTGCGCTGCCGGCTGCCAGCTGCCGATCCATCGTGGATCGCTATGATCTGGAACGCGACGTCGTCTCAATGCGCAGCTGGCTTTCCCGGCTCGGCGCTGAGAGATTTGTGACATTCGCAAGCACCTGCAGTGTAGCAACCCGCCTGGACAGCCCTACGTTTAACGCGGCGCTTGAACGCTGGCTCGCGCGGCTCGGCGTTGACCGCTTCGTAACGTTTGCTGGCACCAGTAGCGTGGCAGCGCGCTTGGATGTTCCAGAGTTTAATACCGCGCTCGAACACTGGCTTGCCCGCCTAGGTATTGAGCGATTCGTCACCTTTGCGGGCAACGGCTGTGTAGCGGCACGTCTGGAGAGTCCTGCATTTAACGCTGCGTTGGACAATTGGCTGGATCAGCTGGGCGTAGGTCGGTTTGTAACGCTTCTGAGCAGCGGCGTAGCGGCACATCTTGAACGCCCTTCATTCAACGATGTGCTTCACAACTGGCTCAGTCGTCTCGGCGACCGGTTCGTTACATTTGCGAGCAACGGTAGTGCGGCTGCATGTTTAGAAGACCCTGCGTTTAACATCGTGCTTGAGAGATGGCTCGATCTTCTTGGTGCTGAAAAGTTTGTGACGTTTGCGGGGTGCGGGGGCGTAGCCGCGCGTCTCAGAAATCCTGCGTTCTGCGCTGTGCTCGACGGCTGGCTTGCTTGTCTTGGAGTTGCAGGGTTTGTAACGTTTGTAAGCAACGATGGTGTGGCATCACGCCTTGAGTGTCCCACGTTCAGCGCTACACTCACGCACTGGCTCACACGCCTAGGGGCCAGTAAGTTTGTGACATTTGCGGGCACTGGTAGCGTGGCAGTGCGCCTGGAAAGACCAACGTTTACCGCCGCGCTAGAGGAATGGCTCGATCGTTTGGACATTGAGCGATTTGTAACCTTTGCAAGCAGCGACAGCGTGGCAGCTCGCCTAGAAAGCCCTATATTCAACGCTACTCTTATTTATTGGCTTGAGCGCCTCGGTGTCGAACGATTTGTGACATTTGCCGGCAAAGATGGAGTGGCTGCTCGCCTAGAGAATCCTACATTTCAAACAACGCTAGACGGCTGGTTTGTGCGTCTGGGTGCGGACAGATTCGTCACGTTCGCAGGCAACGACGGCGTGGCAGCGCGTCTGGAAAGCCCTGAATTTAACGCGGCACTCGATGGCTTACTTGCCTACCTGACGCTTGAGTCTGTCGTTTCGCTTTGTAGTAAGGGTTGCTTTGTAGCGCGCTTTTGGCCACTTCGCGGGGGTGGAGACTCTTTCCGCAACGGTGTGTTTAGCTGGCTCATGTCAAGCAGCGATCCAAACACGCTACCAGCTCTCGTCAGCCGCACGTACAAGGCGAGTGGCGTCCGAGGCCTCACTGACTTATTTCGATAGTACATACGCTCCTCTACACGTGCGTACTAGTTTTGCGGACTCTCCCTTCCTCTCTCGATCATACCATAGCCCTCGTAGGTACATACCCACTAATTGGCGGCAGCCCATGGGCGAGCGGCCAGCGCGTGAAGAATTCCGGCCACCAGACTCGCGACAACGAGCCCGACGATAGCGTATAGATTTACGTAGCGTGGCGCTACAAGGTACGTTACGGCCACTGCAAATGCGGCCACACTCAACACAAATGACGTACTTGGCGCCCACCACCGCCGTCCAGGCCGCAAGGTGAGATAAAGATTCACGGCGGCTGCAAACGGTGCGCCTGCTGCAATAGCGATTGCAAATGGTCTTGGAATATAAATAATGCATACCCCTGCAAGAATAGCCAGGCAGAGTCGAGCCGGCACACATGCTCCAATGAACAGGTTCCGGCGCTGGGAAAGGGTTCGCCAGTCGTTTGCTGCGCCGTTTCCGCGCACTTCCATTGTTTCTACAGTTACCTGCTCTTAAAATAAAATAGCATCATTACCATGACAGTCCGCTCGGTGGCTGGGATTCGGCTCGAGTGTGTCGACGGCGCGTGGACCGGAGTGTGCGAGTGCGGCGATCGCGCGGCGGTGTGGACGTTGCGTGTCACGTTGATGCGTGGTAGCGTCACCCACTACACGGCCGTGTATGTCAACCGGGTGACAGGATCGACCGCGACTGCGCTGCGAGACGACGAAGGCGAGAACGAGTTTACTTGCTGCGATGAAAACACCGTAAATCGGCTGCTCGAGGCGGGAAGGCATCTAGACGACGCAGGAGTCATTCCGGAAGAGTTTAAACCACACGACCTATCATTTTGGCACTGAACATTATAAAATATACAGATTTCCAACACCTATCGGGACATTTTTTTTGAGTCCGGCAGCTTCTTCCACCGTCGGGTCGACAAAAAATGTCGACGCAAATTTTTGAAAAAAAAGTTGACACGACGGTGGAAGAAGCTGCCGGTGAAAAAAAAAGTGCCCCGATAGGTAAACGAAAAATATTTTTTTGGCCGGTCATCGGTAGGGTGATATAAAATAATCTTATTGTTCACGCTGATTCGCGCTCCCGTGGTGTTGCCACTACCCCATTTATAATTGCGGCTACCTTTACGTGCCATCAAGGCAAGCTAAACGCAAGCAACCACTAGCCGCGCCAAGACTTTAGGCGGCAGCCTTGCACGCGTAGCCAGAAGCACAATAACCACTTTTGCTTCAATCGGGACGATGGCTCGAAAGGATGGCGTTCCACACGACACGGTTGCCAGCACTTGGCCGACAGCAGAGTAGAGAACTGTAGCGTTGTGTGGGGCAACGCCTTTAGCAACAGTTTGGCGCTTCCGAACATCCCACGCAGACCAGGCGACCCTGCTCGAGCCGTTCGCCGCGTTTACATAAATACTACTATGGATCATAAGGCCATCCGGCGTTACTGGCCCGTGGCGAGGTAGGTGGTATCCGCAATAGGAAGGATCGGGCGCGCCGAGTCGCATGGTGTAAATATGCCCATAATTATTGCAGACAAGTAGGTTGCGCGTAAGCGACAGAACAGTCCACGGCATGCGCGTATGGTGCCTGTCAAGCAGCGCGCTGTGAATGGTATGCGCGAGGATGTAATTGGGCCCTCGCTGCCCGCAGCCAACCATGTAGTAGATAAAGATTTCCTCGTCGGCTGCCGATATCAGGTGCTCCTTCGCAAAGATAATCCGCCGAATATCAGATGTGTGAGCCTGAAGCTTTGCCAGTGGTCTGCTATCATCAACGCGCCACAGGAAAACACGGTTTTCGGACGTGCCGTAGGCCAGAACGCCCAGGCGATTCGGCCGCATGGACTGGGGAGAAAACACAAGGCACGGCTCACGCCACAGCTGCCCGCGGGTCTCCTTGAGAGACAGCAACACCCGCCCTGTTGCCAGGTCACGGATCCGGATGACTCCTCGTCCGTTCTGCGCCGCAATCCGGTCGTGTGACAGAGCTATTGCCCGCATCCTTGTCAGGCGGCACGACTGTTGCCCTGTCAGTGTGTTGACCACAGTGTATATGCTATTGTCGGCCGCAGCAAGATATGTGCCGTCGCCTGAAAACGCCACCGGCACTCCTGCCGCATTCACCACTTTGATAATCCTTTGAGACGCGACGCTCCATAGCGCCACGACAACGCTAGACACGTGCGGCTCGAGGGCGAGAACAGAGCCGTCGGGCGAAAACATTTTTGATGGAAAGCAACAGAAAGTGACGTAAGATGTAGAAAAGGGGTTCATTTTCACACGGTGTTGCCGTCTGACACTATTTCGGCCGCGTGGCTGAATGTGGGCTGCAGCTGCGCCACAGTGTCACTATGCCCTGGTGGACGGGATTGTATGCATGCGTAGTGCAACCTATACTGCCCGGTACGACGCGCTCAGCGGGTTCCTTGTCAACTGGTATGTAGGTGAGGGGGCGCTGATAGCTGTCAGCCCAGATTTACAGACATGGGCAACTCTAGGATCGGCCGGTAGCGTTCAGTTGCACGGGCTGCGGACACGGGCAGTCGGGGAATCTCGATGGCCCGTTACTCTAGTGACCGACAGGGTGGGTACACGCGCGACGACGCAGGTGGTGTTTACGTCCAGCCGCGAGTGGGCGGCCGTCTTTGACAACCCTGGATGCACGGACATTGCTTTGTACTCGGCCACGGCGCTGTTAAAGACTGTCACGTGGCCACAGGAGGGCAAGGACTGTCCGGACTGCATGCTAGTGTGTTCGTCCGCTGACGGGTCTGCCGTCATGGCGCTGGCCCACAGAACGTTGTACATATGGGCAGTCCACGCAAAAGGCAGCAGCCCGGTGCACAGCTTCTATCACGGTCCGCAGCCCTGGCAGGCAATGACGCCCGATCCGAGCGACACGTATGTCATCACGTCAGGGCCATACCACGTCCGGGTACAACACATTCTAACAGAGAAGGCGACGGATGTTGAGGGAGAGCTCGCCTGCGCGTGCACCACTTCATACCTGGTGACCCGGCGTGTCACGCATCGGCCAGGCCACACGTACACGGTCAGATCCATGGCTGACGGCCTTGCGGTGATGGAGGTACAGACCCAGGACGCCCACCGGAGGGGGCCAGTGCTGGTGGATAATCTGTTTGTGTTTCCCGACGGTAGTAAGATCAAGGTATGGGATCTAACTTCAGGGTGCTGCATTGCAAGCTGGGACTATACAGGGCCTGCGGCGGCTGGATCAGCAAGCCTTGTGTTGACCGTCATCAGGAAGCCAGGGATGACGCGGTGGGAGGTTCGTGCGCTGCCGCCATCTGTGCGGGCGGTGCAGGTCGCCGCACTCGCTGCGCGCCGCAGACACCATTGTGTACCGCCCAAGGTGTGGACTCGTGCGCGCAAGGTGATTCGGTGCGCGGACAACCTCTGGTGGGGCAATCCTGGAGAATTAGATTGCAGGTAGTCATAACTACAAACCTACGTCATATGTTGGTGTGCAGGGGGCGTCTTGCGGAGCCCTACGATTCCGCATGTCTTCGAAACGGACTGGTCTGCGTGCAGACGCCGTCTATCATAACGAGGCTTTACAGCTTTGATCCATTTACCGGTGACCCGGTTCATCGTGTTCAGGCCAATGCTCACTGTGTACTGGGACCCGCGTTTGGCATGGCCTTTTCGCGCAGATATGATGGAGAGTGCTTCATTCACGACATGCAAGGAACGTTGGTTGTTCTTAACGACGGTACAAATAAAATATGCTGGCCACAGGAGCCTGCGTACCTTGGTCCCTCACTGCAGGATGTTGCAGAATTTGGTGACGTTGTGATTGCGCCGGACTATAGCTGGATCGCGGTTCGCCGGAGCATTGCAAAGTGTATTACAGTGTTTTGCGCCGCCTCGGGCCGCTGCACAAAGACGATTCCACTTGATCCCAAGTGGTGTAGGTGGAATCGTGCACCGCTGCGCGCAGCGCCTGACAGCTCGGCTGTTATTGCGTTTGGCACCGTGGTAGCGTTTGCTACCGCAACTCCGGAAGTGAAAATAAAGGCCGTGTACGTCTGGCCAGTCTGTGCGCTAGCGTCTGTCTGCACGCCAGTCCGCGTAGACGTGGCTGACGCACGTGAGATCATGAGCTTTGGAACCGTGCTGTGGCCGCCACTATGCCGCAGTATTGATGAGTCCAACATCAAGGCGTCTAGCCCGACGCACGTAATCACATGGTCACTCTTAGAGTCACACTATGCAATTTACAGCCGGGCCGGGACGACCGTGATTCCGAGCGGAGGGATTAGGTGGGGGTCGGCGACGCTGCTTGAGCGGACGGCCCTCCTCGCGCTTGCGACCGAGGTGATGCTGTGGGATCTGCATACCGACACGTGTGTCATGCGGTGGCCGTCATTGGATATATTGTACTCAGTTAGCCCGAACGAGACGATGGTACTGGCCGTGTCCAACAACTGGCTGGATGGTACCAAGGTGTGGGAGACCCGCTTCCTGCCCCTTCCGCCCAGGATGCAGATTGTGCTTGCGTTGGCTGCGCGGCGTCAGCGCGCGCGGACGGGTCGGCCATGCGGTCTGCCTCCCGAAGTGTTGGTGCGGATGGGCCGTTTGTAACCACACTGTGATAAATGCAGTAATATAATGGAATAAAATGCCACATATCGTGCGTGTAGTGTCCGGGAAACCGCAACCGGACCCGACCGGACCTAACCGGACTTGACCGGACTCAATTGGACCTAACCGGACCTAACCGGACTGGACACGATGGAACCGACCAGACCAACATGGTCACACACACCCACACACACCCACATACCCACAGGCAGCAAGACATGTCAAGCACCCGCCAGGACGACCGCCTGAAGCGCCAGGAGCGCCAGACACTGTCGGCCAAGCCGAAGAACGCAGACGAGTGCGCCGCGGGACGCGTCATTCGCAAGCAGGACGCTGTTGCGCTGGCCGCCGCTCCGGCAGGGCACCATGCTGGCGGATTCAACCGGCGCACGATGCTGGAGAAGATCTCAGGCCTGCTGCAGGGAAACATACCGTACAAGGCCAACGGCCTTGGCGTTGTCCGCGACTTTTGGTCCGGCCTGTCGAGCGACGAAAGGCTGCGCACAATCTTGGAGATGGTCGGGGGGGATACGAATGTTGCAAAGAAGCGCCGAGCAAGCGCCAAGCACCTAGGGTTTCCGTTATAGTAATAATAACGTCATTACCATGCTTGTCAGTAGTCGCAGGGAAGAATTCAACGCGCTCCGCCTGGTGGATGGAATAGTCTGCGTCGCGGGCGAAAGGCGCTCAGAGGAATCCCTGCTGTTTTCGTTTGCGTGGTACAACAGTGTGGATGGGTCGATCTGCGGCAGGATGCTGGTTGACCCAAACTGCTACAAGATTACCGCCTGGAACCTTTCGTTCTGTGCAGTGCTCACTCAGCACAATGCAGATGACAAAGTCTTCAGTGTGCACCGGCCTGACGGCTCCATTACACGGCTGCGCCTACCGCAACCGACGAGTGAAGACTGCTTCACCCATCCAGATGCGGCCGTCTCTGAAGACTCTTGCTGGGTCGCGCTGCGATCGCGCTTCGTGCCAGCGTACACTCTGTACGATGCGCGCAGCGGCATGCCAATTAGGCAACTTGAGCAAGCCAACTCGACGCCAGAGAGATTCGGCGTCAAGTGGACGGCAGGCGACCCGTACCACGGATGGGTATCGTTCTCGGGAGACGGGTCGGCAGTTCTTGGGTGGGAGCCTGTTGGAGCCGACGACATGCAGTTTGGTCGCGTGTACCGCGCATGGCCCGTACAGGACGGCGCGACTCTTCCAGATTGCGCCAACCTGCGGTGGGGCTTTGCATATGCACCCTACTCCTACAACAGCGGCGCTCCTCACCTGCAGCACACGGCTCTGCCGTACGCACTATCCACCGCCTCCCCGCCCAACATACCTGCCCGCTGCGTTTGCGCTGGCACCGCCTCGCACGTGGTCACCTGGGAGCACGGTGGCTCACGTGCAGAGCACACGGACGGGTCGGTCTTTACAATCTACAGCCTGGCAGGGGACTGGGCTCCCATCACAGTGTGGTCCGCCTGCAGGTGGCGCAAGGACGCTCTGCTGACCAGCTCGCTGGCGGTAATAGGACTCGGCCGTCGAGTGGTGGTGTGGGACCTGCGGCGCGCAGTGTGCATTGCCCACTGGCCGTACTCTGGACTGTGGGCCGGCGTAAGTCCAAACGGCGCAGCCGCCATCAGCGGAGGAGCCGCTCAAAATGATCACACCGTGGGGGATGGCGGAAATAGGGGCGGGTGGGAAGTGCGTGTGCTGCCCATGCCACCGCCCGTCGTGGTGCTGCTCGTTGCGGCAGCGCGTCGCCACCCCAGTGGCCCCGCACTGGCGCCGGAGCTGTGGATGGATATGACTGTATGGCCTGCCGTTTGTGCCCCAGAGGGTCCAGTTTAATACAACACCGTCATAACAACTATGCTTTGCGCACGCCAGACCGCGTGGTGCCGTCACCCTGTGTGGTGCCGGCATCCGAAATCCGAAGAGCTTCCGTGCGAGATTGCCGTGCACGGCAACACTGTCACCATCGCTCTGGAGCAGAAAGTCGAGGTGATCAACGCGCTGACCGGCGAATGTTGTTATCGGATACCGCTCGACAAGAACTACGTCATGCTGAGCGCCAACATGCAGACGGCCACTGTACACGACGGTAGATGGTCGACGCGGGTGCGCTGCGTGGATGGTAGCGACATAGTATTGGGGGGCAGATGCTGCGCGATGGCCGACGATGGGCGGTGGATTGTGCTTGACGAGGACGGGCAGTACACACTGTACGAGAGCCAGACTGGGCGGGTGCTAAAAAACGCTAGCCGTGCCGCGCTGCGGGTGGCTCACTTCGTCGTCCGACAGCTCCGTGGTGGTGGCGTGGAACGCCATGGGTGTGGCGACGCGCGCCTGGTCTATCTCGTCCGGCTCAGTCGTCTCGACTACGACGTCAACCACAACGTCGACCACAACCGCAACCACAGCGTCCACCGCTGGACGGGCAGCCGATCCAGGCATCCCCGTCGAGAACATGGTGGCGACCCGGGACGGTGTCTTTTATGTGCCGCCGCACGTGCTAGAGGCCGTGACACGGGATGGTGGTCGTGTGTGCGCAGGGACCATGACCCATCTAATCGCGCAGGCCGGTAGCACATATACCATCTACAGCTTTGCGGGGCGCGAGACACGCATTGCGGGAACAGACCATCGCCCGGGACACCCCGCACTGTGTGCGGACGCAGCGGTGATACCTCTTGGCGAACGAGTCGAGGTAGTGGATCTGCTATCTGGCGCCTGCGTGGCTAGGTGGCGATCGCGCGATCGGTGGGTTGCTATTTCCAACAGCATAGTGCTTACAGTGGCACGTAGACAACGCGAGCCGTTCCACTCGCTCGTGCAGTGGGAAACGCGCATGCTGGCACCGAGTCGCGCAGCGATCTATGTTCTTTTGCTGCACGCGCGACATCGCAGCAAGAGGATGAATCACAGCACTGCCGAAGCGCTACGCGAGTGCAGCGATTTGCTGGGCGAAGTATGGTGTATGTTGTATGTTTAGTAATAACGTCATTAGTATGTTCTGCCGCGCAGGGTCCGCACGGTCGGCAAAGACGCAGCCGCACAAGGCCTCTTTGCACAATGACATGATTGTGCTGGCCGAAACGCCATTCATCGAGGCGTTTGACGTGGTGTCCGGCGAGCGCCGCCACTGTTTGCAGATTAGCGGTCGGGTCACAGCTCACAGTGCGGACTGGCACACGGTGGCGACTCACGACGGCTGCAACACACTGACTGTGCACCAGGTGGACGGCGGCTCTGTGCAGATTGCAACGCCAAGTGAGAATGCGGTGATTGCCAACGACGGGCGATGGGTCGTAGTCCGGACCGAGCTTTCGGACTGGGCCGTTTATGACAGCCGAAGCGGCCACATGTTAAAAAAGCTAGCGGTACCGCCGGAAGCCGGGAAACTGACATCGTCACTCGACAGCTCGCTCGTGATTGCATGGGCACGGGACGCAAGTGCGGTGTGCGCATGGCCCGTTATAATGGCGGCGGACGTGGCGGACGTGACGGTACTGGAGGTGGGCGAGCCGGTAGATGACTATGTACAGACCTATCTTGGCACCCTGTTTCTGCCACGCGGCGTGCCAGTGGATATGGCCGAAGTTCGCGTCGGATCCATGACACATGTGGTTACACAGGCCCTGACGGTGCTGACGATTCATGATATTGCCGGGCGCCGCGAGCCCATATCGGTCTGTCGCGCAGACTCACGTCCGTGCTATCCGGCCTTGACGGCAGAGGTGGCAGTACTGCCGCTCGGCGAGCGGGTAGACGTGATTGACCTGTGGTCAGGTGTGTGTGTGGCGTCCTGGCTGTGCACTCATCACTACTTTGATGCCTGCAGTGGCCGGTCGCTCGTGGTTATGATCAGGGCAACATGGGCCATGCCTGGAATTGGAGAGCCCGCATATATACGTTGGGAAACCCGGGCATTACCCCCGAGTCGCCAGACTATCTTGCTGCTTCTTCTGGCGGCGAACCGGAGTCCGCCTGCGGGTCGCATAAGCGTGCACTGCATTGGTCATACGATGGAAATGTTGGGGAAACTGTGTTTTTAAGTTGCATCATTTTCACAGCGATGGCGCTGCTGCTAAACCACATATGTAGCATAGAAGACACTCATATCGACCGGTGCTTTGTGATTGATGGCGCCGTGGCACGTGTCCGGAAGCAGTCTCGGCTGTCAGAGTACTGTGCGTTTACCGGCAAGCTGCTTCATCGAGTGGAGATTCCTCCAGCATGCTCCATCATCGCGCACTATGTGACACTTCGGATGCTGGTGGTGCAGTCGCAGACAGACATACATGTCGCACACGTTGATGGAACAGTGACCCCACTTACTGCAGACATCACCGCCCACCGGGCTGCATTCGCGGCCGACGGCTCTTGGGTTGCGGTGAACGATGACATTTACAACACCGGCACGGGCGAGAAGATAAAGACGGTGCTCTGGAGGCCCGACATTAACCTGTGGCGAAAACGCAGACTAATGTCCACGACAGACAGCTCGGTACTTCTGGGCGCCGGCTGGCACACAACGGACGGCATGATTATTATTCACGCGTGGGCAACAACCGGACAAGGCGGCAACGCGATCCGCATCGTGCGGTGCAGCCACTCGGTGATGAAGGATCTGTGGACCTGCGGGCAGTACATTCACATTACCTGTCGCTTCGGACGCGGCGGCATGACGTACACGTATGATCTGCTCGGCTCTGACTGCTTCGGTGCCCTGGACGGTACGATCGTCTTTTGCGATCCCGCAAACGGCCGTGTTGCTATATGGAATGATGGAATCGCCACCATGTTTGACGAGTCGCTCACCACAGTGGTTGCGGCTATCAAGCAGGGTGCACCCCGGGAAAAATGGCCATCAGAGATCAGGCCAACCATCCTGAACCACCACCTGCTGATACCGGTAAACTGTGAATTGCTCGCTGTTGACATGCACACACAGGCGCTCGTTGGTGAGTGGCCGTGCTCTGCGGCAGCCAGTGTGGCAGTGACCCTGTGGGATCGGCCGACCGTGCTGCAGGTGCGCCAGACGCACCCGTTTTTGCCGAGCGTGCCGGGCGCGTCAGCGATGGTCCTGGTGCTGGCGGCAAACCGACCGCGTCAACCGCGTCAACCGCGTCTAGGGCCGGAGGTGTGGAGAAAATTAACCGGATTGTGATAATTACATCATTTCCACTGTTCGCAGCCGGGATGCTGCTGGCTCGCGGGACCCTCAAGTCACCATTTGTGCGCTACGCAGTGTCCGAAGGCTTGATGTGCATAATGTTGGACCACACGATATCCGCATACTGCGCGGTGAGCGGAACCCTGGTTGCCTCGATGACGATGTTTGGCGACATTCAGGCTATGGCGTGGTCGCTGCGTGCAGCTCTCGTCTGCCATGACCCAGATATACCAAGTCACAAACCATACAATCCATACGTGTATCACCTAGTGGGTGGATCCGTCTGCCTCGATGCATCTTCGATCCAGAGCCAACAATCCCTGTATTCGGACATTGAGACTTCAGTATTTGCAGCAGACTGCAGCTGGGTCATGACGAGGTCCACTGTCTACAACGCACACACTGGGGCTGTGATCAAGTTCATTGAGTGGCCGTGCGGGGCGATTCAATGGTGGAGTGCGGTATCGATAGCATCTACGGAGGACAGCTCATCGCTCATTGGGGTTGCCTCGACCGACAACCGTGTTCACATATGGGCAATTCACAAGCCGGGTGCCTTTCCGATCAAGTCGGTGCATGCCGTCGGCCCCGATGGAATGACGATGATATATAATGCGCTGCTTGTATGCACGTTGGGCGCTCCACTCCCGAGCACATGCACGATTGTGTGTTGCCCGCCAGCATGTAGTACAGTGGCTTGCACCGAGCCACACGGACTTGAACGGCGCGTCCTTGTTTACCGCATGCTGGGATTGGGGCCGCCGGAGGGCCCGTGGACGCCGGTGCTTGCTGTGCGCGGCGGCGAGGTGCGGACGCCGGTGATCCTCAGCGACACATTGGTGGTCCCGACTGGCACGCGGACAGAGGCATGGGACTTGGACACGGGCACACTTGTTGCGAGCTGGCGCCAGGATACACACTATTTGGTGGGCTATGGCGGCATAGTTGCCTGCCTGCGGGGACACCGGGACAAGTATGTGTGGGAAACGCGCGTGTTGCCGCCGAGCAGGGCCTGTATTATGATGCTGGTGTTGGCAGCGCAGCGCCGCTCGCCGCGCTCGCCGACGTTGGCAGTCGAGGTGTGGAGGCGGCTGCGGGCCGGGTGGGGCTGCATCGTTTAGATAGAATCACTATTCATGCTGCTCTGTCGGATATCGCCGGTAAACCGAGTCGGGCACGTTGCCGAGCGTGTCAAGCGTGTCAGTGATAGTCCTGGTGCTGGCGGCAAACCGACCGCGTCAACTGCGTCAACCGCGTCAACCGTGTGACACACGTCAACCGCGTCAAGTGCGCCGGCGGCAGTGTTTGGGGCCGGAGGTGTGGGGGAAACTGATAGAGTTCTGATCTAGCTATAATTACATCATTTCCACTGTCAGCAGCCGGGATGCTGCTGGCTCGCGGGGCCGTCAAGTCACCATGTGTGCGCTACGCAGTGTCCGAAGGCCTGCTGTGCATACTGTCGGACCGCACAATATCCGCATACTGCGCGGTGAACGGAACCCTGGTTGCCTCGCTGACGGTGTTTGGCGACATTCAGGTTATGGCGTGGTCGCTGCGTGCAGCTCTCGTCAGCCATAGTACAGATACAGATAGATACGGGTACAACCCATACGTGTATCACCTGGTGGGTGGATCTGTCTGCCTCGACGCGTCTTTGATCTGGAGCGAACGATTGGACCCGGGATCGGACACTGAGGGTTCGACATTTGCAGCAGACTGCAGCTGGGTCGTGACGAGGTCTACTGTCTACGACGCACATACCGGGGCCGTGATCAAGTTCATTGAGTGGCCGTCCGGGGGCAGGGAGTATCAGTGGTGGTGCACGGTATCGATGGCATCTACGGAAGACAGCTCATCGCTCATTGGGCTTGCCTCGACCGACAACCGTGTTCACATATGGGCAATCCACACGCCAGGTGCTTCTCCGATCAAGTCGGTGCATGCCGTCGGCCCCGATGGAGTGACGATGATATATAATGCGTTGCTTGTATGCACGTTGGGCGCTCCACTCCCGACCGCATGCGCCATTGTGTGTTGCCCGCCAGCAAGCAGTACAGTGGCCTGCAGCGAGTGGCACGAGCACGAACAGCGCATTGTTGTTCACCGCTTGCTGGGGGTGGGGCCGCCTGAGAGTCCGTGGAAGCCGGTGCTTGCGTGGACGCCGGTGCTTGCTGTGCGCGGCGGCGAGGTGCGGACGCCGGTGATCCTCAGCGACACATTGGTGGTCCCGACTGGCACGCGGACAGAGGCATGGGACTTGGACACGGGCACGCTTGTTGCGAGCTGGCGCCAGGATACACACTATTTGGTGGGCTATGGCGGCATAGTTGCCTGCCTGCGGGGACACCGGGACAAGTATGTGTGGGAAACGCGCGTGTTGCCGCCGAGCAGGGCCTGTGTTATGATGCTGGTGTTGGCAGCGCAGCGCCGCTCGCCAAAGTTGGCAGTCGAGGTGTGGAGGCGGCTGCGGGCCGGGTGGGGCTGCATCGTTTAGATAGAATAATAACATCACTATTCACCCCCAATGCTGCTCTGTCGGATATCGCCGGTAAATCGTGTGGAGCACGTTGCCGTACGTGACGGCCGCGTATATTATCTGGGCGTACATTATATGGGGCATGATTTGCACGCTTCGGTATATGATGTGTTTAGCGGCAGGCTGCTTGCCTATACATGTGTAGCCCGGAACATCCGCCAGCTGTGGGCGAGTCCAGGACTGGAGACTCTTGTGGTGTCTGCCGGATCTATGACCCGGGTGCACCGGCTACAAGACGTGCAGTACACAACTACCTCGCTGGTGCTGCCCAGGTTTAGAACGTGCTGTGTTGCCGACAATGGCGCCTGGGTTGCAATTCTGAACTCTGACGGCATTGTGATGTTGTATGACGTCGACAGCGGACGCCAGCGGAGAATAACCACGGCACACGACGGTGTGTTGGCATCGTCGCCGGACAGTTCACTGGTCTGCGGACAAACATCGGGCAGCTACGTGTGCGTCTGGCCCGTCTGTCCAGGCAATGTGCAGCCGTGCAGATTGTTAGAGTCGACCTACAGTATGTGCACACGGGGAAGCTTGCTGCCGAAACATGTGGGTTGCTGCACGACGCCCGGAGCAGACTGCTGGACGTACAGCATGCACAGACGGGAAAGCCTGTTTAGGCCGCCGCAGTACGTGGTTTCCTGTAGAGTATTAGACACCCAGACGGTGGTCATTGTCGCACAGACTACTTCCCACTGCATCTCATACAGCGGTTCGTTTTACTCCCCGAGCAAGAGTACGATGGATGGGATATACGGGCTGCTGGCAATTCACTGGCTGGACAACCGTCACCCCACCGTCACCCGAGTAGTGGAAGGCGGTAGCGTACCCGAGTCTGTCCTTCTGCAGGATGCGGCCGTACTTCCGCTGGCTGACTGGGTGGAAGTGTGGTGTTTGGGGACCGGCACCTGCCGAGCCCGGTGGGCCGGAAGCGGTTTTTGCTTTGGCCTTGGTGTTATTGCTGCAGACGGTGTCATTTTGACCAGGCATCCCCGAGGAGTGTTCAAGAGCAGGCTGATGCCGTTACTACCGCCAGCTGTAATGTTGTTGGCGGCGGCGTGCCGCAGACGCGGTGGTTGCAGTGGTCGCGGTGGCTATGTGCCACCCGAGGTGTGGTGCGCAGCACTCCGCCCGTTGGGCGCCGTCCATTATCCACATCCCGCCACCCACGAACCTACATAGCTGCGCAGCAGGATGCTGCTGCACAGGCAACTGGTGAATCCAGCAACGCCGGACAGGATATACGTATCGCGCTGTGCAGTCGACAATGGACTTGTCAGTCTGGAAAGCCTGACGGGAGTCACGACGTATGACGCATACACCGGCCGGGAGCTGTACAGCATAGAGAGAAAGTGGCCTCTCATACTGATCGCACGCAGCCCTGACTTGCAGGCAGCTGTCGTGCAAAACGGCCAGAACTATATTCAGCGGCACAACTCGCTCGTGGCTATTGGCTGCTGTGAGACGCTCGTGCTGACTCCGGACGACATACTGTTTGCCGCAAACAGCCAGTGGGTGTGTGTGGACTGCAGGTCGCCCAACAAACCGGACTCCGCAGCGGCGAGCGTGTATTGCACCAACACCGGACACTGCGTAAAGGTGCTGCGCTATCCGAGTGCAATGCCGCCGGTGAGTGGGTCAGAGTACCAAGGGTCGCCTGACAGCTCTGTCATTGCGGGCTGGGGCGAGGACGACGCGCATCTTGTGATTCATTTGTGGGCCGTGCACACGGCAGACTGCGTTCCAGTTTGCACTCTGCCGACAGCAGTGAGGAAGCGCCAGCAACCGGACCTGTGGATTGTACGGGATGCGGCGATATGGGGCTGTTATGGGGTCGATGGCACCTGGTGCACCGGCATTCACCTTCTAACATTTGCAACCACCGCCACCACAACCACCACGGTACCGGGAGTTATTGTCGAGTGCGTAGGCACTGGTTCACATATTGTAATGGGAAAGTTTCGTCCAGGCAGCATTATCCTGAGCCCCAGCTATCGGTACACGGTCGCAGACGTGCGCGACCCCGAGCTACGCAACCAGCTGTCCTTTACATGCGACCACGAGCCGCGAAAGACAATGGTTCTGCAAACCTCGATTGCCGTACTACCGTTGGGCGACCGCCTTGAAGTCTGGGACCTGCCAACACAAACTCGGCTTGCGGCGTGGCCGTATCGCAGTACCAAGGCTGCAATCAACACAAACGAAACACTTGTACTGGGCGTGAAATTGGACGACAAAGGCCAGTACTGGTGGGCGACACACATACTTCCGACTCCGCTGCCGGTCGTGATGGCACTGGCTCTCGCAGCGCGACGGCACGCGTCGACTGGTCTGCCCCCCTGAGATTTGGCTCAGTGGAAGCCGCGGAAGAATCCGCACGGATCAGGGCCGCCGGGGAACGTAAAGGCCGCGGTCGACGCGGTTGATGCGGTTGATGTGATGCTGTTGCCGGCTGCTTCTGATTCGCAGCCCGATGCCGGCGCGGCAATCTCGGCCGGCACGGCAGCCTCGGCAGTGCTGGCGGCGGTGGTGGTGGTGTTGGTTGACGCGGCGGCGTCGTCGACTGCGTCGACCGCGTCGACCGCGTCGGCCAAGCCAGTCTGGCCGGTCGCATCTGACGCTGTGGCCGTGGCCGTGGCCGTGGTCGCAGCCGTGGCCGTAGTCGCAGCCGTGGCCGCAGCCGCAGCCGTGGCCGAGTGCCGCGCGCTGAATGCCTGATAGTCGGCTTGAAGGTCGTCGATGCTCGCAATGACAGCCCCGTAAACCTCGGCTGTGGAGACGAGCTCCTCAAGCGCCGGCCGATAGAGCGCAAGAAGGTCTGTCATGCCATCCATAGCAAGATCCAGATCTTCCTCTCCCATGGCGTCTGCCACCGTGTCGATGAGTGCAACGGCGCTCTGCGCCGCGTAGTGCGCGGGCGGCACGGGGCGCGCCTGCACACGCCGCGGCGGGACGACAAAGTTTTCGTAGTGCGCGCGGTGCATGTCGTCCACGCGCAGCAGCGTGCCCGGGAGCAGCAGGTCGAAGCGCTCCGGCAGGGCAATCACGACAATCGGGTCAACCAGCAGATGCGTGTCTGGCTTGAAATCTGGCAGGTTGAGAACCCCTTGGATCTGCGCGGCCGGCGTCATCCCGTCAATGCCTGCAGTACTGCGCTGGAACGTGACGACGGGAGCGCCGCCGAGCGCCGGCAGCTCGATCTCATAGCCGTCTGCGTGGACGAGAACGACGGGTGTAGACGTGCAGTTGATGACCACCATTATGAAAATGACGTGACTTTGCAGATTAGAGGAGTTTCCAGATAATGGGTGCTACTAGCGATGCTAGCTAGTCGGCACCAAAAGCAATACGGTGAAAAGTCACATCACTATCACCTGGGACATGGCGGCACTTAGGCTACATCGTGTTAAAACTCTGGCCGTCTCGCGCAAGAACTGGGGTATCATCGCACTTGTTTTTTCGCCAAACGGGATGTTCTTGGCCATCTACGGAACAGGCGGCCAGTACCGAGTGTACGAGACGGAACACTGGGACATGGTGCAGGGCGGCCAGCTCCTCGCTAAATGCCTGATATTTAATTCCACAAGCGACCGCATAGCTGCGGTTCTCGACGACGGATCTGTGACTATTAGGCAGGTTCCGGGGTGTCGCATGGTACACACCACCTGTCGCCATTCTGCACTTCATTGCGCCTATTCTCCAGCACTGCTGGCCACCATCTCTGTCAGCATGGCACACATGTGGAGTCTCGACGGCACCCAGCTTTTGGCCAAGTGCATGACCACTTCAGTGGCACGGATGTGCTGCTTTTCCGCAGACGGTGACGGCTTGTTCATGTATGGCGACAGAACTTTGTCCGTGTGGCCGGTGCACGCAACCCCCCATAGCACAGCGTTCGGTACGAAATCTCACTCTGTGGCTGTATTCCCCACACACTCGAGATTTTTCAAAATGGAAGAAGGCTTTCTCATGCGTGTCCGGGATAGGACAGTCTCGATTCACAAGCTGCCACCTGTGTCGCAACTCGTGTCGCAACGCCAGGCAGAATTAGTTGGCAGTGCGGCTCACGATGCCAACAATGAATCGTCATGTTTGCCCACCCGGCACTATACGTTTGCCGGGGACGTCAACACTGGTGCTGTTGCAGCCGGGCTAGCTATGATTGGTGAAATCGACACTTACTACAATGAGACTCTGTGGGTTATGGACCTCGCGGCCGGCGAGACTACACACTACAGAATAACGGCGCTGCGGTGCGGCGCTACCGGCAGCAGCATCGCAGTGTATTCGCACCGCACCCGCACCATCACGATTCTCCGAAAGTGGCTGTGCTGGCCGGTGGTACTACTCTTGGTGCTGGCAGGCAGCCGCCGTCGGCATGCGACACCTGCGATGCCGCCGGAGCTGTGGCGCAGCGTGCTGCTGCGCTAGCCCAGCGTGATGATGCGCGGGCGCTGCGCCGGGGCAGCAGACTGCCACACGTGCCACAGCTCTGGCGGGGGCGCAGGGGTAGAGCGTCTATGTACAGCAAGAAGGAGTAGCATGATTCGGCAGCTGGGCGGGGGTGTGTCTGCAATATATAGGCTAGATGTTTTCCCAGTTTCGGATTGTATGCAAAACAGAAAGCTGCTGCATGGCGAAAACGTCCACTCGATCGTACAATGAGGCGTCGTAAAACATGCAACACACACGCCCCCGGACGTCGTGCACAGCAATACACTACACTGCCGGCGTCCGGCGAAGAAGCGGCCGTCGGGCGACAGTGCTCCTGGCCAAAGTCTCTTGACTGTGCAGATGTCTTGACCAGTTTCCATGCTGTACACTGTTGTGTATGCGGTGGTCCCTCTTGTGTGAAATCCAAGAACATGACGGCTCGACAGCACCAGCAGCGAGTGGCGGTGCACAGGGTCGGATATGGCCCACTGACAGTGCGCGGCCCGGCCACCGCGTAGGTGCCACACATTTGAGCCAACCGCCATGCGGTTGCCGTCGGGCGCAAACACCGGCACGTGACCGGCAGCGTGGAAAACCAATTTGCCTGTCCAGATGTGCCACATTTCAAACCCCTTTGCCGACCCCACCACCAGGTAAACGCCAGCTGGGCTGAAGCTGCAGGTCGCGCGCTCGTGCAACAGGTAGGTCGGATGCGATTCGGACACGAGTGGTACAGTGCGTACCACCTGACCCGCGGCTAGATCCCAGACGGCTACACCTGCTAGACTTGCGGTTGCCAGCATGCAGGTCGCGTTGGTTGCATTGGCCGCACCATGGGTAAGCGCGCACGCAAGCGTGTTGCGCGCCCGGACTTTGAAGATGATGCGGCGTGATACAGTATCCCATACACGCACAGTGTCAGAAACAATCCGTGCAGCCAGCCCATCACACAGTGCGGACTGGCCAGCCACAAACAAATGATGCACCAAGCTGCCAGCTACAGGGTTACAAATGTATAGCCCGCTGAGATCAGACGCGCAGAGAACCTGCGTGTCTCCCGCTACGCACGTCCACATGGTGGAAGTGACGTCATTATAAGATGTCTCGGCGCCGGTACGCAGCCTGGCACTGCCTGTCCGGTCCGCTGTCGTATGAACTTCCGGATGGCGTGGTTGTCAAGCAATGCGAACTATCGGCCGATGAGTCCGTCATGTGCACGGTTCTGACCAGCATCAGCAGCCGCCAGTTTACCATGAACACCGTAGACACGCGTAGCTTGGCGACCATATCGAGCTTTACGGTGATGGCCGACACGGTGCACCTGGGTGCCACGGGCGCACTGCTCGTAGCACGTTCGCTGCGCAACGTACACAAAGGCAGCGATAGAGCGCCTGCTTTCATCTGGGATACACGCAGCGGCAGATGCGTGGCTGAGATTGATGATGGGACCGGGCTCGCGGGTGTGATATTCTGCGACGTTGAACGCTGCGCGGTTGTCCACAGAGAGCCGAGCGGTGTAGGCCGCTGCACACTGTGGACTGCCGCAGCCGGATGTCGGCGGATTGATCTGACGGGCCACACGGATACAATTACCAGCTGTATGCTCTGGGCGGACGGCCTTGTAACAACGTCAATGGACTGTACCGCACGTGTGTGGGACCTGAAATCGGGCGCGTGCCTGCACGCACTACGATGTGATCAGGTGCTTCTGCAGTGCTGTGGATCTGCCTCCCACATAGTTGTCTCCGGCGGGTGGACATCGTGGGTATGGGCACTGGGGCACGAGGACGAGTGGACATCGTGGGTATGGGCACCGGAGCACAAAGTCTGCCTCATTCCGGGCCGCCTGCCGTACGAGTCACGCCACAATCGCGTTTCCGGCCAGATGGTGGTGACCCAAGGAGCTCCTGTGCGGGCAAAGACCATAACCGCGCCCAACACGATTCACTGGGGCGCAGAGGCAACGGATGTCTCCCTGACGGACCTTCACACTGGCACCGTCCGCAGCGTGCAACGCGTGACGGAGATGGTATCTGCGCGTTTGGCTGGCACTCATCTGACCATTGGGTCGAGCCAGGGCGTATGGGTGACGGATTGTGCCACCGGCCGGCGCCATATACTAGCAACTCCCGGCACCGACACTCCGCTCTACTCTGTAACCTTGGCCGACAACACGCGGGTACTGCTCATACGAAAATCGGGCCTAATGGAGGTGTGGGAGCGCACGCCGGATGCAAGAGCCGTAATGCTCGTTACAGCGCACGCGCGGCGTAGGGGAAGACTGGTGTTGCTGAACATTAAGTGGTGACATCATTACTACATTACACCGGAGCGGATGAACAAGACGCAGTATGCGCGGACATGCGAGCTTTCGGCCGACGAGTCGGTCTTGTTTGTGCTGATGACGTCGAAAAAGGATAGCAAAATACACACCGTCAGTGCAATCGACACGCGCAGTCTCGCCACCGTGCAGCGCCTCGTGCTACGGGCACGCAGGGTACAGTTGGGCGAATGTGGAGCACTTGCTGTAGCGTTTCTGGAGAACCAGCCTGCTGAGATATGGGATGCGCGCAGCGGGGTGTGCGTAGCGTGCGCCAAGACGATTCAGGATGGACCAGCGTTTTGCGACGAGCGCCGCGGCCTGGTGCTGAGCGCATGTAACCAGCGCGCCGGCGACCCGTACGTCGACGACCAGCACTGGTACACGATGCTCTGCACACTGTGGGACAACGGATTTTGGCACTTGAGACTGAGAGGTCACACACATACTGTTACCGGCTGCACACTGTGGGCTGGCTACATTGTGACCGTGTCTCTAGACGGCTCGGCTCGCGTGTGGGACGCAGTGTCTGGCGTGTGCCAGTTGGTGCACGCACGAGGCAGTGGGATGAAGCTTATGCAGTGCGCTGCCGGCGAGAATCACATTGCCGTCTCGGCCATGCACGCCACTTGGGTCTGGGCGGCGGGTAGTGTGCACGGTCGCCCGCACGAGGTGCCCGGCCGCGTGTCGTACGAGTCTGCGCATGGTCGCATACGTGGCGAATGGATGGTGACGCAAGGCCTGGAGTGCAACACGCTGTCGCACATTTACCTGACCAACTTGCACACACTAAGCACGCAGTGTATCATGCGCGGCAACGACCCGTGGCGTCTGCGCGCGCTGCCCGGCGCCGCGGCGGTTGTTGCGTTCAGCAGCTGTATACACGTATTTTACAGCCAGTCCGGTTATGTTGCCAGACTGAGTGTTGGAAAAGGCCAGATCGCCACTAGCGCAGTCTCGGCCGATGGCGCCCGAATCATCCTTGTGCTCGCAACAGGCATGAGGGAGGTTTGGAATCATACGCCTCGCCACATGGCCATGCAGCTGCTTGCGGCCCACGCACATCGCAGAAAACGGGGGCTGCCGCAAGAGCTGTACCGTGATTTGGTCTATCAGAGATTACCGTCTGGGGTGTACCTAAGCGCAATTAATAGTGCCGTCATATGATGTTCAGCCGAGTGCGCGAGTGTACCTTCGGGGCAGGGCCAGGGTTTCTGGCGGGCAGACTGTCGGCGGATGAATCGGTCCTCGTCACACTCGTACAGAACACCGGGGCCGGAAGTCGGGTTGATGTGCCGCACCTCAACATTTCTGCGCTGTACACTGTGGAGAAACGTGGGCCACTTGTGCGTGTCAAGACCGCTGCCAGGCATCTCAAGCGTGGCGATGCCGGCAACTGGGCGTACTGCGGCTACACGCAGTTTTATCTAACTGCCTTTGTCACTAGCACCCTGAAACACATAGCGTGCGTGTGGCTCTGGGCCCAGGACGTTCGTCTTGGGGCAACTGGCTCGCTTGCGGTCAGCGTCGGGCACACCCACATGTCTATATATGATATGCACGACAACGGCCGGCGCGTCATCCGCTGGTGGGGCTCTAGCAGGGAGCGGCGGTTCGCTATCCACGACACACGCAGCTTGGCCATGTGCTGGGATAAGCCAGACGAGGTGCAGTGTTTGCTGTGGGACCGGGCGCGGGGCGGGCGTACGCTTGTTTTGGTCGGGCATGACGCATCCCCGACAGACTGCGACCTGGGCGCAGACTTTATCGTGACGACATCGATGGACTCTACGGCGCGTGTGTGGGACTTGGCGTCTGGCGTGTGCCGGTACAAGGTAGTGCTGCCAACCCAGTGTCTGAGAACTTGTGAAGTTGCCGGCGGGTGCATCGCGCTTTCGTCGTTTGCTGAAGCGTGGATCTGGAGGCCGTGGGTACAGCATCTACCGAACGCTAGCGCGTGGGTCTGGACGCCGGGCACGCCGCTGCATGCCTTGCCGGGCGCGATGATGGCCGACACGTTTGGCAGATGGGAAGACCGCACGCAGTTGGCGACGCAGTTGGCGACGCAGTTGGCGACGCAGCTGGCGGCGCAAGCAAGCTGCACCGGTCTTACGGCGTGGTATTTCCACGAGGGCGGCTTCGAGGTGTACGTGTCCGACACGCGTGTGCCCACGTTCCGTAATGCACTGCACGATACAGGGCTGCAGGGGCATCGCGTCGGCATGCGTGTGTCGGGACGGGTGCTTGGCACAAGCTGGGACGACTGTATATGTCTCACCGATCTGATCACCTCGCAGTCCGTCAGCGTGCGGATTCGGTGCATGTTTGCTGGGTTTTGGTTCTCCGACGACGCGAGGTGGATTGTTGTGGCTGCGGCCGATGGAGGGCTGGAGCTTTACGAGCGCCGGCAGACAGACGTGGCTATGCTTCTGGTCATTGCACATGCGCGCCGCCGCCGGGTCGGCGCGCCCCCACCCGAGGTCATGGCCAGAATGCTTGCACCGGCCAAACAAAAGAAGGCGGCGGCGTACCTAGCGGCCCGGTTGGAGCGTATGGCCAGTGTACCCGGTGTAACCCGTGTCACGTGTGTAATTACAGAATAGCCATAGCATCGACAGTCCGCCAAACGGCGGTAACTCGTGTCACATGTGTGCTTACAGAATAATAATTTCATCGATAGTTCGCCAAGCCTCTGGTGGCGGCGGTTTAGTTAGGTTCCTGCGGCGATGTGCTGCCAAAACAACTGTCATGACGCACTGCTCCGCGTCCGGCGGTCGCACGATCCGCCAGCTTCCTTCTGCGCATCCGGCAAACACGCTGCCATCTGCGGACGCTAGCAGGCTGACACACCGGGGCCGCCCCCAGCCACCCGGCCGCGCACAAACGTCAAAACGCACAAGTCGCGGTTTGGTAGCTCCGTTGGGTCTTGGCGTCCGCCACACCATGGTAATCCCATCCTTGCAGCTGTACGCAATCTTTGGATTGCCGCTCAGCAAGATGTGGCGGAACGGCATCACATTAAATGCCGTGACGGTGCCCGACTCGAGGCACCACGTCGTAATGGCGTCGGCTGTGGACACGCTCACGGACAAGCCGTCAAGGGATAGAGCAGCAGACGTAATCTCGCGCGAGTCAGGGTATAAGGTGTGGCGAGACTCTCCGGCAAGGCTCCACACCTCAACCGTGTGCGCGTCGCACGTCACGGCGTAATGGCGAGCAACCGTGGCATATCGCAACGTGTCTCTGTGTGCGACGAGCCAATGATGCTGTGCACTAGTGACAAGCACGGCACCGCGCCTCCAACCGTGGGTACCAGCGGGAGTGTTGTAGATGTAGGTGGTGATGGCCGTAAGTGAATCACTAAATGGCGAAAAGCAAGGCTTCTGGACATAGGTGCACAGTGCCGTCTTGTAGTAGAGGACGCCACTGCCAGTGTGGTACACAAGTACTGCGCTGGCGGGACGCGGGGTATCATTAACAATCGCAGCCACGTATGAACCGGTGTGTGATATGGCAATGTCCGTGGCCTCTACGTTAAGCTCGCGGCGACGGCACGTCTCTGGCAAAAGCGGGACGAGCACGATAAAGTCGAGCGTGCGGACAGCCAGCAGGTCGTTTGTGGCTGAGATTACAAACTCCATGATCCTGGCGCGCACTGGGATTTCCGCCAGCAGTGCACACGTCGCAGTGTCCCAGAGCACGATAGACCCAAACGCCCGTCCCGCAAAAACCGACGAGTCTGGCGAAATGATCGCCAGACTATCACCAGACGTGTACGGACGGAACATAGTTGAACATATGATGTAATTATATCACCCTACATAGCCGACCCCACACCTCCGGTGGCGGCAGCACCACACTGCGGCGGCGGCGCGCGTGCAAGACTGCCAGCGCAACAGCGCCCGATATGCGCTGTGGATGATGGACATTAATACCGAAGCTCCTGGCGGCGACAACAACTGTGCCGTCTTGCGTGAAGAAACAGTCGGATGGCCGGCACTGTGCGTAACGCGAGACTGTCCCCGCGCGCCAGACCGCGACGCCGTCCGAGCCAAGCAGAATGGCAGAGTCGGACACGAGACGTACGTTGCCCATCAGTTGTATGCTGTCCAGGAGACCGGAAGGCAGCCCGAACGACTCGAGCATAGTGCCGGTCCGCAAGCACCAGGTGATGATATGTACGGTCGGGTCAGGCAGGTTGCAGACGGCGGCCCAGACGGTCGTCTGGTTGGCAGACAGCGCCGCCGATACAATAGTGTCGGCTTGCCGCTGCGGTTGCAGCGTATGCACGATCGTGCCGTTGGTGGTCCACACCTTGATCGTGACGCCGTCAGACGTGCACACGCAGTCCGGGCCGAACAAGCAAATAGTAATCTCCTTGACATGCCCTTGAAGATGGCGCAGATGGCGGGCGTTGGCGCCATCGACAAGTGTCGCACTGGTGCACTCGGGCATTGGAATGGCCGAGTTGTACACGGTCCGTTTAATCAACAAAAGGTCACTGTGGGGCGAGAACTCGAGCGACTGGATAGGATACGACGATGCTGACATATGCGTGCTGCGAGGTTTTCCTGTGTGCGTGTCATATAGCCAAATGATATCGGCGTACGCCTCTGCGGCAGCAACGGTAGCGCCGTCCCGCGATATGGCCACGGCTGATGTGCTGTGCTTAATCTTGTGTCGCACACTTCCGCCACGAGCGGATGTAGGGCTGCCGAGCGAAACAAACACCAGGCCGTTGATTGTACGGACAACCAGCCAGCTGTCTGTTACGGCAAAGCGACAGCACATTGCGTCCTCGGCGTCAAACCGCAAAATCACATCTTGCTGCTCAAGACCCCACAGCACGACGGAGGTGCGCTCGTCTGATGCAGTCACAAGCACTGACCCATCGTGCGAGAGCGCCAGTACCTGCGACTTTTGGCACTTCATTGATCCGCGCGGATATGACGCTACTTTCCAACTCCTATCCATTTCCGCGTTGCAGCATGCACGCTCCGGGAATCGTGGTCTTTCTGCTGTGCGCGCAGCGGCTCGCCAGGCGCCTTCCGACCCAGCTGCTGCACTACATATGGAGCTTTGCGCCCCCTGCTGTGGTGCGGTGGACAATGCGGGCTGAAGCGGCACAGTGGTTTAGGGTGTGGTATGATCCTCCGCGCGTGCCGCCGCCACCGCCGCCGCTGCGCGCGCCCCATCCCCCTCCCGCGCGCGCGCAACTGCCACCGCCTCCGCGCATGCGACCGCGACCGCCACCGCGCGCAGCTAGGTTGCCAAAACATGCTGGCCGGCAGCAGCACCGCCCGCACCGCCAGCACAGACCGGCGCCGTCAGCACGGAAAGGCAGCCGGCGCCAGGCGCGACTGATGCGCTAGTTGCACATTTGTAATATAGCTACACAAGTCGGCACAGCTCAATGAGGTCCGGCGGGACAGACACGGATTTGATGCGCTCTTCCAGCTCCTCAGCGCTGACCCAATCACCGTTTGCAATCTCGGACCCGACAGCTTCCACCAGCTGGGCCATGGCCGTCAGGACAAGCTTCTTGTACACGTACAGCAGACGCATGTACATGGCGACAGCGCTGGCAAGCACCGCCGCGAGGGCCAACGCAACCAGCAAGCGAGGCGCGGCAACCACAAACAGCGCAAGCATCAGGACGACAAAGTCTGGCAGGTGGTGCACAATGCCCGCGGCAACCACGGCTGGCGCAGCCATCTTGGCAGCAATGAGGTGAACCCGGCGGGACGGTAGGCGCCCAGGCACCATGTAGGACCCAATGTTGGAGATGCGGTCTTCCAGAGCCTCCAGGAGGCTGGCATCGTACACTCCCTTGATGGCGGCATTGGTGCTGGGGACAGCGGCTGGCTCGGTGGCTGCCGGACGGGCAGTGTTGGCAGCGGCGTCGCTGTCGGTGCTGGGGCTCAGAATGGCGGTGCAATCGGTGCAGTCGGTGCTGTTGGTGCTGGTGCCGTTGCTGGTCGCGTGGCTGGTCGCCTCGACCGCCGGCTCTGTGTCGTGCTCCATCGGTGCGGGGAGGTGGATGTGGTTGAAATTTTCGACCGCTCGGGGCGCGCTGTGAAAAAGTGTTGATCCTCCGTGTACGGGTAAAATGAACCGACAGACCAAGATTGCACTCGGTGTGCTGGGCGGGCTGCTGCTCGTTGCGCTGATCGTGGGCCTCGCAGTCGGCCTGACATGGAAGGCCTCGGCCGCGGCCACGGCCACGGGCTCGACCGACGCCTCGTTCCGCCCCCCGAACACGGGGCTCGCCATGGACGGCGAGGACATTATCGACGTTGCGCAGATTCCGCAGATCCCGGGCCTCTCGTCGCGCGCCACGCACGCCATCATGCGCGCCGCAGCACTGGCATCGTCCACCCCGTCGTCTGCACCGCCGCCAACGCCAGCCCCGCCGGCTGCGCCGGCCGCGCCCGTGGTCGCTCCGGCCATTCCGCCGTCGCCGGCAGCGGCCGTCGTCGCCAAGGCAGTCGCCGAGGTCCTGGCGCCCCGCGAAACCACTGACTTGCCGCCAGCAGCGCCACCAGCGCCCGCCATTTCGCACGCTACGGCGGTGACAATCGCGCCCGCTCCGCCGGCTCCGCCAGCGACAGGGGCGGTGACGGCCGCTGGCACCCACTACGCCGTGTGGCCGGCGGGCTCGTGCCGATCAATGACCGGGGCCGGCTACTTCCCGCCCGGCACGACGCGCGAGCAGGCGGCCGACATTTGCAAGTCCGGCGGCAGCTCGTTTGCCGGGACCGGCGCGCCATGCATGGGCTTTGCCGACTACAACATCAAGCTGGGCGACGGCAGGGTGTACCCGTATGTGGGCTGCACCAGCGTGGCCGAAGCGGGTGGGTCGGGCATTGTCCGCGTGCTGTAGCTTTAATACACGAATAGCAACAACTATACACAACGCGATGTACAGCACCGCAGCCACACGGCGCGCAGGGCCTCTGGCGACAGATGGCGCGGCCGCCGTAGCAGTGCAAGCAAGAGGAGCTTGGACGGCCGAGCCATGTCGTACACGTAGATATGGTCGTACCTGCGCACGACCAGCGTGTCTTGCGCTACGCTGCACGCTACATAGGTCTTGTACTGCAAGCAATGGGCGGGCAGCAGGACTCGCCCGCTCACGTTACGGACAAGCTCATCGCCCGGCACGTCGGTGTGTGCAGCGCCGCCAAGCCGCGCGCAGAAGAAAAACACATCTGCCAACAGGTCAAACACAAGCAACGCAGCGCCCGTCTCCATGTCGTAGACTGTCGTGTGCGTCACGTCGCCCGCTTCGCCCGCCGTAGCTGGGAGTATCTCTGCCGTTGCCAGCAGCCCGCCCGGAAGCACGTCAATAACATACCCGGGTAGACTAAGAAGGCGCTTGCCAGTGCCAGAGCAAAATACGTGCGACCCCACGAGGTGCTGCATGTTTGCCGCGCCGCAGCAGACTAGCAGGTCCTCTTTGCCAGGGGCGAATCTGCAGCTACCAAGCGTAAGTCCGACGGCGTCTAGCCCCACGTGCATCAGACCGGTCTCTGCGTTGTAAAGCGTAGGCTCCGTGCCAGATACTGCAAACCACCGCGGCGACAGCGCAACACCCGGCTCGTACCAAATACTGTGCCACAGCTGGGCAACACGTGATCCGTCAAACCGGTACAGGCAGACGAATCCGCCAACATAGTATCGCGCCAGGCGCGTGTCTGAGATGGCGCACAGCTGTGGCATACGGTTATCACACATTTCCAAAACCTGCCGCTTCATGTTGTCCGGGTCGGTCATGTCCCACAGGATGTGCTGGTACGGGCTTGCCATAAACCGCGAGTTGGGCGAAAACACACAGGCCTGCGACATCATGCAGTTCAGATTCGCCTGCAGCTCGCGGCATTGGCCAGTGCGCAGGTCCGCGATGGAAAAGGTGCGGCCGCGCTGGTTGCTGGACAGGATCCCGAGGAAGCGGCCGTCTGGGGAAATGTTGCAGCGAATGGCGCCAGCGCGGCGCAAACAGTGGGCCGGGCGCTCCATTGCGGGTAGTGACGTCATCTCTGTCCAACTAATGAAATAACAGTCAGTGGCCTAGTGATAAGGAAATGTGGCGGCGACGTGGAAACACAGTGTCACGAAGGGCGGTTGGCGTCGCCATGTCGGCAGACCTGACAACCCTAGTCATGGTCTATGTTGGCAATGTCACTGCCAGCCTCGACATTGGCGTTTACAGCTACATAGCTGATCAGTGGACGCAGACTGCCACGATCGCCGGAACCGAAGAGGCCAGCGGTCCAATCGGATTGCGGTTGTCAGCAGACGGCGGGCGACTCGCGGTGTTCGGCCTTCATGCTGGCGAGCTAGCAACATTCGACCTGTCGGACGGGGAGTGGACCCGGACCGATCTGATAAGCGTGGATGCCGAGTACGAGGTATTTCATGCAACAATGTCAGCGGATGGTCTGACGTTAGCGCTTGCTGCCGGCAAAGATTTGGATGTCTCTTACGTGCAGGTCTACACGTGGGGTATTGATGGATGGGCCGCGCTAGGTGGTACCCTGCCTGCAGGGCAGATGCCCTCATATGCTACAGGCGATTCTGTTAACGGCATTGGATGGACGTTGAGTCTCACGTTTTGGGCCGGTATCACATACGTTACGGCGTCAATTCTGCTGGATATTGAGGCTGAATCCGACACGTCTCTTGTTGTCTATGCCCGAATTGGCGAGGTCTGGCAGTTGGTTTTTAGCATGTCGGACAGTCTGTTGCACAGCGCGGGGGGGGACGGGATCCCGCATTGTTTTCCAGCGATTGTCTGATGCGACAATCGGTACGGTATTTACCGACTGGACTGAGTGGACGACTTCCGCCCAGCGTATCACTCTTCCGGCTGCAGGCCCGAGTCGGCCCATACTGTCGGCCGACGAAAGTACCATGGCCGTGTGGACATTTCGGACGGTCTATGTGTATCGGTTCCACAATGCAACGGGAGTGTGGATATCGGCCGGATCAGTTCGTATTGCAGGTCTGCTCAATGTGGGACTCGGTGCTGTTGGTTTTATTATGGTCTTTCTTCCGGATCTTGTATTTGTGTCGGCAGACGGCAGCAACGTAGCCGTGAGCAACAACTACCGAGACGTGCGGGTATATGCGTATGGATCGGCGCCATGCTTTCACGGCACCACGCCGCTTGCGCTGGCGGGCGGCGGCACGGTTCGCGCGTCGGCCGTCCGGCCAGGCATGCTGCTAATGGATTCGCGCGGCCAGGGGCAGCGCGTGATTCGCGTGCAGCGGACCGAGGACGCGCCCTTTGTGGAGATTCCGGCTGGCGTGTTGGGCAACACGAGCACCTTGCGCGTTACACCGAACCACCTGCTACGCGTGTCAGGGATCGGAACGGTGCGCGCCGACCGTGCTTTGGAGCTCAAGGGCAGAAGCTGCGAGCCGGCGGGCCAGACCACCGTGTACCACGTCGGCCTGCGCCGGTGGACGTTCCTGCCCGTGTGCGGCATCGAGGCCGAGTCGTGGGCGTGGAGAGCGGAGGATCAAGCTCAGCGACCTAGCTACCCGGCAACGCCATTGCCAGCGACATTGCTTCCGGCGTCACAGGCGCCACAAACATCAAGGGCGCTTTGCAGGCGGTGCAACGCAGCGCAGGGCAGACGTGTGAGGACCTTGCCATAGTGCTGCCTCTGGCAGGCCAGGTAAGAGCACGGCAGGCAATGTAGGCTAAAAATAAAGCGATACTGGCTATGTAACAAGAATGTGGAAACGCCAAGGTAACTCGATTCGAGGCGAAGTTCTGAGTGTGGCAATCACACCCGACATGACTTCCCTAGCGGCCGGCTACGTAGAAGGCTTCTTGGCCAATTATGCGTCGGAGAACGGTGCGGCATCTTTTGTAACTGGACGGACATTTATTCGTGTGTTTGCTTATGCTGCTGAGCGTTGGAACCTGGCGGCAGAGATTGAAGGCGAAAATGGCCGTCCGGTGGGTACTGGGTTAGAGCTTTCAGACGATGGTACTCGCCTTGTATCGTTCGGTCCGCATGCAGCGGTTGTCTCCACATTTGTGCTGTTGTCTGGCGGACAATGGGAAGAGCGTGACCCTATCAATCTGGATGACGGCAGATATGTCGATATGGTTGCGATGTCGGCAGACGGGACGGTACTTGCAGTGCCTTCATTGACGAATGACAACATCAGCGAACTTCGCACATATCGATGGAATGATCAATGGGTGACGTCAGGTCTTGTTAATTTGTTGGACAATATGTCGTATATACAAGACCTGTCTTTTATCTTTGCAGGAAACGGAAGTACTAATTTAATATGTCATTTGATAATGGGCGACGACAGCGATTCTGGCTATAGTGTCGAGAAAACTGTTTATGTGTTTCAGTGGGACGAATCGACAAATTGGCCCTTGCTCTACACAATTGCTGATACTCGGTATCTTGGTGCAGGGGAGGTTGGGCATCGTATTGTGATAGCGCGTGATGATGACACCATTGCAACCGTTATACCAGACTGGTCTGGTGGGGAGTGGGCCTTGGGCAACCAGGTGGTTAATATTGGTCAAGTAACCATACCTGTGTTGTCGGCTGACGAAAGTACTCTGATTCTAAAGACTTCTGCCTTTTTATACGTATATCGATTTTCTGAAGGATCCGGTTGGATCCCACTTGGTCGCATTCTGGAAGTGGTTTTCAACAATGGCGTGTACACTGATGACCCAAACAGCGCAGACATATTTGACAATCAGTCGTTGCTGAGTGCAAATAGTACTCTTCCTAACTACCTCTGCATCTCAAGCAATGGCCTGTACATAGCCGTTTCTAACATCCACAACCGCGCTCGCGTACTTGCGTATGGCTCGGCGCCGTGCTTCCACGGTGCGACGCCGCTGGCGCTGGCAGGCGGCGGCACGGTCCGCGCATCAGCCGTCCGGCCAGGCATGCTGCTGATGGATTCGCGCGGCCAGGGACAGCGCGTGATTCGCGTGCAGCGGACCGAGGACGCGCCCTTTGTGGAGATTCCGACCGGTGCAGTGGGCAACACCAGCACACTGCGCGTTACACCAAA
>Ga0214923_10001552_pt1 | contig 32492 bp, 28 predicted proteins | sample LL1510_MetaG_FD_177993 | JGI IMG/M metagenome (GOLD analysis project Ga0214923, IMG submission 177993) | Freshwater microbial communities from Lake Lanier, Atlanta, Georgia, United States - LL-1510 | ecosystem: Environmental > Aquatic > Freshwater > Lake | place: USA: Georgia | collected...
TATCAATTAGTTCATTTAATATATTAGTAGATTCTATAGCAATATTATTCAAATCTTTAATATATTCTTTTGTTTTATCACTTGGAATAAAACCGATTTTATCTTGTAACCAACTATCTGAAGGCATATTCATTTATAATAATTATAAAATTATTATTTTTATTATTTTTTTATCAATTTTTTAAAAAATTTCTTTTCAATGTTAAATATTTTTGTTTATATTTCAAATATTTTAATTCATGAGATGTTTTTGGTATACAATCAGGTTTATGAATAGGCCAATGAGTTTTTTGACACACCGCACAACAATAATATATATTTCTACATCTACTACATCTTAATTTAACAGTTCCATCAGCTTTTCCACAATAGCCACATCTATTAGGTAAATCAATTAATGGAGGTGTATCAACAGCTGCTTTAGCTGTATCAACTGCAGTTTCACTTGCTTTAGCTGTATCAACCAATACTTTATATACCAATATTTTTTTTGATAATGGACCACCAAATACATCTCTTTTTTCTGGTGTTAAATTTTTTTCACATCTTAAACTTAATGATTTATTTTCACTTAACCAACTATCCATACAAGATGATCCATCACTTTGACCAATTTCACCAAAAAATACAATGTAATTATTTTTTGATTGTGTTTCTACACATAACTTTATATAATCTTTACAAGCATAATAATCAGCATAATTTGTACAATCACTCAAGTTTGCAGTTGGTAACATAGGTGGTGGTGAAATACATAATAATATATTAGGAATAGCTATACCTAATTTTGATTCTTTAGCAACTTTGGCAATAGCATCTACTGTATCTAATTCTTCAAAATAAATTTTTTCAGATAAAGGTCTTACACTTTTAAATTGACTACGCCAGTTTCTAATATCTGTAGCCAACCATTTAACAATATTAAGTGGTTTTGGTGGAGTCGAAAGTTGTTCATATACTAATTCAGAAGCAAAACAATTACCAGCCATTATTTCTAATATATTTAGATCTACAAGACCTTCTTTAACTAAACATCCATGTAATTCTTTTCCAAATAATTTAATTAGATCATTTCCTTGAGTTGGTTCTGTTTTTTCACCTTGATGTGAATTGACACTTGATAATACTGTTCTACTCCAATTTGCTTTAATTCTTTCAAATATAGAAGGTTTATTTAATTCTTCTTCTGGAAGTTGTCCTGATAAAGTATTACCCATATATATATAATTTAGAAAAAAATTGAAAAACATCACTTTGTTTTATTTTAGAATTTTTATTTTAGTCGTTATCGCTTATAAAAAAAATTGATTTCGCTAAAGCTTAATGAATCTTTTGAAAATTCGCTATCGCTTATTTTCAAAAAAAATTGAAAAAAATCGCTTCGCTCTGTTTTAGAATTTTTATTTTAGTCGCTATCGCTCGTTGGAGGCATTAGCGAAGCTAATGTCTCCAATCCTTTATCTTTTGCTTTAGCAAAAGATAATCCTAAAATAAAAATTGAAAAAAAAATATTTAGATTAACTAATTTATATATACTTATTAATGGCATTCACAATGACAGAAAAAGATAATTCAGCTATTAAAGCAACCCCTGTAATTGACCCTGTTCAAATTCAATTACAGCTTTTTAAAGAACTGCAGAATATGTGTTCTGAAATAATCCCTATAACAGTAGAATACTATAAACAGTATTCAGAAATGGGTGCAGTTACTTTTATAAATGTTTTGAACCAAGCCTTGAAAATAAAGCCAAAAGTCGTCAGATTTGCTCCAGAACTTTTCTCTATTGTTTCTGATGCTTTTAAAGGTATCAAAAATACCACTTGGCTTCACTTTTTTGCTCCAGATGATCAACAAGTCATAGATTACACTAATAAACTTAGAGCAGAACAAGGCTTACAACAAATTCCACAAATATTTGATGCTCCTACTACTGATTGCACTATTTGTGCTTTACCTATTGTAAAGACAGTCTCTTTAGATTGTGGGCATATTGTTTGTTACACATGTTCAATGAAAATTCAAAAATGTCCTTTTTGCAGAGCTGATATAGACCCAATGAGACTCGCTCAATCAGGACAATTTGTCAGTATTAGACAAACATCAACACAAGTCCCACAATACACACGCTCAAATACATTACCAATGTGTGGACAGTTCCCATCTGCTAGTAAAATAAAGATGACCTATCCATATTCACCATTCAGTTTGGATCTATCACGGGCAAGACCTCCTCAAGAATTACTACCATTAGATATGAGCTTTAAACCTTGCCAACATATAGGTGTGGATAATGATGACATCCAAGTCAGTGCATCTGCTAGTGCTCAAGTACAACGACCTCAGATTAAAAGTTTGATTCAAGAAAACTGTTCTCTAATAGATTTCAAAGTTTTTGAGAATTTAGACATACTTACATTTATTGATTGGTTTTTCACTCTTGATGTTTCTGGTTCAATGCATCCTCATTTTGACAAGATGCTGAAAACAGTGATTGAATTTGTTCAAAACATGAGACCACTGGACAGAATATGTATCATTGTTTTCAGCACAGTAGCAGTACAGCTCTTTCCACTATCACATCCATCTCCAGAACTTTTAACTAAAATCACTAGGAATTGTGTGTTTGGTGCTTGTACTAACTACAAAATTGCTGCTGAGTTGACACTTAAAACAATCAGAGAAGCACAATCTAGAAACAATGAACGCCAAACAATGTGTGTTTTCATTACAGATGGTGAAGCAAGTGACAGAAAGGATGGATACCCAGCTATCAGAGAAATTATTCAACAACCACGCACATCATCATTAGTTTGTTCTTTTGGTTCTGGTATTCAATTTGCCAAAATTGAAGAAATTCTTAGAGAATATAAACATCTTTACAGACATTATGAATCCTTTTCTGAATTTGGCCAATACATGAATAAACTCTCAGGAGTTTCTATCGCCATGTCCAATATTCAACTAAAATACACAAATGAAAATGGTAAAGTCTTTATGGCTCAATCAAAAGATTTATATTTAGGACAATCATATCAAAAATTTATTCAAGTCCCATTTGTTCCTACAAAACTTTTCATCAAATGGATTCAAGCTGGTGTTGAATATGAGAGTGAAATTCCAACTAACTCTCATGAGCTTTCTGATTGTCTCTCTTTGTGTGCAAAGAAAACAGAAGTAGAACAACTTCAAGAAGACCTTGGCAAAACCATGTCAGCTAGTCCTGATCCAAAACAAGAGATTGAAGTATTTAAAAGATTGTCTAACATAATAGTTGAGAAAATCATGCTTATCCCAGATATGAGCATTCGTGATTATTTGATGAATATGCAAAAGAGTTTCATCGATAACATTGAACAAATTGCAAATCCAATATGTCTCCCCGCTATGGCAAGGTCTTTAACGACATCGACCTCCAACCGTGTAATGTCAACTCAGATGAGTCAATAAATTTATTTGGTCTTATTTCAAAACAAAAAAAATATTTCAAGTCAAAAATTATTTCAAGTCAAAAATTATAATTCCTATTAAGGAAATTTCATTTATAACTCCTGTTATCAGGAGAAATTCATTTATTTTATTGAAAAACATCACTACGCTTAAAATAAAAATTGATTTCGCTTTTCCAAAGCCCAATTAAAAAATTGAAAAACATCGCTTCGCTCTGTTTTAGAATTTTTATTTTTTTCGCTACGCTCCAAAAATAAAAATTGATTTCGCTTTTTCAAAGCTCAATGAAAGTTTTAAAAATCTCGCTTTGCTCGTGATAGCATTAGCAAAGCTAATGCTCCCATCCTTAATCTTTTGCTTTAGCAAAAGATTAACGATTTTTAAAAAATTGATAAAAAAATTTGTAAAAAATAATATTAATTTATCTAATAATGTTAAAAGACAATGACTATTTAGAATTTCAAATATATGATTATCGAGAAGATAATCTAGACTTAGAACAAGATAGTGAAACTAATATTGATGGTTCAAAATTAGGTGATTATATAATTCATTGTTTTGGTAGAACTTTAGATGATAAATCTGTTTATGCCCGAATAATAAATTATACACCTTATTTTTACATAAAATTTCCAGATAAAACTCAAGATAAATTAGAAAAATCAAAGAAAAGTTATAGATTAGAACTTGAACAAAAATTATTAACTTACTTTCAAGGAAAAATGTATACAAAAAAATATAGAAATATGTTAACAGAAGTTCAAATTTTAAAATCCAAATGTGCAGAAGGTTTTACAAATAATAATGAATTTTGGTTCGCCCGTTTAATATTTAATAATAGCACTGGTATGAAAAAATATTTTTCTTATTTTGAAAATAATAAACTTGATATATATTTTATTGAAGGTATTAATAATCATGCTTTTAAACTTTATGAAGCAAACTTACCACCAATGTTTAGATGTTTTCACATTAGAAATATTACAGGTTGTTCTTGGGTTAAATGTAATGACTATACATTAATAGAAGATGATAAAGAATCTTATTGTGATATAGAAATTCATGTAGATTGGAGAAAATTAATTTCTTTTGAAAATAATGTAAATGCTCCTTTTAGAATTTTATCATTTGATATTGAATGTAATTCTATTGATGGTGAATTTCCACAAGCATCTAGAAAAGGTGATAAAATTATTCAAATAGGTAATACTTATACTTATCTTGGTAAATCCGATCCATATAGACAATATATAGCTTGTTTACAAGATACAAGTGAAATAGAAGGAGCAACTGTTGAATGTTATGATAATGAAGAACAAGTAATAAAAGCTTGGTTACAAGATATGATAAATAGTGATTGTGATATAATATGTGGTTATAATATATTTGCTTTTGACGAAAAATATATTTATGATAGAGCAAAATTATTAGGTATATTTGATGAAATTATTTATAATTCAAAATTAAAAAATCACAAATCAACTTTTATAGATAGAGAAATGTCTTCAAGTGCTATGGGTAAAAACTTTGTTAAATATTGGGAGATTCCAGGAAGAACATCAGTAGATTTAATGAAATGTGTAAAAGATTATAATTTGCCATCAAATAAATTAGATTATGTTGCTTCTAGATTTATTCGAGGTGAAATATTATCTTGGAAACAAAATGATAATATTTTAATTATAAATACAAAATCAACAAGTGAAATAAGACAATTTGATTTTATTCATATTGAAGTTGTAAAAGGTTTTATATCAGATGATGTAGGAGAAAAATATAAAGTATTATCAGTAAATTCTAAAAGTAAAACAATTGAAATAGAATTTAATGAAGATCTAATATTAGAATTAGAAAAAGCAAAGGTTGGTAAATCTGGTGATAAAGCTTTTCAAATATTTTGGTCTCAGGCTAAAGATGATATTGAACCAAAAGATATTTTTAATAGTTTTAAAGGTAGTTCTAAAGATAGAGGTATCATTGCTAAATATTGTTTAAAAGATTGTATTCTCGTTGGAACACTTATGAATAAATTAGAAATCATTGTTAAGAATATTGAAATGGCAAATGTTTGTTCTGTACCTTTAGAATTTTTATTCACTAGAGGTCAAGGAATTAAATCATTTAGTTTGTGTATGAAAGAATTTAGATTACAAAAATATGTATTTCCTGTTATCAAACCTAATAAATTATACAAATGTTTGGATTGTGAATATGAATACTTAAATAAATGGGTTTGCCCATCTTGTAAATCTGCTAGTAAAGAAGAAGTTCCATCAATAACAACTAAATATGAAGGAGCAATTGTTTTTGACCCATTACCTAGAGTGGATTATGGTGCTAATTCAGTAAAAGATTATGCATCACTATATCCATCATCAGATATGGAAAAAAATATGAGTCATGAAACAATTGTATTAGATGATAAATATGATAATATAGAAGGTATTAAATATTATAATGCTAATTTTAGAGAACCAGATGGAACTATACAATATAGAAGATTTGCTAAAATAGATAATAAGTTAGGTGTTATTCCAAGTATTTTACAATTCTTATTAAGAGAACGAAAAAGAGTAAAGAAAATTATGAAAGATGAAAAAGACCCTTTTAAATATAGTATTCTAGATGCTAAACAGTTAGCTTTGAAATTAACAGCCAATTCATTATATGGACAACTTGGTGCTCCAACATCACAAGTTTATATGAGAGATATTGCTGCTTGTATTACTAGTACAGGAAGAGAGAAACTAATTTTAGCAAAGAAATATGATGAAGAACAATTACCATGGATTATTAATAGTGTTAAATATTGGTTAAAAGAAAATAATGAACAATTCATTCATAACATGTATTTAAAAGAAATGATTCACTATAAAGACCTAGATAAACTAGATGAGAAACCTAAGAAAGAAGTGTTGGAATTAAAAAATAGTATTTGTGAATTTATAGGAGAAATAAATGATAAAATTTATAATCCAGTTGTCAGATATGGTGATACAGATTCTGTATTTACTTGTTATAGGTTTAGAGAAGGTGCTAAAATGGTAGAATATACAAAAGCTTTACAAACTTTTAAAAAGATTATAAAATTTGCTCCAGAATTAATTTCACCATATTTTAATGAAGAAGAACAAGAAATATTTTTAGAAATATTTAATAAACATTATTCAAATATAACTGATTTAGAATTACCAAAACCACCAATTACAAAACCAATACCAGAACATCATTTAACAATATTACCATTAAAAGATAGAATGGCACAATTTGTAAAAGAATATATGGAAGAATCTTATTTTCCTTGGTTATGGACTTTATCAGAATTAGTAGAAATAGGTTTTACAAATATGTTTGATATTAAATTAAGAGATTGGGCGACACACTTGCTTAATAAAATAAGAATAAGATCACAAAACTTGTATGAAAATAGGAAAAAATATATATTAACTCCTTGTATTGATTTTATAAATATATATTATAAAGATGGATGGAGACCATTACAACAAGAAGAAATAACAAAGTTTTTAATGAAATTTAACAAACATGGTGCTGATCCATTTGAATGCGTAAATGAGATAGATTGCATTATAAATGAAAAAGAAACATTAAAATATTTTAATACAACAATAAAAGAAAAATGGGTATTGTCATTTGAAAAAAAAGGAGTGGAAGATAGTATAAAAGAATTTAATATTGATATAAATCCAAAAGAATTTTTTCAAATAGTTGTAAATAATAGAAATGAAGAAATTGAAAATATAATAAAAATATTAAAACAAAATTTTAAAAATGTTGATGATGCTAAATTAGAAAATTTTTTACCAAAGTTTATGAAACAAATTGGTAAAAAAGAATTAGAAGATTTGATTGGAGAATTTATTGAAAAATATGTTGGATTAAAATTTTCATTAGATGTTGATAATCATTATCAAAAAGTTATAGATTTTATTAATAAAAATATGAGATATGAAGATATGTCTGATATTGAAAATCCAAATAAATTTACTTATTATTGGATCGAATGTTATATGAAAGATATGCAAACAAGACGTGTAAATATATGGGAAGGTGGTGAAGCTATTATAGATAAAAGAGCAGTTGATTATGGTGTTAAATTAGGTATTATATCAGGAGAATTAATCAAAACACACTTACCATTTCCACATGATTGTGAATATGAAAAAACATTCTGGCCTTTTGCTATCTTAACAAAGAAAAGATATGTAGGAAATAAATATGAAGATGATCCAAATAAATATAAATTTGATTTTATGGGTATTGTTTTGAAAAGGCGTGATAATGCTCCAATAGTAAAAGAAATATGTGAAGGTATTATTAATTATCTAGTTAATAAGAAAGACCAAAAAGGTGCTTTGAACTTTGCAGAAAAATGTATTCAAGATTTATTTGCTGGAAAATATCATATTAAATATTTCTTACAATCTAGAACATTGAAAAATAAAGAATCATATAAAAATTGGAAATCACAAGCACATGTTGTATTAGCAAATAGAATGTTTGAAAGAGATGCAGGAAGTGCTCCACAATCAGGAGATAGATTAGAATTTGCAGTAGTAAAAGTAGATAATCCTGATAATAAAAAATTATTACAAGGTGATAGAATAGAAACACCAAAATATATTAAAGATAATAGTTTGGAAATAGATTATTTATTCTATTTAACAAATCAAATTATGACACCAGCTTTACAATTCTTATCACTTGTAGATCCAAATGCTCATATTATGTTTGATAAATATATTGAAATGTATTCAAAACCTAAAGTTAGAAAAACAAAAACTAGTGTAGCTAAAAAGAAAATAACATTGGCTGATGATATAGCACCTACAAAAAAATTAGATAAAAGTGTTCAAGCTGTTCCATTATCTAAATTTAAATTAATATATAAAAAAGCATTAGATGACATAAATGAAATTGAAGATAATATTAAAATAACTATACCAAAAATAGATTATAGTTTTGAAAAATTTTTAGATTGTATTCAGATAAAATTAATTTCAGAAGTGTTGACAGAGTGAGAAGCTTCTAAATGACTATTTTCATCTTCTACAGAATTTTGTGTAGAATCATATTTTTTTTTATAAAGTGTTTCACTATTTTCACTATTAGAAAAATCACCATCAGTATGAGCAGATGAACTTAAATAATCTAAAGAACCAGCAGATTGTGATTCAGTAGTTGCTTTATCAGATGAACTAGTAGATTGTGCTTCAGTAGTTTTTTCAGATGAACCAGCGGATTGTGAACTTTTTTTCTTATTATCTTTTTTATCTTTCTTAGGTTTTACTGGTTCTGAAAGTATATCAGAAGAAGATGAAGAAGGCATGTCATCATCATCTAGAGATTTAAATTCAGAATTATCAGTAGTAGATGAAGTAGAACTATCATCATCATCAAATTTAGCACCTCCAACTAATTTATTATTCCCTAACATGTTTTCATACATTTCTGAACTAATAAAAGGAGATGTTTCAGATAAATATTTTTGATTAGTTTCATTAGATTTGTCTACAGGTTCACTTAATGAAGTCATTGTATCAGATAATACAGCTTCACTGAATAAATTTTTGAATTGCTTTCTATCTTCTTCAGATAAAGTTTTATTAGCTTGGTCAATAACGTATTTAACACGAGTAGCACTTTCGGTATCAGTCATATCAGATAAATCTAATAATCCAATTAATTTAATAGCATCAGAACTTAGTTTAGAAATAATTTTATTTGCACTCATATTATCGGTCTTAACATTATTCCATTTTAGTGTGTCTTCTGACATATCTTTTGAATACAAACCACCCATTTATTAAACATAAATTAGAAAAAAAATTTTTAATATTATCTGAATATTTTTTCTAAATGAGAATAAATGTTAAAAGATATTAGCGATTCTATAGGAATTGCATTAATATTAATTATAATGTTCGTTCTTATAAAAAAGAAATTCAGGTCTATTAATTATGTACAAGCGGATGATGGTATGACTTATATGGTATATCCTTCAAATGACCAAGTAGAAAAAGCAAATTTATTAAGTGAATTAATAAAAAGATTATTTAGATTAAAAATATATTTAGTAGAAAAACATTTAAATTCTAATAATCTAAAAGATAAATGGGCTAATTATATATCACAATTAAATGAAAATTTTAATGAAATAAAAACATCTATTTATGAAACAGACCCCAATTCTAGTTTCACTTCTTATAGTGTTAATAAAGGAGAAGAATTAGCATTTTGTTTAAGATGTAAAGAAACACATAAATTACATGATATAAATACATTGATGTATGTAGGTATACATGAAATTTCTCATATTGCATGTCCAGAAATTGGTCATGGAGATTTATTCAAAGAAATATTTAAACATTTTTGTTTAGAAGCTATAAATATAGGTGTATACAGAGATGAAGATTATTCTGTTAATCCAATTAAATATTGTGGAATGAATTTAAATTCGTCCATTTTGCACTAATATTTTTTTCATTAAAATAATTCTATATATTATTATAATGAAAAACCCTGTAAAAATCATACATAAATTTAAAAATAACAATAGAAGAATTCAATATAAAATATATATTTTTATTGGTTCTCAAGTTCCAAAAAATATAATGGAAATATTAGATAATTTTAGTCAAAGAGATTTTTTTACGACTATGAATACTTTATCTCAAAAAGATTATAAAATTATTGAAGAATATTATGGTAAAAATTGGTATGATTATTTTTTTACAAATCATCATATTTCTAATCAAAGAGAAATGATTAATTCAACTGGAGCAAAGAAAAAACTACTTGAAATAAAGTATGGTAAAGATTGGATCAAAACTCATATTAGTGAACCAAAGTTAGCAAAAACAACTTATTCATACGCCAATTTATATTACTATAATCAATTATTAAAAGGTAAAGTTAAAACACAAACTAGAAAAGTTGAACCAGATTTTAGAACTTTTGGTGATGTTGAAAAACTATCTATTACTGATATAGAACAACTAGAAAAAGAAGCTACATCTTTTTTAAGTTCTCAACAAACTGGTGGTGGTGCTGCTCTTAGTTCTGATGAAGAAATAGATGAAGATGAATTAGAAGAACAAAGTGAAGAATTGGAAGAAGTAAATGAAGTAAATGAAGAAGTAGAATCAAATGAACCTGTAGAAGTATCAGCAGAAACTTTTGATGAACAAGTTGAAGAAGAATTAGATATTGAAGATATTGGTAAATTTTATCAAACAGATGCAGATAGTAAAAAAATAACTAATGATACTGCAAAGTTAATATCAGAAGCTATAAATGATAAAAAATGGGAAAAACAAGTAGCTAAATTAGAAGAAAATTATGATGGAACATTAGAAGATTTAACATATGATGTTAAAATGGAAGATGTATTTTCAAAACATTATATTAAAAGTCAATATATATTTTTAGATGATACAATTAAAACAATGAGGCAAAAAATAGCAGTATCAATACCAATATCATCAAAATTTGGTAAATCAATAAGATTATTACCAGAATCACAATATTTTTGGTCAGAATATAATTATAAAAATAAAAATGACCAAATTATGATCGGTCAAAAATGGATTAGGAGAAATGAACTTTTAAAAATAGATATTATACCAAATGAAAATTTAAAAATTTATGAAAAATTGAGAAATAATTTGGGATATTTGAAAGAAAGTTTTGGTCATAAAATTAAACGTGATGATGAAGAGTCTAATACTATTGATAGTTATGAAGAATTTATGACTAATAATGAAATATATATGTTAGATATTTATAATGAATTAGGTATTGGTTATAATTCAGATGCTGAAGAAGTTAAAAATTTATATGATGTATACATTAATATTTATTTTCCAATGATCACTTTGGAAAGATTAGAACAAATAATATTATTAAATAATGGTAAAGGAGAACGAGAATTAAGTTTGATCGAAAATCAATTTTTAACTTTATCAAATGATATTAAATTAGAATCTGAAATCCAAAATATTGTTGAAGAAACTAAATTATTGTTAGATAATCAAGAAACAAAACAATTAGAAAAATTTAATAAATTATTTAATGACAATAATGTTATGCATTCTATTATATATATTAATTTACAAGACCCTAAAAATATAACTGGTACAACTTCAGAATTTAAATTTAACTTGTATAGAATATTTGATAATTGGATCGTAGATGAAACATATCCATTTATTCAATTTCAAACAAGTGAATCTCAATCAACTTATAAATTTTATGACAAAAATATTGAAAATAAAGAATTATTATCAAAATGGTTTGTTAATATCCCTTGGGGTTTGAGTTTTAAAATTAAAATGAACGATGATAAATATTTAAGTATCAGTTTATTAGAAAATGGTAGATTAGAATATAGTATAACTTGGAAAGAAGAAGATAAAGCAACTATTGATGATATTGATAAAACATATAAATATATAGTTGATCTAATTGAAAAAATTAATAAAGAAAATAAACATATTAAAATTATCAATCCTTCAAAAGAAAAATATAAATATGCTTTTATTAATACAATTCAACAATTTGGTTTACCTGATGATATTGCTATTTCACATAATGATTTATCTGATTTTGCTAGATATTTTTTCCCATATGTAGCTGTTGTGATTGACCCAAATAAAAGAAAAAGTGCTTCACAATCAGCACCAGAATTTTCAAAATTTGGTACATATTTGAGGTATAAAAGAATTTCAAAATTTGATAATAGAGTAAAAATTCATATGAGAATATTATATTTTTTAATAAATTATGATATAACTGAAAAAGAATTAATTGATGAAATTGCAAAACAATTTAATATAACAATAGATATTTCAACAAAAGAATTGGATTATGTCAAAGATAAATATGCAAAATATATTAAAAAAACTAAAAAAAAATTTGAAAAAATTAAAAACTTTACCAAGAGCAAAACCACCTGGAATAGGTGTTGATTTTCAAGGTAAAGAAAAAAATAATTATAAAGTCAAAATAGCAGGTGCAAGAAATAAAAATCAATTAATGGATATTGAAAAATTTATAAAAGTATTAATGTTTTTATATATTCAATCATATCATTACAAAAATAAAGAATATACTAAATTAAGAGATACATTAAAAACATTAAATAAAATTGCTAGAAGAAGAAATAAAGTTATTGATGTAATTGATGAAGACACTACTAAAGTATCTGTAAAAGAAATAACTTCATTGGATAAAGAAAGATTAGGTTATAGACCAGAAGAAGGACAAGACCAATGGACTAGATTATGTCAAAATTCTGGAAAAGATAATAAAAGAAGACCTGATATTATTCCTGAAAATAATGTAAATCAATTAATATCACAAGGTTATAAATTAAATAAAACAACTGGTAATTATGAAAAACAAATTGAAATGAAAGTAAAAGGGAAAACTTTAAAAGCTACTGTTAAAGCTGTTAAATTAACTGGTTCAAATGGTTCTTATAATTATTTTACTTGTAATCCTGAAACTAATGGTGAACAAATTTATTTAGGATTTTTATCAAAAGGTAGTAATCCAAATGATTTATGTATGCCTTGTTGTTTTAAGAAAGACCATGAACAAACAACTAATAAAACAAAAAGAGCATATTATATGAAATGTACAGGTGGACATACAGAAAAAGTAGAACCAGAACAAACAGTTAGTACAGAAAAAGATAAAATATATATATTGAAGAAAACTTTTAAAGTTCAAGAAGGAAGATTTATAATATTGCCAGAATATTTAGATATATTTTTTAATAAATTGTTCAAGAGGGAGTATAAAACAAAGAAATTTTATTTATCAGAAGCTAAGAATGGTTATTTTTTAAAATATACGATCAAACCTCAAAATAATATGTTTTTGAATGTTTTATGTAATATATTTAACAAAACAGAAAAAGAATTATTAAAAACTATGACAACATTTTTAGAAAATGATAAAATAAATAAATATTATAATTGGTTAAATTCAGGAGATATAGCAGAAACTTTTAATGATAAAAAAGATTATATTAAATGGATCAATACATCAAGTGTATTAGATTATGATACAATAGGTGAATTAACAGAATTACCAAATGTTATTACAAAATCTGGTATAGCATTTTTTATATTTCATAAATTTACACAAGTTGTAAAAAAGACATTAGAAAAAGATGAAATTAAACATAGATATTATTTATTATGTTTAAATCCAGATAATTATGATATTGAAAATATAAAAAATAAAGATATTGTAATTTTGATAAAAGATGGTAAAAATTATTTTCCTATATATATGGTATTAAAAAATGATAATGATAATAAACCAACAGTTATTAAAAGTTTTGATAAAACAAATACTATATATCAAGATGTATTAAATGAATTATTTAATTATCAATTAAAATCTTGTGATAATTCTTGGACAAATGGTTTATTAAAAACAAATGTATTGAATTGTAAAAAAGTTATTAAAATATTAGAAAATAAAAAGTTAAAAGTGCAATTACAATATGTTGATGAAAGACATAAATGTAGATATATTAAAGTTGATAATATGATACTTCCAGTTAATTCTTCTGGTATAGATAATAACTATGATTTTACAAATTCTGATCAAATTAAATTTGATAATTATGAAACATCTATTAAAAATTTAGAAAATATTGAAAATAAAATTAATCTTGATTATAAACCAGTACAAATATTTTATGATAGTGTTAAATCTAAAACTGATAATGACATGATGGTTAATGTTTCTTCTATAGAATTATTAAATGGATTAATTTTACCAACTAGTAAAAGTATTATTTCTAAAAAATCTATAAATAATAAAGGTTTGGTTTTAACTTATCAACCATTAGAAGAAACTATTGATGATGTTATTATGAATGCTCCAAAAGATGATATTGATACACATAAAATGAATGTTTTGAAACATAAATTTGATACAGAATCATTTAATATGTTTAGATTAGAATTAAGTAATTGGTTAGATAATGATAAAACATTGAAAGAACAAATTATTAATATTGTTAGAAATAAAACAATATCAAATGAAGATAAAAGAATAGAATTGAGAAGAATATTATTTGATTTAATAGATCCTAAATTATCAAAAGAATATAAATTATCAATAAATAGTGATAGTAAATCTGTAAATAAAAATTATATGACATGGATAACAAATAGTAAACCAGATTTGAAAAAATATGTAATGACAAATATAAGAGAATTATGTCAAACAAAAACTCAATCAAAATGTGAATTAAATTTACAATGTGCTTGGGATAAATCTGCATCAAAATGTAAATTAAAATTAGAAGAAAATTTAGCAATAGATATAGTTAATAGAGTGGTAGAACAAATGATATTAGATAATATAGAATTCAAAGAAATAATTCAAGAAGGAGATTATTGGGTAAGTGATATAATAGATTATTCACAATTTACTAATAGAGAAAATCAAAAAATTGTAAAAGTATCTTCATTAAATATTACAAAATTAATGGAAGAAATATTTGGTAAAGATAAAATACCAAAAATTGGGAAAAAGAAAGTTAGAGTTGGTGAAGAAGTAGATATTGATACAAATCAACCAAAACCTATTGAATTTGGTAATTTTATTATACAACAAATAATTTCTAATAAAGATAGTATATTGAGAGCATGGGTAAATTCTTATTATTGGTTATTAAATCCTTTGTATGATATGGATTCTAGAAATTTAGGTTATGAAAGTTTAATACAAACTCAAATAACTTATTTATTAAAAGCATATATTATTGATTGGATACAAACTATGAAAGTTAAAGGGACAAAAGAAATAAAAGCTTTCTTGGAGAAACATTTTAAAACTAGTGAAAATTTCTTTGAATCAACATTAAATAAATATAAAAAATCTGGTGCAAATACAAATGGTAAAATTGAATTATATGTTTTGAGTCATATTATTCCAAAACCAATTGTAATATATGATAATTTTTCAAATGTAATTGGATTATATTTACAAGGTGATGTAGAATTGAGTAAAGAAAATATAAAAGAATGGACAAAACCAGAAAAATTAGCAAATTCTATAATAATAAGATTTGATTATTTGGGAGATAAAAATATTCCAAAAAATATTTATGCAATGTATATGTAGAATTTATGTTTTTTTACATCTTTTACAATTACAAAAAATAAAAGCAGTATCACCTTTAATATTTAGGTATTTTTATATTTTTAGTTCTTTCTCTAATATTTTTAGTTTATCCTTTAATACTTTTTGGTCCATCCTATTTGCCTTCTTTTCTTTTTCTTTCATCTCGATAATTAACATTTCTATAATTGTTTTCCTTTGAGCTGGACTAAGATAATAAAGATCAAAATCCTTATTTAATATAGTTTTTATTTCAGACAAATTTTTTTCATTTATTTCATTTATTTTAATTAATATATTATTTATAATTTTTTCTATACATTTATATTTACACATATATGATATATTGGTTTTTGGTTCAAATTTTTCATTTTCTTTACAAATATGTTCAAAATGACCATTAATGACCTCATCATATTCTAAATATTCTTTATCAATTTTTTTGGCTACTTTACTTGCATCAGCTTCAGTATTAGCTGTACCACAATCCTTATTATTAGTACCCTCATATTTTGAAATATAATCTTTTAACATTGATTGTGTTGTTTTAAGAGCTTTAGTTATATCTTCATTAAGATTTTTAAATCTACACATTTTTATTGTTTGATTTAAATTTGACTTAAGATATTTTAAAAGACGTAATTTTATTAAACTTGCATTACAATTACTTTGATCATTAAATTCAGTATTAAGTTGCATATTTAATATAAAAGCATATGGATTTGTTGCTTGAGTAACTATTAATTTTCTTAACTCTAATAATTTTCTTCTATATACATTTTCCCAATTAGAATGTAACATAACAGCCTTTGAATGAGTATTAAATGATACTAGTGGTGGTGGTGATGATACTAGTGGTGGTGGTAGTATTTCGTTAGATGGTGGTAGTGGTGGTGGTGGTGGTGATTTTGATGATGGTGGTGATATTAATAGTTGTTTTGGTGATGTTTTTGATAAATCTTGTAATATTGGTGGATTTAGTAATGATGGTGGTAATGTTGATGGTGTTTTTGATAAATCTTGTAATGTTGGTGGTTTTAGTAATGATTGTGGTATTGCTTCAGATGACGGTGATTGTGTTTTTCCTTTAGATGACGGTGATTGTGTTTCTAATGGTCGTTTTCGTTGTATTTTTTCATGAACTTTTTGATAATTACTAGGGTCTTGTTTAAATTTACAATTCCAATATTTTTTACAATTTTCATTACATTCACCTCCATATTCACATTTTTGTTTAAAAGTTATACCATTAGTATTATCGACATCACAAAATTTTTCAATAATGCCAGATATATTACAATTTTCAATTTCCCCCTTTGGATTTACTGCATTTGGTGGGTTTTGTATATTAAATAGCTGTGTTTGAGGCATTGTTGGTAATAATTCTGTTGTTGGTGTATCTGATGATGGTGGTGATGCTTTAGATGATGATAATGGTGGTGATGATGATTGTGGTGATGCTTTAGATGATGATAATGGTGGTGATGATAATGGTGGTGATGATAATGGTGGTGATGATGATGGTGGTGATGATAATGGTGGTGATGATAATGGTGATGATGATGGTGGTGATGATGATGGTGGTGATGATAATGGTGATGATGATGGTGATGATGATGGTGACAATGATGAAAATGATGAAAATGATTTTTCCAATGAATATGTGGCTGGTACTTCAATTAATTGTGAACTAGGTGGTATTTCTGATTCTCTTTTTATATCTTTTAAATAATTTTCATGCTCGTCCATAAATAAATATTTAGCTATACCATCTAATTCTGTAGTATCAGTACCACATTTTTTATATGCTTCTTCAGATAATGGATTGCCTCTGATATTTTGATGCTTATTAAATAAATACATAACAATTTCATTTATATTTTTTTCATTTGATATATATGATTTATAATTCTTATTTTTAGGATCAATATTAACATCTGGAAACTCCTTATTATATTTTTTTTCTACCATAGTTTCAAATTTTTTTACAATAATATCAAATATATATCTCTGTGTTTCATTTCTTTTATTAATTTTAATGAAACTAGATAAATTTGATGAAGTATTTATATTATCTATTATTTTTTTTAGTATAACATATATTGCATAATAATCAGTATCATATTTTGTTAAAGAGGTATTAATTTTTTTTATTAATTCTATTGACTTTATTTTAAAAGCATGTATGTCATCCTTTATGTTACCATCATTTTCACTATATTCATCAAATTCTTTTTGGTTTTCTTTAAATTTTCCTGCATGTTTTACTACTTTACTACTGTATTCCTTATCATTAGCTATTAACTTAGTATATAATTTCTTTATATATTCATGATTATTATACAATATAATTAAATTATTAATAATATCTTCTTCATCACTATCTACATTAGCATCATATCTAGTTGTAAATTTTTCTAATATTTTAGTATCATTTTTATATTTTTCTTTTATAAAATTATAAATAATACATTCTATATTATTTTTTATAGGAGTTTTCTTAGTGAAAGGCCAAAACCCTCCTTTCAAGTCCAAATATTTAGCTTTATATTTTAAATATTTTTCCCTCCAAAAAACATCACGTAAAGTAACTAATCTATTTGCTATATTTTGTGGTGGTGATATATTTTGTGAAGGTGATATATTTTGTAATTTTAATTTATTTAATTCTTCTATTAAATCATCAATATTATCAGATTTTAGATTTATAATAATTGGTGGTCGTAGTGGTCCATTTATCATTCTTAATCTAAATGGATTAATCATTGGATATGGAACTATTAAATGATGGTCTGGATCACCAATTAATATTTGATTTGGTGGATGTGGAATATTAATACCATTAATAAATCCATTAAAAGGCATTAATGGTACTGATATTGGTCTAGGTGAAAATAATATATTTGGAATAATATTTATACTCATTATTATAAATATATTTGAAAAAAAAACTAAAAAATAATATTATGATATGCTAATATATAATCTTCTACAGCAGTTCTATTTAATTCAAAATATTGTTGTTTTACAAGAATATCAACAGGAGCACCAAATTCTAATGATTGTTTATTTTTTTCTGTTAAATAAGTCATTTTATCTTCTAATGACATATTTAATAATCCAGAACCTTGTAACTTTTCGTTTAATTTTGCATCAATTTCTTTTTTATATTCTTTAATTATACCATATTTTATATTTTTTATTGATTTTATCATAAATTCATTTCTTATATTATTTTTTATATTATCTACAACAGTTTGATATTTCATATAATATACATTATCATTTTTTATAGGTTTAATCATAACTGGGTAAAAAAATATTTGTATACAATTATTATTACCACAATATATACCTGTATGATATATTATACCTTCTGTATTTTTGAATAAAATAATATCACCTAATGATACAGTTTCAATATTATATGGAATTACCTCACTTTCTGTTTCTTTATAATCTTTCATAAAATATAAAGGAATTCTTTTTACTGGATTATTTGTATATATTTTATATAGGTTCTTAATAATTTCTGTATCTATTAAACCACATTCCATCATACATAATAATATAAATTGCCAACAATTAAATGATAATGTTTTATCTGCATATTTTTGTAGTGCTAAATTTTTTATACCAATTAAATTTCCTTCAAAAATATTATCAAAATCTGCAAATAAAATAATAAAATAATTGATAACAGTTCCATATAAAGGATCAACATAAAAATAGTAATCACAATTAGCATAATTACCTTTATCATACCATTCAATTGCTTTTTTAACGAGTTCAGAACCTTTATCAACAGCTGCGGCTCCCCCAATTTTTAGATTAATATATTTATTTTTATATTTCAAATATTTATTTTTATATAAACTATTTATCATTATTGTATAATTAGATAATTCTATCAAATAATTTGTAAAAATAATATATTAGGAAAATTTTTTACCATTTTTTTATTTTTTATATTATTTTATAGTAAGTCAGATATTATCATATGGATAAATCTTTAAAAGCCCCAAATTCTTCTTCTTATAAGAATGGTGATGATATTTTTACTGAATTAATAAAATACCAAAAGAAAAATATTCAACCAGATAGAAAATTATCTTGTAGTGACATCAAAAGGATTAGTAAAAAATTAAATAAATCTATTTTTGATGATACTTGTTCATTGTGGAAAGGTGCAGTAACTAGTGCAGTTGGTAATAAAAATATTTATATAAATTTTTTTTATTGTGGTAAAAAATATGCTTTACATAGATTATTATATTTAAATTATATAGGTGATTTAAATGAAAATGAATATGTTAAATTTAAATGTAAAAATAAAGGTTCTTGTTGTAATATAAATCATATTTATAAATTAGCAGAATATAAAAAAGGTGTAAAAATAGAAAAATCAGAAAAAATAGATGAAATAAATAAACCAGAAAAAATTGAAGAACCTGTTGAAAAGGTTATAGAACCAACTATAAAAAAATCTATTATAGTTGGATTTAATTAAAAAATCTATTTTTAATATAATAATGTCAAAAAAAAGTTATGGTTTTCCACCTATTGAAATAATAAACGATGAACCTAATTCTAAAACATCTGGAACAAAAGAAAAGTTTTTCTCTAATATTATTCCTCAAACTAGTGATATTAAAATGTTGTTAAAAGAACCTAAAGAAAAACTTATAACAACTGAAAAAATAATTGATGAACTAGATGTTGTAGAGAGTTTATAGGATTTTATTACTATTTAAAAAACTGAAAAAATTAATATTAAAATATATTTCATATATTAATATTAATGGATATTAAATCACTTGATTTGAAAAAAACAAAAAAAGATTATTTATTAGAATTATGTGAAAAAAGTAATAAAGTAATTTCAAAATCATATACAAAACAAAAATTGTATGATATTTTAATTGGTGAAACCCTATTAGATGTTAAGGATAATTCTATAGATATATCTAAAATAGAATGTAAACCAGCAATTAAATGGGCTGGTGGTAAAACACAATTATTAGAAAAAATATTCAATTTATTTCCAAAAAAAATTAATAATTATTTTGAATTATTTATTGGAGGTGGAAGTGTTTTAATAAAATTATTAGAAAATAAAGAAATAAAAATATTTGACAAAATATTTGCTTTTGATATAAATAAAGTATTAATTGGAATGTATAAAAATATTCAGAGTAATATAAAAGAATTAATAGAATATTTATCAAATTATGAAACTAAATATTTAAGTATTCAAGAATTAAATGGTGATAGAAATCCAAAAGATGAAACTGAAGCACTGTTATCAAAAGAAAGTTATTATTATTGGATACGAATGAAATATAATAAAATGAATATAGAAAATAAAATAAAACCAGAAGGTTCTGCTTTATTCATTTTTATAAATAAAACTTGTTTCAGAGGATTACATAGAGAAGGACCGAATGGTTTTAATGTACCATTTGGTAATTATATAAAACCAGATTTTGGTATAGATAATTTAAGAAATTTATCAAAATTATTTCAAAATGTAATATTTGAAGTAATGGATTATAAAGATGCTTTTAAAAAAATTAGTAATGATGATTTTGTATATTTAGACCCGCCATATGTTCCAATTGATAAAAAATCATTTGTTAAATATAATGAATGCGGATTTGATGAAAAAGAACATTTAGAATTATTTAAATTAGCTAAAACAAAATCATTTTTAATGTCAAATTCTAATGCAACGATAGTTATAGATAATTTTAAAGATTGTAAAATAAATTATATACAAGCAAAAAGGTCAATTAATTCATCTAATCCTGAATCTAAAACAACTGAAACATTAATTTATAATTATTAAGAAATCCATTCAATTATATTTGAAAAATAATTTTCATCTTCACCATAAAAAATTGGTATATTTTCTTCTTCTAATATTTCTCTCATTATATTATATTTAGGTTTTTTAGATAAATATTTATCATATAAAAATTTACTTACACAATATCCATATTCTACAGAAATATTACTATCTTTAATAGGTGCTAACATTTTTATATATTCTTTTCTTATAAAACTACCTGTTCTCAATTTATCTTCAACAGATCCTTCTCCATTTTGATTTTTCTTTTCAATTACATATATATTAATATTTTTTTCATTAATTTTTATAAATACTTCATCTGGTCGGCGAAATATATCAGCTTTTTTTAATTTAAATTGTTTTGATACAAATTCTTGGAATGAATTTTGATACATCCAGTAAGAAAATTCATTATTCTTTACTAATTCTAAATAATAATGTGTTTTATCTAAAAATTTTTTTTCCCATTTTTGTTCTAATAATATTTTTTCAAAATTGGTTTTAATTTCAAATGCTAAACCATTATGTGTTGTTTTAGCACCACCTGCTCCAGTTCCTTTATTAATTAATTTACTTAACATTATATAATCAATTATTATATATTTTTCAAACCATTATTTTATCAATTTTTTTATTCCTCTTTACTTATATTCTCCATCATTTCTTTCAAATCATTTTTAGAAATACCTGCTTTATCCAATATTTTTTCTATTTGTGTTTCATCTACTTCTTTTCCTGATTTTAATAATTCAAAAATTTCTCCTAAATCTCCAAATCCTTCAAAATCTCCTAATCCTCCTAAATTTTTCAAACCACTAAATATACTATTTTCTGATTTAGAATCACCAAAAGGCAATGCACCAAATGTATCTGCCATTTTTAAAGCATCTCCTATTTTAATTCCTCCATTTTCTTGTTCTTGTTTTCCTAATGGAACTTGAGCTGTTGAAAATTCTTCATCAATTACAATTCTTTCTTGTGGTTGTTCTTGAGGTTGTTGAGTTGGCATCATTCCTCCAAACATTTTAGCAAATGGTGCTAATTCTGGAATTGTTCTACAAATTGTATCCATTATTTTACCAACTTCTATAGTTCCATCTGTTAATTTTGTTTTATATTTACTTGCTAATTTTTTCCCAATTGCTAATATTTTTATCATTTGGTCTTTCTTATTAGAAGTTACTCCAAAATTACCTTTTAATGATTCAAATGTTTTAACTATATCATCAAACATTTCTACAGTAATATCATTTGTATGATTTAATAATTCTTTTCTAACATTTTGTAAGATTTTTAAAGAATGTTCTTTACTAGCTTCTTCATCTTGTGTTATAACATCTTCGTCAAATAGTAATTTTGATAATTGTCCAATTCTTTCTTTATTTTGTTTCTCTTGTGGTTTTAAAACTTCACTAGCTAAATAAACTTTTTGAATATGATGCCAAATAGTTTTTTTAATTTCATCTGGTTGGTTATTCAATATATTTTTCAAAGCTAATTTATCATCAAATAAACAAATAGAAATATTTAAAGTTTGATTATCTTTATGACTAAATAATTTTATTTTAGAATTTACCAATAGATCAAATAATTCATTTGTATTAATTAAACTATTAAAATTAACTCCCCTATTTAATTTATCTTGTTTTTCTAATTGTTCATATTTAGAAATAGTTATAGAATTATCTGGAAATATTAAAGCTAATTTTTTTACAAAATCATCGTAATATTTGACAAAATGCAGTGAAAAAAAATCTTCCATAACTTTTATATTATTTTAATAATTTACATTTTATTTTAAATATAATTTAGATTTTTACAAAAAAAATGTATTATTTATAATAGTTTTTGCTAAATTAACGTTCGCTCTATTTTTTGCTTGACTATAAAAAATTGATTTTGCTTAAAAATTGATTTCGCTTTGCTCAATGAATAAAAATTGATTTCGCTTTGCTCAATGAATACTTATTCTATTTGCTATCGCAAATAGAATAAAAATTGAAAAAATCGCTCCGCTCTGTTTTAGAATTTTTATTTTTTCGCTTCGCTCAAAAATAAAAATTGATTTCGCTTTGCTCAATGAATACTTATTCTATTTGCTATCGCAAATAGAATAAAAATTGAAAAAATAACCCATAAATAACATATCTTATAATATCTTTATGATGTCTTCATCAACTGCTAACATTATAATTTCTATTTTTTGCTGTATCGGCTTAATATCATTATTTGCTGGTATTTCAGAATTACCATCCTATTTTCTAAATAATCCAAAAATAACAGCTAGTATTATAAACTATAATAATACATCTGTTCCAAATGTTTTTTCATTCATTGCTTTAGATAGCAAGATTTGTTCTGCTGATAGTTTGGCTTCATTACATATACAAACAGATAATATTATATGTGATGATAATATAAAATGTCCATCTAATATGGAATTAGGTCAAACATATACAATGTATTGTTCTTGTGGACAATTAAGATGTTCATTTGAACCTATTAAAGATGAAACAGAACGAACATTTATATTATACACAACTATTATTGGTGGTTCTCTATTATCTATATCAATAATATATTTAATATGTCTAGGTATTTATTATTGTTGTAAAAAACATCAAACTGAAACAAAAGAACTTGTAATAATTGTTTGTGAAACTCCTTAATTATTTTAGATAAATTTTTATATAAAATAATATTACAATTATTATAAAAATGATGGAATATGTATTATTACAATGTAAAAAAATTGGTGGTAAACTAAAAGTAAAAATGATGTCATCGCAACCATTTATCAAAGGTTTTAATTGTCAATTTCCAAGAGCAATTAGACAAGAAAATATGTATTATGTTATTAAAGCTAGTGATATTACTCTCAAAGGTAGTTTTTATTCAGCAATGTCAAAAAATATTATTTTATGTCAAACATTTGATATTGAAGAAGTTAAAAAATACATTGATGATCTAAGTATAAAAGATGATAAAATTAAACCAAAAACTATATTTGGTGATGATGAAGAACCAGAATGTGTTATTTGTTTTAGTAATATGAAAGATACTGTATTTGCTCCTTGTGGTCATTATATGACTTGTAATAGTTGTGCTAAATCATGTAAAGCATGTCCTATATGTAGAGGTGCTATTACACATTTATTATCTATAAAAGAAATGAAAAGTGATTAAACTAAATAATTTTGTAAGCCTCTAAACCACATTGGTGGAATTGTTGAAGCCCATAAAGCAATAGAATAAACACGAGTTAATTTAATCCAATTACAAATATCTTGAATAATAGTTTCATTAGCAAATTCTAAATTATTAGTATAAGTTAACAAACCAAATGAAAATTTAGATAAATTGGATATTTTAGAAAAATAATTATTAGCAACATTAACAAATTCTGTATAATAAGAATCATAAGTACTCATAGTTGTTAAATAAATATTAGAATTATTAAATATTCTATTTTCATTAAATATTGATGATCCACCAGTCCAAATATTTAATGTTCTATTTATTTTATTTAATGCATCATTCCATTCAAATATAAAGTCTGTAATGATATCATAATTATCAATTACCTCAGTTGGTTCAAAATCTAGGTAATATCCATCCCAGTCATAATGTAAAGCTTCATTTATTGTTAATTTTATGAATGTATTTTTATTTTCTAATAATTTATTTAATCTATATGATAATGGACATTCACTACTAGTACATTTACCAATAGAAGTATCACAAAAAAATGTTGGATAAGCTTTCAAACCTAAATTAGTTTTTAATTTTACTTGAAATTCATGTGAAGATATTGATGCTATTGGTGATGTATTATAATATTTAATTAAACCATCTGAGCCAATATTATATAATAATATTGATGAACCTGTTATTAAATTCATATGTTTATAAGATTTATATAAATTATATTGTATAGATAATTGATCATCATTCCAATTTTCCAAACCAGAAAATAGAATACTATTTTTTGCATTAATTAAAATAAAAAATAAATATAATAGTTTCATTATTATATTTATTTTTATCATCTTTTTATAATTATGGAATATATTAATCTTGAATTAAAAATTATTATGTTTTTAGAAAAACAAACAAAATATATATCTTGTAGTGATTTATGTGAAGCCTTTAAAGATATTGAAGTAGGTTATATTGTATATATTTGGACAAAATTATTAATAAATGATTTTATTGATGAGAAAAATAATTGTATTAAATTAAAATCAGTTAATACAAAAGAAATATCAAATAATAATAATAATCAAATAATAGATAAAAATAATATGATAAAATTTATGTTGAATAATGACATATTATTTGTTGATAAAAAAATGAATGACTTGTTTTTTTCTAAATATTGTGTTTGAAATTTATTCAAATAGTTAATCTAAATAAATTTGTATCTGTGGTGGGACTCGAACCCACAACTTCCAGCTTAGAAGGCTGGCACCATATCCATTAGGTCACACAGACGTTGAAAGGTGTGGGGATCGAACCCACGCGGAATTAACCATCAGAGCTTAAACCTGACGCCTTAACCACTCGGCCAACCTTTCTTTGCATGGTGTGAGGATCGAACTCACGCGGAATTAACCATCAGAGCTTAAACCTGACGCCTTAACCACTCGGCCAACCATGCTTTGGACACTATGGGGATCGAACCCATGACCTTCGGCACATAAGGCCGACGCACTACCGACTGTGCAAAGCGTCCACTGTTTCTCTTAGAAACTTTATTTTTTCACTAATATATCCTATATAATAATTCTTTATAACAATTTAATTAAAATTTTTTTATGTATATAATTTTACAAATATAATTTTAAATCTTGTGGATAAGGCAAAGATAACATTTTAGGTAAATAATTTGATAAAATTTTATGACATTCAATAATTGTATCAACATCTGGTTTATCAACAGTTTTTATTTTATGAGATATCCAATTAGCTTTACTTTCATTAGATATAGTTGCTAATGCCATAAATTCATTTTCATATGAATCGCCAATACTTGTAATAGATTTTAAATTACTATTATTTTCTAGTTCAATAACTCTAGAAAAAGTTTTATATTTCCACATATATTGATTAGTAGGATATTCTAATATATTTTCTGCTCTAGCAGATATAATTGTACATTTATTGATTGTTGATGTTAAACTTGGTATATATGTTCTTGTACTATTTTCAACCCATCCTTTATCACCATTTGTAATAATATATACTCTTCTTGATAATGACAAACATAATTGTATAAATTTAATAACATTTTCCAAATATTCATTTTCATATTTTCTAAAATCACTTTCATCTGATAGTAATGAACTAATTGGTAAAATAGTATCATCCCAATCAATAATGATAAGGTGTTCATATGGATTATATGTTAATATTTTATCAACTATTATTTCTCTACTATCTACTCTAGCTCTTTTATTTCTATGCATTTTAATATATTAAATAATTATTTTTTTATACATTAAATTTATTTGATAATAAATCATGAAATACATTTGGTAAATAATCTGGCTCAACTGGTATAAAATGCCAAGCAATACATTTAAAAAATGTAAATTCAATAATAGCTATCATAACCAATGTTAACATATTTTCTTTAATAATATGTTTAAAATCTATTTCATTATTACGATTTGCAAAATAAAAAACAATAAATCCTATCCATAACATTAAAACAATTATTAAAACCATATTTAATAAAGATTTATTAGATGTTTCTACTTGTTTATCTTGATCTTCATATAATTTTAATATATCTTTTTTTCTAATAACACCATCTAGTTTTGAAATTGCTTCTTTTGTTTTTGATAAATCAATAGTATTAATAGCATTTGTAACATTTTTATTTATTTCACTATTAAATCCATTTCTACTTTGTTTAGAAATATAACCAAAAAAAAATATAGATAAAAATGTTAATAATATTACCATGTGTAAATATAAATTTACAATAAAATTTGGATTAGATATAATTTTAATAAACATATTATATTAAGTTTATAATTTTTTTTATTATTTTTATATAATATGAGTGAATTATTATTAATGTTATCAAATTCCATATGTTTTGTTGGAATTATGACTTGTTTAATAACTGTAATATTTTTTACTTTTGGTAAATATATTGAAAAAAAAATAGTAGTAAATAATTTAGATTATTTAATTAATAATATTATTGGTGATCTACCAAAAATATTAAGTCCAGAATTGAAAAAATCAATTAGTGATTCATTAAATTCTACTGTAAAAATAAATGTTAATGAAGAAGAAAAAAATAAAGTTATAAATTCTAATAAATCATTACAAACTAAAGCATTCATTAGTAGTTCAATATTATTAGTTATTTGTTTAATTGTTTCTTATATGTTAGTAAGAAAACAAGATGTTAAATTTTCTATTATTTTAGGTCAAGCCTTATTATTATCAATTGGAGTTGGTTTAATTGAAATACTTTTTATGTATTTAGTTAGTTCAAAATATATAGTAGCTGATCCATCTCAATCAAATAAAATATTGTTAGATAAATTATTTAATTAATTTTTAGTATATTTTGCCATGCTCCTTTTATAATAGGTGCTTTAATAGTTTTATCTATTTCTAAATTAAATGATATTTCTTTAGTATTTTCAAATTTATAAGGAGGAAATCTTGGATTAAATTTTCTTTTTTGTTCTATAACAACTTGTTTCAATTTAGATGGCATAAATTTTTTTGGTTTTTTTGATTCTTCAATTTTATCTACCAATTTTGAAAAATCTTGAAATGATAAATGATTATTATGTTGTTTTTGTTTTTTTTCTTTTTTCTTTGATACATGCTTTAACATTGAATAATCTTCATTTTTTTCTAAATTTTTTTCTAATGCTTGACGAATTTCATCATCAAAATATTCTACTTCTTCTTCTACTTGTTCTACATTTTCAATTTCTTCCATTATTAAAATCTAATAAAGATATTTTTTAAATAGTGCGTATAATTTTATATTTTTCGATATATAAAAATAATTTCTAATTTAAGCCATTTTTTATAAATAAATATTCCTTTATAAATAGATTTTTCTATTACATCAACAGCACCTATTTTATCAAGAACTTTTTGACTAATTTCTGGAAGTTCATAAGACAAAGAGCCTAAAGGATAAGTATCAGGACCAAAAGAACGAGGACAAGGTCTTTTAGGTAATACTGCCATAGATAAATCAAGTGGATCAGTTGCCATATCATGGGGATTATAATTTATAATACATTCTTCACAAAATATACTATAACAATATTTTTTACACAATTCACATTGGGGATTTTCTGCAATACCTAAAATTCTTGGTAATTGGTGATGAATATTTAAAATTCCATCTAATATATTATCTAATCTAGTAAGTGCTCCATCTAAGTCAGTTTTATTAGAAGTAGGACATAATCTTTTAACATATTCATTTATTTGTCTATATAGTCCAACTGCTTGTTCTAGTTGTGTATGATATAATTGGTATAGTATATCAGTAAGCTTTGGTTCAAATAAGAAAGGTGCTTCTACAGGAGCTTCTACAAAAGTTTCTCCAACCTTTACACTTTTTATAGGAGGACCTCTAATCTTAAGTTCTTCATGAAATTGCTTTAATGATCCTTCATCTATCATTTGCGATTCTTCATGTGTTGATTGTGATTCTTCATCTATCATTTGCGATGCTTCATTTATAATTTTTTTTATGTTAGCTGAGTATAGGCGTTGTAATATATCTTCAAGAGGTAATGAAGCAATTTCTATACTATTATCACTACTTGTATCTAAACGAATAGTGCTTGTAATAGGTACATCTCCCATTAGACATAAACCACTAGTGCTACCATGATTACGAGCATCACTAAACCTAGCATTATCAACATCATATAGAGGGGGCACAAAAGTTTTAGAATAAGAACCATTATAAACACTATTACAATAACCTGAACAAGTAGCATCAGCACAAACAGTAGCAGCACCGCCCTTTAGAACACGATTTTTTTTCAGTTCTAAATATTTATTTTTATATTTCAAGTATTTATTAAACATATATATAATATATATGATAAAAAAATTGATACAAATATTATTAAAAATCTGATTTATATATTTATATAATGTCCAGATACCAAATATTATCGGAAATTTCCACAGATGATACTGAACCAATACCATATATCCCTACTATAAAAGAAAATATTGTACCTGTTAATATAGAACAACCAAATTTAATATTAGAATTACAAAGAGGTAAATTATATAGTTATCTTATAAAAAATTTTATTACACATGCAGTAACTATTTTCGGACCAAATATATTTTCAATTAAAAAAAGTATAAGTAGAACAATAGTAAATTTATTATCTTCTTGGATGTTTACATTATATATAGATTATGATTATTTAGATGATGAGTTTTTTCCATCTAATTATGAAAATACAACATCATTAGAAGATACATTAAAAGATTATTGTACATTTGATACAAGTATAACAGATGTAGACGAAAGAATAAAAAAATTAATAAATATATTAAAAGAATTATATAAACAAATGTTAATAAATTTAGAAATATATAAAAATAAAGATTACAAAAAAACAAAATATTCCATAAAAAAATCATTTAAATATCATGGAAAGAAAACATTTTTAAAATTGGAATTAGTACAATCAAGTGTAAAAATATTTGACAAAAAATTAAATAATATATTGAATAATATTATTATCTTGGAGAATGTTTATGATAGATTATTTTGTAGATATAAACATCTGCCTAAATATTTTGATACTTATATATGGTGTATATTATTTAGATATCAATTATTAGGTTCAAATAATCATCAACTAGCAATACAACCTCATATATTAGATTTTATGAAAACAGATTATAATTTAAATTTTGAATGTTTTGCTTCAAGTATTAATGCAGTGTCTGATTATTATTGTTCAATATATCCAGATTTGGAAAAACATTTTGGTTCGAGTGGTAATTTTTTCAATTATGAATTTAAAAATGGTGTATATGAAGTTAATCCACCATATGAAAAAAATGTTATTGATAAAACTATACAAAAACTATTTAAACATTTAGATAAAGCAACTGAACAACTTGTATTTTTCATAACATTACCAATTTGGGATAAAGAAGGAAGAGAAATGATAAAATTACAATCTAATAATTATTTAGAACCAAAATTAGAATATAAAGATTTTACAATAATAAATGAAATTAAGAATTCTAAATATTTTAAAACAGTTAGATTAGTAGCAAAAGAAGATTTTACATATCTTGATCATAATTTTGATTTGTATAAAAATAAAACAATTCAAGATACTTATGTATTTGTAATTAGCAATAATGATATAGATTTAACTAATTTTATGAAATATAATTTTGAATAAAAAAAATTGAATAAAAAAATTTTAATAAAATTTTTTCTAAATATAATTATATACATGAGCGTTTCAAAAAAAGGTTCTAAGAAAGTTATGAAAAAAGTTTCTAAAAAAGTTATGAAAAAAGGTTCTAAAAAAGCTGTTAAAAAAGGTTCCAAGAAAGCTGGTAAAAAAGGTTCTAAGAAAAATTAAAATTTTAGAATAAAAAATTTCTAAATATAATTATATATTAATTTATGAGCGATAGTGAAAGTGAACATAAATCAACTGTTACTTTTAGACATGAATATTCTACTATGAGTGTTGTTAAAGGTGTTAAAGTTTCTAGAAAAGAAAATATCATTGATGGTGAAAAAGGTTTATATATTAGTTTATTAACTAAAGATGGTGAAGATTTTTACAGAGCCAAAATTAAACAAACTGGTGGTGATACTTTTGACCTAGAAGAAAAGAAAGGTGAAAAAGAATCAAAAAAAGTTCTTAATATGGCTGATGTTAAAAAATTAGTTAGTAGTAATAAATATATGAAATTTGCTGAAGATTATTTAGCATCTAGAAAGAACCAAAAAGGTGGTAAAACTAAAAGTTCTAAGAAAGGTTCTAAGAAAGGTTCTAAAAAAGGAACCAAGAAAGGTTCTAAGAAAGGATCTAAGAAAGGATCTAAGAAAAGTGCTAGAAAAAATTAACTTGATTAAAAAAAATTGATAAATAAAGTTTTTTAATTTTATTATTTTATTTTATAACAATTAAATGTCTAAATATATGGTTGGATATTTATTTGGTACTGTTGCAACAGGAACATTTTTGATAAATAATTTTGAAAGTAAAAGTAATAATGTTAATGAAATATTGATTTCAATGTTATGGCCTAGTTATGTTCCTTTTGCTATTACTTGGTATACTATATATAAAAGTGGGGGTTATTTTTCTTCTTTAATAACTGATAAAAAAAAATAATAATAAAATATAATAATAAAATGTATAAATCAATCATTGGATATATAGGTAGTTATTTTGTTGGAGCAGTTGCTACACAAACATTTGTAATGAGTAATTTTGAAAGTGAAACCAATGGAGCTTTTGAAGCATTATCATCAATCTTTTGGCCAATATATGCTCCATTTTGTATATATAAAAAAATTGATGAAAAAAGAATTTAATTTAATTTATTAATATATTCATTTATGCACAAACAATTAAATGAATATGTTGAATATACAATTGCACAATATATTATAAAACCAAGATATAAAATTGATAGAGAATCTCTATTAGATATATGTCAAGATTTTAAACATTTTAAAAAAGAGGATCTATTTTGGCACATATCATCTTTTATGAATTTAAATATATTTACAGATTTAGGAATAATAAAAACAAAAACCAATTTACCACCAATATGGTATTCTAGAAAATCTGCAATAGAACATTATAAATTTAATAATTTAGATGATGATCAAAAACATTTATATTCATATAATGAGAATGGTATAATGATAGCACTAAAAAATAAAATATTAAATTGGAGAGGGGTTAGTATGAATTCATCTAGAAAAGCAGTATCATTATTGAAAAAAAATCCAGATAAA
>Ga0214923_10001553_pt1 | contig 32491 bp, 29 predicted proteins | sample LL1510_MetaG_FD_177993 | JGI IMG/M metagenome (GOLD analysis project Ga0214923, IMG submission 177993) | Freshwater microbial communities from Lake Lanier, Atlanta, Georgia, United States - LL-1510 | ecosystem: Environmental > Aquatic > Freshwater > Lake | place: USA: Georgia | collected...
TCGGGCCGTCTTCGGCGGGCGGTCGGGTGGCGAGAAAGATGCCGTAGTCCTTGTCGATGGTGCCGTACTTGTGCTTCAGCCGTGGTGTGTCGGCCATGGTGCCCCCTCGCTCGTGTCGGCGAGCGTAGTTAGCCTGACCATTTAGCGAAGAGTCGGAGTGCTCGACGCTCCGTCATAGCACTGCTCCCGTAGCTCAGTTGGATAGAGCGACGGTTTCCTAAACCGCAGGTCGCAAGTTCGATTCTTGCCGGGAGCGCCACTTGAGGGTGCTGTCGCTCTAGCGGGAAACAAGTGAGGAACACTGAAGCCCGCTTTACGAGTAACAATCGAGCAGCCGTTGTGGTATCAAGAGGGGTTTGGATGCGCCAGTGGCCAACATGTTCTTGGATGAACCTTGGGGTCGAGACTGGCGGCAACGTTGCCTGCCGTACTGACAGCTGGCGTGAGGTGGCGGTTGACGTTCGAGTGATCAATTCAATTTCCTCTTGGAGTCGTCATGAGGGGCTCGTTCGGATTATGCGTCGTCTGAGATGCGAAATATCGCTTGAAGTGCCGTGGCAGTTCGTCGCTGATTGCATCGTCTCGGAAGGTCCGAACGTCATTCGGAGCCTGTGGTCCTCGATTCTCGGGGATGAGCAGCAGGTGAGTGCCATTTTCGGTCCGTATGTCGAGTCAACGGTGGAATTACTCCGCGACGAATTACTGTTGCCCAGTGACACTTGAGGCGATCTCTGGTGCCATCGCCACAATGTGCGGGATGGCCTTCATCTGGCCCCAAGTGTTCCGTATCTTCCGGTATCGGACGGTCGAGGGCCTCTCCGCAACTACCGTGCTCGTGGGGCTGGTCAATCCCGTTTTCTGGACGGTATTCGGTTATTCGACTGGCCGCTCTCTTGCGGTGTTCGCGAACACCAACGTTGGGCTCGCATTCGTATTAATTGCATTCCAGATGGCACGGATGAGAGCAATCAACCCGCGGGTCGCAGTCGCGATGTTTGTTTCTACGGTTGCCTACTGCCTCATCATGAATGAGATCTCGCCGTATGTCGTGGGAGTCACCGGTCTCATCGTGTCGACCCCGATGTTTCTTCCGCAGCTTTGGAAAGCAATCCGCACGCGTGAGCTGTACGGCGTGTCGGTGTGGGCAAATCTGCTGTTCTCAGTTCAGTGCATCTTCTGGGTGCTATATGGAATCGAAGTGGAGGAGTGGCTGTACATCTACCCCAACGCGGTTCTATTGCCGTGCGGTGTCATCATCGCCTGGAGGGTTGTTCGTTCCCGTCGATTGCCTCTAGTCGACGTCGCAAGTCGTCAATCGTAAACGACTGCTGTGTTGAGCTCACTGTCGAACTGAATCGACGCAAGTCCTTCAACCCACTGCCAGTGAGAATGGCGACCGGACGAGCCGACGACGGCAGGCGCCCCGACTTCACGTCGTTTGCTAGCGCAGCCGCTGCGAGTGCAGAGGCAGGCTCTACGAAGATGCCTTCTTTGCTGGCGAGGTAGTCCTGCAATGACCATGCGTCTGCGTCGCTCACCGAACATCCCCAGCCACCTGACTCACGCACTGCCAATGCTGCAAGTTCGCCATCGGGGGGCGCGGGCAGTTGTAGACCCGAAATCGTTGAGGTGCACGAAGCTATTTGAGGTTCGGTGATTTCGCCGTTGAGGAATCGAACGATGGGATCACAACCTGCTGGCTGCGCACAGATCAATCGCGCCGTCGACGCCCCACCCAACCCTCGGGCCACGGCAACGAGTAGTCCGCCGCCGCCCGCAGGGACGTATACGTGGGTGAAGTCCCCTTGGTTGAGAAGCTCGGATCCGATGGATTCAGTCCCGGACATTCCTTCTGGGTTGTAGCGGTATGCGGTAACGGAGAGTTTCAAGCGGTACTCGGCTGCCAGTTCGCCGATGGCATCCATCTCAGCAATGCCAAGTTGTGACATGGGAAGCAGCGTCGCCCCGTACGGGACGATTGATCGAACTTTCTCTGGCGGTGCGTCGGCGGCGATGCAGAGAAACCCGGGCAGTCCAGCCTTCGCCCCATAGGCCGACATCGACGCCCCGCCGTTGCCTGACGACGTACCAATCCAGCCGCGCAGACCGAGTTGTAGCGCATGCTCAATGGTGGCGGCAGCGATGCGATCCTTGTACGAGCCGGTGGGGTTCATCCACTCTGCCTTCGCCGATATCTCGTTGACACCCAGAGACTTTGCGAGGGTGGCGAGCGACAGAACTGGCGTGTTTCCCTCGCCGAGAGACAGCTTCGACCTGGTCAACGGTGGTCCTGCACTGCATAAATCAATGTCGTATCGCCGACATTGACCCGTGCCTCGCGACGTCGCGTCATGAGGTAGCCCGCCTGCGGTGCACGAATCTGATCGATCGTCTTGCCATCGATGTCGACGATGTCGGCGAGCGCTTGCCCGGTGACACACGGTTCTCCACTCTCGACTCGTGAAACCATGTAACCCGATGCGGGGGAGGTGACACCGATGTCGGTGTTGCCGTCACCCAGCACCCGAATGCTCGACCTCGTGCGCGATGGCGCGCTTGCCACCATGGACAGTTCGTGCAATACCCGCAGCACGCCGTCGGTGTAGCCCGTCAGCTCGTCGTGCCGTACCGACCGCCCGCCGCCACCTTCGGTGTAGATGGCGGGAATGCCCAAGTCGAAGGCAGCAGAGAGTGACCGACCTGGTGCCGGCTTGCCAGCGTGTCTCCAAGTGAAGTCGGCTGCGAAGATGTCGGCAAAGTTGCGAGAAGCAGCGGCAACGGCGCCACCGTCATCCTGGAAGCCGCAGAGAAACGGCATCTCGAAGTTGGTTCCTGCGGAGTGAAGGTCAATGAGGAGATCCGCACCCTTGAGCACACGCTCGGTCAGTTCGTGGGCAACTGACTCGGTCGGGGTGCCTCTGGCATCACCAGGAAACACCCTGGCGAGGTTCTTGCCGTCGAGCGGACTCTCGCGTGTTGTTGTCTCCCAAGCTGCAGGGTGTGCCGGAGCGGCAGCTCGAACCGTTCCCTTGACGAGTACGGAGCGTAAATGCGCAATGAGCCAGCGCGTGGCAATGACACCCTCATATTCGTCGCCGTGTACACCCCCGAGCAGCGCAACTATCGGCCCCGCAGACGAGGCGGAGATAGTTACCACGTGCGGTGAGTGGTGCAGCATCAGAGCTGACTATGGCGTCGCAACAACTCGCGAACGCTGTTCACCCAGGCCCTCGATACCGAGACGCATCTCGTCGCCAACCGCGAGGTACCGCGGTGGGCGCAGGCCGAGCCCGACCCCTGAGGGAGTACCGGTGTTAATGACGTCTCCTGGTTCGAGGACCATGAACTGACTCACGTACCAGATGAGATGACTCACCGGGAAGATCATGTCGGAAGTGCTCTCGTTCTGGACGCGTTGACCGTTGACTTCGAGGAACATCTGCAGACGCTGTGGATCGGGAACTTCATCCGCAGTTACGACCCATGGACCGAGGGGATTGAAGGTGGCACACGACTTTCCTTTGTCCCACTGGCCACCACGTTCGAGTTGGAACTCCCGTTCGGACACGTCGTTGGAAATCGCGTATCCAGCGACATGAGCAAGCGCATCTGCAGGACTGGCGAGGTATGAGGCAGTTGAGCCAATGATAACGGCCAGTTCGATCTCCCAGTCGGTTTTTTGCGACTTGTGCGGAATACGCACGTCGTCGTGCGGGCCGACCAGTGTGTTCGGCGCCTTCATGAAGATGATGGGCTCCTTTGGCACTTCCATTCCCGACTCGAGTGCGTGGTTGCGGTAGTTGAGACCGATGCACACAATCTTCTCTGGCTTGCGGATTGGTGCGCCGATTCGCAAGCCCTTTTCTTGGAGTGGAGTGAGCTTGCCATCGGCCACCGCCTTGCGTAACCGCTGGACGCCACCGCCAGCAAAAAATTCAGGGTCGTAATCGGACGTAACCGATCGGGCGTCCAGAACTCCCGACGAGTCGGCCAACTGAACGGCCGGGATCTCACGACCGTGCTCACCAAGGCGAACGAGCCTCATGCTTCGGCTACTACCTTTCCTGGATTCATGAGCCCGAGTGGGTCCACGGCCTTCTTGATCGAGCGCATGAGGTCGACTGCATCGTTGCCGAGTTCGCGAAGCAGGTACGGAATCTTCCCTACTCCGATGCCGTGTTCGCCGGTGCACGTTCCACCCATGTCGAGAGCACGCGAGATGAGACGTTCGTTGAACGACTCGACCCGGTGCATCTCTTCGGCGTCGTCGGGAGTGACGACGACGATTACGTGGAAGTTCCCATCGCCCACGTGCCCGATGATGGGCCCGAGGATTCCCGATGCAGCAATATCCGCGTGGGTTTGGATGATGCAGTCCGCGAGCCGAGATATCGGGACACACACGTCGGTGACGAAGATCTGAGCGCCAGGGCGCTGGGCGCGAATCGCCCATGCGGCGTCGTGTCGTGCTTGCCAAAGCACCGTTCGCTCTGCTTGATCGGTACTGAACGTGAATCCCGTCCCGCCGTGATCCGCGAGGATCTCACCGGCCAGCTTGGCTTCATGCCGCACCACTTCATCCGAACCATGAAACTCCAGAAGCAACATGTTGCGTTCGGCAAGTGAGGTTTTGGAGTAGGAGTTCACGGCGGCGACAGCGGCTTTGTCGAGCAGCTCGATTCGGGCCACACCGATACCCAGCTGGATGATGGCGATGACCGAAGACACTGCCGAGTTCAGATCTTCGAATTGCACGGTTGCCGCCGCAGTTGCCTCAGGAATTCCGAAGAGTCGCAGCGAGACCTCGGTGATCACACCGAGCGTTCCTTCCGAGCCCAAGAAGAGATGAGTGAGGTCGTATCCGGCGGATGTCTTTCTGGCGCGGCGCCCAGTTTCGATGATGGTGCCGTTCGGCAACACCACCTTCAGCGAGAGCACAAGCTCGCGCATCGCGCCGTACTTCACCGTGGTGGTACCGGAGGCACCGGTGGCGGCCATACCGCCGATGGTCGCGTCGGCACCCGGATCGACTGGGAAGAACAATCCGTATGGCACAAGCTCCTTGGCGAGTTGCTTGCGCAGCACACCTGCTTCGACGGTGCAGTCGAGATCATCGCTGCTGACTCGCAGAATCCGATTCATTCTCGACAGGTCGAGCGAGACGCCACCGTGCAGTGCATTGACGTGTCCCTCGAGAGATGTACCGACTCCGAAGGGAATGACGGGGATCAGATGACGGGAGCAGATTGAAAGACAGTCGGCGACGTCTTGTGTCGACTCGGCGAAGACGACGAGATCTGGTTGGCCCGGCAAGTGGAAGCTCTCATCGTGCGAGTGTTGTGCGAGAACGTCACGCCCACGGGTGGCCTGCTTACCGAAGCGTTGTTCGAGCTCTTGCAGACCAGCCTCGCGTTGCCCGTGGTCTTCGCGCGCGCCACGTCCCGAGTCAATCGTTGTCGACACGTCAGTTCTTGCCGGTCGAGGATTCGATTCTCTGCCAATCGGCCTTGAGGAGGCTGACCGTGGTGATGAGGTGGGTGCGCAGTGCCTCCGCGGCGAGTTCGTGGTCACGCGAGGACAGTGCATCGACGATCGCCCTGTGCTCGTCGTCGGCAGCATCATGTCGAACCTGCAAGGAAAGCTGCTGGTAGCGCTCGGCATGCATCCAGAGCTGGCGGATGATTCGCATCCGACGCTCTGAGTCACAGTTGCTGTAAATACGGAAGTGGAAGTCGCGGTTGAGTTTCACGACGCGATTGGAATCGTCTTCGGAATAGGCTTTCGACATCTTCTCGATAATTGTCTGCAAGTCCTGCAGGGCTTCGTCGCTGAACGGCCTGCTCTTGGCAACGGCATCGGCTTCTATGGCGATTCGTACGTCGTAGAGGTCATCAAGGTCGGCGAGTGAGACAGGGGTCACCCACGCACCACGGTTGTGTCGGAAAAGAATGAACCCCTCGGCCTCGAGAATTCGAAGTGCCTCACGAACCGGAATGAAGCTGGTACCGCACCGCTCGGCGATTTGCTTGGGGAGAATCTTCGAGTCGCATCGGTAGCGACCTGTGATAATGCCGTGACGCAGATGCTCAACGACGTGATCAACGGAGCTGTCGTCGGAACGCTGCGTTCGTGTGGAACCACCTCGAACCGCTGAACGTCCTTTCGCTGGCACGGGGCAGATGCTATACGATTCCAACGTCTGTTCACCAAGAGCAAAGCAAAGGTTCGGCTGTGATTACCCTGCGAAACAACCGTTTGACGGTGCGTCTGGACGAGAGTCGCGGAGCTGAGATTACGCAGATCGCCATAGGTTCTGTCGAACTCCTGGCGTATTACGACTGGGACAGTCCCGTCGCCATGAGCCGAAGCGCCTCCTACGGTAAGCATCGTCATGACTGGCTGTCGGAGTATCGCGGTGGCTGGCAGTTCTTGGTGCCCAATGCCGGCCCAGAGTGTGAGGTCGACGGTGTAAACCTTCCCTTCCATGGCGAATGGTCGCGCACCAGCGTCTATGTGATTGCACAGACCGAATCGATGGTGCGAGTCCGAGCCGGAACGCGCCTTCCCATCACCGTCACCCGCGAGATCTCGTTGCGCTACAACCCCGATCGAGTGCAGATTGCCACCCAGGTGTACAACTCGTCGAGTGAATCCACCTCGTTCATCTGGGGGGAGCATCCCGCTTTTCGAGCAATAGCTGGTGATGAGATCGACTTGCCAATGGCGAACGTCGCGGCTGCGTCGGGCGTTTCGCTCGGGCGCTGGCCGCTCGACGGTTCGGCTCGACTCGATGTCATCAACGACAGCGCGCCGCAGGAGAGCGTGCATTTCATCACCGACCTGACTGATGGCTGGGCCGCCCTTCGACGCTCCGATGTCGGAGTTGCGATGGCTTGGGATGCCCGCGATTTTCCGCACGTGTGGCTGTGGCGCGAGCATGGCAGCAAGGGATTCCCGTTCTACGGTCGCGCATCGCTGGTGGCAATCGAACCGGCGTGTTCATGGCCCGGACTCGGACTCGCCGAGGCTCGTCTCCGAGGTCAAGCCATTGAACTTGCACCAGGAGCGACGCGCAGTACGAAGATGTCGCTCACGCCATTCGAATCGGGTCGTGCCAAAGTGACGCAGGTGACCGTGGATGGTCGCATCACCTTTGGTCGTTGAACATGTTTCGACGACAGGCTCCACGGAAGGGATTTCCGGCGCGTCGTACCCGTGAGGTCGGCTGGTCGATCTTCGATGCCGACGTACTGATGCCGACTGCAGTGCTCCTGCGCTCCGCGCTGAAGAGCAACAGTGCGAGCTTCGCTGACTATTGCGCGCACCACCACGTGTCGTTCGCACCGCACGGCAAGACGTCGATGTCGCCTCAGCTGTTTCGCATGCAGCTCGACGACGGAGCTTGGGCGATCACCGCAGCCAACATATTTCAAGCAAAGACGATGATCGAGCACGGCGTCCCGCGCGTCCTCATCGCCAACGAAGTGACTGCACCCGGTGATATTGCGTGGTGGGCCAGTGCCACTCGACGCGGACACGAGGTGTATTGCTGTGTCGACTCGATTGATGCGGTGAACCTGCTTGACGCTGGTCTCGGCGAGTTGCCGAGAGACAAGAGAGTTGGGGTGCTCGTCGAACTTGGCGTGCCGGGTGGACGTACGGGATGTCGTAGTGCCAGCGAAGCTTTGGGCGTAGCGCGCCATGTGAAGGCCTGTCCAAAGCTCCGACTAGCGGGAGTATCCGGCTTTGAGGGCATTATCTCGGCGAACGAATCACATTCCGCTGAACAGCGTGTCGACGAGTTTCTCTCGCAACTGCGTCAGTTGGCCGATGAGGTCATCGCGCAACGACTTGTCGACATGTCTGGCGAATTGGTGATTAGTGCCGGCGGAAGCGTGTTCTTCGAGCGTGTGGTGAACCAGCTATATCGCGCAGCCCCATCGATGAAGGAGCGGGTCGTGATTCGTAGTGGTTGCTACATCAGCCATGACGACGGCGTGATTCATGAGTTGTCACCGCTCGGCGCCGAACCTCGCGACAGCGGAGAAGTCTTCCGGCCAGCTCTTGAGGTATGGGGGGTCGTCTTGTCACGTCCCGAACCGACGCGAGTCATCGTGGGTATAGGTAAACGTGACGTTTCTACCGACGGCCTCCTTCCTGTGGCGAAGAAGCGTCGTCGGCGAACAATTGGCCGTGTGGAGTCGTGGACCTCGATCGGACGAGCCGTTCGGGTGGACGATCAACACACGTACCTCGACGTAGAGGCGTCGGACGACATAGCAGTGGGCGATCTTGTTGGGTTGGGGATCTCGCACCCGTGCACCACGTTCGACAAGTGGCGTGCTATCCCCATTGTTGACGACAACTACCGCGCGATTGAGGTTGCCCAGACCTTCTTCTAGTCGTCGAACGAGGCGCCTTGCTCGAACGGAAACATTGGGCGTCTACGCAGTGAGTAGTGCAGCGTCGACAGATCTGCGCTCGTGCACCCCGGCGTGTTGAGTTGAATGAGTTCGGTGGCGATCGGCTCGAATGCGCCACGCGGCGAGTGGACTCCTTTGGCCACGATGATTTTCAGCTTCAGTGGATCGAGTCCGGCACTTGTCAGTTCGGCACGGCTGGTATTGCCCATCGGGCGCGAATTGAGCAGCACGAAATGGTCGTCGTCGGTGTGGACTAGAGCGCGTGGACCGGCATTGAAGAAGCGGAAACCGCCATGGGTCACCCCGGTGTCCTCGAATCGGCCGTCGTCGAGGTGCTTGACCACCCCAGTGATGTGCACGGGCGAACCATGGAGAGAATCGGTCTTGCCGCCGACCTGGAGATCCACCCACGCCTCGACTCCGGCGGCGTGGCAGGCTTGCGCACTCGACGGATCGCAGAGCGAGTGGAACAGTCCACCGACGCCGAGTCGCTGGGCGGCAGCCAATACGTGGGTCGAATCGGCAGGACTTCCGCCGCCCACGTTGTCACCAACGTCGAGCAAGACGACAGGTCCACGCGGTGCGGATGCCGCACGCTGCAGCGCTATGTCGAGGTCGACACCGTCACCGATGAAGTGATCTCGCATCTGCCAAGCCTCACGGGCGAGGGTACGCGCCAGTTGATCGGCGAGTAGCGGATCGTCATCGGTAGTGACGATGAAAGACATGCCGAGCTCGGGAACGTCGGCGTAGGGGAAGCCCTCGATCACACTCACCGACAGCACTCCATCACGTTGCTGCATCTCGTTAGCGAGGCCCGCGAGATGGGACATCGGGAAGTCAGAAGTGCCCTGCCGAAGGATGTTGATAGCTGCTGGGATCGGGACGAAGGCCGTGGTCGGCTGGATCTCGCCGCGTGCTGTTCGCACGGAAAGGTCGGCGATCTGTCGGGCACGCTCTCGTGGGTCGACGTGCGGGTTGGTGAGGTAGGCGTTGATCAACGTGCTGTTCTGCACCATGCGTTCGGACATGTTGGCGTGCATGTCAAGGGCAACACCGAGCACGACGTCGGAGCCGACGAGTCGGCGTACTCGCTCGATAATCTCGCCGTCCGCATCAGGCTGGTGTTCGGCGACCGCGGCACCGTGCAGTGCGAGAAGCACCACGTCCCAAGGCCCGTCAGCGGCAAGACGTTCAAGCATGCGATCAACCAGCGTCTCGAACGCCTCCTCGGTGATCGTGCCCATCGGATTCAAATCTGCGTGAAAGAGCGGTACAACAGTGAGATTGGGGAGCGAACGTATCTCTAAAAATCCACCGAGGGTGGCTTTTGATTCGCCGTAGACGCGCACCAGATCGTCATCCTCAACTGGGCCGGCGGCCATGAAGCGCTCAAGCGATGCTGGTACCGGCGCAAAGGTATTCGACTCGTGATGAAAACCAGCGAGCGCGACGCGAAGATGCCGAGATGCAGTCCTAATGCGAGCAACTCTAGGGTGATTGCGCGAATTTCGAATGTTATAGAGTTGGCGAATCACCCTACGGAGGGTCACATGAAATACCGACCACTTGGCAGTACCGGAATCGAGGTGTCATTGCTTGGTTTCGGCATGTGGCCGATCGGCGGAACCCAACACGCCGGCGACTACGGCAACGTCGACGATGACGCGGCAATCGCTGCCATTCAGCGGGCTCTCGACCTCGGGGTAACGCTCTTTGACACGGCCCCGGCATACGGCAATGGTCGTGCTGAATCCATCCTCGGAACGGCACTCGGCAAGCGCCGTAGGGACGCCGTCATCGTCACGAAGTGCGCGGTCCATTGGGACTACGCCAACGACCAGTGGGTCACGACGTCCAATCGTGAGGCAATTCTTGAGTCAGCAGAACAAAGCCTGCAGCGCTTGCGAACCGACCACATCGACGTTCTACTCATCCATGTGCCAGACCCCGATGGTTCGCCGGCTGGTTCGATGGCGGCGTTTCGCGAGCTCGTCGATTCGGGAAAGGTTCGAGCAGTGGGGGTTTCCAACTTCACCACCGAACAACTCGACGAGTATCGCCAACACGGCAGCATTCAGGTACAACAGTCGGGCTACAACATGCTCGACCGTCGTGCAGAAACCAATATGGTTCCCTACGTATCGGCCAATGACATCGGATTCATGACGTACGGATCACTCTGTCACGGGCTGTTTTCCGGAACATGGAATTCCACGACGTCGTTCGCTGCTGGCGACTGGCGTTCCAAGGGGGATGTCTTCGGATTGCCGCTTTTTCTCGGCGAGAATCTCGCCAAGAACATCGAGATGGCGAATCGTCTGAAGGAGTTCGCAGAATCTCGGTCGCATACGTTGCCGCAATTGGCGATTGCGTGGGTGGCGATGCACGACTTCGTCGGCACGTGTCTTGCCGGCATGATCACACCAGCCGAAGTGGAAGACAATGTCACGGGAGTCGATTGGTCGCTTACTCCTGCGGAGCTCCAGGAGATTGATCGCATCCTTGCCGGTGCCGCCGGTACCGAGGGTGCCGACCACTATGTCGTCAAGTAGTTCGGATTCGGTGTTGTCAACCTCGAACCTTCGGGACCCCGTGTGAACATCATCGGCATCGAGACGATCCTCCCCGGTGACCAGTCACCGCTGCCCGAAATCGTCTTCGTGCGTGTCTACACCGATTCGGGAGTGGTTGGTCACGGTGAGACCTATTACACGCCACGTGCGGTGAGCGAGTACATCCATGAGTTCTTGGCACCGCGACTACTTGCGCATGGTGGGTGTTCGCCGGAAGCTCTCTGGGAACACGGCTACCGATCGGCGGCACGTTTTGGTGGACGCGGGCTTGAAATGCGGGCGCTCTCGGCCGTGGATGTCGCCGTGTGGGATGTATGCGCACTCGCAGAAGGTGTGCCACTCCAACTCATGTTGGGTGGGCCAACGAGGGATCGCCTCGCCACCTACAACACGTGCGCCGGACCGAGCTACGGAAAGAGTTGGCGCGTTGGATCGACTCCCGTAGGTCGTGAAATGTACGAGGACTACGAATCGTTCCTTCATCGACCGGGTGAACTTGCTGTTGAGCTCGTGGAACAGGGCTTTGCCGGCATGAAAATCTGGCCGTTCGACCGGATGGCACGAGTGCCTGGTGCGACATCGATCGATCCATCCGATCTCCGGGCAGGGGTGGAAGTGTTCGAGAAGATTCGTTCTGCAGTTGGTTCAGATATCGAGATCATGGCCGAAGGCCACGGAATGTGGTCGGTCGGTGCCGCCAAAACGATCGCGCACGCCCTTGAGGCAGTTCGACCCGCATGGATCGAAGATCTCATCCTGGCCGACGACCCTGCTGCGTTACGTGAGCTGAAACAGAGCACCAGCATCCCGCTGCTTGCCAGTGAGTACCTCATCACTCGTTTCGAATATGCCCCGATCATCGATCAGCAGGCAGCCGACATCATCATGATCGATCCGACGTGGTGCGGTGGCATCACCGAGTCACGCCGCATCGTCGGCCTCGCTGATGCAAAGCAACTTCCAGTGACGTTCCATGACTGCACCGGCCCGTTCACGCTGCTCGCTGGAATTCATCTCTCCTTCAGCTCGCCGAACGCGCTGTACCAAGAGGTCGTGCGTGCATACCTCCACTCCGTCTATGCAGAGTTCGTCGACGAACTGCAGCCGTTGCACCAAGGCGAATACCATCTTCCGACACGAGCTGGAATCGGCGCGGCGCTGCAGGCCGACATAGTGAACCGCCCGGGCGTCGAGGTACGTCTGACGGGCAGGCGTTAACGCGAAGCGTGTTGCAACACGCGACCGGGACGCTCATCGGAGATGGCTCCGTCGTTGAGCACGACGCGACCGTTGACGACGACATGGGAGATGCCGGCAGGTCCCTCCGGAGCCTTACCGAAGTCGGCGCGATCGATGACCTGTTGTGGATCGAGGAGCACGAGATCCGCGGCTAGGCCGGTGGCGATGCGACCTCGATCGTGGATTCCGAGACGACGCGCCGGCTCGTGGGTCATTTTTCTCACGGCATCGGCGAGTTCGAGCACGCCCCGGTCGCGTACGTAGCGACCCAGTACCCGCGGGAACGTGCCAAAGTTGCGAGGATGCGGCCGAGCACACGGTTGATGCAGCGAGATCGCATTGCCATCCGAGCCGACGACGGCCAGCGGATGTCGGAGAAAGGCCGAGACATCCTCCTCGGTTCGGTAGAAGAGCACCACCTGAATCTCATTGCCGTACTCCTCGCAGAGTCGCAACGTGAGCTCGTCGGGTGCAATGCGCAACGACTGAGCCGCCGACTCGAGCGTCTCGCCGACGTACCGGCCATCTGGTGTGCTTGATATTTGGAATCGATCCCAGAGCCACGGAATGCCATTGAACCAACCCTCGGTCATGTCGGACAGCGCCTTTGCACGCTGGTCGCCATCGGCGAGGCGAGCACGCATGGCCTCGGTGCCCCCGGCTTGCAACCACGGTGGCAGGTACTGCGTGAGTGACGATGATGATGCGTCGTACGGGTACACGTCGAAGAAGATGTCGATGCCCTCCGAGCGTGCATCGTCGAACATCTGGAGGAGTTCTGCACCCGTTCCCCAGCGATCCGGACGATTGATGGCGAGATGACTGAACTCCACGGTGACACCGGTTCGGCGACCGAGTTCGATGGTCTCGGCAACGGCCGCCCGCTCATCAGGCTCTGCTGCGCGACAATGCGTCGCATAGAGGGCACGATGTTCGGCAAGTATCTCGGCAAGGGCAATCACTTCATCGAAGTCGCCATAGGCACTCGGAACGTGCGTGAGACCCGTACTCATTCCGAATGCGCCTTGTTCCAACGCCGTATGGAGATCCGACACCATTCGTCCAAGCTCCGCTGCAGTCGCTTGCCGTTGGTCGACGCCCATCGCGGCAACTCGTAGCGTCCCGTGACCCGCCAAGGGCGCCACGTTGAGCGCGATGCCCTCGTCGTGGAGTGCAGCTGCATATCCGGCGAGATCGGTCCACCATGGTCTGATCGGTGCGGTGGCGCGTGCGAGGTGATCGGCGTGGAGATCGAGATGACGAGGTTCGATGGGGAACGCCGAGAACGAACAGTTTCCAACGACTTCAGTGGTGACACCCTGACGCAGCTTGCTTTCGCCACGACCATCCTCGATCAATGTGAGGTCGGAGTGGGTATGAATGTCGATGAATCCAGGACACAGCACCTTGCCTGCGCCGTTGATGGTGGTGCGGGCTCGCATGTTCTGCAAGTCCGGTGAGGTGTCCGAGCCGACCGCAGTGATGACGCCATCTTTCACCGCGACATGACCACGAGTTGGGGCAGTACCCGTTCCGTCGACGATGGTCACATTGCTGATCACGACGTCATGCATTGAGTGACCCACCTTCCGAACGGGCGTACACGACAATGTTTATAATCTTTGATGATACCCAACCATGGGTAACCACCAACGAGAAACGGAAATCCCCGATGTCACAGACACCGCCATCTGCAACGAATGTCGCTCGTGGTTGGTCACCACTGCCAACACCAATATCGAGTCATCTTCCCTTCTCGGCGGCCGTTGAAGCGAATGGTTTCGTGTTCGTCTCGGGCCAGGCGTCAGTCGACGACCACGGCGTGATCGTGAGCGGCGACTTCGAGCAGGAGATGAGGCGGTCGATGTCGAACGTGGAGCGAATCCTTGCTGCTGTCGGGCTCGATCTCGGCGATGTCGTGCGAGTGACGAGCTACGTTCATGATCCCGCACATCTTGCGCAGTACAACGCGCTGTACCGCGAGTACTTCTCCGCTCCGTTGCCGGCGCGGACCACGATCACCAGTTGTCTCTCGGCAGCACTCAAGTTCGAAATCGACGTGATCGCCGTGAGGCGACCGTAACGGTGACTCAGCAGCAGTGCTTTTCGGTGGCGTGCATCATGCCACGGATGTAACCGAAGGCAAACAGTCGGCCGAGCATCGTGTAACCAGGCTCACCGTCGTCCTCGCCGATCATCTGCGGGACATGGTCGGGGCGCATTGGTCCCGAGAAACCCACTTCGCGATAGGCGCGCATCGCCTCTGCCATGTCGGTTTGTCCGTTGTCTTGCCAGCTTTCGCGGAAATCGTCGGCGGTGCCGACCACGTCGCGGTAGTGCACGTACGCAATGTGTGGTCCGAGGCGTCGGATCGTTGCCGGAATGTCGATGCCCATCTCCGAAAATGAACCCTGGCAGAACGCGATCTTGTTCGACGGAGACTTGACGATTTCCACGAGGCGCTCGAAGCCGGAGACATCGTGCATGATGCGGTCGTTGCCCAGCAGTTGAGGCAGCGGGGGGTCGTCGGGATGCATGGCCATCACCACGCCCGCATCTTCCGCAACCGGGATGATTTCCTCGAGGAAGTTCTGCAGGTTCTTCCACAACTCGGGACGCTTTGCGCCCGGTTCGAGTTCGGCTCGGAATGCCGGTCGTCCGGGAATTCGTGCCTTGTCGAGATCAGCCAGACGGAATGCAGTCACCTTGGAGCCGGCACGCTCGAGGGTGTCGACGGAGGTACGAATCCAGTCGGTGCCGGCCATGAAGTTGTAGCACACGAGGCGAATGTCCAGGTCCGACAGGTGGCGGATCAGCGCCTTCATCGCGCGCAAATCAGATCCGTCGTCCGTGCCCAACTTGATGCGATCGATGGGAAGGTATCCCTCCACGACACCGATCTCCATGCCGAATGATCGGATGCGCTGCTGCAACCGATTGAACTCGCTCAGGTCGGGGCCCGGGTAGCGAACCACGATCTGGTCAACGCCACACTGTGCTGCCAGCGTGAGGTTCTCGTCGGAGATCGGAGTAAGTACCGAGGCGAGTTTCATGTCGGATCCTTCAGGTGTGTCGCGGGAATGGACTGGGACTAGAAGACGATGAGACCGCGCGCCTGTTCGCCGGCGGCCAATGAGCGGAATGCCTCATCAGCTTCGTCGAGGTCGTAGCGCTTCGTCACGAGTTCTTCGATCTTGATTCGTCCGGACATTGCCAGCTCGACCAGCTTGGGGAATTCGACGAGCGGGTTGCTGGTGCCGTAACGCGAACCAACGATCCTGCGCTCACCACCCATCAACAGCCACGGGTCGACGGGGAACTTTTCGCCCTGACCGGGCAAGCCGAGGATGACTTCGACGCCTTGCTTGGCGAGAATCGTGAGTCCCTGCTCCATTGCCTTGCTGCTGCCGACTGCGATGATCGACGCATCGACACCGTTGCCGGTGAGCTTCTTTACTTCTGCCTCGAGGTCCTGTTTGGCCAGGTTGATGGTGTGTGTCGCACCGAAGTGGCGCGCCATGTCGAGTTTGGAGTCGAGGACGTCGACTCCGATGATGGGATATGCACCCGTGGCCACCGCACCTTGGATGGCGTTGAGTCCGACGCCGCCGCAACCAAACACGGCGACGCTTTGCCCGGCCCGAAGTCCGGCACTGTTGACCGCAGATCCAAAGCCGGTGGCAACGGAGCAGCCGATGAGCGCTGCAGCTTCGAGAGGGAAGTCCTTGCGAATCTTTACCGCTGCGGATTCCGGCACCACGATGTACGAGCCGTACGTCGCCGGACCATAGTGATACACGTCGTCTCCTTTGTGGTGGAACATCGTGACGTCACCGGTGGTCTTGCCGATCGCCGGCGTATTGAGGCAGAGCGCAGGGAACCCGAGGTTGCAGTACTTGCAACTGTTGCACGACGGAGCCCAGGAAATGACGACGTGGTCACCCTTCTGCAGGTGCGACACGCCGGCGCCAACGGCATCGACGATGCCGGAACCCTCGTCACCGAGCACGATTGGCATCGGGATGCCGGTATGTGACCCGTCGTAGGCGTGGAGACAGCTGTGGCATACGCCGCTGGCCACCATCTTGACGCGGACCTCGCCGAACCGAGGCTCGTCGAGCTCGAGCTCGAGCATTTGCATCTTTTCCTTCGGCTTCATGAGCACTGGTGCGTTGATCAACATGGTGTCCCCCTTGTGGTGACGAGTTTATAATCTTTTCTAGCACATATGTTTCACGATGCACAGGGGTCGCGACGGGATTGCCAGCATGGTGGCTGAGATGTCGGTCGACCTGGTGGTGGAGTGCCGGAGCCTGTTGGGTGAGGGGGTTACCTGGGACGTCGCCACATCGACCCTATGGTGGCTGGATATCGACGGCTGTCTCCTCCATCGCCTTCATGACGATGGTCGACACGAACAACGTAACCTGACTACACCGACCAGCGTGGTGGTGCCGACGGACAAGGGCGAATTGTTGGCCGTCTCAGGACTCCGTGTGGGCATCCTCGATGATTCCGGAACCATCGGATCAGTCGTGGCCGAGTTGCCGGCCGATGGGGACGGCCGGGCCAACGACGGACGATGCGATCCGCAAGGACGTCTCTGGATCGGAACCGTCGACCGAAGCGGCGAACACCGAGCTGGTGTGTTCTGTGTCGATGGCACGGGCTCGGTTCGTCGTGTGCGTTCGGGTCGTGCATTGTCGAACGGTATCGATTGGAGTCCCGACGGTTCCAAGTGTTACCACGTCGATTCACTGCATCGCACGGTCGATGAACTGATTCTCGATGAGTCGGGATTTCCCGTATCCGAACGCACCATCGCCACGTTCGATGTGTTGCCCGACGGAGTGTCGGTCGATGAGGAGGGAGGCATTTGGGTGGCCCTCTGGGACGGCGGAGGAGTCGTTCGCCTCAGTCCGAGCGGTGACATCGATTGCCGCATCGACATTCCCGGCGGCTGGATTACGAGCTGTGCGTTTGGCGGCGCAGATCTGCGCACGCTGTACGTCACATCGGCAACGGTGGATCTCGACGACGCTCGTCGAACCGCACATCCTGTTGCAGGCTCACTGTTTGCGTGCCGACCAGGAGTTGCCGGTCGCGGCTACACGCCCTTCGGCACCGCGAAGCGGTAACCGTTACGCACAGACGGGTGCGTCAGCACTCCAACGATTGAATGCCTTCAACGCAGGTGCATCGGCCAATTCCTGGCGAGCATTCACCCACAGCTGAGCCCATTCGTCGGCGTCACGCAGTTCTGTGTGCGGTGCTTCGTTGCTGCGAGCGACGAAACCCGGGAATGCACCGCGACCCGTTGGTTGACCAATCGGGTTGTAGCGCAAGTCGAAACTGATTCGAATCTCTTTGCTGGTGTTGGGCAGCGAGTTGTGCAATGTCATCTTGTCGATGAAGAGCACATCACCAGGATGCATCGGAAGTGCCACTGCTCCGTCGCGGGATGCGACGTTTTCCGGCACTTGCAGGCCACCGGGCCCGGCAGGGCAATGCGGCATCAAGCCTCGTTCGTGGGTGCGGGGGACGACTTGGAGGCATCCGTGCTCGATTCCGGCGTATCGCAGCGGGAACCACACGGTGAGCATCTTGGTGTCGTCGGCATCCGGAGTGACCACTCCGTTGTCTTGGTGCCAATTGGTGGCTCCCATCTTGAGCGCACCGGTGGCGGCATCACGAGGCTCGCGCGATTCCGGCATCTTGATGCGCACGTGTTGCACCGGATTGGAGTAGATCTCCGGTCCGATGAAACCCTCGACGAGATTCAACAGCTCGGGGCAGCGCAGCATGTCGAAGACCGCCGGACCGTGCCACATCGGGGTGTCGTGCTTGATGTTTCCTTGTGGCAGCGAAAAATCGAAGAATTGATGGTTGGTGTCGTTGGACTCGGCGCACACTTCGACGAATCGTTCGCCGAACGGGAGATGGTCGTAGAGGCTGGAGATGCGACCCTCTGCGAAGAGTTTGCGCGCCAGACGATCGAGCACCTCTTCGTATTCACGAAGCAGCGGGGTGAGCCAACGTTCAGAATCGAATGCCTGACGAACCACCACGTAACCCTCGCGTTGGAAGTGCTCCAGTTGCTCGGGTGTGAGCGACGAGCGGCTGCTCATGCCGAAAGTCTATATAGTTTGCCGTTGAGCCGCAAGAGTCGCGGCGCAACGCCGTTCAGGAACGTTCGAGGCTTGCTGCTCGCGCCGCTTTCAACAGGGTGGCGGTGTAGTCCGATGATGGTCGCGACAGCACGTCGGAGGTGCGTCCCGCTTCAACGATGTGACCGTGGCGCATGACGACGATGTGTTCACACATTCGGCTGACAACGCCGAGGTCGTGCGACACCATGACGAGGGTGAGACCCATCTGGTCGCGCAGATCCATGAGCAGGTTCAGCACTTGGGCTTGCACCGAAACGTCGAGTGCGCTGACTGGCTCGTCGGCGTAGAGGATGGTTGGGTTCACCGAAAGTGACCGGGCGATTCCGACACGCTGGAGTTGACCACCGGACAGCTGGTGGGGGAAACGCGACAACACTTCGGGCCCGAGGCCGACACGCTTGATAGACGTGACGAGCTCGTCGTCATCTGGCGTTCGATTTTGGAGCGCACGAATCGGTTCGGTGAGCGAGCGGCGGATGGTCATCCGTGGGTCGAGCGATCGTCGCGGATTCTGGAACACGATCTGGTTCTGTCGGCGCAGTTCGTTTGCACCATCATCTTGGTACTCGCTGAGGTCCTTGCCGTTGAATTGCACGGTTCCTTGTTGGTGGCGCAAGAGACCGCACATCACGCGAATGAGGGTTGACTTGCCGGATCCGGACTCACCGACGATCCCGACCGTCGATTTCAAGGCGATACTCAGCGAGATGTCTTGCAGGGTCCAGCCGCTGCCACCCGAGGTGATCTTGGCGCGGGGGTAGTGGAAGAACATCTGCTCGACGGAAACGAGCGGGGTGGTGGACGATGTCACGACTGACCTCCTTGCGCGGGATGCCAGCAGAGATAACGGTGATCGGGCGAGCTGGCGGTAACTGGCGGGGTAGTAGCGCACTTCTCGGAAGCATGTTGGCAACGATTGCGGAAGCGGCAACCACTCGGGAACCTGCCGACTGCCGGCACCGAACCTGTGATGGTCTGCAGACGTCGTCCGATGAAGGCCGAGAAGTTGTCGTCCTTGGGCATGCCCGGATTGGTCGCCAAGAGTGCGGCGGTGTAGCGGTGCTGTGGACGGTTGATGATGCTGTCGATATCGCCGGCTTCGACGATGTTGCCGCCGTAGATGACCGCCACTTGGTTGCACACGAAGCGCACGACGCCGAGGTCGTGGCTGACGAAGAGCAAGCTCATCTTTCGTTGCTCGCTCAAGGAAATGAGGAGGCGGAGAATCTCCTCCTGCACTGTCACGTCGAGTGCCGTCGTCGGCTCGTCGGCGATGAGCAGCTCGGGATCAGCGGCGATGGCCGCCGCAATCATGACGCGTTGTTGCTGACCGCCAGACAACTGGTGCGGGTACCGACGCACGAGAGCCTCCGGGTCTGGGAGTTGCACTTGTTGAAGCAACTCGATGACCTTGGCCTTGACAGCGTCGCCTTTAAGGTCGGCGTGCAGTCGGATGGCCTCGGACACCTGTTTGCCGATGCGCATCATCGGGTTGAGCGAGCGGGCTGGGTCCTGGAAGACGAATCCGATTCGCTTGCCGCGGATCTTGGCAAGCTGGCGGTCGCCGAGTTCGAGAAGGTTCTGTCCGCCGAACATGACGGATCCCGAGACTTTGGTCTCGTCGGGCAAGAGGCCGGCAATTGCCTTGGCAGTCATCGTCTTGCCTGAACCTGACTCGCCGACCAGGCCCAACCGAGATCCCGGTTGCAGGTCGAGTTCGGCGATGTTGATGATTTCTTGGTCATCAATTGCGACGCGGAGATTTCGTAGCTGCAACATCAGGCGAGTCCGCTTCGTGCTTGTTGCGGATCGAGCACCGTGCGCAGACCGTCCCCGAGCAAATTGAACCCGAGTGCCGTGAGCACGATTGCCACGCCCGGGAAGAACATCAGATATGGCGCCGCTTCCAACAACGATTGGGTCTCGTTGAGGAAGCGACCCCACGAAGACGTGGGAGGTTGCACGCCAACCCCGAGAAATGCCAGTGCCGCTTCGATCAGGATTGCGGCCGCAAACATGACGGAGCCCAGCACGATGAGAAGCGGGCTGATGTTGGGCAACACGTGCCGGCGGAGCACGTAAGCCTTCGAGCGCCCGTAACCGTATGCGGCCTCGACGTAGTCGAGGGCAAGGATCTGTCGCGCTGGTCCGATGGTGACACGCGCAGCCACCGGAACCTGCCAAGTGATGATGGCGAGCGTCGCGGTGGTGTTTCCGGGGCCGAGCTTCGATGCCAACACCAATGCGGTCAGAATTCCTGGCAGGGCGATACCCACGTCGACGAAACGGGTAAGTGATCCCTGGAGCACGCTCTTTGAACCAGCGATAGAGAGACCGATGAGCGATCCGAGGAACATCGCGACGATCGTCGACACCACGCTGACATAAAGCGAGTTGCGGGCGCCGAGCATCAATTCGGTGACGACGTCGCGACCCGCACGGTCGGTACCGAAGATGAATCCGGGTGTCCCTGGGGGAGCGAGCCGATTGAACAGGTTGAGAGTGTTCGGCGGGTAAGGCGTCCACACGAACGACACAAGAGCCACCAACACGAAGAGCGAGACGAGCGTGCCACCCACGTACAGCGTGATAGGTAGCCGTCGCAGTCGCTTGCGAAGACTTGGTCGGCCAGCGGCCGGTGTCGTATCAGGCATCGGCGGACTCCTTGTCTCGGATGCGCGGATCGAGGAATCCGTAAGCGATGTCCACGATGAAGTTGAGGATCAAAATGATCATCATGATTACCAGTGCCAGCGATTGCACGACGATGACTTCGCGTCCGAGCGTCGCAGTCACCATGAGTCGGCCGATGCCCGGAAGCACGAACACGTTTTCCACCACCACAGCTCCGGCGATGAGCTGTCCGAACTGCAGCGCGGCGACGGTGACGAGCGGGATCGAGGCATTGCGGACGCCGTGCACGAGCGCTGCACCACGTCGTGTTCGGCCGCGAGCCATCGCAGAGCGCATGAAGTCTTCGTTCATCACGTCGATCATGGCTGTACGGACATACCGAGTGAACACGGAGGTGACGCCGAGGCTCAATGCGCATATTGGCAGAATCGCAGACTTAAGTGCCTGGAGGGGATCCTCGGAGAACGGGACATATCCCCCAGTCGGCAGCCAGCCGAGACGTACGGCAAAAACCAAGACGAACATGAGACCTGCCCAGAAAGCGGGGACCGCCATGCCGACCTGTGTGAACACGTCAAGAATGCCGCTGCGCACCTTTTTTGCATTGATGGCGGAGTACGTACCGATGACGAGGGAGAGCGGCACTGAAACAATGAGGCCACCGACGGTCAGCAGCAAAGTGGGGCCGAGGCGGCGACGTATTTCATCGAAGATGTCGTAACCCATGCCGTATGACTCGCCGAGATCTCCAGTTATGACGCCCTTTAGCCAGTTCAGATATTGCACAACAAGCGGCTTGTCGAGACCGATGCGCTCGCGCATGTATGAGACGTCAATTGGCGCAGCCATTCGACCGAGCAACACGGTCACGATGTCGCCGCCGAGTTGACGGAGGAGCACGAAGACTGCAATCGAGCCGATCAGTGCCGAGAACGCGAGTGTCGTGAACGAACGAAGGATGTACTTCAGCATTCGAACCCCCGAGGCTTGCTTACAAAATAAATGACCGTCCGACGGTATGCAACCGCCGGACGGTCAGTACTTCGTGTGGAGGTCCGACGAGGTGTCGGACCTCCACACCGACTTACATCAGCCGTTCACCCAACGTGCCTTGCGAAGGTCGAAACCGTCGTTGACACGGACCGTCGGAATACCGGTCAGATCTGCGCGGTAGACCATCGGCACCTGAACTGCGGCAATGGCAGTGACCCAGGCCAAGTCCGCGAAGGTCTTGACGAGGTCACTCATAGCTGCGAGGTGCTCGTCATAGCTGAGGTACGCGTCGGCCTTGGCCAACTTGTCCTCGAACTCCTTCACGCACAGGCTCGAGCTCTTGCCCAACGGCTCACGTCCACCCTTGCAGCCGTACTGCAGGATGCCCGCTGAGTCGCGGATTTCGCCCATGCCGTATTCGCCCTTGGTCCAGGTCTTGTCCAACCACGTGGTGAGGTCCTGACCGCGACCCTTCACGGTGATACCAATCGCCGCGAGCTGCTTGGTGAGGACTTCCATCGTGAACGGGTGCGAGGCAACCGTCGGGTATGGGTAGTCGACCTCGAAGCCATTCGGGTAACCGGCTTCTGCCAAGAGGGCCTTGGCTTTTGCGACGTCGTACGGGTACGGGCAGTAGTCACTGTTGTACGGCTCGGAGTCCGGAATGACCATCAAGCAGGTTGGACGGGCATCGCCGTTGTAGACGGCAATTGCTTCGTCACGGTTGACTGCGTGGGCAATCGCCTGGCGGACACGGATGTCCTGGAAGCGCTTGTCGTTGACGTTCAGCCAGAGGTACGAGTTCTCCGTCGAGCCCTGGAGCTCGACCTTGACGCTCGGATCGCTCTTGAACTCTTTCACACGCTCCAGACCTTCAGCCAGAACGGCGACGTTCAGGTCGTACTCACCGGTCTTGATGCCGTTGAGCGACGCAGTTTCATCGTCGATGAAGCGCCAGTCGAGAGTCTTGAAGAACGGCTTCTCTCCCCAGTAGTCCTCGAAGCGCGTCATGGTGAGACTCGTGTCGGGCTTGTACTCGCCGAACACGTACGGGCCGGTGCCGATCATTTCCTTGTTCGGATCATGCTCAGTCAAGAAGTTCTCCGGAACCACGTATCCGGCAGACTGGCCGAGTTCCTTGAGGAACGTCGAGCTGACCTGCTTCAACGTGATCACCACAGTGTTGGCATCAGGTGCCGTGACACTGGCAACGTTCGCATGCGCCGCACTCAACTTGCTGTTCGGCGATTTCGCGTTGATTTCCATTGAATACTTCACGTCGGCAGAGTCAAGGTCCGAACCGTCGTGGAACTTCACGCCTTGACGGATCTTGAATGTATAGACGAGACCGTCGGCGCTTACGTCCCACGACTCGGCGAGGTACGGCGTGATGGTGCCGTCCGCGTTGAGTTCGACCACCGTTTCCTGGACGTTCTTGAAGGTCGGCACGCGCAAGGCGTTGGCCGCTACTTCGTAGTAGTTCCAGCTGGCAGGTTCTTGTGGTGTGACGATGACCAGCGTGTCTTTGGTCTCGCCGGTGGCAGCAGCATCGGCTGGCGCCTCCGTCGATTCCGTCGCGGAATCATCGGCTGGTTGACTTGCGTCGTCGCTACCTCCGCACGCGGACACAGCGAGTGCTGCGACGAGTGCGAAAGCAAAACTGCGACGGCGCCCCGAGTTACGGGCTGTTCGGTTTGGTTTCATGTTCCCCCCTTTGAAAGGACTCGACCGTAACTGTATAGTATTTACCTTGACCGTTACAAATGTCACTTCACGACATGTGAGGACAGGCACAAGCACGATCCGAAGGAATTGCCGCATGGTCCAACGACCACAATGTGAGTAGGGAGGACTTCTCATGGCACGCAAGGACAATCTGTTCGACCTCACTGGACACACCGCGCTGGTGACCGGTGGTGGCTACGGCCTGGGTCGTGGTTTGGTGCACGGGCTTGCCGCCCACGGTGCAACGGTCATCGGCGTTGCGCGAAGTGAGGCAGCGCTTCGCGAAACGTTCGCCAGCTTGGGGGCTCCGCACCGTTACATCGTTGGCGATCTGACCTCCGACTCGCTGTACGAGCAGCTCGACAAGATTCCCGAACATGTCGACATCCTCGTCAACAACGCCGGCGGTGATCCCTTCTCCAAGCCGTGGGGTCAGCAATCCACCCAGGAGTGGCGCGACACGTACGAGATCAATGTCATCGCATCGGAGCGTTTGTGCCGTTTGTTCATCCCGAAGATGAGCGCCAAGAAGTGGGGTCGCATCATCAACATCGCCTCGATCTATGGTGTGATCGGCCAGAACCCGAACAACACCGGCAAGAACGCCGGTGCCGGCGCCTACACGGCCGCCAAGCATGGCTTGATTGGTCTCACGAATTATCTCGCCTGTCAGATCGGTCGGACTGGCGTCACGATCAACACTCTCAGCCCGGGAATGATCACCTGGATGGAGACACCCGACGGTGAACCGGAGTTGTGGAAGCACCTTGCATCACAAACACCGGTGGGTCGCAACAGTCAGCCGGAAGACTATGTGACTGCCACGGTGTTCTTGGCCTCGGAGGGTTCGTCATTCGTCCACGGCACGAATCTGATCGTTGACGGTGGCTGGAGCGTTTGGTGACATCCTCCCCTCGTGAGGCCAGCGGGAAGTTGGCCGGCCGCGTTGCGCTGGTCACCGGCGCCTCATGGGGAATCGGTGCAGCAGTAGCGAAGTTGTTCGCCCGCGAGGGCGCATCCGTCGTGGTCAACACCTACCCGGATGAAAAGATGAGCAAACTCGCCGACGACGTCGTTGCATCGATTCGTGCGGATGGTGGTTCCGCGGTGAAGGTTCCCGCAGACATCTCGAATGAAGAACAGGTTTCCGAGATGGTTGCTGCTGCACAGGGTGAATTCGGTGATGTCGACATTCTCGTGACGAACGCTGCTTACGGGGTGCGCGTGCCGTGGCACGAGATCACCACGAAGCAGTGGGACTACACACAGGCCGTCAACGTTCGCGGGGCTTTCTTGTGTGCAAAAGCGTGCTACCCGGGAATGCTTCGCCGCAAGGGCGGAAACATCATCACGGTGACCAGTGTGACCGTGGAGCTCGGAATGGCCGGTCTGCTCGATTACGTGAGCTCCAAGGCTGCACTCATCGGCTTTACCCGATCACTTGCTCGGGAAGTCGGCAAGGACGGCATCAGGGTCAACTCCGTCATGCCCGGCGCGATTCGTACCGAGCAGGAGATTGCCCTGGGATTCGATGAAGAAGAGTTGAAGGTGCTGTCCGCCGAACGCCAGTGCTTGCCGCGCCGCGGATTTGCCGATGACCTTGCCGGAACCTTCCTCTATTTGGCATCCAACGACAGCAGCTTCGTATCGGGCCAGGTCATCAATGTTGATGGCGGCTGGATCCACTACTAGACCACTCGACGACGGCACGGTGAATCACTCGATGCGAGTCGCGTTGATTCACGTGATGCAGGAGACCGACACGTTCAATCCGATCTTGACGACGCTGGACGGGTTTCGCAACGTGGCGTTGCTGGAAGGGCACAGCGTTCTTGATCGAGTGGATCCCGCCGGACCAATTGCCGGTTGCATCGATGCGGTGGGGACGAGTGGAAAGAACGTGGAAATCGTTCCGATCATTCGTGCCGATGCGCAGTCGGGAGGTCGCCTCAGTGTCGACACCCTCGCGATGCTCTCGGAGATGATCGTTCGCGGGCTTCACGCGGCAGGTAAGTGCGATGGCGTCATCATGTTCCTGCACGGTGCCGCTTCTGCCGTCGATGTCGATGACGTCGAAGGGGCACTCCTTGCCGTCGTTCGGAGAGAACTTGGCTCCGAAATCCCTTTGGCATTGATGCTCGATCATCACGCGAATGTCACGATCGAGATGATGTCGCACACCAACGTCTTGATGGCATTCCGCACACAGCCGCACGATCCGTTCGAAACGGGACGCGATCTCACGAAGATTGCATTGCGCACCTTTTCCGGTGAGGTACAACCGACGATGGCGTGGCGAAAACTTCCGATGATCACGCATCAAGAGCAATTCCTGACGGCGAGTGGTCCGATGAAGGAGTGGTTCGACTATGCACGCCGATTCGAGTCCGAAGGAAGGGCACTCACGGTGTCGCTCTTCCCCATGCAACCTTGGCTTGATGTGGAAGAGGCCGGGTGGTCCATCGTCGTGGTGACCGACGGCGACGCTGCGTCTGCGGAGCAGATGGCCGACGAGCTGGCGGACCACGCGTGGTCGATGCGCGATCGATTCATGAAGTTGGACAATCTCCCGGTCAATCGCGCCATTGCGTTTGCCGACGATGCGTCGCGTGGCGCCGTACTTTTGAGTGACACTGGAGATTCCGTGTTGGGTGGATCCACTGGCGACAGCACGGTGATTCTTCGCGAGCTGCTTTCAACCGACCTTCGACATCGTGCGTTGGTTCCGGTGACCGATCCGAATGTTGCGCGACATCTTTCGTCGGCGAACATCGGATCCACGGTCACGGTCGGGCTTGGTGGATGGGCGAATTCGTTCTACAAACCAGTGAAGGTGACCGCCGTGCTCAGGGCACAACGTTCGGGTGCCGTTGCACTCGATGGACTTCCGCAGGGTTCGGTGGACATGGGAGACGCAGCAATTCTTGAAGCCGGCAACGTCACCATGCTCGTCACCGAAACTTCTGGAGTTGGCGGAATCCATCCGGGCGTCTATCGGCACCTCGGAGTCGAGCCCGCCGACTTCAAGATGATCGTGATGAAGACCGCATCCAACTTCCAGTACATGCGTGGGATCACCACCGAATTCGTACGCGTTGCCACACCCGGGCCAACGCAATCCGACGTTCATTCGTTGCCATGGACCAGAATTCCACGGCCGATGTACCCCTTGGATGCAATGGAAGACTGGCGGGCATGACCACACCGCCGGGAACTCCCGTCTCTCTCCGAACACGTCACTGGTACGACGGTTCCAGTCGTGACAACTACATCCACAGAAGTTGGATGAAGCGTGGACTTCCCGACGACGAGTTCTCGGGCAAACCGATGATCGGAATCTGCAATTCCGCATCCGATCTGAGTCCCTGCAACCAACACCTCGATGAGCTCGCCGAGTTCGTCAAGCGTGGTGTGTGGGAGGCCGGCGGGGTGCCGCTGGAGTTTCCCGTTACCTCGCTCGGTGAAACCCAGATTCAACCCACGGCCGCGCTCCTGCGCAACCTCATGGCGATGGATGTCGAGGAGTCGATTCGATGCAATCCACTCGACGGAGTGGTGTTGCTCTCGGGATGCGACAAAACGACGCCCGCAATGCTCATGGGAGCAGCGTCTGTCGATTTGCCGTCGATCATGCTTACGGGTGGTCCGATGTTGACGGGTCGGCATCGAGGCGCACCGCTCGGATCCGCCACGGATATGTGGCGTATGAGCGAAGAGGTGCGTGCGGGAAAGATGAGCGCGGAGGAGTTCGTCGCCACCGAATCATCGATGACACGAAGCGCCGGGCATTGCAACCCGATGGGCACAGCCTCCACGATGGCGTCGATGGCGGAAGTTTTGGGAATGACGTTGCCGCAAAGCGCGTCGATTCCTGCGCCGGATACCCGACGCAAGCAACTTGCCCACCTGACTGGTCGAAGAATCGTGCACATGGTGTACGAAGACTTGCGTCCGAGCAAGGTGATGACACGTTCCGCTTTTGAGAATGCCGTGAAGGTGCTCTCTGCAATTGGTGGCTCCACGAATGCCGTGATTCACCTGTTGGCAATTGCCGGCCGAGTTGGCGTTCCGCTGACGTTGGACGACATCGATCGGATTGGATCGCGCCTTCCGCTGCTCGTCGACATCATGCCTGCAGGAAATCGATTGATGGAAGATTTCTTCGAGGCTGGTGGTATTCCGGCGCTCATGGCCGAAATGGCGTCGATTCTGGATGGTGATGCACTTGCGGTAACGGGTCGGCCGATTCGCGAATCATGGCAAGGTCGAACGACCAGCGACACGACGATGATTCGTCCATTGGACGAGCCGATCATCGAAGAAGCAGGAATCGCCGTGCTACGCGGCAATCTGTGTCCACAAGGTGCGGTGGTAAAACCGTCTGCCGCGTCCCCCGAGCTCCTTGTGCACACCGGGCCGGCTCTCGTGTTCGATTCCATTGAGGATTTCAAGGCACGAGTAGACGACCCGTTGCTCGACGTCACTGCCGAGACGGTGTTTGTGCTCCGTGGGTGTGGTCCGCGTGGCTATCCGGGAATGCCCGAGGTTGGCAATATGCCGCTGCCCGAAAAAATGCTGAAGGCCGGCGTGCGCGACATGGTACGCATCAGTGATGCGCGCATGAGTGGGACTGCATTTGGTACTACCGTGTTGCACGTTGCTCCCGAGTCGACGGTCGGTGGACCACTTGCACTCGTTCGCACGGGGGACCGCATCACGCTCGATGTGCCGTCACGATCGCTCACCCTGCACGTGTCGGACGCTGATCTCGAGCAACGTCGCAAGGAATGGCATGCACCTGCACCGGTTGCTACCCGGGGATGGTCGCGTTTGTACATCGACCACGTCATGCAGGCGGATACGGGTTGCGATCTCGATTTTCTCGTGGGCTCGAGTGGCTCGGAGGTCACACGCGAGAGCCACTAACTACATGCTGGCGAGTGCAGACTCCGCGATTTCCAGCGTGCGGTCGATGAGACGCTCGTCGTGGGAAACGGAAACGAAGAAGAGCCCACGGCTGGTTGGTCGAACTCCACGATCCTGCAATGCATCGAGGAATTTCATCAGTTTCTGCGGATCGGAGTTCTTGACGAAGTGCTCACGGTTTTGCATCGGCTCTTGTGAGCCGAAACGCACCTGGAAGAGCGAGCCTGCAACGTAATCGACGGCAAGTCCCTTGCCGCCTCCCACCTTTCGCAAGCCGTCGACGAGTCGGACGGTGTTCTTTTGGAGCGATGGGTACGGGTTTTCTTCCACGAGAATTTTCATGGTCTCTACTGCTGCAGCGACAGAGAGATATCCGGAGTTGTAGGTGCCCGAGTGATTGACTTCACCGCGGCCCACTCCTGCCATCAACTCACGCGAGGTTCCGATGGCAGCCATCGGGTAGCCCGAAGCAATTGCCTTTGCGTACAGCGTGATGTCTCCCGTGATACCGAGATGACCTTGTGCACCTTGGAGGCCGACTCGGAAACCCGTGATCACCTCGTCGATGACCAGGACGGCACCATGTTGTTTGCACAACGCCTTCACCGACTCGATGTATCCCGGCTGTGCGGGAATCACGCCCGTATTGCACATGATGGGTTCCATGATCACGCAGGCAATTTGGTGTGCGGCAAAGACCTTCTCCACCAGTGAGACGTCATTCCACTCGCACATCACGATCTCACTCGCGGCTGCCACTGACTGCCCTGGTCCAACGGGGGGTGTGCCGAACGGTGTCGGTGCGGCACCTGGACCAACGAGTAGTGGGTCGATCCAGCCGTGATAGTGGCCGGTGAAGCGGAGAACTTTCGACCGACCCGTCACTGCCTTTGCAATGCGTACGGCAAGCAAGTCCATGTCGGAACCGGCGAGACCGATTCGGATGTTCTCGATCCAGGGCACTGCGCCAATGAGGCGCTCGGCGAATTCCGCTTCGAGTTCATGTTGACCCGCGAAACACTGTCCTGATTGCAATGCCTGTTGCACTGCGGCGAGTACGCGCGGATGATTGTGACCGAGAATCGTTGGGCCCATGCCTGCTGCGTAGTCGATGTATTCGTTGCCGTCGATGTCCCAGATCGTCGCGCCGTATGCACGAGTAAAGGTGAGTGGCACGGGTCGACTCATGAGTCGCACGTTCGAGTTCACACCACCTGCAATGACATGCGAGCGCCTTTCATGTGCGGCGATGCTCTTGACATAACGCTGGGACTGGTTCTCGGCTGATGACGACAAGTCGATGCTCCTTCTGATAGCGCTTCCATTGTCAACTGATTGAACTATATAATGTTTACCACCGTGTGGTCAATCGAAAGAGCTGTCCAGCTGCCCGAGCTGATACAACTTTCCAGATACATTCGCGTTACCACAACTTCGGAGGCGGAATATCTTCCGCGCGATGAAATCATCAGCGGCTTGTCGCTGATCCACCACTGCTCCACCTGACGGCGAGTCGCGAAGATGGCTGGAACTGAGCGCGGTGAGATTCTGTGGGGACCTCTCGATTCGCCCAGCCAAGCGAGACGGTTCCTTGATTATGTTCGCTTGAACATCGACTCGTCGGTAACTGACTATCCCTCTTTGCATGCCTGGAGCGTGGCAGAACCAGCCCGTTTCTGGCAGCTCGTCTCCAGCTGGTTTGACATCACCTGGCATACGACACCGCGCGAGGTTATGGCAGCCACTACAGAGATGATCGGCACCACATGGTGGCCAGGCGGAAAGCTCAACTTTGCCGAGCGCGTGTTCGAGATGGCTGCGGGCCGCGAGGACGAAGTGGCGATCGTTGGCCACTCGGATTCGCGACCGCGTGTGGAACTCACGTGGCACGGGCTGATGTCCCTTGTGTCGCACTACCAGGACGTGCTCAACGGTCATGGGGTTCGCATCGGCGACCGGGTCGTCGCGTTCCTGCCGAACATTCCCGAGACGGTCGCCATCTTCCTCGCGTGTGCTGCGACTGGGGTTGCGTTCTCATCCTGTCCGCCAGAGTTCGGCGAGGACGCCGTAATTGGCCGCTTCAGCCAGATCGAGCCGGCTTTGCTCTTTTTCGTCGATCGCTATCGATACGGTAGCCGCGACTACGACAAGTCCGAGATCGTCGGCCGAATCGTCGCCGCCCTGCCGACTGTTCGGGCTGTCGAACGGGTTGAGATGAGTTCGATTAACGACCTGCTCCAGCATTCGTCGTCCGACCAGAAACCCAAGGTCGTCGCAGTGCCATCCGAACACCCGATATATGTCTTGTACTCGTCGGGCACAACGGGTCTGCCCAAACCGATTATCCATAGTCACGCGGGGATCATTCACGAACACATGAAAGTCATGGCCTTGCACCATGATCTTGCGCACGGCGACCGATTTCTCTGGTACACCACCACCGGCTGGGTGATGTGGAACTACCTCGTATCTGCGCTACTCGTAGGTTCGACCATCGTAACCTACGACGGCGATCCGGCGTACCCCGACATCTCACGACTGTGGGAAGTCGCGGCCGACGAAGAACTGACGATGCTCGGGGTCGGAGCGAACTTCATCAACAACTGCATGAAGAGCGGCATCGAACCGGGAAAGCGTTTCGATCTCGCTCGACTGCGTATTGTGGGCTCAACCGGCTCACCGTTGGCGGCCGACGGCTTCCGCTGGGTCAAGACGAGCGTGAGCGAGAATGCCATCGTCCACAGCATTTGCGGTGGCACCGACGTTGGTAGCGCCTTCCTTGGAATGTCCCCTCTGATGCCTGTGCGTGCAGGCGAGATGTCGTGCCCGTTGCTCGGAGCCGACGTGAGGGCATTTAGCGAGGACGGTTCCCGAACGGCATTCGGTGCAACTGGCGAACTCGTCATCTCCACGCCGATGCCGTCGATGCCAATCGGTCTATGGAACGATCCCGATGGAAGCCGGCTGAGGGCGACGTATTTCGAAGACTTCCCTGGCAACTGGAGACATGGCGATTGGGTTACATTCCACCCGGACGGAGCTGCGGTTGTGAGTGGGAGATCAGACGCGACTCTTAACCGTGGCGGAGTAAGGCTCGGCACGGCTGAGTTTTATGGGGTGGTTGAGGTTCTGTCGTTCGTCGTCGACAGCCTTGTTATACATGTCGCCGCACCCGGCGAGGAACAGGGTCGACTTCTGCTCTTCGTCCAGACTGACGGTCGTGCACTCGGCGAAGCCGAGCGCACGGCAATCAATTCGGCGTTGCATTCGCGACTTTCACCGAGGCATGTACCTGACCAAATAGTGGTGGTGCGGAAGATTCCACGCACCCTGTCTGGCAAGAAACTGGAAATCCCGGTCAAGAAGATCCTGCTCGGAGCCGAGCCAGACAAGGTCTGTTCTCTCGACTCACTAGTGGATGCGTCGGCGCTGGACGACTTCGTGGCTATGCGCGATTGCGGGTCGCGCAGCGACATTGGGTGACCGCACTTTTCCGCGCTCGTGCCGCCATCACTTACGAGTCGCCACTGATCATGGCCCCTTGGGCCTTGTGCACGTGCTTGTCAGAAAAGTCGCGTCGCGACTGCATATCGATAAACGACTTGCGTGTCGCGTATCGAACGATGGCGATGCCGTCTCAGTCTTCGTCGCCCGCCCGGTTGCTGACCACGTCGCCGACGACACCGGCGTCGTCGGTGTACTGCGCCACCTCGTGGTACTTCATCAGGTTGACCATGTAGATCGGGCCGTCTTCGGCGGGCGGTCGGGTGGCGAGAAAGATGCCGTAGTCCTTGTCGATGGTGCC